>ERZ773075.1479-NODE-1479-length-11873-cov-4.80234_pt1 | contig 11873 bp, 11 predicted proteins | sample MGYA00580614_ERZ773075 | MGnify/ENA primary metagenome ERZ773075 (study PRJEB29015, sample SAMEA2738021) | human oral metagenome | biome: human oral; feature: human-associated habitat; material: dental | place: China | collected 2043 ... | reverse complement strand
TACGTGATGGAGTGGGAGGGGGTGTCCAAGCGCTATCCGGGTGCCGATGCGCTCGCCCTCGACGACGTCTCCTTCTCGGTCCGCCCCGGTGAGATCGTCGTCCTCGTCGGCCCCAATGGCTCGGGCAAGACCACGGCCATGGAGATGGTCTCCGGTCTGCGCCTGCCGACCGCGGGCAAGGTTCGCGTCGCCGGCCGGGAGGTGCGGCCCTCGGGGGAGCAGCGGATGGTCGTCGGCGTTCAGCTCCAGGAGGCGGGCCTGCCTCGGCGGCTCAAGGTCGATGAGGCCATCCGCGCCGTGGCGTGCCTGTACGACGATCCCGGGCCGGTCGAGGAGATCGTCTCCCAGCTCGGCCTGAATGACCATATGACATCGTCGGTCGGCTCTCTGTCGGGCGGGTGGCAGCGGCGCCTGGACGTCGCCCTGGCCTGCATCGGCCGTCCCCGCGCCCTGGTCCTGGACGAGCCGACCAGTGGGGTCGATCCGGTGGCGCGGGCGGAGCTGTGGGAGTTCCTCAGGCGGCGACGCCACGAGGGCACGGCGGTCCTGGCCTCGACGCACGATCTGAGCGAGGCCGAGGCCTATGCCGACAGGCTGCTGGTGCTCAACCGGGGCCGCCTGGTTCTTCAGGGTCCGGTCGAGGAGGTGCTGGGGCTCGCCGGCGGGCGGTGGAGGCTGCGCCTGATCGGAGTCGATGCCGCTGTTGATGCCTGGGCGCGGTGTCACGATGTCGAGTTCATCGGCGGCGGCGACACCCGAGTCCTCGTGGGCTCCAAGGAGGAGGTCGTGCGGGTCGGCGAGCAGGTCGAGGCCGCCTATGAGCGCGGCGAGCTGGGCTACCAGGACGTGCTGCGCGGACCGATCCGTCTCGAGGACGTCTTCACCCATGCGGTGACCGTCGGCGCAGCCGATGCGGAAGGGCGGGAGGCACGATGAACCAGTCCATGAAATCCGCGAAGTCCCAGAAGAAGTCCATCGGCCGGAGTGGGAGAACAAGAGCGATGGAGAATGCAGTTCAGCCCCTTCAGGCCCGGCAGCCCCGTCTGTCCCGGCCCGCACCCTGGTGGCGGATCCTGCTCGTGTGGGCGCGCCAGGAATTCATGCTGCTCCTGCGCGAGCCCGTCGCGGTGTTCTTCTCCCTGGCGTTCCCGCTGATCATATATGTCTTCATCGGTATTCCCTACGGCTCCACCGAGATCGCCCCCGGCGTGCACTTCATTGACGCCATGTTCTCCTCCCTCATCCTGACCGTGGCGGCCAACCTCCTGCTCATGGGTCTGCCGATCTACCTGGCCGAGCTGCGGAGTCGGGGTGTGGACCGGCGATACGCGGTCCTGCCTCTGCCGGGCCGACTGTTCGCCTCGGGCGTGCTGGCCTCCATGCTGATTCTGCTGGCCGGCTCCTCGGCGGTCATCGTCATGGTGGTCGGGCTGCGCGACGGCCTGCGGAACAGTCTGTGGAGTCCCGTCTATCTTCTGCTCCTCATCGGCTCGATTCTCTGGCTGTCGGCGCTGGGGTTTCTCATCGGGGCACTGCGCGTCTCAGCCCGTACCACCCAGGCCCTGTCCGCCGCGATCTTCTTCATCATGTTCTTCGGCTCGGGCGCGGCCGTGCCCCTGGAGGGCCTGCCCGAGATCCTTCAGAAGGTCCTGGAGTGGAATCCGCTCAAGCAGTGGCTCGACGTCATGGTCGGGGTCTACACGGGCACCGGGGCGAGTCGCACCGAGTGGCTGCGACTGCTCCTGGCCCTGCCCATGACCACGATCTGCGCCCTGGGCGGCCTGCAGCTGTGGAAGCAGAGGGGCTGATGAGCGTGCCATCCTCGTCGTCCCGGCCCAGTCGTCTGCCCTGGTCCAACCGGCCGAATCGGCCGGACCGCTCGAGCCGGCCAGACCGCTCGAATCGGACCGGTGTCGCTCCGCTGTGGCGCGCGCCGCTGCGAATCCGCCTCGGTCTGGGTGCGGCGGTCGCCTGCCTGGTAGTCAGACTGCTCGAAGTGATCGCTCTCCTGATCTCCCCCGAGGGGATTCCCGGGTGGCTGCCCGCCGCCCGCAGCTGGACGTATCTCTGGGTCATCCTCGGCTGGCTCGTGTCCAGCGCGGTCATGCTCTGCGCGCGCCATTGGCTCGGCGCGGTGTCGGCGGCCTGGCTGTTCATCATGTCGTCGATCGGCTCTGTCAGCTTGCTCAAGAGAGGCCACGCGATCCTGGGGACTCTGGAGCTCGTGGTCTGCGCCGTCGGGCTGGGCGGCCTGCTCCTGGCGGTTGCCGCGGGCGCATTCCGCAGGCGCGGCGGGGAGACGCGGTGAAGTGGGCGCGGCGATTGTGACTCACTCGGTCAGCAGACGTCAGACGTCCGGAGGTACACTCCGGGTATGAGCAGCGTTGCCACGGCCCTGCGAGGGCGAGTCGTCACTCCCGTCGAGATTATCGAGGACGGCCTGGTCGTCGTCGCCGAGGGGCACATCCCATGGGTGGGGGCCGCCGCCGAGGCCGAGCGCGCCGGTTGGGGCGACCTGCTCGCCGACGCCGTGGTCGCCCCCGAGAGCGGCTACCTGCTGCCCGGCCTCGTCGACGTCCACTGCCACGGCGGCGGCGGGGAGTCCTTCCCCAATGCCGAGACCGCGGATCAGGCCATGGTCTCCATCCTGGAGCACCGCCGTCACGGCACCACCAGCCTGGTGGCCTCCTGCGTCACCGCGGCCGCCGACGTCCTGAGGGCGCGCGCGTGCGTCCTGGCCGATCTGTGCGACGCGGGCGAGCTCGCCGGCATCCACTTCGAGGGGCCGTTCGTATCGGTGGAGCGCTGCGGCGCCCAGGACCCCACCTACATCATCGCGCCCGATGCGGCCCTGACCCGCGAGCTCATCGAGCTCGGCCGCGGGCACGTGGTCACCATGACGATCGCCCCGGAGAAGCCCGGCATCACCGGCGGCGACGGCGTCGTGGCCGCGCTGATCGACGGCGGGGCCCTGCCCTCCTTCGGGCACACCGACTCCGAAGCCGCTCCGGTGCGCGCGGGACTGGCCGACGCCTCGGCCCGACTCGCTGCGCGTGTCCGTTCCGGCCAGCCGGTGCGTTCGACCCGCTCCACCGCCACCCACCTGTTCAACGGTATGCGGCCCATGCACCACCGCACGCCCGGCCCGGTGCCGGAGTTCCTCGCCGCCGCCCGGCAGGGGGAGTGCGTCCTGGAGATGATCGGCGACGGCGTCCATCTGGCTCCGGAGATCGTCCTGGACATGTTCGAGACCCTTGGGCGGGAGAACGTCATCCTGGTCACCGACGCCATGGCGGCCGCGGGCATGCCCGACGGCGACTACGTGCTGGGGCCCGCCGCGGTCACGGTGGCCGATGGGGTGGCGCGCCTGACCGAGGGCGGTGCGATCGCCGGGGGCACCGCGCACCTGATCGATGTCGTGCGCACCACTTGGCGCGGTGGGGTCGATCTGGTCGATGCCGTCTACGCCGCGTCCTGTCAGGGGGCCGAGGTCCTCGGCGACGACTCGATCGGGGCCCTGGAGCCCGGCAGGTGGGCGGACCTGGTGGTTACCGATGCCGATCTCGCGCCCGTGCGCGTCCTGCGTCGTGGCGAGGTCGTCGTCTGAGGGGTAACGCCTAACGCCGAGATCGGTCGTAACCCGCACCGAGATCGGTCGTATTCCGCCTCGAGATCGGTTGCGCTGTCGCCGATCTGCTGCTCGCCGACGGTTTCGAATTGTGGCATGTGGCCTTTGTCCCCGAGTTCGTCGTGCGCGCCTCGACGTCGGGTCGGCCGGGCCGAATCGAACCGATCTCGAGCCGGAACCGGACCGATCTCGGTATGGGGCGTGGTGGGTAGGCCTGGCGGGTGTGGTTGTCGTCGGTGTTGCACATGGGAGACTGGGGTCCCTGCGGAGTGGGGGCTGGTTTTTGTTGGAATGACGGGCTTATCCGGCGAGCGTCGTGTGCGGCGGTCGGGCTCCCATGTGCGGTGAGGGGGGTCTGCGCACATGGGAGTGGGATTGTGGTCGTTGCTGACGGCGCTGTTCCGCATGATTCCGCGGTTTCCCCCGGCGCGGAGTGCGCGCGAGTGTGCAACATCGGCCGCCCCGGCACATGCGGGTATCAGCAGAGCCGTCCCGCGGCGGTGCAACCCGGCTCATATGCTCTCCAGTCCCGAGACCACCCCACCCGAGACACTCACAGACACCCATCCCGTTCCAGATGTACTGACGCACCACAATCTCGACGCGGAACCGGACCGATCTCGACGCGGATTACGACCGATCTCGACGACACAGGGAGTGCCTCAGCTCCGCACGACGACGCGCAGGCGGGCGATCCTCCCGTCGGGTGCGAGGTCCGCGGTGTCGGTTCCAGCCAGCGCCGCGAGGTCGCCCGAGGATCGTCTCACCGCCACGGCCCAGTCCACGACGACCCGGTTGGCCCGGTCCTCCTCCTGAGTGCGCGTGCGCCACAGATGATGGGAATCGACGTTGCGTGCGAAGAAGTCGAGGAAGAACTCGCGGAGCGCCGTCGTCCCCTGGATTACCGGTCCGCCCGCAGGTTCGAGGCGGGCGTCCGGGGTGAACAGTGCGATCAGCTCGGCGAAGTCGGCCTTGCAATGGCCCGCGGTGTCCGAGAGGGCGAAGTAGCGGTCCAGCGGCGCACTGCGGCTCTCATGGTGGGGCCCGGTGTCGGCGGAGTCGTCGGTGTCCTGCCGAGGGAGGTCACTCATGATTCATCTCCTGTTCTTTTATTTACTAATAAGTAAACAAGTGAACGTGAGTGTATCATGACGCTATGCGCTCCGACTATCACCCGAGTGCGGGTGACCTTCAGCTCGTCGCAGTCCTGCACGCCCTGGCGGATCCGATCAGGCTGTCGGTGATCCGCCAGGTGGCGGACGGGGAGCCGCACGCCTGTGGCACGATCATCACGTCGCTGACCCCTTCGGCGATGACGCGGCACTTCCGGATCCTGCGGGAATCGGGCCTGGTGCGCACCGAGCCGCACGGGACCAGCAAGTTTCTCACCCTGCGGCGGGAGGATCTCGACGCCCGGTTCCCGGGCCTGCTCGACTCCGTTCTGCGGGTGTCGGGGGAGGGGTGACGCAAGGCCGTCCCGCGCCGGGCAGAGGATGCGGCGGTGGATTGCAGTCTTTAAGCGGGGGTGACCTCACCGTCGTTGCCGGCCTCGCTGTCGTCGTCCCGCCGTCGTCACCGCCCTCGTCCCGCCCCGCGGCGATCACCGAGGAGATGGCGTCCCGTGAGGCCGCCAGGGTCTCGATCGACGCCTGGATCCGGGCCTGTTCGCGCTTGAGGTCGTTGACGGTCTCGTCGCAGATCGGGGCGAGACGGCCTGCGCGCTCGGTCAGGCACGGCAGGACGGTGCGGATGGTCGCGGTGCTGAGGCCGGCGTCGAGCAGTTGTCGGATGCGGCGGGCCACCTCGACGTCCTGGCTGCTGTAGTCCCGGTAGCCGGAGGCGTTGCGCGCGGGCACGAGGAGCTTCTGCTCCTCGTAATAGCGGAGAAGTCGAGCGGGGATGCCCGTGCGGTCGGTGACTTCGGAGATGCGCATGTGGGCTGCCTCCCGTCGGGCGATGATCGGTTGATGCCCGGGCATCTTGCCCTCACATTGATGTGAAGGTTGATCCTATCAGGGTGAATGCCGAGCAGTCCTCTCCCGACCGATCCGATCCATCCGCCGCCCAATCCGCCGCCTCGTCCGTCACCTCCGCCGCTCGGTCCCGCATCGGGCGCGCCGTCGTCCTGGCCGGATTCGTGCTTCTGGTGTTCTGCACGGGCACCGCCGAGTACCTGGTATCCGGAGTCCTCCCGCAGCTCGCCGCCGACGTCTCCGTCAGCATTGCGGCCGCCGGCCAGATCGTCACCGCCTACGCACTCGGAGTCGCGATCGGCGGACCCGTCGTCACCGCGCTGACCGCCCGCCTGCCGAGGAAGGGCCTGGCCCTGGCGCTGGGGGCGGTCTTCATCGCGGGCACGGCGATCACCGTGATCGCGCCGTCCTACGCGTGGGTGATCGCGGGCCGAGTGGCCTCGGCATGCAGCCAGGCCACGCTATTCGCCGTCGGCCTGACCACCGCGACGGGCCTGATGGGGCAGGCGCGGCAGGGGCGGGCGATCGCGATCGTCGGCTCCGGGCTCACGATCGCCACCGTGCTCGGCGTCCCGATGGGCGCCCTGCTGGGTGGCAGTACGAATTGGCGGACGCCGTTCGTCATCGTCGCCGCTGTCGCTGCGCTCGGAGTGCTGCTGCTCGCGACGGCCATGGAACGCACCCCGGCCCCCACCACCGGCGTGGGCGATGAGATCCGGACGCTGCTGCGCGCTCCGGTCCTGCTCGCGGTCGCGACCACGACCATCGGCTTCGCCGGCGTCGGCCTCGTCTTCACCTACCTCGTGCCCCTGCTTTCCGAGGTGACCGGAATCGCCGCCGGGACGATCCCCGGTCTCCTGCTGGCCTACGGAATCGGCGGCTTCATCGGCAATCTGGTCGCCGGGCGCCTGGCCGATCTCTCCGTGAGGGCAACGCTTGTCGGGGTGCTCCTCGCGCTGATCCTCACCCTGGCGGTCTTCCCCCTTCTGGCCCCGCGCCCGGCACCGATGATCGGGGCCGTCCTGATCCTGGGCCTGCTCTCGACCGCCACGATCGCACCGCTGCAGTCACTCGTGCTGCACCATGCCGGGGCCGCGCCGACCCTGTCGCTGGCCGTCAACGTGGGCGCCTTCAATCTGGCCAATGCGATCGGGGCCGCTCTCGGCGGACTGGGCGCCGCTGCGGGACTGCTGCGCTGGAGCGGATTCGGGGGCGCGCTCCTGGCGGCGGCCGGTCTGGGCCTGGCAGCTGCCGCCCTCCGCATGGATCGCGAGGCCCGCTAGGGCCGGTCGGACGATCACGCGCAGGAGATCGCGGTCGTAACGACTACGCCCGCGAGTATCAGAATGATCAGCGCGCCGATAGTCCTTCCCACGGGGCGCCCGAGGTTGATGGTGGTGCCGATGCCGGCTCGCTTGGGCACGAAGGGCGAGGGGTCCTCCGGATTGATGTAGAACATGCCTCCGAGCCACAGGGCGTCGTGTCGCGCAACATTGACGGCGTCGCCCCCAGTGCGACTCCAATGACGAGACTGGCGGTTCCGAGAGTGAAGGTGAGGGCGAACATCAGGGCCTTCTGCCCACGGGGGAGAGCGTGTCGAGGCATCGGGCTGCGCTGTCCAGGATGCTCTGCTCGGTGCGGCCGTGGGCCAGGGCCTCGGCTAGCAGGATGCGCAGCCGCTCCTCCCAATGTGCGGTGCTGTGCCGGTCTGCGGCGGGGGCGGGAGGGATGACCGTGCCCGACTTCGCGTTGGTGACCACCAGTCCCTCGGTGCGCAGGAGCTCGTAGGCCTTGGAGACGGTGGCCGGGTTGATGGCGAAGGCCGAGGCGAGCGTGCGCACGGAGGCGAGGCGGTCGCCCGGGCGCAGCTCGGATCGGGCGATGCCCTCGACGACGCGGTTGCGGATCTGCTGATAGACCGGGGTGGGGGAGAGCGGGTCGATCTCGATGTCTATGATGAACTCCCTTCTGTGCTATCTGTATGAGTAATAGTAGTACAGAGTGTGGTGTTGGCGCTTACTGCGCTCATTTACCCCTTCCTGTACGGCTTGAAGAGGCGCAGCAAGGGGGAAATGAGCGCAGTAAGCGATCGATGGTGCGGAAGCTGCCCCGCCTCAGCCCTCCAGGCCGAGCAGTCGGCGGGAGTAGACCGCCTGGCCGGAGTGCTGGGCGGCGTCGTCGATGATGGAGCCCAGCCGTGAGGCGCGGGTGACCGGCGGCTGCCAGGAGCGGTCGATGACCTCGTCGAGGGATGCCGGGTCCAGGTCGGTCAGGTAGTCGCGGATGAGCGCGTAGGCGGCGTCGAGGTAGTCGGTCAGCACGGCGAGGTCGCTCACGCGCACCAGGGCGGCCTGCTCGGGCGCGTGGCGCCAGTCCTCGGTGTCGTCGGGCAGCGGCAGGGCGAATCGCCTGCTGAAGCCGGCCGAGGTCCACAGTGCGTCAGTGCCGGCCAGGGCCGAGACCTGCAGGTCGATCTCCCGGGCCGTGTGCCAGGCGAGCCAGGTCAGGGAGTCGATGCGCGGCGCGGTCGTCGGGGCGGGCTGGGTGTTCGCCTGCTCGACGGTGACGCCGTCCAGGGCGCGGTCGAAGCGCTCGCGCGAGCGGTCCAGGGAGGCGGTCAGGAGGGTCGGCCAGGGGGTGGCGTTGGTGCTGCTGGTGGGGGCGTCTGTGGGGCGTCCGCTGCTCTCGCTCATGCCTCCACCGTATGCCGTCTGCGACGGGCTGCGGAGGGGGCCGCGCTGGGGCCGCGCTGGGGCCGGGGCTCGGGCCCGGCCCGCACTTTTAAGGGGGCCGTTTTCGTGTCTCACCCCGATCCTATTCTGTTGTCATGTTCGAGAGCCGGGGTGCTGCTGGGCCGTCCGCGGAGGTCGCCGTGGGCGGTGCTGGTGGTGTGCTGCTGTCGGGCGGTGTCGGCTCGGATGCGTTGGCGGGCTTGTCGGGGATGGTGCCGGGTCCCGGACTGGCGGCTGCGATCGAGCGGTTGGTGGAGCCTTTGCTGGTCTCGGTTCCGGGGGCTGACGGCGCTGCTGGCGGCGGTGACGACGGTGGGAGTGCATCCGGTGCCGGGGCTGCTGGGGCTGACGATGACGGTGCCGGCCTTGTCGGGGACGTCGTGGATCCGGGTGAGCGGGCTCTGGCGGATGCCGCCCGGGCGCTGGTCGTCGACGGCGCCGGGTCCGATGTGCTGGTGGGCTTGGGTGCGGACGTGCTGAGCGAGGCAGTGGCGGCGTGCGGTCGTCTGGCCAGTTGGGCGCAGTGGGCTCAGGCGGTGGTGGCCGAGTGCCTGGCGCGGTGCCCGGATATGAGCGGTGAGCCCTGGATGCCCTCGCGCGATGATCAGTGCTGCGATGGCGGATCTCAGGGGGATGCTCGGGGCCGGGCCGATCGGGATGGCCGGGAGGAGAGCCGATCGGCGTCGTCTGGGGCGTGCGCGGCGGGGCGCTGGAACGCCGTCAGTGAGATCGCGTGTCGTCTGGGCGTCTCGCGCACGCGGTCCTCCCACCTGGTTGATCGGGGAGCAGGACTGTTGGACGGCCGGTTGAGGGCGACTTCCGGGCTGCATCGAGTGGGATTGTTGGATGAGTCCAAGGCCGGTCTGCTGGTGCGCCGCCTGGCGGAGGAGCCCGCCGTTGTGGCCGAGGCGGTGCAGGAACGGGTAGCGGGGCGGGCCGTGCACCGCACGAGTGCTCAGGTGGGCAGGGATGTGGACAAGGCTCTGACGGCTTTGGATCCCGATGGGACCAGTGCCCGGGCCAGGCGTCATAGTGCGGGGCGTCATGTGACTCGGCCTCGCGAGGCGGCTACGGGGGTGTGCGAGATGCGCATACTCATGCCCCGCCCCGATGCCTTCTTGGTGGATGCCACCCTGGACGCCATCGCCGCCTCGGCGCGTGCGACGGGGGATCGGCGCACTCTCGGTCAACTGCGCGCCGACGCCCTGGTGTCAATGAGTCTGCACGCCTTGAAGTCCAGTCAGCATCGAGCCGCTGCTCAGTCCTCCGGGGCGGAGGATGCCGCCTTCGCAGCTGCGGATGAGCCCAGGGCTGCGGGCGGAGGAGGGGCCGCGGGTGTGGATGCGATGAGGGCTGTAGATCCAGCGGCCCCGGCGGACTCAGCGGCCCCGGCGGACTCAACGGCACCCGCGGACCCAGCGGATCTGATGCCCGACGGCGTTCCGCTTCGAGGGCTATTGACCGCTCTTAGCGACGTGGTCGGCCATACCGCCCCGTGGTGGACGCCCTCGGGCACCGGTCCCGTGGTCCTGCCGCCGGGGTTGACGGTCAATGTGGATGTCACCGTTCCCCTGGACCACTTGGTCGACCTTCTCGAACCTGAGTTCTCCGGGAACGGTTCATCCGAAAGCTGTCGGGCTGTCACCGCTGCGCCCGGCAGTGGGCCGTCCGGTGGTGGAGTGCTCGGCGGCAGACCTCCAGATGGCGGGCGGTCCGATCGCCCCGGTGGTGGAGTGTCCGGTGGTGGCCCCCAAGACAGCAGGTCGCCCAGTGACGGAGCGCTCGGCGGTGGGTGGCCTGGTGGCGGGCCGTCCGATCGCCCCAATGAGGGGCCGTCCAAGTGCGGACCACCAGGCCTTGGCCGCGTTGATTCCGCTGTGCTCGAGAGCGGTTCGCCTGGCAGATGCCTCTCTAAAAGCGGCTCGCGTGGTTTCGCTACGCCTATTTCAGGATCGGCTGATTTCGGTCTGCCCATTTCCGAGTCGCCTGGCCCTGCAGAAGATGCGAGGGCGCTTAGGCCGTCCGCCGCTGTACAGACCGGGCAGACCGGGCAGTCTGTACAGACTGCGCAGACCGTGGAGGCCTCCCTGAGCACGGCCGGGAGGAGTGTGCCCGTACCCGCCGTGGTCGCCAGGGCGCTGGCCGCCGGCGGGACCTGGCGTCGTCTGGTCACCGATCCCGTCTCGGGCACTGTGGTGGATGTGGGCCGTACCCGCTACCGGCCGCCCGCCGCTCTGGCCGATCTGGTGCGTGCTCGCGACGCCGCATGCACCCACCCCGGTTGCGACGTGCCGGCACGTGGCTGCGACGTGGACCATATCGTTCCGTGGGCCGGTGGCGGCATCACCTCCTACGAGAACCTGACCTGCCTGTGCCGAGCGCACCACCGACTCAAGCACACCCCCGGCTGGGCACTGACCCGCACCTCCACCGGTGCCCTGATGTGGCGCACTCCTACCGGCGCCCGCTACCACCGTGCACCGGACGGGACCGTGACCATGCTGCCCCGCCGCACCGGACCCCGTCAGCAGGTCCGTCCTGCGGTCCGTGTGCCCGACGCCCTTGCAAAGGACATCACGCCCGCGGTCTTCGACCGCTTGGCCAAAGGACTTGCCGAGTCCGATCCTGCCGGGCGCAAGACAGTACCGGTGTTAACGACTCGGGGTCCCCGTCCTGGCCAGAACCCCGGTGACTTCGAAACCGTCCCTTACTCTCGAGCCCTCCACGAGCTCGGTCTGACTCCGCTGCTCGACGCCATCCCACCCTTCTGAGACACCTTCTGGAACAAGTCAGGCCCAAGAGGGCGGTCGCGAAGCAGCCGGCCGCTGGCTCCCTCCGTCATTCAGGCGAAGACGACGGTGCGCTGCCCATTGAGCAGCACGCGATGCTCGGCGTGCCAGCGCACCGCCTGGGCGAGCACGCGGCGCTCGACGTCCTGCCCCTTGGCGCGCAGGGTCGCCACTGTGTCCTCATGAGCGGCGCGAGTGACGTCCTGCTCGATGATCGGCCCCTCGTCCAGATCCGCCGTCACGTAGTGGGCGGTCGCGCCGATGAGCTTGACGCCCCGCTGATGCGCCTGACGGTAGGGGTTGGCGCCCTTGAAACTGGGCAGGAAGGAATGATGGATGTTGATGACGCCCCCGTGCAGGCGCTTGCACAGGGCGGGGGAGAGGATCTGCATGTAGCGCGCCAGCACCACCAGCTCGACGTCGAGCTCGCCGACCAGCCGCAGCAGCTCGGCCTCGGCCGCCTCCTTCGTCTCCCGCGTGACCGGAATGCAGGTGAAGGGCGCCCCGTAGAACTCCGCGACGGGCCGCAGGTCCTCATGATTGCCGACAACGCCCACGACGTCGATCGGCAGCCCCTGACTACGTGCCCGGAACAAGAGATCGGTCAGGCAGTGCCCCTCCTTGCTCACCATGATGAGGGTGCGCAGGGGGCGCCCGACCTCATCAAGGCTCCAGGTCATCGTGTAGGTCTCGGCGAGCTCGGCGAGATCCTTCTCCAACTCCTCGCGCGGAACCGTGGTCATGACTTGGA
>ERZ773075.1473-NODE-1473-length-11897-cov-57.3555_pt1 | contig 11897 bp, 7 predicted proteins | sample MGYA00580614_ERZ773075 | MGnify/ENA primary metagenome ERZ773075 (study PRJEB29015, sample SAMEA2738021) | human oral metagenome | biome: human oral; feature: human-associated habitat; material: dental | place: China | collected 2043 ... | reverse complement strand
CATCCTGGGGCGGCGGCCCTGAGCGGTACGGACAGGACCGCGGTGAATCGCTCGGTCGTACGGGTGACGTCGAAGGTTCCGCTCAGGGCCTCCACCCGTCGCTGCGCGCCCGCCAGGCCGAGCCCGGATGAGATCACGGCGCTGCGCCCCTGCCACTCACCGCGCCGTTCATCCCGATGCTCCGGCCCGGCGGCGTTGGAGGTCATGGCCTCCAGGCTCCGGCCATCGGCCTCGATGAGGAGCCGTGCACTGCCGGGCGCTGCGTGCTTGACCATATTGCTCACCAGCTCGCCGAGCACCCGTACCAGCTGCTGGCGCACTCCGGGCGGTACGGCGGCCGACTCCAGTGCGTCCAGCCCCTCGGTCTCCAGGGTGACCCGGCGGGATGCCAGAACGGCGCGCGCCTCGGCGACGACCTCGCTCAGGGGTCGTGGGGCGGAGGAGGCCAGGACGTCCATGCCGACTCCATCCCCGGCGTCGCTCAAGGTCCGCAGGCTGTTCCGCAGCTGCTCGACGGCGGTGCGCACGGAGGCGGTGAGCGCGCGCAGATCGCCGGCGAGTGCGGCGTCGGGTCGGACGAGCCGGGCCTGCTCGGCGGTCATGACCGCCTGGGTGAGATCGCGCACCACCGTGTCGTGCAGCTCGGAGATGACGAGGAGGCGCTGGCGCTCCAGGTCCGCCCGGTACTGGGCGGCCGCCGCGTCGACCTGCATCCGCGGCTGACGCAGGAGCTCGGCGACGACGAGGCAGGTGGCTCCCATGAACAGGACGGGGAGGTACCCCTGCCACACCGCGAACTCGTTCGGTGGGCTCAACAGGAAGAAGACGAAAGTCGCCACGACGTTCGCGGCCAGCAGGCCGTAGGCGCCGACCCTGCTGAAGCCGCGAGTCAGGAGCACCGCGGTGCACAGCCAGGGCCCCATGGCAGGAAGGACCGGGCTGAGATAGGCGCCGTGGTCGAGTGCCAGGAGGAAGATGCAGGAGGTCAGGAGACTGATCGCGCTGGCCCCCAGCGGCCACACCGAGAGCATCGCGATCCCGATGCCGCTGACCACGACGATGTACGCATCGGTGATCTCGAAGGGCTCGAGAGCCACGACGGAGATCAGGGTGAGCAGGCCGGCGCAGGCCAGGCCCAGCAGGTGGGTGCGCCACCCGGGCGTCCAGGTGGAGAATCGCGTGCGGGCCAGCAGTCCGGTGGTGCTCGCTGCGTCTGCCGCGGGTCTTGCGCCTGCTGGGTTCGCCGCGGGTCTTGCGCCTGCTGGGTTCGCCGCGGGTCTTGCGCCTGCTGGGTTCGCCGCGGGTCTTGCGCCTGCTGGGTTCGCCGCGGGTCTTGCGCCTGCTGGGTTCGCCGCGGGTCTTGCGCCTGCTGGGCTCGCCGCGGGTCTTGCGCCTGCTGGGTTCGCCGCGGGTCTTGCGCCTGCCGCGGGTCCTGGGCCCACCGCGCCCACTGCGAGCCCCGCGCCCTCCGCCGCCTCGGTCGGTCCTGCCCCGAGTCTCATGACCACCCCCTGCCTCTCAATGGTTAGCATCCTGCCATGGCTCCCACGAACCCGCCCGGATCCCCGTCGTCGGCGGTCCGGGTCGCGCTCGTCGACGACGACTCCTTCGTCCTGACCGCTCTGCGCAACTACCTGGCCTCCTCGGAGCGGATCGAGGTCGCCTCCGCCTTCAGCCGCGGCCGGGATGCTCTCGCCTTCCTGCGGAGGGTGCCCGTCGACGTCCTGCTCACCGATGTGCGCATGCCCGGCATGGACGGGCTGGAGCTCCTGAGCCGCGTCCGGGCCGAGCATCCGGGGATCGCCGTCGTCGTCCTGACCTCCTTCGATGACGACGAGGCCATGCTCGCCGCCCTGTCGCAGTCGGCCAACGGCTTCCTCCTCAAGGACTCGGCCCCCGAGGAGATCGTGCGGGCCGTCCTCGCCGCGGCCGATGGCGGCACCACCATCTCCCCGGCCACCGCATCCCGGCTGGTGGCCCGCCATCTGCGTCCCGCTCGCCAGGGCGCCCGCCCCGACCTGACCGAGGCCGAGCAGGAGGTTCTCGCTCAGCTGTGCGAGGGCTACTCCAATGCGGAGATCGCGCAGCGCCTCGTCGTCGCCGAGTCCACCGTCAAGACCCACGTCTCCCACCTCATGAGGAAGTACGGGGCGGCCTCCCGCCTCAAGCTCGTCGTCGCCGTGCACCGGGAGCGGGAGGCCGCGCTCTGAGAGGGCCCTCAGTCCGTCGCCAGGGCCGTTACCGGCGTCACCCGGCCCGCGCGCCCGGCCGGTCGCAGTGCGGCTGCGACGCCGACGAGCAGCGTGACGGCGAGGACGCCGGCCAGCGGGAGGTAGGGGATGAAGACGCTGATTCCCCCGTCGCTCAGGACCGCGAGCGTGCCCGCCGCCCCCAGCGCGGTCCCGATGACGACGCCCAGGACACCGCCGATGAGGGCCAGGAGGGAGGCCTCGATGACGATGAGGCGTCTGACCTGCGAGCGGTCGGTGCCGGTGGCCCGCAGCAGGCCGATCTCGCGGGTGCGCTCCAGGACGCTCACGTCTGTGGTGTTGGCCAGCCCGCTCAGGGCGATGATGAGGGCCGCCGCCATGACCAGGCAGATGGTGAACACCGTCCGGTGCATCAGGTCCGTGAACTCGTTGCGTCCCTCCGCGCTTCCCCTGACCATGAGATCCTGGCCGCGGGTGGCCTGACGGACGGCATTCTCGACCGATTCCGAGGAACCGGCGCCCGTGGTGCGCACCCACATGATGGCGTCGGTCGGCTCCCCACCGGTCAGGCGCTCGGCGGTGGCGGGGGTGATGGCGGCGCCCCACCCCTCCCTCACGCGGGCGGTCAGCTCGACGTCGCCCGCCGGGCCGGTGAGGGTCACGGCGGTGCCGTCGGGGATGCGGTAGAGCTCCCCGACGATGAGCGTGCGATCGTCGAGGTCCTCCAGGCCCTTGGTGGAGCGCACGACGGGGGCGACCGCGGAGGCGTTGATGGACAGGACGTCGATGCTGTCGGTCGCGCCGTCCACGGTCTGGGTGAGGTCGAGGCTGGGGACGAGGGTCGTGGACTCCACGCCGTCGGTCGACTCGACGGTGGAGGTGAGCGCGGCGGTGTCGGTCTGCGGGGTCACACCGAAGACCGTGATGTCGGTGGGCGAGCCCTGGTTCACGATGCTCTGGAAGGAGGAGTTGAAGGAGAACAGGCCCACGAACAGGACCGAGCCGACCAGGACGCAGACGAGGAGCGTGGCGGCGGTCGCCGCCGAGCGTCCGGGGTTGCGGACCAGATTGCGGGCGGCCAGGTGGAGGATCGGGTAGCGGCCATCGGAGCCGGCGCGTCCGATGAGCCCGACGATGAGGCTCACCAGCAGGGGCAGGGCCGCCAGGAGCCCGAGGACGACGAGGACGGCGCCGCCGGCCACGATGTAGAGGTTGTGCCCGGTCGTCCCCGGGACGACGAGGACGGCGCCGGCCAGGGCGATGATGAGTCCGGTGATGGCGGCCAGCCGCTGCCCGCGTCCGACGCGCTTGGCGCCGACCGTGCTGCCGCTCAGGGCGACGAGCGGGGAGATGCGGGTGGCCCGGTGCGCGGGGCGCAGCACGGCCGCGAGCGTGACGAGCGTGCCGAGCACGACGGCGCCCGCCAGGGAGACGGGGGAGATGGTGAGGTGGGCGTCCAGGTTCTCGATGACTCCCGAGCGGATGAGGAGGGCGGCTCCCGCGGTCCCTGCGATGACGCCGACGACGGACCCGGCCGTTCCGGTGACGACGGCGGTGCGCAGCACGGCGAGCATGATCTGCCTGCGGCTCGCGCCGATGCAACGCACCAGGCCGATGGTGCGGTTCTGACGTGCCACGAGGGTGGTGAAGGTGGTGGCGATGACGATGCCCGCGACCACCGCGCACACGGGCGTCAGCAGGTTGAGGACCATGGCGACCATCGTGCCGCCCGATTGGGCGGAGGCGGCGCGTTCGGCGACGGCGTCGTCGGCGTCCACCACGAAGGCGCCGGGTCGGACGGCGTGGACGGTCTCGGCGACCTCGTCCACCAGGGCGCCGGTACTGGTCCCTGGCTTCGCCGTCACGTACAGGTGGTTGTAGCTGGTGATCGCGCCCATGGCCTCGAACTGGTCGACCGTGGCGTAGACGGTGCCCCCCGTCCCCTTGTCCAGGCCCGCGTCGGCCCCGGGGGAGACCACGCCCACGATGGTCGGGCTGGTATGGACTATGTCATCCGTGCCGTCGGCGTCGCCGGTGCCGTTGGTGCTGCTGGTGCCGCGGTCGTAGCCGTTCTTGAGGCGGATGGTGTCCCCGACGCCGAGCCCCTGCTGCTCGGCGAGGCGGGTGTCGATGGCGACCTCGCCGGTGCCGATCGGCAGACGCCCGGCCGCCAGGGTGGTGTACTGGCTGAGCACGGGCACGTCCCGAATCATGATCGCGCTGCCCACGGTGCCCGCGAGCTGGCGCGGCAGGTCGAGTTGGAGGATGCCCCAGTGCTCGCCGCGCACGGAGGCGATGCCGTCGAGGTCGGCGAGTCGGGAGACGAGGGCGTCGTCGAGGTGGCCGTCGGTGCTGCTGAGCTGGCGTCCCGAGGCGACGACGATATCGGCGCCGCCGATGGACAGGCGGGCCTCGGCCTGCATCTGGGTGCGGAAGGAGTCGGAGAGGATGAAGGCGAAGGCGATGAGGGCGGCGCTCATGGCCACGGCCACGAAGGCCGCAGCGGCGCGGCGCGCGTCGAGCAGGGAGGGCATCAGCGGGCCTCCCTGCGAGTCGCGGCGGTGCTGGCGGTGGTCCCCGTGCCCGTGGGGGCCGTCGGGCCTGCCGGGGTCGCTGGACCCGCCGGCCCTGCCGGGGCTGCTGTGCCTGCTGTGCCCGTGGGGGCTGCCGGGGTTGCCGGGTCCGTGGGGGTTGCCGGTCCCGCGGGAGTGACCCAGCCTGCCGGGGCTGCTGTGCCTGCTGTGCCCGTGGGGGTTGCCGGGGTTGCCGGGTCCGTGGGGGTTGCCGGTCCCGCGGGAGTGACCCAGCCTGCCGGGGCTGCTGTGCCCGTGGGGGCTGCCGGGGTTGCTGCGCCCGCCGGCCTCGCCTGAGCCGCCGCGGCGTGCGTGCTGGTCGGGCGGCGCACGGCGTCGTCGCCGATGATCCGTCCGTCGCGCAGGCGGATCACGCGGTTGGTGGCGGCCGCTGCGTTCTCGTCGTGGGTGACCATGACGACGGTCTGACCGAGGTTGTCGCACATGCGGGCCAGCGCCTGCAGGAGGGACGCGGCCGAGGCGGTGTCGAGGGCCCCGGTGGGCTCGTCGGCGAAGACGACCTGGGGGCGGCCGATGAGAGCGCGGGCGATGGCGACTCTCTGCTGCTGGCCGCCGGAGAGCTCAGCGGGGCGGTGGGTGAGACGGTCGCCGATGCCCAGGGCTGCGATGACGGCGTTCTGCCAGTTCGGGTCGGGGGTACGGTGGGCCAGGCGGGTGGGCAGGAGGATGTTCTCCTCCGCGGTGAGGGTGGGCAGGAGGTTGAAGGCCTGGAAGACGAAGCCGAGCTGGTCGCGGCGCACGGCGGTCAGCTGCTTGTCGTTCATGCCGGCCAGATCGCGGCCGGCGATGAGGACGTGCCCGGATGCGGGGGTGTCCAGGCCGGCCAGGCAGTGCAGGAGGGTGGACTTGCCCGAGCCCGACGGGCCCATGACGGCGACGAACTGGCCGCGGCTCACGGTCAGGCTCACGCCGTCCAGGGCGGCCACCCGCGCCTCGCCGGAGCCGTAGACCTTGGTGAGGTCCCGGGCCTCGACCACGACGTCGGTGGGCGGGGCGGTGGTGGGGCCCGGCGCCGGTTGGGAGGACCGGTGCGGGAGGGATGGGGCGTGAGGCATGACCGTCTCCTTCGAGGTGACTGGGATGTCCGAGATGACCGAGACCCGGGCAGGTCCCGGATGATGCCTCAAGGCTAGGAATCGGCGTCATGGCGCTGGAATGCGTCGAAGGGGCCGACATGACCGGGATATCCGACGAAAGGGGGAGGCGTGTCTGCGGGGCGGCCGGGTTCGTGCGGGTGGGGCGGCTTCCGGACCCGGCCCGTCTTCTTCGCCGAGATCGGTCGTATTCCGCGTCGAGATCGGTTCAGTTCCGCATCGAGATCGGTCGAGTTCCGCACCGAGATCGGTCCGGCGGGGTCACGCCCGGCTGCCGGGGTCACGAGACGGGCATCTCTGCACGAGACCGGCATTTCCGCGCGAGTCCAACGGGGCCGTCGTCGGACTCACGCAGAAATGTCGAGTTCGATGTGCCGAGGCGGTGCGCCAGTGGGGCTGTTCCTCCGCGGACGCAGGACCGGGCTCCTCGGTCAACGCCCGCCATGTCTCACTGCGCTGTTCCTCCGCGGACGCGGGACCGGGCCCGCTCCTGGCCCCCGGCGCCGTCGTCGGACTCGAACAGGAATGCTTACGTCGGCGGGACCACCAGCGGCAGATCCTGAAGGAGGCGGAGGACACGCTCGGAATGCCCTCGTCGGCCAGACCACCAGTGCGGGCGGGACGACCCCGCCCCCGACAGGCTCATCGCCCGGGGCGAGGGCTGCATCCTTATGCTCGACCGCACCCGGCCTCCGGAACACGTTCTCACTCATCGTGAACATCCCCGACCGCCGACGGCCTGCGCGTCGTCGACGCCCTCGGGACGAGGGCTCACGGGACGGAACCGATCTCGAGCCGGAACTGAACCGATCTCGACGCGGAATACGACCGATCTCGGCGAAGGGACGGGTCGGGGAGGCGAAGGAGCGGGAACGCGGGGAGACGCCCGTGGAGCGCCCCGGTCGGCTGCGGGCGGACTCGCCGTCCGACCGCCTGCGCCTCGCCGCTCCCGAAGAAATTCGCGTGCACCGTTACCCTGGGAGGGTGACTGATGTCCTGCACCCCGCACCGGTGCCTCTGCCGTCCCCTCTCGCGGAGGCCTCGGCGGCCGGTCGGACCCTGGTGATGGGCATCATCAACGTTACTCCGGACTCATTCTCCGACGGCGGCCGTTGGGAGACCGCGGACCTCGCCGTCGCCCACGGCCGTCAGCTTCTCGCCCAGGGCGCCGACATCGTCGACGTCGGCGGCGAGTCCACCCGTCCTGGCGCTGTTCGCGTCACCCCCGAGGTCGAGCAGGCGCGCGTCATCCCCGTTGTGCGCGCGCTCGCGGACGATGGCGCGGCCGTCTCCGTCGACACCATTCACGCCGCCACCGCCGAGGCGGCCGTCGAGGCCGGTGCCGTCGTCGTCAACGACGTCTCCGGGGGCCTGGCCGACGCCGATATGCACCAGGTGGTCGCCGAGACCGGTGCCGTCTACGTCTGCCAGCACTGGCGCGGCGACCCCGAGACCATGGATCGCCTGACCGACTACAGCGCCCACGGCGACGTCGTGTCCGGGGTCGAGGCCGAGTTGCGCGAGCGCCTGAACGAGCTCGACGCCGCCGGGGTCGATCGTCGTCAGGTGGTCGTTGATCCCGGCCTCGGCTTCGCCAAGACCCATCAGCAGTCGTGGCAGCTCCTGGCCGCCACCGAGCGTCTGCGCCGGGAGCTGGGCCTGCCCGTCCTCATCGGCTCCTCGCGCAAGCGCTTCCTGTCCCTGAGCCTGCCCGAGTCCGCGGCGGCCGACCCGATCGCCCGAGACGCCGCCACCGCCGCCACCACGGCCCTCGTCGCCCTCGCCGGTGCCTGGGCAGTGCGAGTCCATGAGGTCCCGGCCAACCGGGACGCCGTCCGAACCGCCTCCCTCTGGAAGGAACACCGATGACCACCACCACGCCCGATCAGATCCGGCTGTCGGGCCTGTCCGCCCGCGGGTACCACGGCGTCCTCCCCTTCGAACGCACCGAGGGCCAGCTCTTCACCGCCGATGTCACCCTCGACCTGGGCGAGCGCGGCACCGCGGTCGCCTCCGTCACCGACGCGGTCAAGGACGCCGTCGACTACTCCGAGGTCGCCCGGGCGGTCGTCGCCGTCATCGAGGGGGAGCCGGTGAGTCTCATCGAGACCCTCGCCGCCCGTGTCGGCGAGGCCGTGCTGGCCTTCCCGCGCGTGACCGCCGTCGAGGTCACCATCCACAAGCCGCAGGCGCCCCTGGACGTCGCCTTCGAGGACGTCTCGGTGACGATCCATCGCACCGGCGGCGAGGGCGGTCATCCACTCTCCGGTCATGCGTCGGACCAGGCCGTCGTCCCCGACTCGGCGTCCGGCCAGTGGCCGGCCCAGGCCCCCGGGACCGCCGGCGGCCCTGTCGGGAGCCCGGCCGCCGCGGCGGGCGTCGGGATGGCCTCCGCGGCCGGCGACGGGCAGGACGCCGATGAGAGCCGGGCGCCCGAGGGCGCCCCGGGCCTTGGGGGCGCCGAGCCGTGGTCGGGCTCGCCGGCGGACGGCGCCGGTGGCCCGGCGGAGGCGAACGTGCCGTGGGGGAGCGAGCCCGCGGTTGACGCCGTCGCCTCCGATGAGATGGCTCAGCCGTGGCAGGGCGCGCCGTTGGACGGCGGCGCCGGCGATCCCGGGACGGGCGTCGGGCTGTCCGGCGAATCGGCTCAGCCGTGGCAGGGCGCGCCCGCTGGAGATACCGGGGACGCGGCCGCGCCCGCTCCCGCGGCCCCCGTGCCGGCACCGGTCGATGTCCTGGGGCGACGTCCGGACCATCCGGTCGAGGTGGTTCTCGCGCTGGGCGGGAACGTCGGCGGGGTGGTTCCCGCTCTGCGCGCCGCGGTCCGCACCCTGCGGGAGATCGACGGCATCGAGGTCGCCAACGTCGCGCCGTTGGCCCGAACGGCCGCCATCGTCGAGCCCGGCGGCCCGGAGCAGCCCGACTACCTCAACACCGTCGTGCTGGCGACGACGACGCTCGCGCCTCGCGAGGTCCTCTCCGTCTGCCAGGGCCTGGAGGCCGACGCCGGACGCGTGCGCACCGAGCCCCGGGGGCCGCGCACACTGGATGTGGATATCATCACCTACGAGGGAGTCACCTCCGACGACGCCGAGCTGGTCCTGCCGCACCCGCGCGCCGCCCAGCGCGCCTTCGTCCTGGTGCCCTGGGCGCAGGCCGATCCCTTCGCCGAGATCGGCAACCAGTACGTCGCCTCTCTCGCCGAGAACGCTCCCGATCGCGACGGCGTGCGCTGGCTGGCTCTCGACTGGCTGGACTCCGACCACCTCCCTGCGCTGCCGACCGGCCAGTACGTGGCGCCCCCCGAGGTCGGGGACGACCAGCTCGGGGCGATGATGGGCGGATCCGAGCCCGGAGGACTCGGCGAGGAGAGCCCGGGCGCTCCGGTGGGCGGCGGCTCGAGTGCAGAGGCCGCCGGGCCGGTCGAGGGCCTCCGCCCGGACGGCCCGGCCATGGATGCGGCGCCCGGCCAGGCCGGCGGTTCGGTGGCGGACGCGAGGCCCGTTCAGGCCGGCGGCTCGGTGGTGAATGCGGCGCCCAGCCAGGCCAGCGGCCCGATTGCGGACGCGGGGCCCGTTCAGGCCGGCGGCTCGGTGATGGATGACGGGGCCGCCGGGGGCGATATGGCCAGTGCGCCCGGTCGGGCGCAGGGCGACGCCGGTCGTGCTCCCGGAACGGGCGCGATGCCCGGTGAGCAGCAGATTCCGCAGGACCCGGCGCACCCGCCGATGCCCCGGACGGGATCCGCGTCTCAGGCCGGCGGGTCGCAGGACGAGGCCTGGGCCTCGCCTCTGGACTGGGGCGACGTCATCGGTAGGAACGGACAGGGTCTCTGATGTTCCGCACGCGCTGGGCCACGGTCCTCGCGTGCCTCATCGCACCCGCGGTCGTCACCTGGGTCGTCTCCGATCTCTCACTGCGGCATTGCGGGTGGGTGCCGTCGTTGACGCCCTGGGGAGCCGTCGTCGCACTGGTGATCGCCGTGGTCGTGCTCGTCGCCGGGCTCGCCGTGCGGCGCCTGCGCGCCCACGAGTCCACGTGGATGACGCCGACCGGCGCGGCCACGACCGCCGTCGCCGCCCAGGCCTCGGCGATCGTCGGTGCTCTTATCGGAGGGGTCTACGCCGGTGAGCTCGCCACGGCCCTCCTCACCCCGCCCTCGCCGGCCATGAGCTCGCTGGCGTGGTCCGCGGGGGCCTGCCTGGTGTCATGCCTCCTGTGGTGCGGCGTCGGCGTGCTCGTGGAGCACTGGTGCGCCATCGACGCCGATGACGACGACGATCACGGCGGGCACGGCTCGGAGTCATCGCTGCCCGATGGCAGCGCTCCCGCCTGAGGGGAGGCCTCATCCTGAGCTTTTGGCAGCGGTGCCGGCGATCGCAGCAGCGCTCCCGCCTGAGGGGAGGCCTCCGCCGCGCGAGGGTACCCCGATCGCTCCGCTGCTCGGAGCGCTCCCGCCTGAGGGGAGGCCTCGCCCCCGGGGCTCATCGTCCTACCGCAGACCGTGGTGTCCGCAGGGCTCCCGCTTGAGGGGCGTTCTCGTCAACGTGGCGGCGGGATCCCCGCGGGTCGAGGATCGTCGCAGATGGTGGGCGCGCGACCCGTCCTCGTGAGATCGTGTTGCCGGCACCCGTCACGGCGCTTCGCTCCGTCCCGGCCGCGGGCGCCGTCCGCAACCAGTTCACGGTACAACCTGGTCGAGGAGCATCGATGAGCACTGTCAATGAACCCGCCGCCACGCCCTCCACGGGCCGCGGCCCGGCGCCCGGCGCCCCCGCGGGCGGGGCGGCGGGACGGGCAGGAGATCCCGCGGGCTGGACGGGAGGCCCGGCGGGCGGCCTCTTCGGCTCTGCGGGCGGCTCCTTCAGACCGATGGGCGGTCCTGTCGATTCGACGGGCGGTCCCTTCGGCTCGGTGGGCGATCCCTTCAGCCCGGCCGGTGTTGTCTTCCGTCCCGTCTCGGCCAGGCTCATCACCGTCCGTCTCGTGGGCGCTCTGGTCGGAGTCGGAGCACCTGCCGCGGTCCTCGCGGTTGGCGCGATCATGTGGAGCCCATGGATATGGGCCGGCGTCATGGTGATGGCGGTCCTCGCGGCATGGGTCGCCTGGTTCGTTCCCCGCCAGGTGCGCGCCATGGGCTACGCCCTGACCGACGACCACCTTCTGTGGCGCAAGGGCATCATGTTCCGCCGCATCTGCGTGGTTCCGTACGGGCGGATGCAGTACGTCGACACCTCTCAGGGGCCGCTCGCCGCCTGGCTGGGGATCGCCGAGGTCCGGCTCCACACGGCTGCGGCGGCCACGGACGCCACCATCAACGGGCTGCCGGTCGAGGAGGCCGAGCACCTGCGCCGCCTCCTCGCCGATCGCGGCGAGCAGAGAATGGCCGGGCTATGAGCGCGGGCGCCGGACGCCGCATCGCCGTGCCGGATGGCATCGACTGGCGGCGCATGCATCCCGTCTCACCGCTCCTGGAGGGATGGAAGATCGTCACTGCCTTCATCGCGATCATCACCGTCCGCAATGTCGATAACCTGGCCGACGCCTACCGGTACGCCACCACCCACGGCTTCGATCTCGCCCACGGCGTCGTGCGCTGGGCCCTGCTGGGGGGTTTGGCCGTGATCGTCGTCGTGGTCTCCTTCCTCTTCCTGCAATGGTGGGCCAAGACCTACGCCGTGGATCGCGATGGCGTGTATCTGCGCAGCGGCATCGTCATCAGGCAGCTGCGGGTCGCCCGACTGCCGCGCATCCAGGCCGTCGACGTCGTCCATCCCTTGCTGGGGAGGATCTTCGGCCTGGGCATGCTGACGGTGGAGGTCGCGGGCGGGTCGGACTCGCGCGTCGTCATCGGATATCTGAGCACCGCTCGACTCGAGGCGCTGCGCGACCTCATCCTCGATCTGGCAGCCGGCGACGCCGAGGACCCCGCCCGGACGGCCGGTAGCAGTGCACGGGCCGTCTCAACCGCTGCGCCCGGCTCGGCTGGCTCGTCCGGC
>ERZ773075.1471-NODE-1471-length-11908-cov-51.5038_pt1 | contig 11908 bp, 6 predicted proteins | sample MGYA00580614_ERZ773075 | MGnify/ENA primary metagenome ERZ773075 (study PRJEB29015, sample SAMEA2738021) | human oral metagenome | biome: human oral; feature: human-associated habitat; material: dental | place: China | collected 2043 ... | reverse complement strand
CAAGGAAATGGTCAAAGTCACCTCCGATGCTTTGTTTGATTATTGGCAGGTGGAGATTTCAGTTGGTTACGCGCGACTTCAGTATCTTTTTGAGATTAAGGATAAGCAAGGCCAGAGTATCTTGTATGGCGATAAGGGATGTGTTGAAAACACACTAGAAAACCTTCATTATGAAGGAAATGGCTTTAAAATTCCTTATATCCATGAGATTGATGCTTGTCATGTTCCTGACTGGGTAGCAAAGACGGTATGGTACCAGGTTTTCCCAGAACGCTTTGCCAAAGGCAATCCTGAGATTTCACCCGAAGGTGCACTAACTTGGGATTCCTCTATCAAGCCAAAGACGAGTGATTTTTTTGGTGGTGATTTACAGGGCATTATTGATCATCTGGATTACTTGCAAGACTTAGGGATTACAGGACTTTATCTCTGTCCGATTTTTGAATCCCCAAGCAATCACAAGTATAATACGACGGATTATTTCGAAATTGACCATCATTTTGGAGACAAGGGAACTTTCCGTAAACTGGTGGATGAGGCCCATCAGAGAGGTATGAAAATCATGCTAGACGCTGTTTTCAACCACATTGGGGATCAGTCTCCACAGTGGCAGGATGTTCTCAAACATGGTGAAGATTCTGTTTACAAAGACTGGTTCCATGTTCAAGAGTTCCCAGTGACCAAGGATAAGCTTGGCAATCCTCGAAATCTCCCTTACCATACCTTTGCCTTTGAGAGCTATATGCCCAAGCTCAATACGGCCAATCCTCAAGTGAGAGACTATCTGTTGAGCGTTGCGACCTACTGGATTGAAGAGTTTGATATCGATGCTTGGCGCTTGGATGTGGCTAATGAAGTCGACCATCAATTTTGGCGAGATTTCCGTAAGGCTGTTTTGGCTACAAAGCCTGACCTTTATATTCTTGGGGAAGTCTGGCACACTTCTCAGCCCTGGTTAAATGGCGATGAATTCCATGCGGTCATGAATTATCCTCTCTCTGATAGTATCAAGGATTATTTCTTGCGTGGGGTTAAAAAGACGCCTCAATTCATCAATGAGATTAATGGTCAGTCCATGTATTATAGACAGCAGATTTCGGAAGTGATGTTTAATCTTCTGGATTCGCACGATACGGAGCGCATTTTGGCTACTGCCAAGGGAGATGTTCAACTGGTTAAGTCTGCCCTTGCTTTCCTCTTTTTACAAAGGGGGACACCGTGTTTCTACTATGGAACCGAGTTAGAATTAGACGGAGGGCCAGACCCAGATTGCCGCCGTGTTATGCCTTGGGAACGTGTTTCGAGTGACAATGATATGCTTCAGTTCATGAAGAAATTGATTCAACTTCGCAAGGGGGGTGCAGACATTATTCAGCATGGGAAATATGGTCTAGAAGAAATCAAGACTGATGTGCTATCTCTGGAATGGGATTATGATGGTCAAAAGGTCCGAGCAATTTTTAACCAATCAACTGAAAACTATCTTGTAGAAGACAGTGATGCTGTAGCTCTAGCAAGCCATTGCCAAGAAACAGACGAGGGTCTTTCTATTTTACCGAACGGTCTTGCAGTCTTTTATCAAGCTCCTGAAATTTCGTCTAGTATCTGATTTAGAAATAGAGAGAAGTTTTTTCTGCTAGATCAATTACAATATAAGCAGATTATTTTCATGACAATCTAAAAACTGTAGGAAACCTGAAAAGATTTAGTTTTGACTTGCTCAGAATTAAGTCTTTTTCATTTTACCTTACTTTGTTTGTCGAGGTGGTAGACGGATAGTCTGTGACGTTTTTGTCTAGGTTATCAAGCAAATAAAAAATTATCCTGTCCTCAAAAGCAAATGTAGCTTTTAGGGGGCAGGATAATGTGATTTCTTCTTATCTTTAAGTGATTTGGATAATTTTTATTTTACTCTTTTTTAGTTTTTACTAAGAAAGTAGCTGTTAAGACCAAACTGAGACCAGCTAAGAAGAGTAGTGGATTTCTTTCTTCCCCAGTTGCAGGGAGTTTTTCTTGCTGAACACTATCAGTTGTGTGTACCAGTGTCTCTGTCTCTGTTGTAGTTGGTTTTTCATGTGGGTTTACATCCTCAACAGTTGGTGAGCTTGTAGTGTTGTAGACAACTGCATAAGTACTAACGTTATTGGTCATAAATTCAAGCATGCCATCTCGGATAGTAAAGTCCTGTGGTTCTAACTCTCTAGTTGGAGTGAGGTAGTAGACTTCTTGCACTTTTCCTGAAACTGGTAAGCGAACTAAGACCTGGTTTGGTAGTTGGACAATGTGATTTTCCTTATTTTTGAGCTGGAAATTATATGCATCGTATGTTTTACCAAAGAGTTCTTGAGCGAGCACTCGTCGACTTTCTAAGTGGGAAACCTCTTTCAAGTCAGCAACTCCACCGATGATTTCGATCCCTGTCTTTTTATCTTTCAAGGTGCGTAACTGATACTCAGGTCGGGTGAGGGTTGGAGCAGCCTGATCTCCACTAGTTCCGATAGGGCCAGTGTACTCAGGTTTTTCAATAGTAGGAGTTTCCTCTTGCCCAGCAGTTCCGATAGGGTCGGTATACTCCGGAATTTCTACTGTAGGTGGCTCTTCTTGCCCTGCGGTTCCGATAGGATCGGTGTATTCAGGTTTTTCAACAGTAGGAGCTGGTTCCTCTCCCTTGCTTGTAGTTGGCTGCTTCTCGTCCTTTTTAGTAAAGACGGCTACGACAGGACTGCTAGTGGTAGTTCCTTGAATAGCATATGCTTCTATCGCTTTTCCGGCTTGTCGATCAGTGGCATCAGGGATTGGGATTTGAACTTGATTGTCTTGGACTGATAGCACAGTCTGATCTCCACTTGTAACCAGATGCGTTTCATCCACTTTGCGCAAGACTAGAGGATCTTTGACACCTGGGAAGGTCACTGCGATGGCTTCCCAATCTCCAACTGGTAGGCTTAAGGCAATGGTTTTGTCATTTTCCTTAAGAGGCGCGATGCTCGGGCTATCTAGACCAACAGCAGGGGCTTTGATGATATCAAAGGAGTCTAGAGAAATTTTCTTGCGACCTTCAGGTGAATTTGGGTCAACTTGTAATGTCAGGGTGTGCGTACCGTCAGTAAGGTTTGTAAATTCGCCAATAAAAGCTCTCTTTTCAGTTGCGCCTGAAGTGTAGAAGTCTAGACTTGGCATTTCTTTGCCATCTAGTGTAACACGTGCTCGTCCAAGGGCAAGGCTCTTCAAACCATAGATACGAATGCCCGTCCCTGTAAAGGAAATAGTTGCCTGAGCTTCTGAAGCTGCACTAGAGTCGCTGTTGTTAATATCAGCGTATTTTTCGGTACCTCCGTAGAGTTCAGGGTCAGACCAGTCCTTAAACTGGGAACCATACTGGATGCGCGAATCACGATCATCCATTTTTTCAATCGTGTTACCTGTTCCTGATAGAATCTTGAAGTAGTCTAACGAAATTTTCGAGCGCTCACTACCACGTCCTTTGTGTTCACGTTTAACACTAAGAGTCAGTGTATGAGGTCCGTCAGATAATCCTGCGAAGCGACCGATGAGACTACCTTTTTCAGTTGCCCCAGCAGTATGGAAGTCAAGCTCGCTGACCTCTTTGCCATCAATTTTAGCAGTGGCAAGACCTAGTTCAGACGATTTCAGTCCATAGATTTCGATACCAACGCCGGTGAAAGGAATGGTAGCAGTGATGTCTTCGTCTGTGTAGTCTCCTTTTGAAAGGTCAGCAAATTTCTCTGTTCCTCCAAATAATTCTGAGTCTGCCCAGTTTCCAAAGGCAGCTCCGTACTGGATACGGCCGTCTCGATCATCCATCAATTCACTAGGGGTTTCTACAGTTGCTTGTTCAGAGACTTGTGTAGAAACTTCGCCCAGCATAGCTTTGACCGTATAGGTGTAGGCGAGTTGAGGATCTAGTGATCGGTCGATAAAGTGGGTTTGATTGGTTACAAATTCTCTGGTTGCAGAGGCTTGGCCAGACTCGTCTTTCACTTGTCTTTGGATGACATAGTGGGTAGCGCCTTCTACTTGGTTGAAGGTAAGTTCGGCAGTGACACCATTTTGTCGAACTGCTGTCAGACTGGTTACACGACCAGGGAAGTGTTCAAAGGTAATGACGTCACCTTTTTGTGTTGCAAGCTGGATACGATTATCTTTAAGGATCGTTGCCTTGACTGGTTTGCCATTGACCTTGATCTGGCTGGCTTCGATATTGGGATAATCTACAACCAAGTCTCCACCGACATTTGAAAGGAAGGACAAGCTTTGCAGGTTTTTATCTTTCCACTTCATGCTGACTTCAAAGTTTCCTCGAGCAACCAAGCCAGAAACCTGACCGTCTTTCCAGGCATCTGGAAGAGCTGGTAATGGTGCAATATAGCCTGTATGAGATTGGAGAAGCATTTCTGCCATCCCACTGGTTGCTCCGAAGTTGCCATCGATTTGGAAAGGCGCGTGCGTATCCCAAAGGTTTTCTAGAGTTGAGTACTTGAGCTGTTCAGCGAGTAAGCGATGGGCACGGTTACCGTCCAGCAAACGAGCCCAGAGGTTGATTTTATTGGCCTTAGACCAACCTGTACCACCATCTCCACGGTGGTTGAGGGTTGCACGCGCAGCCTCTAGGTATTCAGCTTGGTCCTTGCTAAAGAGTGTACCTGGGAAGAGACCAACTAGATGGGAAACGTGACGGTGGTGATTTTCAATCCCTTCATTTGTGAATTGGGGGCTGTCCTCCTCGTACCATTCCTTGATGCGTCCTTCTTTATTGATGTGAAGTGGTTTGAGTTTGTCAAATTTAGCCTTGACCTCTGTGACTAAGTCTTGGTCGACTTTCAGATGGTTGGCAACTTCCATGTAGTCGTGGAATAGCTGCCAGACTAGCGATTGGTCAAAGGTATTTCCGATGGTAATGGTCCCGTGTTCAGGTGAGTAGGATGGAGAAGACACCCAACGGTCATTGGCCTTGTCATAGTGCAAGAAGGAGTTCCAGAACTTAGCGGTTTCCTTGAGCATTGGATAAATCTTTTCTTTGAGATAGGTCTCATCCTTGGTGAACTTATAATAGTCATAGACGTTCTGCATCATCCAAGCATTAGCAGCTGGGGACCAACCCCAATAGTAATTCCAACCAGGAGTAGTCCAGCCAAATGGTGTCGCCTGGGTATGGACCAGCCAACCATTTTCTTGTCCGTCTTTGGATTCGATACCTGCGTATTCCTTAGCAGCGATACGACCATAGTAGCGCATGTCATCAATGTAATTGATCATGGGCTTGGCAGTTTCAGCCAGGTTGCTCATGTAGGCTGGCCAATAGTTCATTTGCAAATTGACATTGAGGTGGTAGTCAGCGTTCCAAGGTGGATTGTCTACAGCATTCCAGACTCCTTGGAGGTTGGCAGGAAGGGCATCTGTCCGATCACGAGACGAACTGATGAGCAAATAACGTCCGTATTGGAAGAAGAGTTCTTCCAATTTTTGCCCTTTTTCTGAGTTATAGCTTTGAAGGGCCTCTTTTGTCGTTTGAGCAGTCTTGTTTCCGCCTAGATTTAGTTTAACGCGGTTAAAGAGACTTTGATAGTCCTTGATATGGGCCTTTTTAAGTGTTTCGTAGTCTTTGGCCTTAGCTGCTTCGACAATCCCTTTAACTGTTTTTTCGAGGTCAATGTCTTTTCGATAGTTGGTTTTTGGATTCTGAGCAAAGTTAGTCTTGGCACTGAGATAGAGGGTCGCATAACTTGCGCCTGTAACGGTCAGAGTTTCGTCCTGAACAGTCACCTTTCCGTCCGTTTTAATTCCTAGATAGGATGCAAATTTGAGGCCGTTATCTTTGACAGTTCCCTTTAGAAGGATTCCGTTTGCATCTGTAGTGACATGACCATTCTTATAGTTAGAATATTCCCAAGAGTAGTTGCCATTAGCAAGCAAGTCTTCTGTCAGGCTATTCCAAAGGGTAAAATCAAGCGTCTTGTTTCCTTTTTTGGTCAAGTGGGTTACAGTGACATCATCAGGATAGCTGGAGAAGGTTTCGCGTTTGAAGGTCGTCCCATCTTGGGTGTAAGAAGTTGTCGTAGTGGCTTCTGTGATATCCAAACCACGATGATAATCAGTTACAGTATCTAGTCCTTTCTTCTGGTTATTAAAGACCATGAAGATATCTCCAAAGGCTAGGTAACGTCCGTACTGGGCGTTGTTTGGTCCAACTAGATTTTGTTCAGCTAGCTGTTTTGCTTTTTGGCGGTCACCAGCTTCGAGGGCTTTACGAATCTCTGCCAAGACCTTGTAGCGGTCCTTGTAGTTTCCTCCGTTATAGTCGGTGCTATCGGGTTGTGGTCCTCCTGACCAGAGGGTCTTTTCGTTGTACTGGATTCTCTCTTCCCCAATCAGACCGAAAACCTTGGCTCCCATTTCTCCATTTCCGACAGGGAGGGCTTGTTTTTCCCATCCATCATAGGAGGGAGCTGTTGGCTGATCGTAGTTGAGTTGATAGTTTTTTTGTTTTGTCACAGGCTGATCTGCTTTTTCAGGTTCCTTATTTTCTTTAGCTTCTACAATGGCTTCTTCACTAGCCTGACTATTTGTCGTCTGAGTCTCCTTATCTGGCTTACTTTCAGAAACTGCTGGACTCTCGGCTGGAGACGACTTTGTAGTTTCGGTAATTTCAGCTGCTTTGGGTTCACTATCTGGCTTAGTGAGAGCTTCAACTGAAGTTGGTTCAGTTTGCTTGACCTCAACACTGTCTGCGGCTACAGTGTGGTTGACTAGAAAAACAGCCCCCAGCAAAACAGAAGCAGTCCCAACCGTCAGCTTGCGGATGCTATAGCGACAGGATTTCTCCCAAAATCTTTTGTCCATAGAAATCTCCCTCTTTTTCTTGTAAGCGTATACATTTTTATTTTTAAAAAAAACTTACAAAAAATAAGTTATTTATTATTGTTTGTGCTTTTAATATAACAAAATAGTCAAAATAGTGCAACCTTTTTGAGAGAGATTTGTATAAATTGTTTGAATTTTCTTGCTTGTTTCCTTGTGGGAGAGTGCAGGTCAGCTATCCAGAGGGGGAATCGTACTGATAATGGCACTAATGTGGTCAATACAAAAAGCCCGTAGTCTAATCCTATGTGAGGATTTGGATACGGACTGATTGCTGAGACTGATTTTAAATAGCTTTGACTTACTCTACCTCACCTGGCCAGTGGTTCATACCACCTTCTACATTGGTAACGGTGAGACCTTGGGCGCTGAGAAATTGACAGGCAGAGGCAGAACGCACTCCACCTTGACAGATAACATGGTATTCATGGTCAGGCTTGAGTTCTTTGTAGCCTTGTTCCAAGGTGCTTAAAGGCAGATTTTTTGCACCTGGTGCATGTCCTGCTTGGAATTCATGTACTTCACGAACATCGATAAGATCTAGATTTTCATTTTGATATTTTTCATAAAAGTCAGCCATGCTGATATTAGTTACCATATTCTACTCCTTCTGGGTTAGCCATTTTGTATAGGGAATAAGCGCCGTCAAGGTTTTGGACGGTAAATCCTGCTTGTTTGAGGATACGCTCTGCGATATAGCTGCGCAAACCACTGTGGCAGCTAACGATGTAGGCTTGGTTCTTGTCCAGTTCGTCCAAGCGTTCCCGTAGTTCGTTTAGGGGAATGTGGATGGTGTCGACTTTGAGTCGACCACTCTGGAATTCGCCACTTGTCCGTACATCTAGGAATTTCTTGCCGGAGGCAAGTTCCTCTTCGAGCTGGTACCATTGAATATTGTCGCTGAGACCTTCGATAAGGTTCAAGGCTGCGTAGCCCAGCATATTGACGGGATCCTTGGCAGAGCCAAATGGTGGCGCATAGGTGAATTCCAATTCTGGCAAGTCAAAGACGGTGAGATTTCCCTTGATAGCAGTTGCCAGGATATCGATTCGCTTGTCAACACCTTTCTTCCCGACTCCTTGGGCACCGTAGATTTTTCCAGTGGTTGGGTCAAAGAGGAGCTTCAAGGTCATATCAGTAGCGCCTGGATAATAACCAGCGTGGTCTTTACCGCTGACATGAAGCGCCTTGTAAGGAAGTTGATTCATGCTAAGGATACGCTCGCTGAGACCAGTCGAAGCAGCTGTCATATCAAAGGCACGAACGATTGCAGTGCCGATACTGCCCTTGTTTGTACGACCGAGTTCTGCGATGACGTCCGCGACTTGGCGTCCCTGACGATTGGCAGGAGAAGCGAGAGAGATGAGAGCATCTTGGCCCGTAATCTCTTGCTTGACAACGATAGCGTCCCCAACTGCAAAAATATCTTTTTGATTGGTTTCGTAGTGTTCGTCGACCAAGATACCGCCACGTAATCCCAGTTCAATCCCAGCTGCCTGAGCCAATCCATTTTCAGGTTCAACACCGACAGAAAGGATGGTGAGGTCAGAAGCAATCTTTTGACCGTTTTCGAGAACGATGATTTTTCCTTGGTCTTCAAATCGAGTCGCAGACTGAGAAGTGATAACGCGAACGCCGTTTTTAACCAATTCTGCTTGGACAAAGGCTGCCATTTCTTGATCTAATGGTGGCAAGACATGGGGTGCTTTCTCAACGATGGTAACTTGCAATCCACGTTTCGCCAGGTTTTCAGCCATTTCAAGTCCGATAAAGCCTGCACCGATAACGACAGCTTCTTTTGGATGATTGTCCAAGGCCGCCATAATTTCATCGAGATCGGGAACATTGCGGAGCGTGTAGGCATTCTTAGCTTCTGCCAAGCCTTCAATGGTAGGAACAAATGGTTTAGCTCCTGGGGAGAGGATCAACTTGTCGTAGCTTTCTGTGAATTCCTGTCCATCATGGTGTACGGTCACAGTGTGCTTTTCTGGCGAAATCTGGATGACCTCGTGAAATGGTCGCACATCCAGATTAAAGCGTGCTTTGAGACTTTCAGGAGTTTGGACCAATAAACTATCACGGTTTGCAATTTCTCCTGAAACATAGTAAGGAAGTCCGCAGTTTGCAAAGGAAACAAAGGGACCTTTCTCAAAAATAATGATCTCAGCGTCTTCCATGAGGCGTCTGAGGCGGGTTGCTGCTGACATACCACCTGCAACTCCTCCAACAATGATAACTTTCATTGACTTTCTCCTTTATGCTTTTAGATGACCTTACCTGTCCAAGCGCTCATACCGCCTCGAACATTGACGACATCGTAACCTTTTTTCTTTAGCTTCTTCGCAGCTAGTTTGCTTCGTACACCAGAATGACAAATGACATAAAGTGTTTCTTTTGTTGCAGGTGTGTAAGAACCGATTTCCGTTAAAGGAACATTTTTTGCATTTTTGATATGACCTCTACGGAATTCCATAGGCGTCCGAACATCTAGTAGCTGAATTGGTTCTCTGAGTTTAGCTTCTAACTCGCTGGTAGAAATACTGTCAATTTTTGTAAATAAGTGAAACATAGGCACCTCCAAATATACCCTTATGGGGGTATATTAAATCATGAAGTCAAGCTTTTGTCAAGCTTTTGTCAAGCAAGTTGTTTTGACTTGGGAGGGGATCGATTTCGAGAGTCTAGAAAGCAGGCCATTCTTGACCTTTCAAAGGCTTTTTGATATGATGGGTCCAAAGTAAGTGTGAGGTATTAAGATGACCAGTGAATACCAGAAAATGATAGCAGGAGAGCCCTATCATCCGTTTGACCCCGAATTACGAGCCTTGGCGCAGGCTTCTCGCCAAAAACAGGCTGCCTTTAATAAGGAAGAAGATCCCTTGAAGGGATTCGAAATCATCAAGACTTGGTTTGGCTCAACTGGGCAAAATCTTTATATCAATCCACGCTTGGTGGTCGATTATGGAGTCAATATCCATCTAGGGGAAAATTTTTATTCTAATTGGAATTTGACCATGCTGGATGTTTGTCCGATTCGCATCGGGGACAACGCTATGCTTGGCCCCAACTGTCAATTTTTAACCCCACTCCATCCACTGGATCCGCATGAACGCAATTCAGGGGTCGAATACGGCAAGCCCATCACCATCGGAGATAATTTCTGGGCTGGAGGTGGCGTCATTGTCCTTCCCGGAGTGACACTGGGAAATAATGTCGTTGCAGGAGCAGGGGCCGTGATTACCAAGTCCTTTGGCGACAATGTTGTCCTAGCTGGCAATCCTGCGCGTGTTATCAAGGAAATCCCAGTAAAAGAAAACTAAAAAGAACAGCCGAGGCTGTTCTTTTTACGAGCTTAATTCTTATAAATTTTTCTTCTTTTTGGCTTTTTTAGTCAAGGAAACATCGCACTGGGGAATCTTGGTTTAAAAAATCTATTAAAGGTATTTTAGCGTTCAAAAATTGTTTCTAGCAGTCCTTTCTAAAAAATTACTAGGCGAAATCTAATCCAAACTAAATTTAAGGAAACTTTCAGAAAAGTTTTAGTTTTGTTTCAGGAATCTTCTGTAGACTGTCTAGCTATATCATACGAAGGAGAGGAAAAAGGTATGAAATCAAAAAAATGGACCCTGCTCGCAACGAGTTTAACGGCAATGGTGTTGATGGCAGCATGTTCCCAGTCAACAACTTCATCCAATACCAATGCAACGACAAATAGTGCAACAACAACTGCAACAAAGACAAACCAATCATCCTATTTTACAGAGAAGGACAATGATACCTCTTATGATGAAAGCACAGCTTCTAAAATTGAGCTATCTGGCTCATCTGCAAACGTCTCTGGAGATGGGGTGACAGTCTCTAAATCAACAGTGACCATCACAAAATCTGGAACCTATGTGATTTCAGGTCAGTCTGACGGAGTGCAGATCAAGGTCGAGGCAGATAAGTCGGCAGATGTTCATCTAGTCCTAAAAGGTGCGACCATGACCAATACCAATGCAGCGATATCTGCGACATCAGCTGGCCATGTCTACTTGACTCTAGCAGAGGGAACCACCAACAGTCTCTCTGACTCAAGCTCTAACAGTGACGAAAAAGCAGACGCAGCTCTCTTTTCTAAGGTGGATTTGACCATCAACGGGAAAGGAACTCTCAATGTAGATGGCAAGAAGAACAATGGTATCAAGGCCAACGACACCCTCCACATCACGGGTGGAACCTATAACATCACAGCAGTTGGCGATGCCTTTAATGTTAATGATGAACTCAACATCACTGGTACGACCATGACTATCGATGCCAAGGAAGATGGTGTCAAGGTAGATAATGATGACGATATGACTGTCGGCAATATGTATTTGGCTAACAATACCATAACAGTCATAGCAGGAGATGATGGAATTCACGCTTCTGGTAACCTAGTGATTGATAGCGGTACCTATACCGTCAAGAATTCGACAGAAGGACTTGAAGGGAAATCCATCACTATCAACGGTGGGGACATTAGCATCTATTCGACAGATGATGGAGTCAACGCAGCTAATAAAAACGCTCAACAGAGTGAAATCTTCTTCACCATGAACGGTGGGAACCTGACAGTAGAAGTCGGCCAAGGAGACACAGATCCAATCGACTCAAACGGCAATATCACAGTCACAGGCGGAACCATTAAAATGACTGGTCAAACAGGTTTTGACTTTGATGGAACAGCGACCTACACAGGTGGAGATATCTATCTCAACGGTGAAAAACAAACGGAAATTGTCAACTCTATGCCTGGAGGCGGTGGATCAAATGGAGGTCCTCAAGGCGGCGGTCCAGCCCCTGGCGGACAAGGATAAACAAAAAAGGATAGCATTGTGTACTGACCCCAAAAAGTTGGATAAATAATTATTGAAAGGATTTAGTTCTGTACTGCACAGGACTAAGTCCTTTTAGTTTGACTTTGATTCGTTTGTTATTGTAGTAATTGATATAGTCTACAATGGCTTGTTCCAATTGCTTAAGCGACTGAAACGACTTCTCATAG
>ERZ773075.1470-NODE-1470-length-11918-cov-39.1393_pt1 | contig 11918 bp, 8 predicted proteins | sample MGYA00580614_ERZ773075 | MGnify/ENA primary metagenome ERZ773075 (study PRJEB29015, sample SAMEA2738021) | human oral metagenome | biome: human oral; feature: human-associated habitat; material: dental | place: China | collected 2043 ... | reverse complement strand
TCGAGCGCATCGCCGCCGAGCACGCCGCCCGCAACGCCCTGGCCGCCGCCGGCCTCACCGTCCCCGAGGTCCCCTCGGGGCCCCGCGTGCGCACCGTCAACGCCCCCGTCCTGCTGCGCCCCGTCCGCTTGACCAGCGCCACCGCGGACGCCACCCTCACCCTCGATCCCACGATCGAGGTGAACCCGGTCCTCACCCGCGCCCTGCGCCGCTACCAGTGCACCACCGACATCGGTGACATCGCCCGTGCGGCTCTGTCCTCGGCGGGATTCACGCCCAGGTCCGCCCTGGCCCGCATCGGAGCCCTGGGCCGCCAGTACCTGCCCGGTTTCGAGATCCATGAGCGTCTCGTCGTCGGCGCCTTCGTCCACCCCGGTCAGGCGCTGGTCGAGGACTTCGACGCCGTGCTGGAGCGCTCGCGCACCTCCGCCCTGGTCGCGGCCATCGCCGGAGACGAGGGGGCTCGCGAGGCCCTCAGTGTCCAGCTGCCCCCGCCCGTCCCCACCGACCGGGTCCCGGGGGCCGAGCGTGGTGTGGGGGACCTGGAGCCCGCCCAGCTCGATGTCATCGAGGCGGTGGGCACCGGGGCGAGCTTCCTCATCGATGCGCCCCCCGGCTCCGACGTCGCCGGAGCCCTGGCCGCCGTCTTCGCCGACGCCGCCGCCTCCGGGCGCACCGTGCTGCACGTGCCCGCCACCAGTGCCGATGGGCACGCCGTCGCGGCCGCCCTGCGTGAGGAGGGCCTGGGATCCATGGTCCTGGACCTCACCGAGGACGCCGCCTGGCGTCAGCACGCCTCCGAGGGCATCCGTGAGAGCCTGGGAGTTCAGCCGCCCCAGCTCGACGTCGCCGGGATCATCTCCCTGCGCGACCGGCTCACCACCGTCCGCTCCCGCCTGGACCGCTACGTCAGCGCCCTGCACCGGCCCCGCGATCCCTGGTCGGTCTCCGCCTACGAGGCCCTCCAGAAGCTCGCCGAGCTCACCAGCCGTCGCGACCGGGCCACCACCCGGGCCCGCATCGACGCCGAGCACCTGGGCGGGCTGGACGAGGACGGCAGGGAGCGGGCCCTGGCCCTCCTGCACCGCGGGCACGTCCTGGGGCTGTTCACCCCAGAGGTCGCCACCAGCGCCTGGAACGGGATCCCGGTGGCCGACATGGACGAGGCCACCGACGCGCTCATCCACCTGCGGGCCCTGGCCAACGACCTGCTGCCCACCATCCAGGAGCACACGGCCACGGTCGCTCGCACCACGGGCCTGAGCCGGGCCCGCAACCTGGGCCAGTGGATCGAGCAGCTCGACATGTTCGACGGCGTGCGCGAGTCCCTGGACGTCTTCCTGCCCGAGGTCTTCGAGCGCTCCGCCGCCGACATGGTCATCGCCACCGCCTCCAAGCGCTGGCGCGACGAGCGGGGCATCCACATGGACGGCTCGCGGCGCCGCCGTTTCACGCGCCAGGCCAATGACCTGGTGCGGCCGGGCCGCGTCGTCGACGACCTGCACGCGGAGCTGGTCAAGGTCCAGCGCCGCCGCGAGGTGTGGCGCAGGCACGACCCCGACGGCGGCTGGCCCCGTCTGCCGCAGGGCCTGGACGAGATGCGGCGCACCGCCGGTCGGGCTCGCGGCGCCGTTTCCGAGGTCCAGCCGCTGCTGGGGCGCGCCCAGGACTCACCGGTGCTCATGGAGATGCCCCTGGAGGACCTCCTGGAGCTGGCCCGTTCGCTGGCCGCCGACGATCTCACCGCCCAGAAGCTCCCCGAGGTCAACCGCATCCGCACCGACCTCGAGGAGATGGGGCTGAGCGACTTCGTGGCCGACATGGCCGCCCGGAGCGTCGAGGACGAGCAGCTCGAGCCCGAGCTCACCTACTGCTGGTGGTCCTCCCTGCTGTCCCAGGCCCTCGCCGCAGATCCGGACCTCGGGGGCCTCGACGCGCGCGCCCTGTCCCAGATGGCCGTCTCGCTGCGCGAGCTCGACGCCGCCCACAGCCGCTCCCTGTCCGGTCCCGTGGCCCAGGCCTGCGCCCGCCGGGTGCGCGCCGCCGTCGAACATGACAAGGCCGACGCGCGCGCCCTGTACATCGCCCTGGCCCGCGAGGACGGCGTCCCCCTGCGCGAGATCATCGACGCCCACCCCATGGCGCTGCTGGCCCGGCCGATCTGGATCGTTCCGCCCACGCTCGTGCCCCAGATCTTCTCGCCGACGGCGGTGGTGGACCTGGCCGTCCTGGATGCCTCCACGCCCATGCCGGTTCCGCAGGTGCTGCCGGCCTTCGTGCGCGCCGAGCAGGTTCTCGTCGTCGGCGACTCCCGGCGCGCGACGACGGGCCTGGCCGCCGAGCTCGGCCCGCTTCTGCCCACCCGCACCCTGCCGACGGCCCGCAACAGCCTCGACGCCGGTATCGCCTCCTTCCTGGCGGCCAACGGCTACGAGGGTGTCGTGGAGGCCGTTCCCTCCCCGCCGGGGGAGGCCCACCTGACTCTGGAGCTCGTGGACGGCAAGGGGATGCCGGCCCCCGGGCAGACCGCGGTCGAGACCGTGGAGGCCGAGGTCTCCCGCGTCGTCGACATGGTCATCGACCGGGCGCTGACCCGGCCCGAGGAGTCGCTGGGCGTCATCGCCCTCAACCGGCTGCACGCCGACGCTCTGCGCTCGGCCATCACCCGGGCGTCCGCCGGCGCCCCGGCTCTGGAGGAGTTCTTCGCCCCCGGTGCCGTCGAGCCCTTCACCGTGGTCGAGCTGGCCGAGGCCCGCGCCCTGCGGCGCGACCACATCATCATCTCGGTGGGCTACGCCAAGACCCCGCACGGGCGCACCATCCACAACTTCGGCCCCGTCTCCGACCACAGCGGCATGGTGGGACTTGTCGAGGCCCTGTGCGCCTCGCGAGGCAGCACCCAGGTGGTCTCCTGCCTGGCCGCCGGCGACATCGACCGCGACCGCCTGCGCGCTCCCGGAGCGCGCCTGCTGCGCGAGGTCCTGGCCCGGGCCGAGGACGCCTCCCAGACGGGCAACTCCGCAGGCAAGGTGCCCGACCGGCTCCTGGTGGACCTGGCCGAGCACCTGTGGCGCAAGGGCCTGTCCGTCGTCCCCCGCTACGGGACCGACGGCGGCGTGCGGATCCCACTGGCCATCGGCCACCCCGACTACCCCGACGAGCTGCTCGTGGCGGTCCTGACCGACGACGTCGACTACGTCTCCGAGCCGAGCCTGCGCCGCCGTGACCGCCACCGCGTCGAACGCCTCGAGAGGCGCGGCTGGCGCGTCCACATGGCCTTTTCCGCCGGAGTGTTCGTGGACCCGGAGGCCGAGGCCAAGGCGGTTGAGGAGCTGGTTCTGGCCGTCCTCGTGGAGCGTCAGGGGGGCGCCGCCCCGCCGATGGAGGCCGTGCCCGAGCGTGTCGACGACTCGGCGCGCGCCGTCCCCGAGGAGCCCGAGCCCGAGCCCGGTGAGGTGCATGAGCGTGCCGAGCGTCCCCGCATCGCCCAGGGACTGCCGTTGCAGGCCTACTCCGACGACCAGCTCGACGATCTCATGGCCTGGATCCGCTCCGATGGCGTGGGCCGCTCCGAGGCCCGGGAGGTTGAGGAGCTGAGGTCAGCCCTGGCCCTGCGCCGCCGCGGCTCGGGTATCGACGCGGTCCTGACCAATGCCGTGAGGCGCACCCGCTGAGCCGGGTCCGATCGATCTGAGCAACGCCGTGAATGACGGAGCTCCTGAGCGCAGAGGCGCCCGGCACCGTCGCCGGGTCGTCGCCCTGTCCGCCCGGGACCAGGAACGCGTCTCCCGCGGAGAGGATCCCGAGGACTTGGCGAGGGCCGACTACGAGCATGATGCCCTCAGCGGTGCTGGGGGAGGACTCGATACCCCCGAGCCCGGTGGCTCCGGTTCCAATGATGCCCGCCTCAAGCGAGACGTTCCCCCGCACTGGGGCTGATATTGAGCAGTGGCGCGTAATGCCTGCTGACATTCTTTGAGGTGACAGGAAGAGGAATGCGGAAGGCCCCGCCGATCGCGTGGATCGGCGGGGCCTTGAGGTGATGCTGCGAATGCGGTTAGCGGATCGCGGCGGGACTCACTGCTTAGCGGCGTTGGCGGAGAGCAGGTCGCGGATCTCGGTGAGGAGCTCGACGTCGGTGACCTCCTTGGCCTCCTCCTCGGCCTTCTCCCTGGCCAGGCGCTCCTTGACCTTGTTCATCGGCAGAACGATGGCGAAGTAGACGGCGACGGCAATCAGGAAGAAGTTGATCACCGTGGTCACGATCGTTCCGGGCATCACGAAGCCGTCAGGGTTGGCGGCAAGCTCCTGAGCGGTGGCCAGGTGGAAGGTGTAGCTGCCGTTCTGGTACAGCGAGAATGCCCCCAGGGAGTCGAAGTTGGGCTGGCCGATGAGCTGCCCGATGATGGTCATGATGACCTTGGTGATGGCATCGACAATCGGCTTGAATGCGGCACCGATGATGACGGCGACGGCGAGCTCGAGGGCGTTGCCCTGCGCAATGAACTCCTTGAATCCCTTGATCATGGCGTTCCTTTCGTAGCGGCGCGGGCAGACGTCTGCCGGGGTGCGCCATCGGGGACTGGTAAAAGTGAAGCGCCTTATCATCCGTGTAAGGCACCACAGCGGCATTACGGGCTCAGTGCAATGCCGAGCGTGCTATTCGTAGCCGCACCAACTACCAGAATAGCGCTACCAGCAGGAATAGCCAGTGTGATAAGTGTTACTTTCTTGTTTCCTGTCCATTGGCTGTTCTCTCCAGCCTCCTGGATCGCGATCACTCTTGCTCCGGCGCAGAGAACTGTGCTGTGTGCTCCGATTGACGTTGCGGATATTCCTTGAGAAAGGCTTTGAGAAGACTTCTGAATTCCTGGTGATTGCTGTTCGGGTGGTGGGGGTGATGGTGTGGTGGGGGCGAGCGAGGGGTCGTTTACCTGGCCCTTTTCCGGGCTGTCCTGCTCGGAGGGGATTTCTGCGCGCTCTTTGGGTCCGTTGCCGGATGAGTCATTCACTGTGCCTTCCTGCGGCTGCGGTGCCTGCGAGGAATCGGCCTGCGGTGTCCAGCCCTCGGGAGCCTGCCCGATGACGTCAACCCTCGCTCCGGGGCGGGCGAGCTCCGCTCCGACGTCGATCGGAACCTGGATCAGGCGCTCGTCGGCTCCGAGCTGCTGAGTCATGTTCCCGCTGGTCATCGAGGTGGTCAGAACGGTACCCGGCTCCAGGGCGATGGCTGCCCGGGTGCCGACCACCTGCTCCTGGGAGGCCAGCCCGGCTTGGGGGAGCGCCGACGTCGGGAGCCTGCTCATGGTGACGTCCTGCTCGGCGATGATCGCTCCGGCGCCGATCGGGCGGGCTGCGACGAGCACCTGGCGGCCTTGTGTGGGGCCCGGGCGCAGGATGCTGAGAGCCACGAGGACCGCTGTCCCCAGGCACACCGCCACGACCAGGTGACGGTGGCGCCACAGCAGGAGCGAGGGACGCCACGTGGCACGTCGCCCGTCGCGGGCCGAGGAGCGAGGGGTGGGCTGCGGGCGGCGGGACCGGCGGTGGTTCAGTCTCATGTCCCCAGGATCAGGGGGTCATCGCGGCTCGGCACCCCGCGCCCGCGGCTCTGTGGACTCGGGGTGCGCCAGCGAGCCTGTGGCCCCCGGGCGCTGATCCCACCTCCCGATGTGGGGTGTGGATCTCTTAGGACTCCGGGGATCTGGCGTGTGCCGGTGAACCGGCGGCCAGCAGGAACCACTCCTCGGCAGTGATGACGGCGTCCACGGGCTCGTCGTGCTCCTCAACGGGCAGTGGCCCGGCCACCACCTCCTCGGGGTGGATGATCGCGAAGATGTGGGTGCCCGGTGCCCGCAGCGGCAGCATCCGGTCGTACCATCCGCCGCCCTGTCCCAGTCGCCGCCCGTCTCGGTCCACGCAGAGCGCCGGAACAAGGAGAGCCTCTGCCTCGTGCACCGCCTCGGCCGGCAGCGTGGGACCGCTGGGTTCCAAGGGGCGTCTCGGTGCCCGCTCGGCGAGGTCCGCAGACCCCTGGAACCGGCCCCAGCATCGTGCCAGGTGCGGTCCGAGCACCGGCAGCAGTACCTCAACGCCGGCCTCATGAAGCCGTTCCAGCAGCAGTCGGGTGCAGGGCTCGGCGCCCATCGACACGAAGGTCGCCACCGTCGTCGCGCCGGCTACCGCCTCCAGGGCGTGCTCGGTCAGAGCCTCGCAGGCCGCCGTGTGCCCGGAGTCGGGGTGGTGGTGATGGGCGCGGCGGTGCGCCCGCAGCACCTTGCGCAGCTCGTCCTTGGCGTCGTCGACCTCGAGTCGGCTCGTATCGGGAAGGTCCAGCGCGCCGGTCGTCATGGGGTCATCTTCGCAGGTGAAGACGCCTCGTGTCTGAACCGTTCGTCCCGGCGGGGCACAACGCGTGTCGTCAACCTGACGGTAACCTGAGTGCCATGAGAACAGTGGCCGAACACCTGGCCGCCTGCCTGGAGATCGCCCAGGCGGCAGCGCCCCTCGACGTGGTCCTTCCCGACGCGGTCGGATGCGTCCTGGCCCAGGACGTCGTCGCCGGAATCGACCTGCCCGCTGTGGATCTGGCCGGCCTGGACGGCTACGCGGTCATTGCCAAGGACGTCGCCGAGGCCGCTCAGAACAACCCGCTCGAGCTCGACGTCGTCGACGTGGTGCGCGCCGGGGACATGCGCCCCTGCCACCTCGTCCCCGGAGCCTCTGTCCTCATCGACTCCGGTGCCCCCATGCCGCTGGGGGCCGACGCGGTCATCCCCTGGACCGACACCGATCGCGGTGAGTCCCGTGTCAGCGTCCACCGCGCCGTCGCGAGCGGAGCCAACGTGCGTCGGCGCGCTGAGGATGTGAAGTCCGGGACCACTGTCCTCAAACGAGGATCGCGCATCAGTGCCCGCCAGGTCGCCCTCCTGGCCGGCCTCGGCTTCCACCGGGTGCGCGTGCGCCCCGCCCCGCGCGTCGTCGTGGTCTCCATCGGCGACGAGCTGGTCGAGCCCGGTCACTTCCGGGAGGTCGGAGACGTCTTCGACGCCAACGGCCACGCCCTGGCCTGCGCTGTCACCGACGCCGGCGGCCAGGCCTTCCGCGTCGCCGCCGTCCCCGACGAGCTGCGCGCCCTGGCCGACACCATCGAGGACCAGCTCGTGCGCGCCGACGTCCTCATCACCACCGGAGGGCTGAGCGTCGGCCAGGGAGACACGGTCAAGGAGGTCCTCGCCCCTCTGGGCTCGGTGCGCTTCGACGCCGTCGCCATGTCTCCGGGCCGCCAGCTCGGCGTGGGGACGGTCGAGGGTACCCCGATCTTCTGCCTGCCCGGCGATCCGGTCAGCGCCCAGATCGCCTTCGAGACCTTCATCCGGCCGGTCCTGCGGCAGATCGCCGGGCGCACCTCCCTGCACCGCTCCAGCCTGCCCGCCGCCATCTCGGAGGGATGGCACTCGCCGTCCGGCAAACGCGAGTTCGTCCCCGTGCACCTCAGTGGCTCACCCGCACGCGGATACCGTGCCGAGCCGACGTCGCCGCCCGGCACCGTCCGGCTGTACGGCCTGTCCGAGGCCAACGCCATCGCCGTCGTTCCCGAGGACACGAGCACCGTGGTGGCCGGTGATACCCTCCACTGCCTCCTGCTGGACGCCTGATGTCCGACTCGACCTCGACGACGCCCGCTGACTCCCTCGGCGGAGGACTGCGGCGGGCCGTTGCCGGTCTGCTCCTCGGAGTGGGCTCATCCGCGCACTTCACCTGGCCGGTGCGCCTTGAGCCCGACGCGGCCCGGGAGGGGCGGGGCACGGGCGATACGAGCTCTCCCGATCGCCCATCCATCGCCGTGCGCGAGCTGCGGCCCTCCGACGAGCAGGCGTGGCGTGCGCTGCGACTGGCGGACAATGACCGGCTCGCACCCTGGGAGGCGACTCTTCCGCCCGGTGGCGGGGAGACCCCGAGTGCCTTCGCCGGCTTCGTGCGCCACCAGACACTGCGGGCCAGGCTGGGTGAGGCGATGCCCTTCGTCGTCGAGGTCGACGGCGCCTTCGCCGGGCAGGTCGCCGTCGACCCGATCGTCTGGGGCGCCATGCGCAGCGCCCAGGTGGGCTACTGGATCGGAGGGGACTGGCAGGGGCGCGGAATCATGCGTCTGTCGGTCGCCATGGTCCTTGACCATCTCCTGGGACCGGTCGGGTTGCATCGTGTGGAGATCAATGTGCGCCCGGACAATGAGCGCAGCCTGGCTCTGTGTCGTGGGCTCGGGCTGCGCGAGGAGGGGCTGCGGCGCGGCTACATGCATATCAATGGCTCCTGGGCCGACCACGTCTCCTTCGCCGCTCTCGCCGAGGAGGCTCACGGGCCGGACGGCGTCGGCTTTCAGCGGAGGCTCATCCGAGGCTGAGGATTTGTCACGGCCTGCCGGAGTGGGGGAGACCCGTTTCGAAGGGGTGGGCGCGGGGCGGTCGGGCTGCGCCTTGGATGAGTGGATGGCCGCCGACCAGGACACGGGAGTCGGTACAGAAGAAACGTATGTGACTCATGTGGTGACAGAGGTGAGCTACTGGCAGTGTGATGTCTTGAATCCCAGGTATTTCGCAGGAAAACCGGAGTGTTCCTGCGCGGGGAGGAGGGTGGGCGCGCCTACGGTTGCAGTGTGGGAATCGAGATCTGGGCAGTCATCGCCCTCATCACGGTTCTCTCCGTGTACCTCCTTCCGTATTTGGTGGGGCGCCGTGAGATGGCGTGGCGCTCCAACGTCCAGGACCGCTACTCAGCCGAGCTGCGTGTTCTGGCCACGGGCACGGCCGCCGTCGAACGCGACGACACCTGTGCAAGCAGTGGGCATGCGGAGCTCTTTCGACGTCGACCGGAGGTGAGGGCGATGAACAGGCCCGCCGTGAGGAATGTGCGTGCCCTGCGCACCGAGCGCGAGCTCGACCATGCCCGTCAGGTTCACGCCCAGGGGCGCGAGCGTCGTCGGGTAGCCGCTTCGCACCGCGGGATCGTCGCCAGCGTCCTGCTCGGAGTCTCGCTCGGCGCCTGGGTGCTGGGTCTTGTGACGGCTCTGCCGTGGTGGCCCGCCCTGCTGCCCACGACGCTGCTCGGGGTCTCGATGGTGGCCGGACGTCGGGCCGCCCTGGCCTCCGCCGCGGCGGACCGCCGCGAGCGTCGTCGGATCGCCGAGCTTGAGCACACTCTGGTGAGCCTGACCGGCCGGCGCTCCTCGGCCTCCGTCGTGGCTGCGCCCCGTTCCTCCGTTGACAGCGCCGGTAGCGCCGCCAGTGTCAGTGCGGCCTCGCCCGCGGCGCCTGCCGTCAGCGCGGGCGCCGTGCGGGACCCCTTCATGGAGCGCCTCGCCCAGGAAGGTGCCCAGCAGGCGGCGGCCCGTTCCGCGACGTCGGCTCCGGAGACAACCGCTGAGGCAACCACGGGAGCGGCTGTCGAGTCGCCCGCCGAGGTCGAGGTCTCACACGCCGCAGATTCTGAGGCGCAGCGCATGGCCGAGCTCGACGCCGATCTGGACGCCGAGACCGCCGCGGCGGTGGCCGCCGAGCGTGAGGCGACCCGTCGGGCCTCGGTGTACGTGCCCTCGCGTCACGCCGGCAAGGTCTCCCGAGACATGGGCGTGCGTGAGGCGGTCTCACGCGACGGTGGTGAGGAGAGCTCGCCGGGCACCAAGGACTTCGTCGCCTCCCTGTCGACATCGACCTCCCGTCGCCTGACCGGCTGGGGGGAGCTCTTCGCCGAGGCGAGCGCCATCGAGCAGGAGGCGCAGAAGGCCGCGGCCTCGGCCTCCGAGGCTCCCGCGCGTGTCCAGCAGGCTGCTCCGGCCTCCTCGCCGGCGGTCTCTGAACCGGCCCGTCCGGCCATGCGGCCGCAGGCTCCTGCCGCCGCTGCTCCCTCCGAGACGGAGGGGGTCGCCAAGGAGGAGACGACGACGTCGACCCCGCCCCAGGGCTGGAGGCCGGTCCATGTACCCGCCCCGACCTACACGCTGGCGGCCCGGGCTCCCCGACGCTCCTATGCGGACCCGGAGGTCGATCCCGGTACCTCCGCGCCGGTGCCCGCCCGTCCGCAGACGGCCCGTGCCTACGTCCCCGCTCCCGTGGAGGACGACGAGGAAGAGCTCTTCCACCCCATCGACCTCGATGCCATCCTCGAAGGGCGGCGCGCGGCCGGTGAGTGATCGTCACGCCGTGTGGTGCGGTTGCCGGCCCAGGCAGCTCTGGCGAGTCCGGCGCGGTGGGCGGACTCACCGCCACCGAACTTGCCAGGACGCCTGGCAGCGGTGCTAGGATCAACCCGCACTTGGGGCTATGGCGCAGTTGGTAGCGCGTCTCGTTCGCAATGAGAAGGTCGGGGGTTCGAATCCCCCTAGCTCCACCACCTCAGAAGGTCTGTCCCGCCAGGAAGCTGGTGGGGCAGACCTTTTTCGGCGTTCCCATCGTCATGGGTGGCGGTGTCCGGCTGTTCGGTGCCGCTGGGGCCGTCGTGCAGAACTTTGATCTGGTGAGTTGTCGAGGCTTCGAGTCCGGCGTCGTGATTGAGGAATACATCCGCACCATCCGGTAGCAGTCCACTGAGCGCCTAGGCCTCACCCTACGGATCGCGCCCTACCCGAATCGGGTGGAGCGGTTACTTAGAGGAGCTAGACGCCGCACAGTCCTTCGTACTCTGGCCTCAGGCCGGTTCCGCTGTTACGCGAAGGTCTCTCTACTCATGACAATGGTGAGGACGTCTACCGGCTGTGTTTGGTGAGACTGGAGCGTGATGCGGACAATCCGCTCCATCTCGATGAGACTTTGGCACCGCCATCAATACGATCTGGCTGTCCGAGGAGTCCATGGCCCACGATCCCCTCGAATACCCGCAGTCGGTATTGCATCGCTCGACTTCCTATACCTATCGGATGCCGTTCAAGATCGACGCGAGTATAGCCAATGCCGACGAGCTGGCGTTCGCGGCATATTCGAGACTCGGTGAGGAAATCGGGCTGGCATTTCACGTGATCGATGACCAGATCAACGTAGTTCCACTGACAGAAGAGTGGAGTAAAACTACTGCCGAGGACATCGCAGCGGGCACGGTGACGTTGCAGGTGTTGCTCATCCTGCAACGGGCCGATCGCAACCGGGCGGCGGAACTGGTCCGCATCCTGCGGGCTAGCACGACCGATCAGCGCGAGCTACGAAACGCGGTCGGCATCATGCGGGAGCGTGGGGCGCTCATCGAGGCGCGGGCCATCGTAGGTCAGCACCTGGATGCCTGCCTGCGCATCATCTCCAACATCTCCAACATGAACTTCCGCTACAGATCATAGCGAGTTGTGGTGCAGTTTTATACCATATTTTTCGAACCGCGATCGATGGAAGGAAGTATCCCCATGACCACGTCCGTTGAAACCGATCGCGGGACCATCCGCGTCAGCTCGTTGACTAAGACGTACCCGGGGCCCACCCACGGCCTGAAGGTGCTCGACGACGTTTCGCTCGCTGCCGAGCGGGGCAGCTACATTGCTCTGCGGGGTGTCTCGGGTAGCGGCAAATCGACCCTGCTCAACATCCTGGGTGGCATCGAGGTGTTTGACTCAGGAAAGGTCGAGGTGAGCGGGGCAGACCTGGGCATCTTGTCGCGAGGACAACGCACTGCCTTCCGGGCCAGCACCATTGGTTTCATCTTCCAGTTCTTCAACTTACTGCCCACCCTCACCGCCTTGGAGAATGTGTCTGCGGCGCTCGAACCGCTGGATAAAGCGGCTGTTGAGCGGCGCGAGCAGGCGATGGACATGTTGGACGCAGTCGGGATCGCACACCTTGCCGGCAACTTCCCCGCCCAGATGTCCGGTGGCGAGCAGCAGCGTGTCTCGATCGCCCGGGCGATGGTCAAGCAGCCTCCGGTGATTCTGGCCGATGAGC
>ERZ773075.1469-NODE-1469-length-11922-cov-22.2041_pt1 | contig 11922 bp, 10 predicted proteins | sample MGYA00580614_ERZ773075 | MGnify/ENA primary metagenome ERZ773075 (study PRJEB29015, sample SAMEA2738021) | human oral metagenome | biome: human oral; feature: human-associated habitat; material: dental | place: China | collected 2043 ... | reverse complement strand
GGGATGGACCGGGCAGCTGACCGCCAAGGTGGAGCGGGTCGAGGAGCGGCTGCGGAGAAGTGCTAATGGGTCGGGGCGGGCGCGAGAATGTAATTCTGCTGTCGATCCCCATCGGGGAGGATGTCAGTAATATTCTGTCGTCGCTGAACCACGGGAAGGAATATCCTCGAGTCTGAGAATCTACCTTCACTCCACGCTTCGGCCCAGGCGCGGATAAGATTGCTGCGAGGAGAAGCAGAGAATCGAGGTGAGTCGGAGCCCAGAACAAGGATACGCATTTGTTTTTCCAGGAGGTCACAGAGTGCGTCTGTGGAGTACCCCGCATCCAAGCCTGCAAGATTGACTCGAGTCATAATTGTTTGGGGGTGGTTGGGGCCCAGGAGGTGTTTCTGGTCCTTCAGGAGGTCGCGGAGCATGTCGGTGGCTCTGGTGGTCTGCTCGGCGTTTCCTGTTTCCAGGAGTGCGTAGGCGAGGCGGCCCCGGGTGGCAAGGGTGTGGGGGTGGTTGGGGCCCAGGAGGTGTTTCTGGTCCTTCAGGAGGTCGCGGAGCATGTCGGTGGCTCTGGTGGTCTGCTCGGCGTTTCCTGTTTCCAGGAGTGCGTAGGCGAGGCGGCCCCGGGTGGCAAGGGTGTGGGGGTGGTTGGGGCCCAGGAGGTGTTTCTGGTCCTTCAGGAGGTCGCGGAGCATGTCGGTGGCTCTGGTGGTCTGCTCGGCGTTTCCTGTTTCCAGGAGTGCGTAGGCGAGGCGGCCCCGGGTGGCAAGGGTGTGGGGGTGGTTGGGGCCCATGGTTCGGATATAGTCCTCCAGGAGACTGCGAAGCATCTCGATGGCCTGTTCCGTACGTCCTACATCCAGGAGCGCGCCGGCGAGACCGCCCCGGGTGGCCAGGGTCTGGGGGTGATCCGGGCCAAGGATGCGCTGGCGATCGGTGAGGTTGTGTTCGAACAGAGCGATTGCCCTTGCGAATATGCCTGCCGAGTGGTAGGCCGAGGCGAGTGCGTCTGTGCCCTCCATGCGTTCGTCTTCCAATGCGATCGTGCTGAGAGCTTCCTCCGATTCGTCGAAGAGCCAGGATGCTGACAGCCAGCAGACGAGCATGAGACGACTGGTTGGCAATCCGACTTCCGCGTCGAGTCGTCGGGCGCGTGCGAGCCATTTGTCCGAAAATTCATGACGGGGAATGTCTCCGACATCCTCCAAAGCCAAATACAATAGCGACAAACGGATGGGTATGAGATCGTGTGGCGAATCCGCTCTATACTCAATAGCCTGGCGCAGTGCACTCGGTAGGGACATGACGGGCTCGGCGTCGCCATCTGAAACTGAGGCGAGGGCGTCTTCGACTCTGCCGAGGAGGTCAAGAGAGTGAATATGTGAATTGGGCAGGCTCGTGAGCTGGCGCGCCAGGTCTACTACCTCGTCCCGTTCCATCCTCGCCAACGCCGCCTGACCGTAGTCGCCTCCGTTGGAGGAACGGAGCTGATCGGCATCGAACCAGCTGACGAGGAAATCGATGATGAGCGGCAGCGGCTCTCCGCGCGACTCCTTGATCTGGAAGGCGAGACGGGCCAACGGCTCGGCAAGTTCGTAGTAGGTGCGGCGGCGATCGAGAAGGTTGGCGAAGATCGTCGAGACCGGTTCGAGCCATCCCCGGTCGGTCAGGTCGCTAACGGTCTTAGCGGCACTGCGCTGATCGGCTCCGATGCGCCCGGCGAGTTCCTTGACCGCTAACGGCCGGTCTGCGGCTGCGAGTTCGGCGACGACGAGACGCTGCTGCGGTGACAGGCGCGCCAGTTGTTCTTGGAAGAAGGGAGTGAGATCGTCGAATCTGTTGAGCAGCAGGTTGGTCAGATCGTTCAATTCGTCAACTGTGAGCGCGCTGCCGAGCAAAGCCCACAGTCGAGGCTGCCCACCTGCCAGATGAGCGATGGTGTGGATGCGGGCACGGGCCCCATCTCCTTCAAGCGCGTTCGCTAGATCCTCGTTTCCGGACTCCTTCGCGAGAGCTCGAAGCATATCTCGGGCCTGTGCTGGCGAGAATGGCTTCAAGCGGATCGTGTCGAAAAATCCGAAGAATGGGTACGCATGATCGGAGAGGGTGCGGTCCAGGACTGTTGTGCTGCCAATGATGAGGATGCCCGACTCGGTCTGGAGAAGGTTGCGGAACCTTTGCTGCCCCAGGTCTCCGAGGGCTTCGAGGATCCTGTCGACATTTTCCATGAGAACGAGAATCGGGCCGTCCTCGCGGCTGGTGATCCGGAGTCGCGCATCAAGTTCTGCCTCATCGACGCCGTTCAACTCTGCATCCGGTGAGAGCCGCTCCAGGATAGCGGCGAGAAGGCGGCTATAAGATACAATAGTCCACGGATCCTCAGGCAGCCAGGCGATCCTCAGGCGTTCGCACCGGCCCTGTTCGACGAGATGCGCGGAACGATGATAGACGAGGGATATGAGATGCGTTTTCCCGGATCCACGAGGTCCTACTAGGAGCGTGTGATGAGGGCTCGGCGTCGCACCCAGCTCTTCGACACTGCTCATGAGGTTGTCAAGAATATGATGCCTGACCACGAAGAGACTCTCAAGGCGTTCAGCCGGCATGATCGAAGGAGTGAATCGAGATATCGATTTCACGGGCGCTCCCAAAGATCGTGGCTGCGCGCCCAGATGTATTGGAATGCCGGGTAGCGCCAACGAATATAGCGTCCTCTGCGCTCCAAGTAGTGGTCGCTGCAGAGGTCGTCGATGATGGTGGCAGCACCCTCATCCGGAAGAAATTCGGTGATTTTAATCCAGTCGCGATTCGTGGAAACCACTGCGCCGAGCACCTTCCGAGCCAGGCTGGCACGGGTGCCGTAGTACGGATCGATCCTCTCTCCCAGGTGCTTGAGAAAAAGGAACTCGTCCCTGTCGTCGATGATGTCCTCAAAGCACTCCCTGACGTCTTGCGGATTCAGTACTCCGCGTTTGCGCTGCCGCAGAATGCTCGCGACTTTTTGCAGAATCGATGGCACGCCTCCTCCAATAGAAATGAACTCGGAGACAACGGGGTCTGTCGGCATTTGGCCTATGCCGATCAGAAGACGCTGAGCCAGTTCGCGGGCTTCTCCGTCGGGCATCGGACCAAGATGAAGCGGCTCGAGGTCCGCGAGGTCACCACTCGTCGCCCCGATCGAGTGCAAGACATGGTGGAATCCGATGGAACCGGTGACGATCCATCTCACCCGCACGCTCCCCTGCCTGAGTGAACGCAGCGTTTGAAGGAGTTCTCTGGCCGCCTGCTTGTTCTCATGTCGAGCGATGTTGTCAATAGCCATGGGAACCTCGTCCATCATGACTAAAGGAACAGTTTTCTCATCGGTCTCGTTCAAGGCGTTGAGAATGTTTACGAGCAGGAGGTGCGGTGATACCGGAGGATGACTGGTCTTGATTGTAAGCGCCCCCGAGACGCCGAACGACTCCACGTGGTCGAAGATCTTCGACAGCAATGTCCGGACTCTTGCGGGGAGCCCCTTGTCTCGTGCCAGAGTCTCGGCGGTTTTAGTAATGAAGTCCTTGACCGTACCGACCCCTTGGTAATCGATGAGATATGCGCGGAATGATGGTTCTGTGGCCGCGAAGGTGCGCATCCAGAAGGTCTTGCCCATGCGCCTGGGGTCGGTGAGCAGCAGGTTCGCCCCGGCCGCAAGTCGCTCGCGGGCTCGCGTTGTGGTCGCCACGCGACCGACGAAGTGCGCCGGATCCCGGTCGCTGCCGGGCTGCGGGACGATGGGGTCCAGATCCATGACGGCCTCCGATGTACGTGGACTCTCACGTACAAATATACGTGAGAGTCCACGTATGTCAAGAGGTGCGTGCAGGGCTGCGAGGCGGGGCGCCTGGCCGGGCTCGGCGAGTCGGGCAGTCTGCTGGTCGAGTGGTGGGTCGGCGGGCCGCCGCCCCACCGGGCCCGCTTACGGGCGGCGCTGTACGAGGCGGTCCTCAGCGGGACAAGAGCGTGCGCCACCATGCGGCGAACACGGGGCAGCGGTCGAGCACCGCCGCAAGGCCGACCTCTCGAAGGATCGAGATTCCGGTGCTCGTCTTCCCGTACTCGGGCTCAAGTGTGAGAAGTCGCTTGGAAGGACTTGTTTTTTCGCCATTGTTGATCTTTTCGGGACCGCCGGCATCGTCTATCGCGCGGATGAGATGTTCAATCGTTTTCTCGCTCAGGAGGTCGCGTCCGCCTCCTGCGCGGATGGCGGCGAGTACGAGCGACTCGATCTCATGAAGGACCACAAGGGGATGGAACCGTGGATCGGGATAATGCTCCTTGAGAGCCGCGACGATCTGCTGCTGACGCTGATCGCCCGGCGCTTCCGGTAATTCGAATCCGGGTGCTCCCGAGGGATACCCGTAATAGTCGATTATAAGGCCGACGAGGTCCCAATGGGACTGCGACAACAGGTCGTTGAGCTGCCTGTCGTAGTGCTTCCAGGAGCCGCCTCCTCTGGAAGCCCCCGCTGGCGTCAGCGAGGTGCGCACGATGATCGGAATGAGGTAGATATCACGTGCTTTGGCCGCGTCGATCAGCAGAGTCTTGACAACCGCTTCTTCGGTCTGCCCCTCGACGAGTATGCAGACCTGCCTCATAATGCCGCCTCCGTGTGGGAAGGACGACCGCCCAGAAGGTTCATCTCCCACAGTGTACCGGTGGAGTAATCGTCCAGGAATGCTTTGAGAATATCCTCGTCGGGGCGGTGGACGGCGGTGGCGCCGTCGACCCTGTCCACGATGACGATCTCGCTCAACTCGAAATGTGAGACCAGCGGTACCGACTGGGTGGCGAGAATTACTTTGTGGCCGTTCCTCCCCGCAATGCGGGCCATCTCGGCGAGCAGATGGATCGCCGCCGGGTGCAGGCCGAGCTCGGGCTCGTCGAGGATGATCGTCGCGGGACGGTCCGGTCCCAGCAGGAGCGTCGCCAGGCAGATGAAGCGCAGCATGCCGTCGCTCGCCTCCCGGGCCAGGAAGGTGCGATCCAGTCCCCGCTGCCTCCAGCGCAGTCGGATCCGCTCATTCGGCGACGGTTCCAGGACGAAGTCGTCGAAGAACGGCGCGGCGGCGCGGACGGCGGCGACGATCCGCTGATAGTGGCGGGAGTGATCCTCCCTGACGCGCAGAAGATAGGCGGCGATATTCTCCGCGTTGGAGCGCAGGGACAGGTCGTCGCCGACCGTTGACCACCCCTTGGCCGGCGCGTCGCCGGAGACGTCGTCGAAATGGAATACCCGACAGCCCTCCAGGACGGGAGTGAGACTCTCGACGTACCTGCGCGCCTCCTCGGAGTCCGCGATCTGCCGGACGGAGCTGCGCAGGCCGTGCCTAAAAATCTCCCGATGTATGTCGCTCCGATCCGAACTGGCCTGGAACAGACTCCGTTCCTGGATTCTCGCCCGGTCCGAGTCTCCCAGGAGATCGGGAACGAGGGTGACGCCGTAACCGCTTCGACGATCGTCCTCATTGAAACCGGGCAGCAACTCGATGAGAATGTGATCCGCCCGCCCCTCGCCGTCCTCGAAGAGGATATTGCTGATGCCTCCGCGCCTGTACAGGTAGTCCTGGAAGGAGTCGTCCCAGATGCGCGCCACCAGTTCGAGGGCGCTGACAAGATTGGACTTGCCGGAGCCGTTGGCGCCGATGAGCACGGTGATATCCGTTGTCAGATCCAGCTCGACGCGACGGATCGGCCCGAGCCCCTCCACGACGAGATGCTCCAGTCCAGCAGTCATGCGGCGAGCCTAACCAAGAATGGCCGACGGTGCAGAGACCCGCGGCCCGTCCGCACGGCCCCGTCTGCGCGTCCGGTCCAGGTTCGGCCCTCCCCCGTCCACCCGCTCGCCCGACCGGCCGGTGCGCGGGCCCGGCCCGCCTCAGCCCAGCGCCGCCAGCACGACGGCCGCCGAGCGGGCCGCCGCCTCGTGGGCGCCGATGTGGAAGTCCTGACCCGCCTCCGGCCCGCACAGGTCGGACACGCCGCGCACCGAGGCGAAGGGGATCCCCACGCTCGCCGCCACCTGCGCCAGCGCCGTCGACTCCATATCCGTACTCACCGCTCCCGGGAAGAGCTCGCGCGCCCGACCCACGTTCGCGGCGGTGACGAAGGAGTTCCCCGCCAGCATCTGACCGGCGCGGATCCGGGCGCCGCCGGACGACGCCGTCGAGGCGCGCAGCGCCGCCGGGCCGACCTCCTCCACGCGCGCCAGCACGGCGGCGTCGGCCTCGAAGACGGCGGGCTGGCCGGGCGTCTGGCCGTGGGCGTAGCCGAAGGCGGTGGCGTCGGCGTCGGTGTAGGCCAGGGTCGTCGAGACGCACACGTCTCCCACCTCAACCTCGCGCCCGAGCCCGCCGGCGGTGCCCGCCGAGAGCACGACGGCGGGGGCCAGGCGGGTCAGGGCCGTGGCCAGCGCGCTCGCCGCCGCGACGAGCCCGATGCCCGAGCGGACGAGCACGAGCTCGCACGGTCCGGAAGGTCGCCCGTCGCCCGGTTCATTGTCCGGTTCGGCGTGCGGTCCGCCCGCCGCAGCACCTGTCCGCCCGTCGTCCAGTTCCGCATCCGGCCCGACCGTCTCGACCGTCGCGAGCTCGCCGCCTCCCGCCGCAAGCGCGCCGGGCAGGGCGAGGCTCCATGCTCGCGCAATCCCGAGAAGGGGAACTTCGTCGACGTCGTCGAGCGGGGCGAGGGCGTCGAGGAAGGGCCGGGCCTCCTCATCCATGGCGACGACGACGAGGGCGGCCACGGGCCGGGGCGTGCGGACGGCGGTGCTCATGCGCCGAGCCTAGGCCGGGGATCGGTGCGGCGGCGTCGGCCCCGCCGGCGCCGGGGGCCGACCGCTGGCGTCTCCCCGCCGAACCCTGCCGGATACCCCGATTCCCGCGAACGCGCAGGTTTCCAGTCGAACGCGCAGGTGGGAGGCGCGCGTTCGACTGGAAACCTGCGCGTTCGCGGAAGAGCAGCGGGATGAGGGCCGGCTGGCCGCCCCGAGTTGTCCACAACCTGTGGATAACGCTGGGCATTATGTGCAGGATCCGCCGGTCTCGCGTGCCATTTCCGCTGGTTTCGGTGAAGGAGGCGGTGAAGGAGAGGGAGCGGGGATGTGGAGGCGCAGCCAGGGGTCGGTCACGGCGTGGAAGCGCTCGGGGCGGGTTCGGCGCACGCAGTGCGGCGCCCCGACGACGACCGCCGTCGAGATCCGCGGATTGGCGCGGCGCGTGATATTCGTCAGGTACTCCCCGCGCAGCACCACCCGGTCGGTGCCGGTGACGATGAGCGTGGGCACGGCCAGGTTGTCGATGACCTCCTCCCACGGCGTCGGCGGGCCCACGCAGCCGACGGCGATGAATCCCAGGTCCACCCCGGCGCTGGCCTCGACGCTCGCGCGCACCTCGCGGTGCGACCAGGTCGGGTTCTCGCGCGTCTCCTTCTCGAAGCGCGCCCGCGGGTCGGCGGCGATGGACTCCATCTCGCGGACCTGCCGGAAGGCGCCCAGCCGCAGGAGCCGGTTCCAGGCGGGCGTCGTGAAGGCCGGGTCCTCCGCGATCGCGGCGTCGACCAGGTCGGGGCGGCGGGCGGCGACGTCGAGGCCGGTCACCCCGCCCATGGAGTGGCCGACGACGGCCAGCGGCGCGGTCAGCGCACCCGCGTCGGGCGCGTGCGGGGAGGGGCGCAGGCCGTGGGCGCGCAGGTCCTCCAGAGTCGTCTCGAGGTCCGCTGCCAGGCGGGCTCCCGCGGTCGCCTGATCGGCGAGGTCCTCGGCGTCCCAGCGCGGGGAGTCCCCGTGCCCGCGGGCGTCGAGGGCCACGATCCGGTAGCCGGCCGCACTCCAGCGGTCGACGGCCTCCGCCCAGCAGGCCGCGGAGTCGGTGATGCCGTGGGACAGGACGAGGACGGGGGCGGTGTCATCGTCGAGGGGGCCCGCCAGGTGGCGGGCCAGGGGCGCGGGCGCGGCGAAGGCCGGTAGTGCCGGTGAGGCCGGTGTGGGAAGTGCGAGGCGCAGGAGTGCGCAGGCGGCGGAGGGCGGGGGCGCAGAGGTGGCGGGTTCGGGCGCGGTCACGACCGGAGCCTACGGCCGGGGCGGGCGGGGGCGGCTCTCGGCGCTCCTCCCCTGCCGGGCGGTCCGTGAGCGCAGGTCGGCGGCGGTCGGGCGGTCGGAAAAGGTGGTTCTTGCATATCATTGGGAGCCGGTCGTGGTGTCGTTTGCGCGGGATGTGGCGTCATTCCGCCGTTTTGCGGTGGGTCGGGGCGGCGGTGAGGCGTGAAAGATACGCAGGAGCCACCTTTTTCAGCGCCGCCTCCGGCCGGATCAGGTCCGAGGAGCGCGCGGGAGCCTCGAAACGGTCGGTCTTCGTGTCAACGCCGGAGCCGGCGAGTCCGCCGAGGAGCGCGCGGGAGCCTCACCTGGCGTCGGCGGGCCAGCATCCGAGCCGTTCAGCGATGGGACGGACGATTTCGACCGTCCGGTGCGCCAGGACCTGCTGGGCGGTCAGATGAAGCGGTATCATTCCGTGCAGCAGGAGCCACTGATCGCGGTGGTGGTCCCGCGTCCAGTCGGCCAAGGAGGAGTGGAAGGCGTAGCCATCGGGCTCGATCGCGAGGAACCCCAGGGTGAGGTCGAGCTCCCCGATCGGCACCTCGACGGCGACATCCGGCACGGCTCCCGCCTCCTCCAGTTCGTAGCGCGCAATGGTCTCCAGGATGGATCTCGCCTTCGGGTTGGCGCGGGCGAGCAGCTCACGCATGGGGCTGTTGCGCGGGCCCCGCAGTCTGGCGAGAAGCTGGTCGCGAACGACCATGCCGCCGCGGAGGGCGCAATCGAGAGCGATGAGCGCGTCCAGCTCCGGCGCGCAACGCATGAAGGTGAGGATCGCGGTCTCGTGGTCGGCGAAGGGCGAGCCGAGCGGATCGACGTGGACGTCGGCGACATGGTGGATGACGGCGTGTCCGATGCCGTAGACGAGGCGCCTGCCGCGGGGGACGATGAGGTGGAGCCGACTGTCGGAGCTCCTCTGAAGGGCGATTCCGTAGTTGTCCATCGCGTGCGCGCAGGTGATGAGGGCGCCCAGGCGCCGGGCGATGATGGTGCGTTGATCTGTTCCCGGCAGGGCGATGACGTGCTGCGGGTGGCGGGTGACCGCACCCTCGGCCACCATGCGGGCCAGGGTGCGGCGGTCGTGCTCCAGGGGGACGAGGAACCGCTGCTTGGCCGCTCCGTGCGCATTCGCCAGCGCACGCAGTACGGCGTCCCGCTTCTCGGTGTAGCGCATGTGGAGAAGCATCCGTTCGCGAGGCCTCAATCACAATATCTGCGGCTTCATCTGTGGATAAGTGCGTTTTTCGGTGAAGTCATCCACAACTTCGTCGCCCGGAGAGGTCTGCCGATCGGACGGGGCGGTCGGGCGGTCCGTGGGGGCGGGTCGAAGACGGGTCGGGCGGTCTGTGGGTGCGGATCGGGGTCGGTCGGGCGGTTGAGAAAGGTGGTTCTTGCATATCATTGGGGGCCGATCGCGGTGTCGTCTGCGCGGAGTGTGGCGTCATTCCGCCGTTTTACGGCGGGTCGGGGCGGCGGCGGGGCGTGAAAGATACGCGGGAGCCACCTTTTTCAGCGCCGCCCCCGGCCAGATCGGGCCGCTCCCCCGCGTTCGGGGCGGGATCGCCCCCGGGACCGATTTCGAACCCGTCAGTGGGGCCGCAACAGGCCGTCATGGGGCGTGCTCGCTCGGGAAGCGTCCCGTGACGGAGCTCGGGCCCGGTCCGAGGGGTATGGGCAGTCGCAATGGGGGTTCGGCGCGCAATTTCTTGGCCGGGTCCGTCCGAAGGGGGTGCGGGGCCGCGCTCACTCGGGGGCGTCGGCTGGGCGGCGGTGATAGAGCAGGTACGCGCCGAATCGGCTGCGCAGCGTCGGGCGCACCTCGCGCGGCCAGCGCTGGGCCACGTACGCCACGGCGTCGTCCACCTCCAGGCGCTGGGTGGAGTTGCCCGCCCGCACCCACAACTCGCGTCCGCCCTTGCCCTTGGGTCCGGACAGGTACACGGGTGCCGGCGACGGCGGCACGGTGATCCGGCAGACCTCGCCGTCGCCGTCGGCGGCCGGCGCGAAGTCCAGGCGCGGCAGGGCCGCCGCATTGGCCCCCAGGCGCACGCGCCACAGGTCCCGCAGGAAGAGCTCGTAGCGGTCGGCGTCCTCGTGGCGCAGCGTCGTGTAGTCCGGGCCGAGCCCGATGAGGCGCCCGGCGTCGTCCACGCCCAGCAGCAGGGTGCCGCCGCGGGAGTTGAGGAAGGCCGCCACGGTCTTGGCGGCGACCGTCTCGATGACGTCGTCGCGCTTGCCGGTGCGCAGATTGACGCGCGCCGAGGACTTGAACTCCAGGGTCGCCGACTCCCCGCGGGCCGCCACCACCGCGATCGGCTCGAGCTCGGGCTCGCGCTGGAGCCAGGTGGCGACGAAGGACGTGATGATGATGACCGTGACGGCGGTGGCGAGGGCGCACACCAGCAGGCGCGGCGCCCACAGGTAGTCCTCCGTGAAGATCCAGGCCCCCACGGCCAGCCCTCCCCACAGGCCCAGCAGGGCCGTGAGGGTCGCCGCCGAGGAGGACAGGGTCGTGTGCCAGCGCCGCAGGACCCTGCGGGTCAGGCGGCCCACGAGGTAGGCCAGCAGCATCATCCCCGGCTGGAGGAGGACGGTGAGCAGGAGGGTCGGGCTCTGCGGGACGACGACGACCCCGTAGGAGGACGGCTCCAGCGACGTCATGGCCGGTCGCCCTGCTCGGGGTCGGCGGTGCCGGCGGGGTCCTCCGGGCCGGTGCCGGCGGGGCCGGCGGGATTCTCAGGCGCCCCGGGGCCGGCGTCGGGGATGACGACCTCCCACTCGTCGCGCGCCGCCAGGAAGTCGCGCACCGCCGCCTGCGCCGCCTCCAGGGAGTGGTTGGCGCCCCAGCCGCACTGCACCTCATTGGCGGCGGGCACCTCGCCGGCGCCCAGGACGTCGTGGAGGGTCGCCTCCAGCAGCGGCAGGAACTCGGCCGGCTCCAGCCCCAGCATCAGGGCGTAGAAGCCGGTCTGGCAGCCCATGGGCCCGAAGTCGATGAGCCGGTCGGTGCGGTTGCGCATGAGCTCGGCGGTCAGGTGCTCGATGGAGTGCACCGCCCGCATGTCCAGGTGCTCGCGGTTGGGCTGGCAGAAGCGCACGTCGTACTTGACCAGCTCGTCGCCGCCCGGCAGGCGCTTGCGGTCGGCGACCCGCACGAAGGGCGCGGCCACCCGCGTGTGGTCGAGATTGAAGGACTCGACGTTCATACGCGGTCCCGAGGTCTGCGTGTACTGGCTCATGGCCCCAAGGCTATCCGCGCGGCGGCGCCCCGTGGTGCGCGGGCGGTGGACGCCGGGCGGGCCTATGCTCGACACGTTCCGAAGGGGAATTCAGGAGAAGGAGCCGCCCGTGAGCGACCTCGCCCGCATTGTCGTCGGGCCCGACGACGCCCCCGCCCTGGTGCTCCTGCACGGGATCACCTCCTCGGCCCTCTCCCAGGCCGACGCCATCGACCACTGGGCCGCCCGGGGCTACCGGGTGGTCGCCGTGGACGCCCGCGGCCACGGCCTGTCCCCGCGCTGGACGCCCGCCGAGCTCGAACGCGCCGGGCAGGTCCTGGTCGACGACGTCGTCGCCGTCCTGGAGGACCTCGACGTCGAGCGGCGCGGCCGGGCCGCCCTGGGTCTGGGCGCGCCGCCGCCCCCGGTGCTCATCGGCCACTCCATGGGCGCGGCCACCGCCATGGTCGTGGGCGCCCGGCGCCCCGGATTCGTCCGCGCCCTGGTCCTCATCGACCCGGCCCGCTACGGCGCGCGCACCCCCGCCGAGCTCCTCGCCCGCGGCGCCGCCCGCGAGCG
>ERZ773075.1464-NODE-1464-length-12005-cov-78.0289_pt1 | contig 12005 bp, 11 predicted proteins | sample MGYA00580614_ERZ773075 | MGnify/ENA primary metagenome ERZ773075 (study PRJEB29015, sample SAMEA2738021) | human oral metagenome | biome: human oral; feature: human-associated habitat; material: dental | place: China | collected 2043 ... | reverse complement strand
GCTCATGGTGCCGTCGTTGACCAGGGTGATCTCGAAGGTGTCCCCCACCTTGCCGTGCAGGACGGGGCCGGGGACCTGACCGTTGAAGGTCATGCGCCGCTGGGTGACGCCGGCGCCGACCTGCATGACCTGCTCGGTGACGGTGAAGGTGTGCCGGTGGGTCATGGGGCCGCCGTCGGGGCTGCTCGGGGCGGGCGGCAGGGAGGCGTCGAAGGCCTTGAAGTCGGCCGGCAGGTGGGCGGCGTAGTCGGGGACCGCGTCCTTGCCCGAGCCGGCCTGTCTGCTCTGGCCGCCACCGTGCTGGTGGGTGCCTGCACCCGCCCAACCCGCGGTGACGTGGAAGACCATGCCCTGAGCACGGTGGCCGGCGATGGAGCACCAGCCCTCGATCGGCCCCGCAACGACTCCGGCGTCGAGCGTGCCCTTGGCTCTGGCGGCCACGCGGCCCGTGGTCTGGCCGGTGGCCAGGACGAGGTCGTGGACCTGGTCGGCGGTGTTGTCCAGGGTGATGACGAGCCGGTCGCCGGGGGTGACGTCGACCGTGTCGGGTACGAACCGCATGCCCTGGACGGTGATGGTGGCGTTGACGGTGTTGCCGGTGGCCTCGACGTCCTGGGCGCCCGTGCCCTGCCCCCGGTTGCCGATGACGCTGCCGACGACGACGGCCGCCCCCGCGGTGAGCAGTCCCATGAGGATGCCGCGGCGGTCGGCGGAGCGGATCAAGCCGCCCGACGGCGCTGACGCAGCAGATGCCGTCGCGCTGGCCCCCGCCGTGGAGTCGGCCCTGCTCGACAGGGGGCGGCGGTTGCGGTCGATGGCCGGCGCGGTGCCGGCCGTGACGGCCCGGCGGTGGGCGGCGTCGGACTTGTCGGGGCTCGTCGCGGCGTCGCCGGCAGTATGAGCGGCGCTGTCGGCGACTCCGTTCGCGGTGCTGCTCTCGGCGGCACTCTCAGAGGTGGCGGCGGCCTCGTCCGGAGATGGGGCCTGCGCGTCGGGCGTCTTCGTCATCGGTGTTCCCCTCGGGGCTGGGCGGGCCGGCGGCCCGCGGGGTCTGTCGGGTGGGGCGTGGCGGCCGCGGTGGAGGCGCCGCGCGGCGTGCGCTTGCGGCGGGAGAGCTCGCGCAGGCAGAGGATGATGCCGACCAGCAGGTAGGAGGTCACCAGCGCGGCCAGGGCCCCGGCGACGACGCGCACCTGCCAGGGCGTGCCCGGGCTGACCGCCAGCAGGAGGCAGGCGTTGGCAGCGGTGACGCGGTAGGCGGCGTGGCGGTCCATGATCGTGTTGGTGGCCCGGGTGGCCGCGGGTCCACCGCCGAGCATCACCGGGGCGAGGTAGCTCAGGGCCGCCACGAGGATCTGGAGGGCGAAGCCCGCCGCCAGGGGCAGGCGCAGGGCGTGGACGACGTCACGGGCGGCGGCTGCGTCGTCGGCCAGAGCCATGCGGGCTCCCAGCACGGCGACGCAGCCGACGAACCAGGCCACCGAGGCGGTGGCGGAGGCCGTGGCGAAGGAGGTCGGTGGGACCCGGCGGGCGGTTCGGTACGCGGGTACGAGGACTCCGCAGGCACCGCCGAGGTAGATCAGGGTGCCCAGGCCCGCCAGGGGCGGCCACAGCCCGCAGGCGGCCACGAGCGCGGTGCCGCCCACAAGATAGGGCAGGCCGCGGGTGGTCCAGCGCGGCGCCACGGGCTCCATGGGGGTGCGCAGCATCGTGGGCCACAGGACGGTGAGCGTCCCCAGGACCGTGGTGCCCACGAAGCCCAGCAGCATGGTGGTGGTGTGGGCCAGGTAGAAGATGTCGGCCGTCCCGGAGCGTCCGCGGGCGTTGGACCAGGAGATGAGGAAGCCCAGGAGCCCACCGGTGGCCAGCAGAACGAGGGCGACGGCGTAGTGAACGGCCAGGGACGCCAGGCGCGGGGCGATGGCGCGCCGGTACTGCACGGTGATGGCCACGACGCCGGCGATGGCCTGGGCCATGACGATGCCCGCCCCGATCAGCGCCAGCACCTGGTGACCCATGGTGATGCCGGTGAGCACGACGGCCGTGCCGAGGCTGTGGGCGTAGAGGCGCGCGTCCAGGAGAGCGGCGCCGCCCAGGGCGGGCCGGTGCAGGAGGGTGTCGGCGAAGTGGGCGGACCAGATGGTGATGGCGCTGCCGATCCCGCCCAGGAGCAGGGCGTGCAGGGGCAGCCAGGTGCCCCAGGAGACCAGGGGGCCCACGATCGTGAGGCCCGCCAGGACGGCAGCGGTGAGCATCCAGGCCATGACGAGGGCGTTGCGGCGCACCTGAGTGGTGCGCCGGGAGGGTTTCTTGGCGGGTCGGCCGCCCGGTCCCCGCGATGGTCCGGCACCGGAAGGCGAAGCGGAACGGGGGCCGGGCCTGGGGCCGGGAGAACCGATGGACAGGCTCATGCGGGACTCCCGCCTGCCTGCGTCGTTGATCCGGCTGCTGCGGCCGCAGCCGGCCGTTTCGCTCGGACCGATGTCCGGATACTGCCGGAGGTCAGGACGCGTCCCACGGTGAGGACCATGAAGACGACAATCGCCGCCACCCCGACGGCGCCGCCGACCTGCCAGGCCACGGAGGCTCCCGCCAGCAGGCCCACGACGCGCACCGTCAGGCCGGCGTGCAGCAGGAGGTAGGGCAGCCACATGAGCCGGTGGTAGGGCAGCGCTCGGTGGACGATCGCGGGGATGATGACCGGGGCGTGGGCCAGGATCATGGAGAAGGCGAAGCCCACCGTGATGCAGTGGATGACGATCTCGTAGGCGGATCCTCGCAGGCCCTGGAGGCCCCACAGCGACCAGACCGCCCCGGCGACGGCGAGCCACACGTAGCCGGCGAGCATGGAGGCCGCCATGAAGCGCACCCCGCCGCCGGCTCGGACCGTGCGCCGGGCGACGTCGTAGTACGCCATGACGACGGCCAGCCCCAGCAGGGCCGGACCGACCACGAGGTGGGATCCCTGAGCCACCAGCAGCAGGCAGGCACCCAGGACCGCCGCACCGGACAGGGCCTCGACGACGGTCTCGACCATCTCGTCGAGGAAGGCGATGCGGGCCAGCTCCAGGCGCTCACCGACGATGGTGAGTGTGGGGAAGAGCAGCCACAGGGGGACGACGTCCTCGATGCCGCGGCCCCCCAGCCACAGGACGTCTCCCAGCAGGAGGGCGGCGGCACCCATGGCCTCGACGTCGACGGCGGCGCTGGGGGCGCGCCGGTGGACGCGCAGGTAGATGCCGCACAGGATGCCGGCGGCGACGGTCATGAGGCCCCGGCCGACGACGTCGGGCGCACCGGCCATGAGGGCCAGGCAGCCCGCGGCGTTGCCCAGTGGGGCGAGGAAGGCCCAGGGGGCACGGGCGGCGACCGCCCGCTCCAGGGCGATGACGGCACCCAGGAAGCCGACGAGCATGAGGGGCCCGTGGAGCGCCGCCAGCCTGGCGCCGCTGACGAGGGCGGGCAGGTCGAGACGCAGGAGGGCGGCGTTGAGCCCCATGAGGACGCAGGCGGCACCCAGCACCAGGGCCACCAGTCGCGGCGCCACCCGGGTGGTCAGCGCCCGGCCGAGGCGGCCGGCCGCGTCGTCGGCGGTGAGCGCCTTGACCTGCGCGTGCGCGGCCGCTGCCGGCTTGTCCGTCTCCACGGCCCAACCGTATCCAACCGCGCTAGAAACACCCGCACGCACAACAACAAAAACTTCACAAACGACACGGCTCCACGTCATCTATGAAGTTTCGGTAGGTTTGAGAGGCGCAGGTCGTGCCGGCGGAGATGGACGGCCGTTCCCGCCGGACCCCGGTGGTAGTAAGGTTATGCCCACCAGTAAGAAACACTCCGAAGGAGAACCCTATGAGCGAGAGCCCCGAGCTGCTGCCCGTCACTGAGAAGAAGTCCAGCTGCGGCTGCCACGAGCACAGCGACGAGCGCCTCACCCTGGACGCGCGCGCCATCCCGCACCGTCTGCGCCACGCCGCGGTCATCGGTGCAGCCTCCTCCCTGAACCCCGGTGAGGGCTTCGACCTGGTGGCCCCGCACGTGCCCACCCCGCTGCTGGCCCAGATCGACCAGCTGCCCTTCACCTTCCAGCACACGCTGCTGGAGCAGTCCGAGGGCTTCGCGCGCGTCGAGATCCTGCGCACCGCCTGATCCGCGCCTCATCGCGGCCGGTTGGCGGGAGGCACCCGCGGGCCCGAGTCCCCGGCCCCGGGCTCAGGGCCTCATCGGGCCTCACTCCATGCCACCATTGCGCTCCCGATATGCTCAACGCATGACACCAGCACCGCTCGATGCCGCGGTCGTCGGCTCGAGCAGGATCCGTGGGACCTCCACGGACCTGCCCATGCCGACGACCCGGTCGGTGCTGCCCGAGCCACTTGGACGTCCCGACCCGTCGGGGGCGGTCCTCCTCGCGGAGGCGGCGCCGCCGGCCCCGGCTGACAACAACGTCCCCCAGCAGCTGGTCGACCGCTACGGGCGCACCGTGCGCGACCTGCGCCTGTCCATCACCGACCGCTGCAACCTGCGCTGCACCTACTGCATGCCCGCCCAGGGCCTTGAGTGGCTGCCCACTCCGGCGCTGCTGACCACCACCGAGCTCACTCGCCTGGGACGCCTGGCCGTCGAGCGCCTGGGGGTGGAGCGCATCCGCCTCACCGGGGGCGAGCCTCTGCTGCGCCGGGACCTGGAGGAGATCATCGCCTCACTGGCCGCACTGCGCACGGCCGAAGGCGGCAAACCGGACATCGCCCTGACCACCAACGGCCTGGGGCTGGAGAAGCGGGCCGCCGGCCTGCGCCGGGCAGGCCTGGATCGCGTCAATATCTCCATCGACTCCCTGGATCCCCGGGACTACGCCACCATTACCCGGCGTGACCGGCTCGGTGACGTCCTGGCCGGGATCGCCGCAGCCCAGGAGACGGGTCTGACCCCCATCAAGGTCAACGCCGTCGCCCTGCCCGGGACCGTGGAGGAGCGCGCACCCCGCCTGCTGGCCGAGTGCCTGCGCCACGGATGGCAGCTGCGCTTCATCGAGCACATGCCGCTGGGACCACGCGAGACCTGGCGCAGCCAGGACGTCGTCGGTGCGGAGCAGGTCCTGAAGGCCCTCAGGGACGCCGGATTCGTCCTCTCCGAAAGCGGTCGTCCCGACCGGCGCCCAGCCGCCCTGTGGAACGTGGCAGCGGGCGCCCAGGCGGGCAGGGCTCATCCGGCCGGGAGCGTCGGAATCATCGCCTCGGTCACCGCACCCTTCTGCACGGACTGCGACCGCACCCGTATCACGGCCGACGGACGTCTCATGACCTGCCTGTTCTCCACCACCGAGACCGACCTGCGCGGCCCGATGCGCTCCGGGGCCGACGACGACGAACTCATCCGCATCTGGGCCGGGGCCACTTGGCTCAAGCCCCGCGCTCACGGCTCGGACGCACCGCCCAGCGTTGACGGTTTCGCCCGACCACAGCGCACCATGTCGGCCATCGGCGGCTGACCGAACCCGGTTGAGCCCCAGTCCTACCCGAGAAGGAGTCCCCGAGATGAGTCCCTCCTCCGATGCTGTGAGCACGCCCCCTGCTCAGACAGGCACGCCGATGGACGCGGCAACGAGCTCTGAGACGGTTTCGTTGGTTCTGCGCTACTTCGCCGCTGCCGCCGATGCCGCCGGTCGTCCCGAGGAGCGCCTCGACCTGCCCACCGGCACGACGCTGGCGGGTCTGCGCGAGCAGCTGGCCGGGCGCGGCCTGGAGATGGCGCGAGTCGTCCCCATCTGCAGCTTCCTGGTCAACTCGGTCTCGACCCCGGCAGACTCTCTGACCCCCTTGTCCGACGGCGACGCCGTCGACGTCCTGCCGCCATTCGCCGGCGGGTGAGTCTCCCGCCGCGTTCCCACACCGATCCCGTGCAGCGCCCGCATCGAGCCGGGCAGGTTTCACGTTGCCCGACCGTCTTTCACCCTCGTCTTTCACTCTGCTGCGCGCCGAACACCCGCCTCGGCGAGAGGGTAGGGGCCCTCAGGCGAGGTTGCTCCACTGGGACGTGCCATCGGTGAAGGTCTGGCGCTTCCATACGGGCAGGCGCTTCTTGACCTCCTCGACGATCTGGCTGCAGGTGGCGAAGGCCTCGGCGCGATGATCAGAACTCACCGCGACCGCGAGCGCCGCTTCCCCGACGGCCAGGTCGCCGACGCGGTGGACGACGCCCAGAGCGCGCACCCGGCCGCGCTCGGCGATATCGCCGGCGATCTGCTCAACGATCTGCCCGGCCGTGGGGTGGCAGGAGTAGCCGATGCCGGTGACACCGCGGTCGGCATCGTGGTTGCGGACCACGCCCTCGAAGGTGACGACGGCTCCGGCAGCCGCGTCGTGGACCGCGTCGGCGAGCTCGGTGACACTGATGGGGGCCTCGGTGACCTCGGCGCGCACCACGCGGGCGCTACCGTGCTTCTCGGGACTGGCACTCACGAAGGTCTCCTCATCCTGGCACCGTTCTGGGCATGGGCGCTGTGCCGGGGCACGACGTCATCGGCCGCGAGCATACCCAGGTTGGTGGGACCCGCCGAACGGGCATGATAGGGCTACAACATCGGCTCGCCGCCTGACCGGTACCCACCGGCAGCTCTGCCGCGCCCGAGGGCGGCTCGCCGGGAAAGGACCATTATGGCGCAGCTGATTCCTCTGGAGGACTACATCACCCAGGTGCTTGAGGCCCTCTCTCCCCTGGAGGGCGCGCACGCGGCACTGGACGAGGCGCATGGACGGATCCTGGCTGAGGACGTGACCGCCGCGGTTCCGGTGCCGCCGTGGACGAACTCGGCGATGGACGGCTATGCAGTGCGCGCCGCGGAGACGAGCGGCGCCTCGTCCCAGGCTCCGGTGGTGCTTCCGGTGGCTGACGATGTCCCGGCCGGTGCGGCGCCCGTCCCCTTGGCTCCGGGGACCGCGCAGCGGATCATGACCGGAGCGATGCTGCCCGAGGGCGCCGACGCCGTGGTCAAGGTGGAGGACACCGATCAGACCCCGGGCCCGCATCCGCTTCCGGGGCGAGTCGAGATCCGCGCTGAGGCTTGGCCGGGGCTGAACGTGCGCCGTATCGGGGAGGACGTGCGGGCGGGAGATCCGGTGATGGCGGCCGGGACGAGGTTGTCCGCTACTGCGGTCTCCGCCTTGGCCTCCGTGGGACTGGGCTCCGTGCCGTTAGCACCGCGGGTGCGCGTGGCCGTGGTCTCCACCGGGACCGAGCTGCGCGACGTCGGAGAGGCGCTCACCCCAGGCACGATCCCGGACTCCAACGGCCTGCTGCTGGCCGGCCTGGTGGCCGAGCACGGGGCGGAGTGTGTGAGCACGGCTCGCAGCGGTGACACGGCTGAGGAACTGGCCTTGGTGCTGCGCCGGGCCGCGGCGAGTGCCGATCTCATCGTCACCTCCGGGGGTGTGTCCGCCGGGGCCTTCGATCCCCTGACGATGCTGGCCGAGGCGAACCGGGGCGAGGACGCACCGGTGCACCTGGACTTCGTCAAGGTGGCGATGCAGCCGGGCAAGCCCCAGGGCCACGGCTGGGTGCTCGCCGACGACGGCCGGCGGGTGCCGATCATCTGCCTGCCGGGCAACCCGGTGAGTGTCCTGGTCTCCTTCACCACGATCGTGGCCCCGGCGCTGGCCCGCCTGGCCGGGCTCGACACCGAGCCGACTGCCGGACGAGACAACGGTCCGCAGTGCAGGCCCCGGCTGACGGCACGCGCGGCCGCGGCCTGGCGGACCCCGCCGGGCCGGCGCCAGCACGTGCCGGTGCGCTTCACCGATCCACCCACCGAACCCCTCACAGGCTCCATCGCTGGAGCCGACGCCGGAAACCGCATCGGAGCCCACGCCGTGCCTGATGCTGCGTCTGATACGGGGGCGTCCTGGGTGAGGCCCACCCACCGGCTTGGCTCGGGCTCGCACCTGGTGGCCTCCCTGCCCGCCGCGCAGGCGCTGGCGGTCGTGGCCGCCGAGGTCGAGTCGGTGGAGGTCGGCGACGAGCTGCCCCTCATTCCGCTCACCAGTTCATGTCCTCCTGGCCGCCCAGTGCGCGTAGACGCATCTTAAGGACCGCGAACGGTCCCTGCGGGTGCGCCATCGATGCCTATGGTGCGTCCGCGACGAGCAACTCACGTCCTCCCGCTCACGCCCTCCCGCTGAAGGAGCCCCTCATGGAACCCCGCCCCCGAATCACCCTCACCCACCTCGATGAGGCGGGCGCCGCCTACATGGTGGACGTCACCGCCAAGACCCCGACCGTGCGCGAGGCCCGCGCCGGCGCCTTCGTGGCCTGCTCGGAGGCGATCGTGACCGCCCTGCGCGAGGGCACGGTCCCCAAGGGGGATGTCCTCGCGGTGGCCCGCGTGGCCGGGATCGCGGCGACGAAGAAGGTCCCCGAGCTCCTCCCGCTGGCGCACGTCATCGGCGTGCACGGGGCGCGCGTGGACCTGGAGATCGTCGACGGCGGCGTGCGCATCGAGACCGCCGTGCGCACGGCGGACCGCACCGGGGTGGAGATGGAGGCCCTCACCGCCGCCACCGTGGCGGGACTGGCGATCGTCGACATGGTCAAGGGCGTGGACCGGGGCGTCGAGCTGCGCGAGGCCAAGGTGCTGGCCAAGTCCGGGGGCCGCTCCGGGGACTGGGTGCGCGGTGACGGCGGCTGACCGTTCAGAGGAGCGCACCGCGAGCGCACGTGCTGCTGGGCCGCCCGATTCCGCCGATGCGGTCGGCCCGGTCGACGTCGTCGTGCTGGCCGGCGGGACCGGCAGGCGGTTGGACGGGGCCTCAAAGCCCGATGTCGTCGCCCGGGGGGCCCGCCTGCTCGACCATGTCCTGGCCGGCCTGGAGCAACTGCGGCGCCGGGGCGTGCCGCTGGAGCGCGTGTGCGCGGTCGCCCCGGCGGAGGTGGCGCTGCCGGACGGCGTTCTGAGGGCTTTGGAGGACCCGCCGCTGGGCGGGCCGGTCGCCGGCATCGCCGCCGGCCTGGTGCGCCTGGACTGCTGCGGGCCCGCCGCCGAGCTGACCGGCGTCCTCACCTGCGACGCCCCGTCCTCCTGGCGGGCGCTGCCGAGCCTTATCGAGGCGCTGCGCCAGAGCGAACCGGGGACCGACGGCGTCTGCGCCCGCGACGGCGACCACACCCAGTACCTGCTGGGCCTTTACCGCCGTGCGGCGCTAGCCGCGGCTGTTGCCCCGGGCGGTGTCCCCCTGCGCGACGTGGCCGTGCGCCGGGTTCTCGGGGCGCTCCGTGTCAGGGCGATACCCGCGGCCCGCGATGTCGTGCGGGACCTGGACACCTGGGCGGAGGTCCGCGCTTGGGACACTGACGCTCCCCGGTGACGGCCGAGGAGGGCGATCAGTGGTCACCGCCGCCGAGCTGCTCCAGGACGTGGGGAACCAGGGGGCCGATGACGGCGATGGTGTCCTTGACCCCGCCGCGCGAGCCGGGGGCGTTGACGATGAGGGCGCCATCGTCGCCGCGAGAGGTCACCCCCACCAGGCCGCGGGACAGACCGGCCAACGGGGTCTTGCTCAGACCGTGGGCACGGATCTGGGCCTCGATGCCCTCCAGGCGGGTGGCCAGCAGGGGTGCCGTGGCCTCAGGGGTGAGGTCGCGCGGGGTAACCCCGGTGCCGCCGGTGGTCAGGACCACCCGGGCGCCGTCGGCCACCGCCCGCGAGATCGCCTCACGCACCGGCTCAATACCGTCGGGCACGAGGTCCACCTTCTCGACGACGACGTCGTGCTCGGCCAGAAGGCGCTGGGCCAGCGGACCGGAGAGGTCCTCGCGCTCGCCGCTGACACAGCGGTCGGACACGGTGACGACGGCGCCCTTGACGGGCTCGGGGAGGGGCACGAGGCCCTTCTGGACGATCGGAGTCTCACTCATGGGGCCACCGTAGTCCGCGCACACCCCCGCTCAGGACCCTCCGTCTCCTGACCGGTATTTCAGCGGTAACACGGCCCGATCCAACCGACACCCTCAATTAGGCAACCCTCATTTTACTTAATTCACCGCCCTTCGTCACCTACGAGATGTCGGTTTCGCCTTGTATTACTCGGACATTCGTCCCTTGCGTGAAGGTCCGCCCAGGGCAATGCATCATTGTGGCTGGTGTGAGCCCGTGTGCTTTCACCGACGTTCTCCAAACAGTCTCAGGTCCAGGGCGCTGTCGCCCGACAGACCGAGCCCCACATCACAGCAGGAGCCCTATGTCCACGCTCGACACCTCCGGTCGCGTCCTCACAGGGTGGAACCCCGAGGAGCCGGAGAACTGGTCCGCGAAGATCGCCTGGACCACTCTGACCATCTCGACCTACTCGATGATCCTGGCCTTCTGCGTCTGGTTCCTCCCCAGCGCGATCGCCCCCAAGCTCACCGAGATCGGCTTCCAGCTCACCGACGGTCAGCTCTACTGGCTCGCCGCCATGCCCGGCCTGTCCTGCGGGCTCATCCGCCTCGTCTACATGTTCCTGCCGCCGATCGTCGGCACGCGCAAGCTCGTCGCGTGGTCGTCCCTGCTCTACGCGCTGCCGATGCTCGGGTGGTTCTTCGCGGTGCAGAGCAACGAGACGAGCTTCGGGGTCCTGCTCGCCCTGGCCTTCGCCTGCGGGATCGGGGGCGGCTCGTTCTCGGGTTACATGCCCTCGACCGGGTACTTCTTCCCCAAGCGGCTCTCCGGTACCGCCCTGGGGATCCAGGCGGGCATCGGAAACCTGGGAATGAGCATCATCCAGCTGCTGAGCCCCTGGCTCATGGGCTTCGGCCTGCTGGGCATCACCTGGATCGCTCCTCAGCACGCCGGCAACGGCCAGGTCTGGGTCCACAACGCGGCCGTCTTCTTCATCCCGTGGACCATCGTGGCCGCGATCCTCGCCTTCGCCCTGCTCAAGGACGTCCCGGTCAAGGCCAACATCCGCCAGCAGATCGACATCTTCTCCAACCCGGACACCTGGTACATGACACTCATGTACGTGGCGACCTTCGGCCTATTCTCAGGGTTCGCCGCGCAGTTCGGGCTCCTCATCAAGAACATCTACGGACCTCAATCGGCTCTGGCCGGGCACTTCGACAAGTCCCTGCTGCCCCTGGGCGCGACCTACGCCTTCCTCGGCCCACTGATCGGGTCGGTCGTCCGGATGCTGTGGGGCCCCCTGTGCGACCGCTTCGGTGGGGCCGTCTGGACCTTCATCTCCGTCATCGGAATGGGCGCCACGCTGGCCGTCACCACCTTCTACCTCCACCCGACCGATCCAGCACAGTTCCCCGGGTTCCTATGGTCCATGCTGGCGATGTTCTTCTTCTCCGGCCTGGGCAACGCCGGCACCTTCAAGCAGATGCCGATGATCATGCCCAAGCGGCAGGCCGGCGGCGCCATCGGCTTCACGGCCGCCATCGCCAGCCTGGGCCCCTTCATCGTCGGCGTCGCCATCGCTTCCCTGGGCGCCACCGCCTGGTTCTGGATCTCGGTCGCCTACTGCGCCGTGTGCGCGGTCATCTGCTGGCTGCGATACACCCGACCGGGAGCCCCGTTCCCGGGCTGAGGTCCGGCACCCGGCGTCCGCCCAGGCCACCCACAACTGACTGACAGGCTCGACGGCGCGGCGGCTGACGACTCGCCCGCCCGTCGCCCCCCCGTCAGGAGGTGCTCAGTGCCCGCCCGGCCCTCATCGGTCGCCGGACCGTCGCGAACCAGCCACAACTGAACACTGATGAACACGGACGCACCATTGACCACCCACCAACTTCACGGACCAAAGGACCATTGATGAGCACCACCGGCTCCCAGCCCACCGGCCCCGGGATCGTCCCCGGACCCGACCAGCAGGTCGAGAACGCCCCCGGACTGCTCACGCTGGGCTCGTACCTGCGCCGAGGACAGGCCTCCGCCGACGCCCGCCGCCTGTTCCTGACCGGCGGGCGCGAAGCCGACACCTTCTACCGGCACCGGTGGAGCCACGACAAGATGGTCCACTCCACCCACG
>ERZ773075.1463-NODE-1463-length-12015-cov-79.0371_pt1 | contig 12015 bp, 10 predicted proteins | sample MGYA00580614_ERZ773075 | MGnify/ENA primary metagenome ERZ773075 (study PRJEB29015, sample SAMEA2738021) | human oral metagenome | biome: human oral; feature: human-associated habitat; material: dental | place: China | collected 2043 ... | reverse complement strand
GGGGCAAGGCCGCCGAGGAGGGCATGGCCGCCCGCGTCGTCGAGGCCTGCGAGCGCCTCGGCTCCGTCGGCTCCGCCCGCAAGTGAGCCCTCACCCCGCGCAGGGGTGAAGGACTGAGCGGCGACTGATCGCTGTACGTGGCTCCGGCGCCATCATGGTGTCGGAGCCGCGTCGTGTCCGCGTACCGAGGTGACGGGAGGGCTGACCCTGCCGGCGTCCGACGCTGAAACGGCCGAGTGGTTACATTCTTGCAGGGAGTGCACTCCTGCGTCGCTGGTCCTGACGGGAGGTGGAATGGGCTGGATTAGTGCGAAATAAAGCGATCGACAGCGACGTCGACCTTGGCGTCGATAAAGAGACCTGGGTCACTGGTTGCAAGCCTTGCAGCAATCTGGGCGAGAATGTGCCATGATTGGTCGTCGCCGTTGAGCCGACGGGTCCGCCGCCGGCGACACGGCAGTCGCACCTCGCGGACGCCTCGTCCGTACCTGTCCCATGTGTCCAAAGGAGGACTCCCAATGCGACTCATCTCCCGCCGCTCCATGCTGGGCGGAACCGCCGTGCTCGCTGTCGCCGCGACCCTGGCGGCCTGCTCGAAGAGCTCGTCCGGTTCCGACGGCGATGGAGGTGTCTACTTCCTCAACTTCAAGCCCGAGTCGGAGCAGGCCTTCAAGGACATTGCGGCTGCCTACACGAAGAAGACCGGTGTCGCCGTCAAGGTCGTCACCGCCGCTTCCGGCACCTACGAGCAGACCCTGAAGTCCGAGGTCGCCAAGTCCAACCCGCCCACGCTGTTCAACCTCAACGGCCCCGTGGGCTACGGCAACTGGAAGGAGTACGCCTCCGACCTGTCCGACGCCGACTTCACCAAGCAGATGACGGATGAATCCCTGGCCCTCAAGGGCGACGAGGGCAAGGTCGTGGGGGTGCCGCTGGCCATCGAGGGCTACGGCATCATCTACAACGCCGCCATCCTCAACAAGTACTTCGCCATGGAGGGCGCCAAGGCCACCGCCGTCGACCAGATCAAGGGCTTCGACAAGCTCAAGGAGGTCGTCGAGGACATGCAGGCCAAGAAGGCCGACCTCGGTATCGAGGGCGTCTTCGCCGCGACCTCGCTGTCCCCCGGTGAGGACTGGCGCTGGCAGACCCACCTGGCCAACTACCCCGTCTACTACGAGTACCGCGACGCCAAGGTCGACGACCTCGACGAGCTCAAGCTGACCTACTCGGACAACTACAAGCAGATCTTCGACCTCTACCTCAACAACTCCACGATCGCCCCCACCGAGGCCAGCGCCAAGACGGTCACCGACTCCATGGCCGACTTCGCCCTGGGCAAGGCCGCCATGGTCCAGAACGGCAACTGGGGCTGGTCGCAGATCTCCGAGGTCTCCGGCAACACGGTCAAGGCCGAGGACGTCCACTTCCTGCCGATCTACGTCGGCGTGTCCGGTGAGGACAAGACCAACATCGCCATCGGTACCGAGAACTACCTGACGATCAACTCCCAGGCCGCTGAAGGTGACCAGAAGGCCACCAAGGATTTCCTCACCTGGCTGTTCACCGACGCCGAGGGCTCCAAGCTCGCCGCCGAGAAGCTCAGCATCATCGCGCCCTACAAGGCCTACGCCGAGCTGGCCCCCGCCGACCCACTGGGCAAGGAGGTCGCTGCGGCCATCACCAACAAGGACCTCACGCCCGTCAAGTGGGTCTTCCCGACCTTCCCGAGCCAGGACTTCAAGGACCAGCTCGGCCAGCACCTGGCTCAGTACGCCTCCGGCAGCGCTGACTGGGCGAAGGTCAAGGACTTCTTCGTGACCACCTGGGCCTCCGAGAAGAAGTCGGCTAAGGAGAGCTGACACCGTCGAGTCGCCTCAACCCGACCGGGACCGCCTGAGTCCGTCGACGGCGGCGTGGTGGCGACTCATCTCCCCATACCCTTTCCGTCCGGGGCGGCGCGCCCGGAGCCGATCGGCTTGCGCGTTACCGCCCCGGCGGGAGCCCTTTGGTACCCGGCCGTCCCGGCGGGTGCCGGTCGCACCTCGAGGCAGATATGACCAAGGCACTGAAAAAGTTCTTCCCAGTTTTTGCGGGGCCGACCCTGTTGGCCTTCATGATCGCGTTCATCGTCCCCTTCTTCATGGGGCTCTATCTCTCCTTCACCAAGTTCAGCACTCTGACCAACGCGCGGTTCGTCGGTACTGACAACTACGCCAGGGCCCTGGGGGAGCGCAGCGACTTCCCTCAGGCGCTCGTCTTCACCGCCGTCGTCTCGGTCATCTCGATCATCACGGTGAACCTGGGCGCCTTCGCCCTGGCCTACTTCCTGACCCGCAAGCTGCGCGGCACCAACTTCTTCCGCGCCGTCTTCTTCATGCCCAACCTCATCGGCGGCATCGTCCTGGGCTACACCTGGCAGGTCATGCTCAACGCGATCCTGCAGCGCTGGGGCCAGACCATCGTCAACGACTGGCGCCTGGGCCTGGCCGGCCTGGTCATGCTCGTCAACTGGCAGCTCATGGGCTACATGATGGTCATCTACATCGCCGGTCTGCAGAACGTGCCGCCCGAGCTCATCGAGGCCTCCCAGATCGACGGCGCCGGCCGCTGGCAGACGCTGCGCAACGTGACGCTGCCGATGATCATGCCCTCGATCACCATCTGCCTGTTCCTCACTCTGGCCAACACCTTCAAGATGTACGACCAGAACCTCGCTCTGACCAACGGGGCACCGGCCAAGCAGACCCAGATGGCCGCGCTCAGCATTGTCAACACGATGTACAAGAAGATCGGCCAGGAGGGCGTCGCCCAGGCCGAGGCCGTCATCTTCTTCCTCATCGTCGCCGCCATCGCGCTCATCCAGCTGCGCGCCACTCGTTCCAAGGAGGTCGACGCGTGAGCACCGCCGTCCAGACTCAAGTCCCCGGATCCGCAGCCCCGGCCCGCAAGGCGGGCCGGAAGACCGCCCGGCACACGCCCGGCCAGAACGCGCTTGTGGGAGTGCTGGGGATCCTAGCCCTCGTGTGGGTCATCCCCCTGGCCTTCATCCTCATCAACTCCTTCAAGGGCAAGTTCTACATCTCCGACAGCCCCTTCGCCCTGCCGACCCCCAAGACCTTCGCCGGCCTGGACAACTACGCCACCGGCCTGGCCCTGTCCGGGTTCGCCAGCGCCATGGGATGGTCACTGTTCATCACGGTGGGCTCCGTCGTCGTCATCGTCTTCCTGACAGCGATGACCGCCTACTACATCACCCGCATCAAGACGTGGTGGACCTCGGCGATCTACTACGCCTTCGCCTTCTCCATGATCGCTCCCTTCCAGATGGTCATGTTCCCCACCGTCAAGGTGGCCGACATGCTCGGCCTGGCCACGCCGTGGGGCATGATCGTCCTCTACCTCGGCTTCGGCGGCGGACTGTCGGTCTTCCTGTTCGCCGGCTTCATCAAGTCGATCCCCATGGAGATCGAGGAGGCCGCCTACATGGACGGCTGCTCCCCGCTGCAGACCTACTTCAAGGTGGTCATGCCGCTGCTCAAGCCGACGGCGGTCACGGTGGCGATCCTCAACGCCATGTGGGTGTGGAACGACTTCCTCCTGCCCAACCTCGTCATCGGTCAGGACGATCGTTACAAGACGATCCCGATCGTCATCCAGTCGCTCGTCGGCTCCAACGGAAACCGTGACATGGGTGCCCAGATGGCCATGCTCGTCTTCGCCATCGTCCCGATCGTGGCCTTCTACCTCTTCGGTCAGAAGCACATCATCGAGGGCGTTGCCGCAGGAGCGGTCAAGGGCTGATGCCCGCGCACGAATCCTGAATCGGGCGGTTCTCGGGCCCCACCGTGGGCACCGAGAACCGCCCGTATCATTTTCCCCTGTTACTGCTCGAGCCCGCATGAAGGAGATTCCGTGGCGCTGTTCCCCGGCCCCGACAGTCCGGCCTACCGGGCCTGGTCCGCAGCGGCCGACGTCGTCATCCTCAACGTCCTCACCCTGGCCGGCTGCCTGCCGGTGGTGACGGCAGGCGCCTCACTGACGGCCTGCGCCCGTGTCGCCGGTGAGATGGCGGCCGACGGCGACCCGGCGGTCGTCACCACCTGGTGGCGTTCCTTCCGCCTCAACCTGAGCCAGTCCCTGACCTGGTGGCTGCCGGTGCTCGTACTGGTGACCCTCGGCGGCTGGGAGTACCTGGTCCTGGCAGGCTCCTCCCCGGAGGGCCAGCACGGCACCGTGAGTGGTGCGCTGTCCGGGGTGGTGCTGGCTGGGGGAGTCCTCCTGGCCGCGGTCCTCATCTGGTTGGTGGCGCTGGTGGCCTTCTTCGATGCGCCGCTCATGCGGCACCTGTCCAACGCGGTTCGGCTCGCGGTGGGGCGCCTTGGGATCACGGCACTCGCTCTGGCGATCACGGTTGCGCCGGTGGCGGCCTTCCGGGAGCTGCCGGCTGCGCGGGCCGCGGTTGCATGGTTCATGGTCCTCATCGGACCGGCCTTCCAGGCCTACCTCATCGCCCTGCTCCAGCGCTCCACGATGACGGCGCTCGGTGCTCCGGTGCCGGCGCCCCGAGGCGGGTGACTCGGTTCGGGGTGAGCGACGCCTGCTTGCCGCCCGTCTAGCATGATGGTCCCGGAATCAGGAGATTCCGGGACCATCACAGTTGCTGGCAGTCCTTAGAGCCTCTGGTCCGGCTGGCTGAACTGGCCCGGTTGGCCGTTGTAAGGCTGCTGGTAGGGGTGGGGTGCCGGCCCTGCGTCACCCGGCTGGTAGGGCTGACCCGGCTGGCTGAACTGGCCCGGTTGGCCGTTGTAAGGCTGCTGGTAGGGGTGGGGTGCCGGCCCTGCGTCACCCGGCTGGTAGGGCTGACCCGGCTGGCTGAACTGGCCCGGTTGGCCGTTGTAAGGCTGCTGGTAGGGCTGACCCGGCTGGCTGAAGAGGGCCTGGTTGGGGTCATAGCCCTGAGCGGGAGTCGCGTAGGAAGCGAACTGGGTCTGCTGCTTCTTCTTCCGCTGGCTCATGGCAACCGCGACGCCTCCACCGATAGCGGCCGCTGGGATTGCTCCCATCAGCAACCACGCCCAGGTGGGAGTGGAGCTGCTCCTTCCTGTGCTCTCCTGAGAGCTGCTAGGCGTCGCGCCGGCAGCGGCTTTGTCCTTCCCCTTGACCTGGTGAGAGTCCCCATCGTTGAAGGAGACCTTGGTGCCGTCAACCTTGCCGCCGTCGGCTTCGGTGACCTCGCCGGGGAAGGTCACCGCCTGAGTGATGTTGAAGGTGGTGCTGGAGGACTGATCGTTGAAGTCGGGGGTTGTGACGGTGAACTCGTCCCCGCTGTGCGAGACGCTGCTCGATGAGTCTGAGACCGAACCGGATCCCTGCAGGATACAGCTGCGAGTGTCGCCCTCGTCCTTGAACTCGGCCGTGACGTCCTTGGCGTTCGACTCGTCGGCGTCGAACGTTTCCTTGTTGCAGATGCTCTTGCTCAGCGTCGGGGTGGACCCGCGCTCCGACATCGTGAACTTCGCGGTATAGGTCTCGTCTTCCTTGACCACGATCTCACTGGACACCGTCATGCTGACGTCGTCCTCAGCCAAGGGAAGGGCGTGCCCAGGTGCGCCGACCAGAGCCAGGGAGGCGACTACGGTCAGGACGAAGAGGAACGTCAGCGTCAGCGCAGAGCGCGGTGCGGAGATGGGGCGGACGGTGTCATGAGGCATGCACCCCACCGTATCGTCTCCTCGGTCGGTTGGGACTGGATCGTCATCGGGATCTTTGTCCTCGGGCTCCGGTAGGCTTGAGGGCGGTGTGTCCACCGGCACGCCGTCACTGAAGTCAGGGAGCAGCCATGCCAGCCGTTGTCGTCGTCGGGACCCAGTGGGGAGACGAGGGAAAGGGCAAGGCGACTGACCAACTCGGTCAGGACGTCGACTACGTCGTCAAGTTCAACGGCGGTAACAACGCCGGCCACACGGTGGTCATCGACGACGAGAAATTCGCCTTCCACCTTCTACCAGCTGGTGTGCTCACCCCTGGGGTCACTCCTATCATCGGTAACGGCGTCGTCGTCGACCTGGAGGTCCTCTTCAACGAGATCGCCGAGATCGAGGCTCGTGGCAAGGATGCCTCCAGCCTCCTCATCAGCGCCAACGCCCACATCATCCCCTCCTACAACCGGGTCCTGGACCGCACCACCGAGCGCTTCCTGGGCGCGCGCCAGCTGGGCACCACCGGCCGCGGGATCGGCCCGACTTACGCGGACAAGATGAACCGTGTGGGCATCCGTGTCCAGGACCTCTTCGACGAGTCGATCCTGCGTCAGAAGGTGCGCTCCGCCCTGGACCAGAAGAACAGCCTCTTCCTCAAGGTCTTCAACCGGGCGGCCATCAACGCCGATGCCGTCGCCGACGAGCTGCTCTCCTACGCCGAGCGGGTCCGCCCCATGGTCGTGGACTGCTCCCTGGTGCTCAACAGCGCCCTCGACAAGGGCAAGACGGTCCTGTTTGAGGCAGGCCAGGCCACGATGCTCGACATCGACCACGGGACCTACCCCTTCGTCACCTCCTCCAACCCCACCTCCGGCGGCGCCTGCACCGGCACCGGCGTGGGGCCCACCCGGATCGACTCGGTCGTCGGCGTCGTCAAGGCCTACACCACTCGTGTGGGGGAAGGGCCCTTCCCCACCGAGCTTCATGACGAGATGGGTGAGCGCCTGCGCAACGAGGGCGGCGAGTTCGGCGTCACCACGGGCCGTCCGCGCCGCTGCGGCTGGCACGACGCCGTCGTCACCCGGTATGCGGCCCGCGTCAACGGGCTCACCGATCTGGTGATGACCAAGCTCGACGTCCTGACCGGGTACGAGACCATTCCCGTGTGCGTCGCCTACGACATCGAGGGCACCGTCACCCAGGAGATGCCGCTGACCCAGTCCGACTTCCACCACGCCGTCCCCGTCTACGAGGAGCTGCCCGGCTGGAGCGAGGACATCAGTGGGGTGCGCCGCTTCGCCGACCTGCCGCAGGCCGCCCAGGACTACGTGCTGCGCATTGAGGAGCTGGCCCACTGCCGGGTCTCCGCGATCGGCGTTGGGCCGGGACGCGAGGCCACGATCTCGCGTCACTCGCTTATCGGGTGACGCCTGTCGGCGGGGTGCGCCGAAGGGTGGGACGGTGCCTCTCCCGCCTCAAATCTGTGTGAACGGAGGGCAGGCGCCACTGACTTCGTTGCATGAAAACGGCGGCCCTGAGCGCAGTGCATGGCTGGCATGTTGCTCAGGGCCGCCGTGGTCGACTTCAGTGGGTGGTCGGTGAGCCTGGCTGGTTGTCAGAAGGAGGGACAACGGGGCCGGGGCCCGCAGCACCGTCGTGTCCCTGCTGCACGTAGTCCGGACCGGTTGGGGCCGAGGCCGGTGGGGGTACCGAACCGGGTGCCGGTGCCTGCCCGGGAGCAGGGGACGGCGGCTGCCCGGGTGCGTATCCCGCATCTGCGGTCGGGGGCACCTGGTACATCTGCTGCTGAGTCGCCTTCTTGCGGTTGTTCAGGTACCAGAAGGCACCGCCTCCGGCAGCTGCGACCACCAGCACTCCGAGGATCACCCAGACCCATGGGAAGGCGGGAGTGTCCTTGCCGGTCACCCGGTACTCACCGGGCTCTTTGAAGGTGACGGTGGTTCCGTCGATCTTCCCACCGTCGGAGTTGGTGACTTTTCCGGGGAAGGTGACTGACAGGGAGAAATCCAGGTCGTCATCGGCGCGGGAGAGGTCCCCGCTCTCGGTGTCGAAGACGTACTCGTCACCCACGTGCTCAATGAGGTCATTGCTCTCGGAGATCTTCTCCTTCCCGGCGAAGGTGCAGGTGGGACGCCCACCGGATTCGGAGTAGGTCGCCTTGGCGTTCGCCAAGGATCCTGAACCGGTCGACTCTTCGCAGCTCTCCTTCAGATCCTCTGATGACGAAGAGTTCTTCTCGTTTCGAGCGACGGCCACTTTGTAGTCATAGGTGTCGTCCTTGTTAATCGTGATATCAACGGTGTAGGAGCCTCGGCTGTCTTGACTTGTTGAGGCGGGCGTCAATGCGTTGCCCGCAGGGGAAACAAGTGCGAGGGACGCAAGAAGTGGGATGAATGTCAGTGCGCGCAGGCTGGGGCGCAGGGGAGTAGTTGCTGCCATGGGCATCACCCTAGACGATTGTCGGAGGTGATACAGGCGAACGGACGGAAAGGGGTAGCCGATATAACCTGGGATAACAGCGGAGAAAAGAAAAAGGCTGAAAGAAGGTGCGGGGCTCCGGAGTCGTAAGACTCCGGAGCCCCGGTGGCATGGTGTGAATCAGTGTGAATCAGGTGTCAGTAGGTGCCCTGTCCGGGCTGGGGGCCGCCGTAAGGCGACTGGCCGGGCTGTGCCTGAGGGGTGCCGTAGCCTGCTTGCTGGCCGGGCTGTGCCTGAGGAGCACCGTAACCCGCCTGCTGACCGGGCTGGGCCTGAGGAGCACCGTAACCCGCCTGCTGACCGGGCTGGCCGGGGAAGGCCTGGTTCGGGTCGTAGCCCTGAACGGGAGCGCCATAGGAGGGCTGGCTCTTGTTCTTCTTGCTGCGGATGATGAAGAAGGCAGCAGCACCGCCGACCACGGCCAGGGCTCCCACGCCGACAAGGATCCACACCCAGATGGGGATGGAGCCGTCCTTGCCCTTCACCTTGTGGTTCATCGAGTCGGTGAAGGTGACCTTGTTGCCCTCGACCTTGCCGCCGTCGGCCTCAGTGACCTTGCCGGGGAAGGTTACCGAGTAGTTCAGCTCAAGACCCGGTACCGAATCGGCAGTGCTAGAGCTGCCGCCCGACGTGGCATCGACGATGTACTCGCCCTTCTCGTGGGTGATTCCCTTGGCGTCGGCAATCTTCCCGGATCCCTCAATGGTGCAGGTGCGGGTGTCGCCTTCCTCCTTGAAGGTGAACTTGGCGTTCTTGTAGTAGTCATCGGAGCTGATCTCGTTGAAGCTCTCTGCGGAGCAGGAGTCTTCGGTCAGTGCCTCGACGCCGGTTGAGGAGTCGATCATGTCCATGTGGACGTTGTAGGTGTCGTTGGACTTGATGGTGACGTCGACGTTCATGGTGAGCTTGACGTCGAAGTCTGCCTGAGGGGCGGCGTGACTGGGAGTCGTGACCAACGCAAGGGTCGCGGACAGGGCGAGGGCCGCGAGAGCCGTCAATGCGGATAAGGGCGCAGGGATGCGGCGGGTGGCTGCAGGTGTCATGGGCCCACAGTAGCGGTTTCGATGCCGGGTTGTAACCGGGGCTTCATGGGGATCGCTCCCCGGCGTGGGCTGTCACTGAGGCTGCTGCGGTGGGGGCCACCCGCTGTGCTGCGGAGGCGCCTGCGTAGGAACGGGGGGATAGGTGCTGTCGCCCGTCCCATCGGGGGCGCTGGGCTGCGACGGTTGTCCGAGGTATTGCTGGTACTGCTGCTGGTACGGATGATGAGGCGTGGACTGCGCGGGGAACTGCTGAGGTGCCGGCTGATTGGGGTGGAACACCTGCGATGCGGGGCCCGGAACGGGGAAGGCTTGCGGGTGTGGTCCTGGCTGGGGCGGGCTGCTCCGCTGACGGCGTCGTACAACGACTGCCATCGTGATGAGTCCGATGACCACGAGCGATCCGACGCCGCCGATGATCCAGGGCAGGAGCTTGCTGGTCGTCAGCGCGGAGGCGGGACGGTCCTTGCCCTTGACCACGCGGCCCGTGAAATCGGTGAAGCTGACGGTGTTTCTCTCGTTGCCCTCGACTTCTCCGCCATCGCTCTGGGTCACCTGCCCGGGGAACGTGGCGGTATAGAACAGGCGCATCTCTGGGGGTGGCGTCTTCCGGTCGTTCAGACTAGTGGTATCGATGGCGTACTCGCCGTCCTTGTGGCTGATCGCGCCGTTGGTCTCAGAGATCTTGCCCTTCCTCGTTATGGTGCAGACTCGTTTGTCCTTCCCGTCGTCGAATTTTGTCTCAGCGTTGGCGAAGATATTCGGTTCTACAAGGAAGTATTTCGTGGTGCACCTGTCTTCGGTGATGGGGGGAGCCCAGCTGTAGTCCGTCTGGTCGGTGATGACGAAGGATGCCTCAAAATTGTCATCGCTCTTGACGGTGACTTTCATTTCGATAGTGATATTCAGCTCGTTTGCCGCCTGCCCTGGAGGAGAGACTAGAGCCATCACAGCGATGAAGGTGAGGACAGCCAGTGCACTCAGTGCGGCATGGAGTCTCCTGGTGGTGACGGCACAGCTCATGACGTCACCCTAACCGTTACCTGGGCCCTCGGCGGCCGTTTGCGTAGCAATGTGGTGGTAGCCGGCTTTGTCCGCCCGCCTTGGTCTCAGGGTCGGTCCTGGGGCGGCCGGAAGTCCGAGTGGCCGGTTCCTTCCTGGTAGGGCATCTGCGCGTAGCCGGGGCCGGGGGCGTAGGCCCCGTCGCCGCCCTGGGCCCCGTAGACGCCGGGGCCTGCTGAGTGTCCCGCGTATCCCGTGTCCTGGGGTGGAAAGGCGACGGCACCCGGACCCGGGGCGACGTACGGGGAGTAACCGGCTTGAAGATCGGCAACGGGATAGACCTGGGTCGGCCCCGGCGTCGGCTGCTGGGCGCCGGGAAGAGGTGACTGGTACGGCCCGCTGATGTAGACGTCTGACGGGATCGCGCCGGCAGCCCCGGCATCCTGCGGGACCCCGCCGTATGGGGAAGCCTGACTCATCTGCTGGGCGCGCCGGACTCGCAGAAGGTAGATCACAACCCCCACGATGATGAGGAGGACGATGCCACTGGCTATGGCAACCATCCACCACCGCAGGTGGAACCTCCCGTCCTCGCCTTCGGCGTGCAGGCTGTCTGAGCTCTCCAGCGCATTGTCCCAGGTGACCTTGTTGCCCTCGCTCCTCCCGTTGGACTTCGTCACCTCGCCGGGGAAGGTCACGGACACGGCGACCTTGGTGCTGCCCCCGATGTTCTGGGAGGGGAGCTGCGGGTTCTTCGAGCCGAGCTTGCTCAGTGAACCGGGGGACAGGTCGAAGATGTACTGCCCGTCCTTGTGCTTGATCGTCCAGGTGTCAGTCTGAAGCTTGCTGAGTGGAACCGCCTTGGCGGTGACCTGACAGGCCGGATTGCTGTTGTGGGACGTGTAGGTGTAGGTCGCCTCGACGCCTTCGGGGAGCGGGGAGGACTTCCCCAGGTCCTTCTCTGTGCAGGTCTCCTTGGTGATGAGGTGCAGGTCGGATGAGTCCCACATGATGTAGGTCAAGTCAGCGGTCTCGTTGTCATGGATGACGAAGTCGTAGTGGACTCCGCAGCCGGCCAGGATCAGGGTGAGGGCGGCCAGTGCCGCCCAGGCCACTGGCCGCGGGACGTTGCGAGAGGCATCATTCATGCTTTGAGTCTAAAGCGGCGCAGCTCCTTGCAGGGGAGTACCCGCCTGTCAGTGGCTAGTCCTTGCGCGTGCGCCGTCGGCGCGACACGCGCCTTGTGGAGCGCCGCCGCAGAACGACCGCCGCCAGGGCTCCACCGACTGCCACGAGGCCGGCGGACAGCCAGATCCCCGACCGGCTCCACCAGGACACGCCCCTGGAGTTCTGCGCGTAACCCGAGGCGCTGACGCCCTTGGCCACGGTGTCGGGGTCGTCCCACGTGACCGTGGTGCCTGAGACCTTGCCTCCGCCGGACTGCGTCACCGCGCCGGGAAAGGTGACTGAGACCTTGGTGTCGACGACGCCTCTGAAGGAGGTGCTGCTCGGCTGGGGCTCGCCCTGGCCTCCCGACGGCGCAGCTGCGGCCTCCGGTGTGGCCCCGGCTGCGCCGTCGGCCCCGCCGGTCTCCTGTGAGGGGTCGGATGAGAAGGGCTGGATCGTCACCTTGTAGAGGTCGCCGTCGCGCACGACGATCGTGTTCGGCTCGGCGGCCGAGGCCTGGGGAACCTTGACGCCCCTGATGCTCACCTGGCAGCCGAGCCCGTCGTCGCCGGTGATCGGCTCGGCCTTGATCGTGGTTCCCTCAG
>ERZ773075.1462-NODE-1462-length-12037-cov-3.79695_pt1 | contig 12037 bp, 9 predicted proteins | sample MGYA00580614_ERZ773075 | MGnify/ENA primary metagenome ERZ773075 (study PRJEB29015, sample SAMEA2738021) | human oral metagenome | biome: human oral; feature: human-associated habitat; material: dental | place: China | collected 2043 ... | reverse complement strand
GCCGGGGCCGTCGCACGTACCATGCGCGCCCCGGTACCACCTGTCACCTCCCCAAGACGCCCCTCTGCCCCAAGCCCTGGGCCTGATCTCCCCCACACGCCCCCCCACACGCCTCGCTCCTCGACACTTGGCACCAAGCATCCGGAGCACCTCTGAATCAAGCCCCGGGCCACGAAAACAACACAGCTGCCCACGCCCTTCTTCTGAACAAAAGCCCCTCGAAAACACCGAGCACTAGCCTCTCTTCCTTGCAAACAGCTTGAAGAATGCGCACGAACCGGACACCTCCGCTCCGCGCCATTCATGCACGCAATCTCGCCGTCCAGCGCCATCAACGTCCCCAAAAAGCAACAGTCGCGTCGTTTTTGCCCCGTGGAACGCTCCTGATCTTTGACCGCTCGCGGAATTTGCGGAGAATAGATTTTGACTTCCTGCCGAGCCAGCCTCGGGGAGTCTCGTTCGGTAACGCGCCCGGCAGTGGCTCACGACCGATCGAGTTCAGAAACCTAGGAGATTGAACAATGAAAAAATCGCTTGTTGCGCTGGCCGTTGTGGCAGCTGTGCCCGCATTCGCCCAAGCCCAGACCAGCGTCCAGCTGACGGGTAGCGTCGATGTGGCCGTCGAGAGCCTGAACAAACACGCCAACAGCTCCGGCAAGAGCGACCTGCAGGTCAACGACGGCGTCTGGGATGGCTCCAAGGTCGGCATCGTCGGTTCCGAAGAACTGGGCAATGGCCTGAAAGCCATCTTCAACCTGGAATACGAAGCCAACGCCGACAACGGCCGGCTGGCTGATACGGATCGCTTCTGGGCAGGCCAATCGTGGGTCGGCCTGAACGGTGGCTTCGGTACCGTCAAGCTGGGTCGCCAGGACAGCCCCATCAAGGGTGCCATCGAAGCCGGTGACGTGACGGGTCAGAGCTGGTACTACAACAGTGAAGACCTGGCCGGCATCGTCGACAAGGTCGACAACGCCATCAGCTACGCCACCCCCTCCATGGGCGGCCTGACGCTGGCCGTTGCCTACGCCTCCGGCGAGGCTACCGCACCGGCTGGCAACGATCGCCTGAACAAGCTGAACGACGCCTACAGCGTCGGCCTGCTGGGTGACTGGGGTTCGTTCCGCGCTGGTGTGGCCTATCAGTCCATCGACGGCGCCAAGATCAACAACATCAAGAACACCCGACAGATCGCCGCTTCGGTCGGCACGCAGCTGGGCGCCTTCGGTGCCGGTCTGGGCTATGGCCAGTCGGAAGTGAAGTATGAGACCGGCAACGCCAAGAACAAGACCAAGGGCTTCTATGGCTCGCTGAGCTACCAAGTCACCGACAATGGCACGGCCTATCTCAGCTACCTGCGCAACGACCCGCAGGGTGAGAAGAACACCGAAGACGGCATTGGCCTGACCTACGCTCAGGGTCTGAGCAAGCGTACCTTCGTCTACGGCACCGTCGGTATCGGCAAAGCCGAAGTCCCGGGCCAGGACAACAGCAAGCCGCGTCGCGTGGCACTGGGTATCCGCCACTTCTTCTGATCCCTGTTGATCGGAAGCAAGGATCACCTGCCTCCGGGCAGGTGACATCCGAAACCCCCGGCCTCAAACCGGGGGTTTTTCTTTGGCGCCGAATGCGCGCCCTTGCCTCTCACCTTGCACGTTCGCTCGTTTACCACGACCGCCTTCACAATTCGGCCATTCATCACCCTTATTTGTCGTCAATTGAACTAAAGCCATCCCCCCGAGGCACGCGGGTTGATAAAATTGGAGCCATGTAAGGTCTGGGCCATCCAGCTCAGGCAGACATGATCAATGCATCCTGGCAGAGGTCCTGACCGATCGAATCCAGGGAAACTCAGGAGATTCAGCCATGAAAAAAACGCTCGTAGCACTGGCCGTTGCGGCTGCCGTGCCTGCCCTTGCTCAGGCCCAGACCAGCATCCAGCTCACCGGTAGCGTCGACGTTGCCGTCGAGAGCCTGAACAAGGACGCCAACAGCTCCGGCAAGAGCGACCTGCAGATCAATGACGGCATCTGGGGTGGTTCCCGTGTCGGCATCGTCGGCTCCGAAGACCTCGGCAACGGCCTGAAGGCCATCTTCAACCTGGAGTATCGAGCCCGCGCCGATACCGGCCGTCTGGCCAACACCGACCGCTTCTGGCAGGGCAAATCCTGGGTCGGTCTTGATGGCGGCTTTGGTACCATCAAGCTGGGCCGTCAGGACACCCCCATGTCCGACGTCATTGAACTGGGTGACATGACTGGTCAAAGCTGGTACTACAGCAGCGACGGTCTGGCCGGCATCGTCGACAAGACCGACAACCTGCTCGTCTACTCCACCCCCAGCCTGGGCGGCTTCAAGCTGCAGGCAGCCTATGGTGCCGGTGAAGCCACCGCCAACACCCCTGTCAACGGTGCCGTAGCCGGTGCCAGCGACAACCTGAACAAGCTGAACGACATGTATGCCGTCAGCGGTATCGGTGAGTGGGGCGGCTTCTCCGTCGGCGTCGGCTATCAGTCGTTCGACGGTGGCAAGATCAACAACCTGAAGCGTCGCAATGAACTGGCTGCCTCCATCGGCATGAAACTGGGCGACTTCGGCGCGGGTCTGGGTTATGGCCAGTCCGAACTGAAAGCTCAGGCAGGCACCAGCAACAAGACCAAAGGCTTCTACGGCAGCCTCAGCTATCAGGTCACCGACAACGGTACCGCCTACCTCAACTACGTCCGCCTGGATCCGCAGGGCGACAAGAACAACCAGAGCGGCGTCGGCCTGACCTACGCCCACGGTCTGAGCAAGCGTACCTTTGTCTATGGTGCCGTCGGCATCGGCAAGAACGATGCGAACGACGACAAGCCGCGTCGCATCGCTCTGGGTATCCGTCACTTCTTCTGATCCCTGCTGATCTGACGGAAGTCTCACCTGCCTCCGGGCAGGTGACACCCGAAACCCTCGGTTTCAAACCGGGGGTTTTTCTTTTCCATCCTCAGATTTTCTCGTTCTTTCCGCGCTCATCCCCCCAGATTCCGCCTCTGGAAACGCGTCTCCTTGTCCCAGGCAGCTCTCCTCAGAGCACGCCATTCGGTCGGAACAGTTTACGAATCGTCTTTTTTCAAACACACCCCCCCCTGGATTCTGACGTTCCAGACACCACATATGTCTCGGATACACCGCAGAGGGGTTTGTCGACATCGATAGGTTGCTAAACTTACCTCACGAACCATCTGATGATCAGACCGGCTCAGCTATAAATCCAATCCTTTGCTTTGGCGGCGGTCCCATCGATCGAATCCAAAAACCCAGGAGATTCATTCATGAAAAAATCGCTTGTAGCACTGGCCGTTGCGGCCGCCGTGCCCGCCTTCGCGCAGGCACAGACCTCCATCCAGCTCACCGGTAGCGTCGACGTTGCCGTCGAGAGCCTGAACAAGGAAGTCAGCAGCTCCGGCAAGAGCGACCTGCAGATCAATGACGGCATCTGGGGCGGCTCCCGTGTCGGCATCGTCGGCTCCGAAGACCTCGGCAATGGCCTGAAAGCCATCTTCAACCTGGAGTATCGCGCCCGCGCCGATACCGGCCGTCTGGCCAACGCCAACCGCTTCTGGCAGGGCCAGGCCTGGGTTGGCCTGGACGGTGGCTTCGGTACCATCAAGCTGGGTCGTCAGACCGTGCCGCTGAGCTATGCCATCGAGGCAGGCGACCTCACCGGCCAGTCCTGGTACTACAGCAGTGACGCGCTGGCTGGCTACACCAGCAAGCGTGACAACTCCATCACCTATGCCACCCCCTCGCTGGGCGGCTTCAAGCTGTATGCCGGTTACGGTGCTGGTGAATCGGAAGCCACCAACGTCGCCGCAGGTGACGTGGCCAAGCAGGGTGACTACTACTCCGTCGCCGGCGTGGGCGACTGGGGTGCCTTCACCTTCGGTATCGGCTACCTGTCCGTCGACGGTGGCAAGGTCAACAACGTGAAGCGCACCAACGAGCTGGGCGCCTCCATCGGCACCAAGATCGGCCCGTTCGGTGCCGGCCTGGCTTACGCCCAGAACGAGACCAAGCCTGTTACCGGCGCCAGCGTCAAGGACAAGGGCTTCTTCGGCAACCTGAGCTATCAGGTCTCCGACAACGGCACGGCCTATCTGACGGTCCGTCGTGACGAGTTCAAGCGCGCCAGCAACAACAAGCACAGTGGCGTCGGTCTGGCCTACGCTCACGGCCTGAGCAAGCGCACCTTCGTGTACGGTGCTGTCGGTATCGGCAAAGCCGAAGTCCCGGGTCAGGACAACACCAAGCCCCGCCGCGTCGCTCTGGGTATCCGTCACTTCTTCTGATACCCCCTCTGCGGTCAGCGCCATCCGCCCTGCGTGATGGCGCCCCAAGCCCCCTGCCTTCCGGTCGGGGGCTTTTTTATGCTCTTCTTTCTGCATCAGGCCCTCTGAGCCCCTTCCCTGAGACCAGGCTCCTCCAGGTCCCTCTCCTGGACAGCACCGCCGGACCCGACCAGGTCCCCTCTCACCACGGCCAGCGCGTCCCCCCTGCCCTGTTCACAAGGCGCCCTGCCCCTTGCCGTTTTCCCTGCTCAAGCCCCCGAACCCCGCGCAAACGATTGGTAGAATTGAGCGTCGGCAACGCTAACAAGGATCCATCATGAACCCACTCGACGACGACACCACCACACGCACCGGGCTGTGGGTCGTGTTCTCCACCGTCACCATCCTGCTCATTTCCGTGATCATCTGGGTCCTGAAGGGTGCTGATGGCACAAACGATGCAGCAGCCACCACCACGGCCGCTGCTGCAGTTGCAGCCAGCGCTCCAGGCCACGGCCAGGATGCCAGCACCACAGCTCAGGGAGCCGCTGGCCACGCCGTAGCGCAGGATGCAGCCTCCTCATCGCAGACGGGAACCATCACCGAAGAGTTCGTTGCCTTCGAACAGGCCACTCCCACCCAACCTGCGGGCGCCATCTACTTCACATCTGCCTCTGCATCACTTCCTGCTGACACTCAGCAGGCCATTGCCACCGTGGTCGAGGCCCTGAAGGCCGTCGAGGGCCGTCGTGTCCTGCTGGCCGGCTACCACGACCCCACCGGCAACATCGACTTCAACCGTGATCTGGCCAAACGTCGCGCCCTTGGCGTGCGCGAAGCACTCATCGCCCAGGGCATCCCCGCGCAACGCATCATCCTGCGCAAACCCGAGCAGACCACCGGCTCCGGCAACAACGCAGAAGCCCGTCGCGTCGAGATCCTGCTGATCGACTGACACAGACCCAGGCCAGCCCATACCCCCAGTCACCGGGCCCAGTCCCATCCAGGGCAGCCCGGGGAGCAGTGAGATTGGGCTCGCCTCCATGAAAGAACACCCGGTCCGCATCGCGGTACCGGGTGTTCTTCTTTCTGCGTCAGCGCTTCAAGTCCTATTTTCCGACTCGTCCGGCTCCGGCACCACTGTGCCGTCACGCAGCGGGCGACGCAATACCTTGCCCACATCGCTCTTGGGCAAACTCTTCACGAAAGCCACGATCCGAGGACGCTTGTAGCCCGTCAGACGCTCCTTGCAGTAAGCCAGCAGCTCCTCACGCGTCAGCGTCCTGTCCTCTCTTACCACGAAAATCTTTACGGCCTGTCCGGCGTGCTCATCCTGCACACCGACCGCCGCACACGCCTTCACCCCCGGGTGGCTGCAGACCACATCCTCCACCTCATTGCAGTAGACATTGAACCCTGACACCAGAATCATGTCCTTCTGCCGGTCCAGCAAGCGCAGATAACCGCGCTCATCCAGCACACCGATATCCCCGGTCCTCAGAAAACCATCCGGCGTCATGACCGCACACGTGTCCTCGGCATGCTGCCAATAGCCGGCCATCACCTGTGGACCACGCACCACCACCTCGCCCGGCGTCCCCAACGGAAGCGGTCGCAACGACTCATCCCGGATCTCGATCTCGGTCGACGGCAACGGCATCCCCGCCGTTCCGTCATGCGTCGTCGTATTCGTCGGAGAACAGGCCACCGTCGGTGACGCCTCGGTCAATCCGTACCCTTCGCAGACCGGACACCCCGTCACCGACTCCCAGCGCCGCGCCACCGCCTTCGGCACAGCCATTCCGCCAGCAAGCGAAATTCGCAAATTCGAAAAATCCAGCCCCCGGAACATCTCATGGGCCACCAGCATGTCGTAGAGCGTGCTTACCCCCGGGAACACCACCGGGCGATGAGGTCGAAGCGCTTTCACCAGCCCCTTCACATCGCGCGGATTGGGGATCAGGATCAGCGTGCCTCCCAGCTGCATGTTCACCAGCAGACAGATCGTCAGCGCAAAGATGTGATAGAGCGGCAACGCCCCCACGAACACCGGCGACCCTTCCGGCGTCGGCTTTCCCGGCTGATCCATCGCCGGATGGAACCACGCACAGCTCTGCAACACATTCGCCACCATGTTGCGGTGCGTCAACATCGCTCCCCGCGACACGCCAGTCGTCCCGCCCGTGTACTGCAAAAAGGCCAGATCCTCTCCCCCCAGCTGGGGCGGCTCGAACGGCAGACCCTTGCCCTGCCGCATCACCTCGGCAAACCGGACAGCCCCGGGCAAGCTGAAAGGAGGGACCGTCCGCCGCACATGACGCAGCATCATGTTCACCACCCGGCCCTTCAGCCCCCCCAGCAGATCCCCCATCGAGGCCAGGACAACCTGACGGACCATCCCCTCCGGCCCGACCTTCTCCACCGTGTGCGCAAAATTCTCCAGAACCACCAGCACATCCGCACGGGCATCCCGCAGCTGGTTCCCCAGTTCTCGCGGCGTATAGAGCGGATTCACATTCACCGCCGTCATCCCCGCCCGCAGCGCCCCCAGCAACGACACCACGTAGGCATGACAGTTGGGCATCATCAGCGCGACACGTGAGCCCTTGGGCAACCCCAGCGACCCAAGCCATGCCCCAAACCGCATGGACAACCGATCCAGATCCCCATACGTCAGCGTGCGCCCCAGACAGACCGTTGCCGCCTGCCCCGCATGCCGGACCATCGCCTCCTCCAGCAAATGCGCAAGCGAACGATAACTGTCCGGATCAATCTCCGCAGGAACCCCATGCGGGTAATTTTTCAACCAGACACGCTCCACAACCAGGCCCCCTCAGACCACACCAGACACCATCACGCCCCACACCGGGCCCCAGAGAAAACGTCTGGCTTCAACATCCCAAACGCCCCGACAACCTCGCTGCACCAACAGCCTACAACCACAAGGCCACAGTTGTCGGTGAAATTATCGCTTCTTCCATCAAGACACGATACCGCATCGCTCCCATTCCCAACACAGACCTCCTGCCCACCTGTCTTCACCCACCTCCATCCAACGCTCCACACCTTCGCTGCCTTGAATCCTCACCTCAAACCCCGCGCCCGCATCAGGATGCCGCAGTCCCCACACTTCCTCCTGCGCGACACCCGATCCAGAGGCACAACAAATACAAGCCGCCTCCCCCATTCCTCCCTCGCCACATCTCTCCCAGCCACATCTCTCCCAGCCACATCCATCCCTGCCACATCCATCCCTGCCACATCCATCCCGAGCGCATCCATGCGCAGCCTCATCTGCCCCCGGCCTACTCAGAGCCGGCGCTTCCTGCACATACCCCCTACCCCGGCCTACTGATGCTAATCTCTACTCATTCCCAAGGAGCCGCCATGCAGATCATCGACGATATCCAAGCCTCGCACGCCGAGTTCACCGCCCTGCGACGTGACATCCACGCCCATCCCGAACTGGGCTTCGAAGAGACCCGTACCTCCACCCTGGTAGCCAACAAACTGCGCGAATGGGGCTATGAAGTCACCACCGGCCTGGGCAAGACCGGCGTCATCGGCACCCTCAAACGCGGCAACAGCCCCCGCAGCATCGGCATCCGCGCCGACATGGACGCCCTGCCCATGCAGGAAGCCAACACCTTCGGCCACCACTCCAGCCACCCCGGCCGCATGCACGCCTGCGGCCATGACGGCCACACCACCATCCTGCTGGCCGCCGCCAAACACCTCGCTACCCACCAGAACTTCGACGGCACCCTCCACCTCATCTTCCAGCCCGCCGAAGAATCCCTCGGTGGCGGCCGAGCCATGGTCGAAGACGGACTCTTCGAACGCTTCCCCTGCGACGCCATCTTCGGCCTGCACAACTGGCCCGGCATGCCCGTCGGTCAGATCGGCATTCGCCCCGGCCCCATCCTCGCCTCCTCCAACACCTTCGAGATCATCATCACCGGCAAAGGCTCCCACGCCGCCATGCCCCACAACGGCATCGATCCCGTCGCCATCGCAGCCACCCTGGTCCAGGCCTTCCAGACCATCATCAGCCGCAACCGCAACCCCATCGAAGCCGCCGTCCTCTCCGTCACCCAGATCCACACCGGCGACGCCGTCAACATCGTCCCCGACCACGCCACACTGCGCGGCACCGTCCGGACCTTCTCCGTCGAAATGATCGACCTCATCGAAACCCGGATGAAAACCCTCGCCGAAGGCATCTGCAGCGGCTTTGGCGCCAAAGTCGAATTCCGCTTCCAGCGCAACTACCCGCCCACCATCAACGATCCCGCACAGACCGCCTTCGTCACACGAGTCCTCACCGACATCATCGGCCCCGACAACATCGTCTCCCCCATCGATCCCGTCATGGCCGCCGAAGACTTCTCCTTCATGCTGCTCCAGCGCCCAGGCTGCTACTTCTTCCTGGGCAACGGCGATGGAACCCACCGCGCCAACGGCCACGGCGACGGCCCCTGCCTGCTGCACAACCCCAGCTACGACTTCAACGACGACGCCATCCCCCTCGGAGCCACCCTCTGGGTCCGCCTCGTCGAAGCCTTCCTGCACCGGTAACCCGCCCCGCACTGCCCCCCTTCCACACAAGGCCAGCCCATCACGGGCCGGCCTTCAATCCAGATCAACAACGGAGAGCCTGACATCTCCCAGGAATGATCGGATGGCCCTGGCCTCAACGAGTCAATGAGCCGTCGTGCTGCCCCTGCTATCCCGCTGCCTCACTATCCCCTGTCTCGACTCTCGGATACCAGGAATCTGACTGCCAGGATGTGGACACCAGATGCACCGGCAAACGGATATGCCAGTGACCAAGCAACTGATCCGATGAGCAAATGAACACCAGATAAGTGCCGTTGGACCGCCCCCAGAATCCATCGGTCTGTCGGACATACACACGGCACCTTCCCATGGTTTCATAGCTCCTCGGGAGCCCCTCTTGCCGGGGTCTGGCTCCCGGGACTCCGAGCCCCTGGTGGGTAACAGGCCCCGCAGGCCTACAGAACCAGGACTCTGAATGTCCTCTGGAAATAGCACTTTTATGGACACCGCCCCGAGGGAGGTGTCCATTTTTTTTGCCCGACATGGAAACTGTCAGCATGTGCCCAGGGAACGCAAACGCAACAGAACAGTCCTCCAGCCCCCTGAAACACGGTTCACACCGAACCAGCCAGCCACAGAAAGGGAGACAACAGCACTTGCAAATAGCCAAACACCTTTGCCTTTATAACGGCAACCATTGCCGCACTACGGATAAGCGGGGCCCCGGCAGGCACCATCAGCTGAAGCAGCCCCCCCCAAATCACCTGACCGCGCATTCCAGAACCGCCCCGGTGCTGTGCCACATCCATCTGCTGCGACAAGTGTACGGCTAGCAGCCCCCACACCGCCGCTGGTCCCTCGTCTCCCCCCCTGGGCCTCCGCACTTAGCTCTGCCTTGACCGCGAGCCCTGATATTCCCCGACACTCCCCTGACACTCCCCTGACACTCCCCTGACACTCCCCTGACACTCCCCTGATAGCTCCCTGATAGCCCCTGATAGCCCTCTGTCCAGCCCTAAAAAGACCTTGAAAACCAGTAGCCCACTGTTGCAAGGCCCGCCCCCACAAGTTGCGGACCGAGGCGAGTCATCTCGACTCGGCCAGACAAATCAGCAAGTCAGATCAAGAAGCATGGCCGATACCCAACTTGAATCCTCAATGAATCCCCCCTGAGGCCGAGCCACAGCCTCACGGCAGGCTAGCGCCCCCGAACCATAGTCCTCATGATCGCCAGCGGCGAAATCTTGACTGCTAACGAAGCCTCTCAACGGGAAACGCTACCTGAGCGAACATGCCCAAGAAACGTACAGAAGCAACCAAGTGCCCGTGGATAGGGCAATGTGCTCCAGTGAGCCCAAGAGCCTGAACTACAAGGAGCACTGGTACCCAAGGGACTGAACGCGCACACTGCCCAGCGTCACAACCTGGCTGCCTCCAAGGCGAGCACATCAGCACTACCACCTCCTTTCAGCATAGGCCAAGCAGCCACCCAATGGATGGCATCACCTCGCCCTACCCGCCCCCAATGCAGACTTGATACCCCACACGGTTCAAACATCTTCCCGGAGCCAGGCGCAATGAACAGACCTCCCCCACCAAGCAATGAACCTGCAGCAGAAAAGGCCTCCCTCTGCGCAAGTGATAGCGACTCACGCATAAAGGAGCGCCTCCGCGCAGGTGATGGCGGCACACACGTAAAGGACCGCTTCCGCGCAGGTGATGGCGACGCACGCGTAAATGTCCCCCTCCCCGCAGGTGACGGCGGCGCACACGTCAGCCGATCGGACACCAGATACAGACATAAGTCACAAAACAATCAAACCCGGTCCGCTGCCATGAATCGCCCGCACAATGAACGTGAACTATGACCGCGCCAGATCGTTGCCGAACAGCAACAATGCATCTCAACGGATCACGCGCAACGCATGGTCTCCAAGCAACACCCCATAGCAACTGCAACCTGAACAACCGCTTTCTTTCTACCCGGAATTCTCTCTATCCGGAAACAGGCACCAACTCAGTGCCTGCGGACGGAAGGAGGAGACTCAAATGAATGCACAGAATGTACTCCTGGTCGATGACCAACCCCTGATCCGCAAATCCCTCCGTTCCATCCTGGAGTCGATTGATGAAAACCTGATCATCATCGCCGCCTCCTCGCTGGAAGAGGCCATCCGCTATGTTCATAGCGGGCAGCAGCCGCTGCTGATCCTTCTGGACCTCCAGCTGCCCGACGCAACCGGAACCGTCACACTGGACACATTCCGCCGGAAATGTCCGGGTCTCCCCATCGTCGCAATGATCGAACGGGCAGATCAGGCAGTGACCCATGCGTGCCAAGTGGCCGGCACTCTGGGACTGGTCCTGAAAAACGCGGATACCCAACCCATCACTGACTGCCTCCGGACTGCCATCCGGCTGGCCCGCAATAGCAACGATCCCAAATCCGGAAGCGGATCTGCGCCTGCATCACATGCCGCAGTGGTTCGTCCTGAGTTCCAGGACCATCTCAGTATCCCCAAAGCGAATGTACCCCAAGGGCTGCGTGTCCAACCTGCGGTATATCCGGGCAGCCATACCGCTCCTGCACAACCACACCGTGAATACCGGGACGGGCGCCATCTGGGGCTGAGTGAACGCCAACGCAGCGTCCTTCGACTCATGATGCTGGGTCTGCCAAACAAGAGCATCTGCCGAGAGCTGGGCTTGGCAGAAGGAACGGTCAAGGTCCATGTCAGCGGCATCCTTCGCATCCTGGGCATCTCCTCGCGTGCGCAAGTCGCCATGGCAGCCATGCGCTCGGGAATCCAGTTCGAAGACATCGCAACGTCCTGACAGCGCAGAACAGATCGAAGGTGAGCTGGCTAAACGCAGCAAACGGCCCACGTCCAAACCGGACGTGGGAGCCATGCAAAGAAACAGGGGAAGACAAAGGCATCGCCGACGGGAGCGCGCCTCAGGGTTACGCCGCTGACTCAAAACAGGCTGGCGAAGGAGACATACAGAAAGAGACAAACAGAACGTGAAGGGGACGTATGAGATACAGAAGACTAATGGAGAAGGTCGTAGGAGACATACAGACGAAAAAAAAGCCCGTACATGGTACGGGCTTTTTCATGAATAGGGTGTCTGACGATGTCCTACTTTCACGGGCGCGGGCCCACTATCAT
>ERZ773075.1459-NODE-1459-length-12070-cov-7.48614_pt1 | contig 12070 bp, 10 predicted proteins | sample MGYA00580614_ERZ773075 | MGnify/ENA primary metagenome ERZ773075 (study PRJEB29015, sample SAMEA2738021) | human oral metagenome | biome: human oral; feature: human-associated habitat; material: dental | place: China | collected 2043 ... | reverse complement strand
GACGTTTTTCAAATTATGCGTGCGCGCGCCGCGGATGCGGATGGTGTCGTTGTCGCGGGTGTGGTGGGGATGGTGTTTGCACATGGTGAGATGCCGTCTGAAAAATAAAGGTAACCCGTTATTGTAACACTTTATGAAAGGCCGTCTGAAACGGTGTTTCAGACGGCCTTTCATACGATTTGCCATTTTAAAAGCCCCCTACTCCTTCGGGTCGGCAATCAGCACCCTGCGGTTTTCAGACGGCCACAACAGCTTGGCAGCCTCCCGCAATTTTTCCAGCGTCAGTATTTCGGCCAATGAGTCTGCGTCGGCGGGATACCGTTCGCGTTCTATCAGGCGTTCAAGCTGCGCTTCCGGATTTTTCAGACGGCCTGTTTCTTGTTCGATAAAGCGGCGGCGCAAGGGGGCAAGCTGCTGTTCGGTCAAGGTATCGGGCAGTGCCGCCAGTGTTTCTTCCCCGAGCCTGAGCAGGATTGCGGCCTTGTCGGGCGCGGCGGTGAAATGCAGCTCGCTTTCTACACGGTTGCGGGCGGGGTTCAGTACAACCTCGAACTTCAGGCTGTATATGCCTGCCGCTTTGTCGCGCAGCTCGGTTTTTAACCGCTCCCCCGCCAAAATACGCAGCAGTTTAATCTGCACGGCGGTTTGCGGATTCCACCGGCGGGAGGCGAACGTCCAGGCGGATACATCACTGCGCGCTTCGGAATGGACCGCCCTGCGTTCCATCTTGCTGCCGGACAAAGGCAGACGCGGCGCGGCATTTTCAGACGGCCTGCGGGGAATCCCTGCAAGATATTGCCCGACCAGCGGTTTCAACCGTGCGGCGGATTGTCCGGTCAGAATATAAACGGCGGCGGGAGCCTGAATAATATTCCGCCACTGCGCCAGAAACTGCGGTTTGCCGACCGCCTCGGCTTCAACCGGTACGGGTTCGCCTATTCTGCCGAACCGGATTTCCTCGGCCGCGCGTTCCTTTGCGGCTCCGTCCGCGGCTTCTTCCGTACGGACGCGTTGCAACAACGTACTTTCCGCCGCTCCGACCTGCGGCGACACCGCATAGGCGTGATACAGGCGCAACAGGGATTCGGTTTCCTCATCGGGCGCGCTGCCGGCGATTTTGCTGCCGTCCGCCTGCAAAGTCATGTTCAGGGTTATCCGGTGCCGCTGCATCCACGAACGCAACTGCACGGGTGTAAACCCCTGCGGGGCGGACTGCCAGACTGTTTTCTGCGCCGTCCGTGCCAAACGCGGATGACTGCCCGCCCCCATGAATCCTGTTTCGCCCAAAATCCTAATATACGTTTTGCCGTCGGCGGCAGGATGATTCTGCACAACGACCGTATCGCCGTTTTGCAGCTTCCAGCGCGTGATTTTCAGACGGCGTTCATGCTGTTCCGCGACGATGGCGCCGCCTTCCGGCCGCATGGTAAAACCGCCGTCCGCCGTATCGGTTGGCAATTCGGGCAGTTCGGCGGCCCGCAATTTTTCCGCCAGCGCGGCTATTTCAGACGGCCTCGGCAAGTCTTTAACGCCATCGGAATCAGGGGATTGAACCTGTACGAGTTTGTCGTCCGCCTCCAGCCATTGCCGCAGCCGCCGGCTAATATCTTCGGGACCAATCCGCCGTAAAGCCGCTTCGGCGGCTTCTGCCTTTTGCGCCGGAGTGCGGACGGGTTTACCGGCAAAAACGGCCTCGGTAACGGTTTGCACGGCCTGCTCAAATCCGTCCGGCAAGCCGGTTTCCCGCTTCGCCCGCGCCGCCTCGTCCCGCACAGCCGCAGCGCCGGTTTCAAATTCAAGAGGCGTAACCGGTTTTCTCAAAATTCGTTCGCGTAATTCCAGTATGGCGGCCAAACCCGCACGATGGCCGCCGAGGGCTGCAACTGCCGTTGCAAATCCTACGGTCGAGGTATGCCTGCCGATACTTGCTTTGCGCACGGTTATCCTGTCTCCGGTTTCGGGCCGCCCCTGCTGCCTTTTGTCTGCACGCTGCGTCAAAATATGCAGGGCGATACGGTCGATATTCCGTTCCCGCTCGCCGTCGTCGTCATCACTGCGCGAAGGGCTGTCGTCAAAACGGAACAGGACCGAAATAAAACTGCCGCCTTCACGGGATTCGGCGACATGCCAGCCCTGCCGCAAAACAGGTTCGTAATAGCTGCCGCCGCGTTCGGGCAAACCGCCCTGCCGCAAGCCGCCGAAATATTTTTCCAACAACGGCACAGCCTCGTCAGGCGAAATGCGGCCCGATACCACCAGCCGCATATTTTCCGGCACATACCAGCGCCGGTGGAAGGCTTCCAGCACTTGCGGCGGCGTGTTGCGGATACTTTCCAGCGTGCCGATAACCGCAAACCGCGCCTGACGGCTGCCGCTGCGCAAAACTTCCGTCCGCCAGCGGTTCATCCGCCCTGCCGCACCCAACCCGTTACGCCATTCTGCTTCGATAATCTGCTTTTCCTGACGCCAGTCTTCGGCAGAAAAAACATGCGGCGACATCATGGCCGACAAAGCCCGCAAGGCTTGCTCCAAACCTGCCCTGCCCTTGTCGGAACGGAACAGGTAAAGTGTGCGCTCATGGCCGGTCAACGCATTAAACTCCGCGCCGCGCCTCCATCCCGCTGCAACCAACGCATTCCCCACACCGTCGGGGAAATCGGGCGCACTCCGGAAAACCATATGCTCGACCATATGCGCCGTACCAATTTCTTCGATACCGTTTTCATCGGCGGCACCCGCACCGACCTGCATCTGCACATCAATATACCGTCCTGCTGACGGTACCGTCAGAATGTGGTAAGCCAGCCCGTTTTTCAGACGGCCTGCGGTATAAGCGGTACGGGCGCAAACAGAAACCGCTGCCGTAGATAGCGCAGCGGTCAGGATGATTTTGTGTATAAGGCCGTTCATGACAAAACAGGCGGATTCCTACGGCAGCTTACTGGATACTCTTGCCGATGCGGGATTTGTCGCGGAAGTTCATCCAGATAAAGAACGCCTTGCCGACAATCAGTTGGTCGTCGACAAAGCCCCAATAGCGGGAATCTTCGCTGTTGTCGCGGTTGTCGCCCATCATAAAGTAATGGCCTTTGGGCACGATACATTTAAATGACGAACCGTCTTCAGCGTATTCGCAATTATCGCGGAACGGAAACGAAGCGCGCACGGCCTGCGGGATAAAGCTCGGTTGTCCGGCCATTTTCAGTACGCGGAAGCTGTGGTCGCCGATATTTTCGCGGTACGCGTTGGCTTCGATGTCCATCACGCCGTATTGGCGGGTGTTTTCGGTATAAGTTTCCTTGCCGTCGGCTTTATCTGCCATTACCTGCCCGTTGACGCTCAAGACTTTGTTTTTGTACTCGACGACATCGCCCGGCAGGCCGACCGCACGTTTGATGTAGTTGACAGATGTATCTTCGGGGTAGTTGAACACCACCACGTCACCGCGCTGGATTTTCCCGGTTTCCACCAACACATCGTTGATTATCGGCTTACGGATGCCGTAGGCGAATTTGTTCACGAGGATGAAGTCGCCAACCACCAATCCGGGCCGCATCGAGCTTGACGGAATCTGGAACGGTTCGGCCACAAATGTACGCAATACAAACACAAACAGGATAATCGGAAAGAAGCCGCTCATATAGTCGGTAAAATGGCCGCGGTCTTTGTGCGACGGGTCCCTGCTTAAACGGAATTTGTGGATAATCCATATGATTCCGGTAAAGGCGACGAACACCAGCAACACGGCGGTAAAGCTCATATTGAAAGACAATACACCGAAAATCCCGACCATAATCAACAGATAACCCCATTGCAGGGCGCTGCTCCATTCTCCGTTTTCCCCGCGTTCTTTACTGCTGAACAAGAACATGACGAAACCGACGGCTATGGCGGCTATGGCGGCATATAAAAGATTTGTACTCATTATTTATCACTCACTTGCAGAATCGCCAAGAATGCGCTTTGCGGGATTTCCACGTTGCCCACTTGTTTCATGCGGCGTTTGCCTGCTTTTTGTTTTTCGAGAAGTTTTTTCTTACGGGTAATATCGCCGCCGTAACATTTTGCCAAGACGTTTTTACGCAGGGCTTTGACGTTTTCGCGGGCGATAATCTGGCTGCCGATGGCGGCCTGGACGGCGATGTCGAACATTTGGCGCGGAATCAGCTCTCGCATTTTCGATGCCAGCTCGCGGCCTCGGTGAACCGCGCTTTGACGGTGCACAATCAGGCTTAGGGCATCGACTTTTTCGCCGTTGACCATAATGTCGAGCTTAATCAAATCAGACGGTTGGAACTCTTTGAAATGGTAGTCCAGCGAGGCATAGCCGCGGGAAGTGGATTTGAGTTTGTCAAAGAAGTCCATCACGACTTCGTTCATGGGCAAATCGTAAGTCAGCATGACTTGACGGCCCATGTACTGCATATTGACCTGCACGCCGCGCTTTTGGTTACACAAAGTCATGACGTTGCCGACGTATTCCTGCGGCACGAGGATGGTCGCGGTAATAATCGGCTCGAGAATGGTTTCGATGCTGCCGATGTCGGGCAGTTTGGACGGATTTTCGACTTCGATTTTTTCTCCGCTTTTCAACACGACTTCGTAAACCACCGTCGGCGCGGTGGTAATCAAATCCATGTCGAACTCGCGCTCCAAGCGTTCCTGAACGATTTCCAAATGCAGCAGGCCCAAGAAGCCGCAGCGGAAGCCGAAGCCCAATGCTTGAGAAACTTCAGGCTCGAATTTCAACGAAGCATCATTAAGCTGCAATTTTTCCAAAGCGTCGCGCAAGGCTTCGTAGTCGTGGCTTTCCACGGGGTAGAGGCCTGCAAATACTTGGCTTTGCACTTCTTGGAAACCGGGCAGCGGCTCAGACGCGGGGTTGGCAACCAAAGTAACCGTATCACCGACTTTCGCCTGTCCCAATTCTTTCACACCGGTAATCAAAAAGCCCACTTCGCCGGCTTTGAGTTCTTGTTTCTGAACCGATTTCGGCGTGAATACGCCCAGCTGCTCGACCTGCGTTTCCGCTTTGGTGCTCATAAAGCGCACTTTGTCTTTCAGCTTGATGGTGCCGTTTTTCACTCGAATCAGCATGACCACGCCGACGTAGTTGTCAAACCAGGAATCGACGATAACGGCTTGCAGCGGCGCGTTTTCGTCGCCGGTCGGCGCGGGGATTTTGGCAACGATTTCTTCCAAAACGTCTTCCACGCCGATGCCGCTTTTGGCGGAACATTGCACCGCGCCGACGGCATCGATGCCGATGATGTCCTCGATTTCCTGTTCCACGCGATCTGGGTCGGCGGCGGGCAGGTCGATTTTGTTCAAAACAGGCACGACTTCCACGCCCAAATCAATCGCGGTATAGCAGTTCGCCACGGTTTGCGCTTCCACGCCTTGCGACGCGTCAACGACCAAAAGCGCGCCTTCGCAGGCGGACAGCGAGCGGGAGACTTCGTAAGAGAAGTCGACGTGTCCCGGCGTGTCAATCAGGTTGAGCTGATACACCTGTCCGTCGCGTGCTTTGTAGTTGAGCGCGGCGGTTTGCGCTTTGATGGTGATGCCGCGCTCTTTTTCGATGTCCATGGAATCAAGTACCTGCGTACTCATTTCGCGCAAATCCAAGCCGCCGCAGTATTGGATGAAGCGGTCGGCAAGCGTCGATTTGCCGTGGTCGATGTGGGCAATGATGGAGAAATTCCGTATATTCTTCATATCGTAGAATTGAAAAACAGTATGCGTTTCGAAAGGCCGTCTGAAAAACGCGGCAGGCGTTCAGACGGCCTCGAACAAAAACAAATAGTCGGGTATTTTAGCGGAAATTCACTGCTTACGCATGAAATTTCCATCAGTCATGCCGCAGTCCGCCACAAAAGCGCACAGTTCAGAGCCGCTCCATCATTTTCAAAACCATTTCCGCGGAATGTACCGCCGCGGTTTTTAAAAATTCATCAAAACTGACGTCGGCTTTCTCGTCGGCCGAATCGGAAACCGCGCGAATCACCACAAACGGCACGCCGAGCTGCGTACAGGTCTGCGCAATGGCCGCCGCTTCCATTTCCACCGCCTGTATGTCGGGGAAACGGCTGCAGATTTCCGCCACCCGCCCGCTGCTGTGGACAAATTGGTCGCCGCTGGCAATCAGGCCGCGCCGGACCGATGCGCCTTCAAACACGCTTGCGGCCTGCTCCGCCGCGCCCACCAGCCTTTCGTCCGCGTCAAACACTGCCGGCAGGCGCGGGACCTGCCCCCATTCGTAACCGAACGCGGTTACGTCGACATCGTGATGCGCCGCTTTATCGCCGATAACCACGTCGCCGACCTTCAGCCCTTTGCCCAAACCGCCCGCGCTGCCGGTGTTGATGACGCAGTCGGGATTGAACTGATGCACCACCCATGCCGTCGCAACCGCCGCGTTGACTTTGCCGATGCCGCTCAACGCCAGCACCATGCGTTTGCCCGCATACCGTCCCGCGCAGGCGGCAAAGCTGCCGAAACTCAGGGTCTGCACTTCTTCCATACGGGCGCGCAGAAGCGCGATTTCCTGTTCCATGGCGCCGATTACGGCGATTGTTTGTTCAGACATTGTCCTCGTCCCTATCCGGTCGTTAAAATTTCCGCAAATATTATACCGACAAATTTAATTACCCGTGCAGGCCGCGCCGCCGCCTTATTTTGCTATAATTGCCGCCGGAAAAATACGACTTACATATGCTTGGAGACTATTATGATGGAAAACACACCCCGCAGCGCCAAAGACGATCTCTATACCTGGCTGCGCCACATGAACAAATTTAAAGGTTCCGACCTTTTCATCACCACCAATTTCCCGCCGGCCATGAAAGTGGACGGCAAAATCACCCGCCTGACCGACGAGCCGCTGACCGCCGAAAAATGTATGGAAATCGCCTTTTCGATTATGACCACCAAACAAATCGAAGAGTTCTCCGGCACCAACGAATGCAACTTCGCCATCAGCCTGCCCGACACCAGCCGTTTCCGCGTCAACGCCATGGTACAGCGCGGCGCAACCGCCCTAGTGTTCCGCGCCATCACCAGCAACATCCCGAAATTCGAAAGCCTGAACCTGCCGCCCGTGTTGAAAGAAATTGCTTTGAAAAAACGCGGCTTGGTCATCTTCGTCGGCGGTACGGGTTCGGGCAAGTCCACCTCCCTGGCTTCGCTCATCGACTACCGCAACGAAAACACTTTCGACCACATCATCACCATCGAAGACCCGATTGAGTTCGTTCACCAGCACAAAAACTGCATCATCACCCAGCGCGAAGTCGGCGTCGACACCGAAAGCTGGATGGCCGCGCTGAAAAACACCCTGCGCCAAGCGCCCGACGTGATTCTTATCGGCGAGATCCGCGACCGCGAAACCATGGATTACGCCATCGCCTTTGCCGAAACCGGCCATTTGTGTATGGCAACGCTGCACGCCAACAGCACCAACCAGGCGCTCGACCGCATCATCAACTTCTTCCCCGAAGAACGCCGCACCCAGCTTCTGACCGACTTGTCGCTCAACCTGCAAGCCTTCATCTCGCAGCGCCTCGTTCCGCGTGAAGGCGGCCGCGGCCGCGTGGCGGCGGTGGAAGTGCTGCTCAACTCCCCGCTGGTCGCCGAGCTGGTCCACGAAGGCCGCATCCATGAAATCAAGGAGCAGATGAAAAAATCCACTGCAATGGGTATGCAGACTTTCGACCAGGCATTGTACGATCTGTACGAGCGCGGCGACATCAGTTTCCAAGACGCGCTGAAAAACGCCGATTCCGCCCACGACCTGCGGCTGGACATCCAACTGCGCAGCCGCCGTGCCCAGAATGCAGGGCCGGATTTGGAACTGATTTGATCAGGCCGGCCGGACAGCCCGCTCTGATACTTCTCCATCCGTAACAAGCCTTGAGGCCGTCTGAAAAAGTTTTCAGACGGCCTCAAGGCTTGTATAGCCGCCAATCCGCACTAACCCGCATTTATTCCTGCCGCTGCCAGCCTGCCCGCCTCCATCGTCCATACTTCGTCCGCCAGCACTTCGGCATCCGCCTTGTCGTGGGTAATCAAAATCATCGGGATACCGCTCGCCTGCTGAATCTGCAACACTTCGTTGCGCGTATGCGTGCGCAAATCGGCGTCCAACGCAGAAAAAGGCTCGTCCAGCAGCAGCAGCTCCGGCTCGGTAATCAAGGCCCGCGCCAAAGCGGTACGCTGTTTTTGCCCGCCGGAAATCTGTTGCGGATAATGGCCGGCCACCCGTTCCAGCCTGAGCATTTCCAGCCAGTAACGGGCTTTTTCAGACGGCCTCTTCGACGGATTGGACAGCCCGCGCGCCAATCCGAAATCGATGTTCTGCGCCACGGTCAGGTGCGGAAACAGGGCATAATCCTGAAACAGCAGGCCGACCCTGCGTTTCTGCGCGGGCAGGTTAATCCGTTCGTCGAACCATATCCCGCCGTTGACGCGGATATGCCCGCCGTCGGGCTTGAGCAGCCCCGCCAGCAGTTGCAGGGTCAGGCTTTTCCCCGAACCGGACGGCCCGACGACGGCCAGCCGCCGCGCATCAGATCGCAACGCGATGTCCAATCCGAATGCCGGCAGTTTTTTGTGCAGCACAATATCAAACAGCATGGTTCCTCTCCCCTCGGGAACGCATCAGACGGCCGGTCGACAGCAAAACGGCGATGCAGACGGCGGAAACCAACACCACCAGCCCGTTGGCCAACGCATCGTCTCCGGCCTGCACCGCTTCGTAAATCGCCACCGACAGGGTTTGTGTCTTACCCGGAATACTGCCGGCAATCATCAGCGTCGCGCCGAATTCGCCCAGCGAACGGGCAAACGCCAGCAACACGCCCGCCAAAATGCCGCGCCATGCCAGCGGCAGGCTGACGCGGAAAAATACCGCCCATTCGTTCAACCCCAGCACGCGCGCCGCCTGCTCCAACTGCGGGCTGACCTCTTCAAACGCTGCCCGCGCGGGCTTGAACACCAGCGGAAACGTAACTACTGCCGCCGCAATGACCGCCCCCTGCCAAGTGAAAATCAGATTGATGCCGAAATTGTCTTTCAGCCATGCGCCGACGGTACCGTTGCGGCCGAACACCACCAGCAGATAGTAGCCCATCACCGTCGGCGGCAGCACCATCGGCAGCATCAGCAGCGTATCCAACAGCCCGCGTCCGACAAAACGCCCGCGCGCCAGCACGAAACCCGCCGCCGTACCGAACACGAAGTTCAACAAAGTAGCCGTGCCTGCGATTTTCAGCGAAAGCAGCAGGGTCGTGATTAACGATTCGTTCATTTGGTATTCTTTTTAATATCGGGGATAGTGAGTATTGCGAAACTGCCGAAAGCGCGGATGACGCTTTCTAGCAAACCTGAGGCCGTCTGAAAACGAAAAATGCGTTTCAGACGGCCTCAAATTTCTTTTTTCAAGGTTTTTTAAATCCGTATTTGTTCAACACGCCCTGCCCTTGCGCCGACAGCACATATTGCACAAAGCGTTTTGCCTCCACCTTCTGCGGACCGGAAGCGGCAACGGCAATCGGATAAGACACCGGCTCCTGCGTCGGCACGGTTTTCAGCACTTTCACCTTATCCTTCATCAGCATCGCATCGGTGTTGTAGACGAAACCGGCATCTACTTCGCCGCGTGCGACATAATCCAGCGACTGGCGCACGTTTTGCGTGGTGATGACTTTAGACTGGATATTGTCCCAAATTCCCGCTTTCTCCAAAGCGGCCTTGGAATAACGGCCGACGGGCACGCTGGCGGGATTGCTGATGGCGATGCGGTCGAACCAGTAGCCTTCCAAATCGCTCAGTCGGCCGACCGTCAATTTGCTGTCTTTGGGCGCGGCGATGACCAGCGAGTTGAGCGCGAACGATTTGCGGGTGGCTTTATCGATAACGCCTTTGACCTGCGCCTGATTCATGGTTTCCTGGTCGGCAAAGGCCAGCACGTCCACCGGCGCGCCCTGCAACGCCTGTTGCAGCAATGTGCCCGAACCGGCGGTATTCAGTTTGACTTTGCTTTGCGGATACTGTTTTTCGTATTTGGCGGCAATGTCGGCAAATGCCTCTTTCAGACTGGCGGCGGCGGACACGGTGATTTCGGCGGCGGAAACGCTGCCCGCGGCCAAAGCCAGCAGCAATGCGGTGTAGCGGATTTTCATGTTGTTCTTTCCGGTTTTCTGACATTAAACGGAATTTCGTTTGTAACACATCGCATACCGTTCGATGATGGTCATTTTTAACTAATACTAAAGAACTATATTCCAATGAGGCCGTCTGAAAACGGCAAATGCGTATCGTGTATAATACCGCTCTTCATTTATTTCAACACGGTTTCAGATGGCCTCCCCCGCATCTCCCCAATCCGAATTTCTGCGCGGCATCAAAGAATGTTCGCCCATGCTTATCGGCCTGCTGCCGTGGGCGCTGATACTCGGCGTACAAGGCGGGCAGAAAGGGATGAGCTGGCTGGAAATGCTGCTGATGACGGGCATGAACTTTGCCGGCGGTTCGGAATTCGCAACGGTCAATTTGTGGGCAAACCCGCTGCCAATACTGCTCATCGCCACCGTTACCTTTATGATTAATTCGCGCCATATCCTGATGGGGGCCGCCCTTGCGCCCTACCTGAAAGGCGTGCCGCTGAAAAAAGCCCTGCCCGCGCTGTTTTTCATGTGCGATGAAAGCTGGGCGATGGGGCTGGCCGAAGCGCAGAAACGCAAACCGCTGGGGCTGCCTGCGTTCAATATGCCCTATTACGCGGGCGTGTGTTTCATCCTCTACACCACTTGGATAAGTTTCGCCGCCGTCGGCGCGGCGGTCGGCCCGATGTTCGGCGATGTGGCAGCATGGGGCTTCGGCATGGCGTTTCCCGCTGTGTTTCTGGTACTGCTGCGCGGCATGTGGAAAAGTTTTACGGCGGCACGCCCTTGGTTTGTCAGCCTGATTGTGGCGGCGATGACCTATCTCTCGACCGAAGGCGCATGGTATGTCCCCGCCGGTGCACTGGCCGGGCTGATGACCGCCTATTTCCAAGGAGGACAGAGATGACTCCGCTGATTTCGTCGGACTCGATGCTGGTTTTCCTGAGTATGCTGGCCGTTACCTATTCCACCCGCCTCGCCGGTTTCTTCGCCCTGCGCAACCGCACTCTGAGCAAACGCGCGGCGGCGGTAATGGAAGCCGCGCCGGGCTGCGTGCTGATTTCGGTCATCGCCCCGTATTTCGTTTCCGACAAACCGCACGAACTGATCGCCATCGCTCTGACCGTACTGGCCGCCAGTCGCCTGTCGATGCTGCCTACGGTCTTAATCGGCGTGGCCGCATCAGGGCTGTTCGGCTACCTGTTGCAATAAACCTTTTTTTTCAGACGGCCTGCGCCGACAAAGGCCGTCTGAAAACCCCGAAAGCAAAATCATGGCAAACCAAAGACTCATCTACGGCTTCCACGCCGTCAACGCCCGCCTGTGGCAAAACCCGAAATCGATTACCGAACTCTATGTTCAAGAAGGCAAAAATGATGCCCGCACGCGCGACGTGTTGGAAAAAGCGGCAAACGAAAACGTGCACGTACACTTCGCCGACGCCGACCGCCTCAACGCCATCAGCAAAGGTGCGCGGCATCAGGGCGTAGTCGGGTTTATCGACGCTTCCAAAAACCACGTCCATCTCGAAGACGTATTGGAAAACCTCAGCGAACCGCCGCTCTTGCTGATACTCGACGGCATTACCGACCCGCACAACCTCGGCGCGTGCCTGCGTACTGCCGACGCAATGGGCGTACACGCCGTCATCGCGCCGAAAGACAAAAGCGCGGGGCTGAACGCCACCGTCAGCAAAGTCGCCTGCGGCGCGGCGGAAACCGTCCCCTACATCACCGTAACCAACCTCGCCCGCACCCTGCGCGAGTTGAAAGAATACGGCATCTGGATCATCGGCACCGACATGGGCGGCGACGCCGACCTCTACCATTGCGACCTGCCCGACAGTGTGGCATGGGTAATGGGCAACGAAGGCGAAGGCATGCGCCGCCTGACGCGCGAACATTGCG
>ERZ773075.1453-NODE-1453-length-12100-cov-33.9536_pt1 | contig 12100 bp, 9 predicted proteins | sample MGYA00580614_ERZ773075 | MGnify/ENA primary metagenome ERZ773075 (study PRJEB29015, sample SAMEA2738021) | human oral metagenome | biome: human oral; feature: human-associated habitat; material: dental | place: China | collected 2043 ... | reverse complement strand
CGGTCTTGACCGAGATGAACAGCTCGGAGGCGCACTCCTTGTAGGTGTATCCGCGAGCGATGAGGCGCATGACCTCCCGCTCGCGGGCCGAGAGGCGGTCGAGCTCGGTGTCGGCCACTGCCGCCTCGCCCACTCCGGCGCCGAAGGCGTCCAGGACGAAGCCGGCCAGGCGCGGGGAGAAGGCGGCGTCGCCGGCGGCCACACGCCGCACGGCCTGGGCCAGGTCCTCCGTGGAGATGGCCTTGGTGACGTAGCCGCGAGCGCCCGCCCGGATGACGCCGACGACGTCGTCACTGGCGTCCGAGACACTCAGGGCCAGGAAACGCGTCTCGGGGACGTCGTGGCAGGAGACGACGACCTCGGCACCTCCTCCACCATTGCCGCCGGGCAGGTGCACATCGAGCAGGACGACGTCGGGCCGCAGGGCATGGACAGCGGCGATGGCGCCCTCGACGTCCTCGGCCTCGGCGACGACGTCCAGGTCGGGGGCGTGGGCGGTCAGCTCGGAACGCACCCCGGAGCGAACCAGGGCGTGGTCGTCGACGACCAGGACCCGCAAGGGGCCGGGCGCCGAAACAGGCGGCCGATTGTCTGACGGGGTACCGGCGGATGTGGCAGCCATGAGACCTTCCTGAGGTGACGTCGGTGGTGTGAGGTGAGGGGGCTTGCGGGATGAGGGTGTGACGGTGCCAACGATAGACGGACTCAGGCTGAACTCAGGCACGATTCAGCAGGATTCAGGCAGGCAGCGACAGGGCCACCTCCGTGCCCGGCTCCATGCGGCGCACCCGGGCGCTGCCGCCGTGGCGCTCCATACGGGCGATGATGGACTCGCGCACGCCGTGACGGTCCTCAGCTATGGTCTTGGTGTCGAATCCGGGGCCGCGGTCACGCACGAACACCTCGAGGCGCTGGGCACTGGCCTCGATGTAGAGCGAGACCGGTGGAGTCCCGTGGCGCACGGCGTTGGACAGGGCCTCTCGGGTGGCGGCGACGATGACCTCGGTGTCGCGGTCGGGGACGCGATCGCCGACGCAGACGACATCGACGGCCACCCCGTGGCGATCCTCGATCTCACCGACCAGATCGGCGAAGGCATCGGCCACGGAGGTGCCCGGCTCGGGGCGGTCGGTGTAGAGCCAGGCGCGCAGCTCGCGCTCCTGGGAGCGGGCCAGGCGGGCGACCGCCTCGGGCTCGTCGGCACGCTTGCGGATGAGAGTGAGGGTCTGAAGGACGGAGTCATGCAGGTGGGCGGCGATGTCGGCGCGCTCGGCCTCGCGGATCTCGGCGGCGCGGGTGTCAGCCAGTGCCCGGTTGGTCCGCAGCCACAAAGGAACCAGAACCACACCGACGCCCGCCACGAGCGCCCCTCCGGTGATGAGCCCGGAGACGAGCTTGAAGGGCGAGCTGTCCGCAGCCACCCACACCAGGATGCCAACGACGGCCAGGCCCACCCCGCCCGCAACCCTCAGCATGGCGCCCAGGTTGCGCTCCGGACCGACGAGGCTGTCCATCTGGGACCAGGCCAGGGCCGCCCCTGCGATGATGACGACGACGATCCCGACGACGCCGATCCGGTTGAGCAGCCCGAAGCGCCACGCGGCCAGGAGGAGGGCCGTCAGGAGGAGGCAGCCGCCGTCGATGACCGTCTGAGACAGACCGGAGACGGAGCCGTCATTGGGACCGTCGATACCCTCACTGCCCCCACTGCCCTTGGGACGGTTGATGAGGCGAGCCCGGGACACCGGCGAGCCCTGCTCGGGTCCTGCCATGGTGCTCTCCCCGGGGAGGGTCGCCCACAGCAGGGCGTAGAGGAAGGCTCCAGCGCCTCCCCCGAAGGCGAGGACGATCATCGCCACACGAACGTAGCGCACCGGCAGGCCCAGGTGGAGGCTCAGTCCCGCACAGACCCCGGCGATGCGGGCCGGTCTGCGCAGCCCGGCGGCGTGGTCGGGCAGGTCTGCCGGGGCCGGCCCCAGGTGGCGGGGCAGGCGACGCAGAGGAGGCCGCTGCGGGGGGCGCGGAGGGTTCCATGGGTGCCCCGGTCCGGTAGCGGCCGCCCTCGGCTGCGCATCCCACTGCTGAGCTGTCGTCATGGCACCATCGTGGCACGTCAGGGGGCAGAACCGGCCTTCCCCGAGGAGAATTGGGGGGACAATCCGGGTTCTTTCAGGGGACCCCCTGATAGTGGAGGAGGACACGGTCGCGAAGAATTGAAGGCATGAACGACATGCACACTCCCCCGCCACACGGCGACGACTCGGCCGCCGACTCCGCATCCTCCAACTCTCCCAACTCCTCCGGTACTGCCGGACCGCAGCCCGGTCCCACCCCCTCCTACCAGCAGTACAGGCCTCCTCAGCCCGGCACCCAGGGCGGCTCGACCCGCGGTTTCTTCAACTCCCTGCGCGGCTCGGGCCTGCTGCGCATGAACGACCGTTGGATCGCCGGCGTGGCCGGCGGCATCGCCTATCGCTTCGGCCTGGATCCTGTCCTGGTGCGCTGCGTGTTAGTGGTCCTGACGATCTTCTCCGGCGTCGGGCTGGTCCTGTACGGCGTGGCCTGGGCGCTCCTGCCAGAGGAGTCCGACGGGCGCATTCACCTGGAGGAGGCACTCTCCGGTCGTTTCAGCGCCGGTCTGGCCGGTGCCTGCGGTGCGACGATTGTCGGCATGTCGAGCCTCGGCAACGGCTTCATCCCCAGCTGGTACGTCGGTCTGTGGGGCATCCCGGGCATCGCCGCCCCCGTGTGGACGCTCTTCTGGCTGGGGCTGACGGCGCTGGCCGTGATCGGCGCCTTCCGTTTCGCCCAGAACCGTCGCCAGGGTCGGCACACCCCTCAGGGCCCACAGAAACCCCAGCCCTGGCAGACCGCTCAGCACAGCGCTGCGCAGGCTCCGGGAGCTCGGCCCGGTAGCCAGGACCGGCAAGCGCACCCCACCTCCACAGCATCCGACTCCTCGACAGCCGGCGCTGCGCCCGCATTCGGCCCCAGCACTTCAGCCTTCGAACGGCCCGTGAACGGCCCGGCCTGGCAGAACCGTCCGCGCCAGCCCTATCAGCCGGCTCCTATGCCGGTCCATCCGCCGCGTCCCCGCCGTCCCGGCCCCGGATCCTCGGTGTCACTGGCTGTTCTGGGGTTGGGGCTTCTGGCCGTGGCGAGCGTCTGGTACGCCACGGTGAACCACCACCTCGGCCTGCTCCAGGGCCAGTTCATCCTCCTCGGCACCCTGGTCGCCCTTCTGGGCGCGGGCATCCTCATCAGCGGTCTGCGTCGTCGCAACGGCGGCTGGATGACGGTGCTGGGTTGGCCGGCTCTGTTCCTCCTGGCGATACCTGCTCTGATGGTCGCCTCGGTCACCCCCACGAACCTGGCCCGCATGCCCTTCTGGACTATCACGGAGTCAGCGAACTTCACCTCGACCACGGTCACCTGGAAGGAGCTGTCATCGTCGGCCAACAGCGGCAGCGTCACTCACAGCAAGAACATCGGTAACGTCATCCTGGACCTGCGCGGTATGCCCGCCGACGAGGCCGACAGGCTCTCGACGATCAACGCCCACCTGGACCTCGGGCGCCTACTCGTCAAGACCGACGACGACCAGCCGGTGACGGTCAAGGCCGACGTCGGCATGGGCTCGGTCGAGTCGCGGGTCTCCCAGGCCTGGACCGTCAACAACAGGCAGATGTATCACGACAACGACGATGAGGCCCCAACCACCTACGACGTCAACGGCAAGACCTTCCCCACCTACAGCGACGTCAACGGCGGCCTGAACGTCAAGTCCACCCTGACCTCCCCCAGCAAAGAGGATGGGCGGCCGACGATCACGATCAACGCCGCGGTGAGCATCGGGTCGATCAGCGTCGAGGAGCTGAGCGACGGTGTCTCCTGGTACGGCAACGCCAAGGAATCCGTGTGGATCGTCAGCTCCTGGTCCGATGAGCGCGGCAACGCCCACCGCGGCTCCCTCCCGGTTCCGGGCATGACCCACCAGGCCATTACGGCCGACAACGCCGAGGCCTGCATCCGCTCCGCGCACGCCAGTGAGAACGCCGACGATCGCAATAGCGGCGTCACATGGCACGACCTGTCCGATCTCACTTCCAAGGAGCGCACCTCTTACGACGCCTGCGTGCAGAAGGCCCTGGCCGGGCAGTCCGCCGCCGAGCCGAGTGCGAACCCCACCGGAGAGACCACGCCCTCCCCGTCTCAGGCCCCGACGGATGCCGGCTGACCGTCACAACCACGTCCACCTCAGCCACCCAGACCTCTTCCCGGGCGTTGCCCGGCTCTCAATATCAAGGAGACCTCACAATGAGCAGCAACTCGTCCGCAACATCACCTGAGGACGCCGTGGAGGACATTCGCGAAAACGCTGTCGACGACACCAAGGAGGACGCCACGACGTTCCTGCCGGCCTCGGGAGACACCCGGCCGCTGACCATGCCGCTCCCGGCATCCGACGGCGTCACCACCAACGTCCTGAGCACCGACCTGAGTACCGAGGAGATACCGGAGACACCGAATGACGTCCGCCAGACAGCCGTCGTCCAGACAGCCGCTGCCGAGGCGGAGACGATGGAGCCCACCGACGTCGTCCCCTCTCCGGTCTTGAGCTCGGCCTCCAGCCCGAGCAGCTTCTCCACGGACTTCGACACCGACCCCTTCGGCAGGGACGGCAAGAGCCAAGAGGACCACCAGGACCACAGCGCATCGGCGGACTCGGCGCCCGCATCATCGGCGTCCGGCACGGTGTGGAGCGCCGGAACGATACCCGGCACGAATCAACAGCCGCAGGCACCTCAGGGCCTCAAGGGCTCCACCCTCCTGTGGGGGGCGTTCCTGCTCCTCGTAGGCGGACTGCTCATCGCGGCGGGCCTGGGACTGCGCTTCGACTTCACGGCGACGGCGATCGCCTGTCTGGCAGGGCTGGGGGTCCTGCTCGTCGTCATCGCCCTCATCCCCAAGAGGCGCCGCAGCACCAAGCCCTGATGCCACCGCCTGCGCCACCACGCGCGGACGCACCTCAAGTCTCGCCGACTGCCTCGGACGTGAGGACGCGAGGCTTGAGGAGCGTCCGCGCGGGCCTGACACGCAAGAGGAATTCACGGCACCCAGCCTCACCGCCCCGACGGACAGCGGAGGAACGACGCACGAGGCCGCCCTCACTGACGCGGGCGAGGGAGCCGGAGGGGACAATCCGCGCAACCGCCGGAGCGCTCAGCCCTGGTGGACGATCTTGGCCTTGACGTCGTCGACGGCCTCCTCGCCCAGGTAGTGGCGCACGATCTCCAGGCCGAAGTCGATGGCGGTGCCCATGCCGCGGGAGGTGATGACGGGGCCGTCGGTGACGACAGCGGCCTGGCTGACCTGCGCACCGTGCTCAGCGAGCACGCCCACGAAGCCGGGGTTCGACGTCGCCTGGCGGCCCTCGAGCAGCCCCAGCTCGGCCAGGATCGAGGGGGCGGCGCAGATGGCGGCCACCGGCCGGCCGGCGCGCACGCGCTCGGTGACCGCGGCCATGAGCGGCTCGACGGCCTTGAGGTTGGGGGTGCCGGGGATTCCGCCGGGCAGGACGAGCATGTCGTAGTCGGCCAGGTCCGCCTCACCCAGGGTCAGGTCGCAGGTGATCACGATGTTGTGGGAGGAGGTGACGGCCCGCCCGGATGTCACCGAGATCATCGTCGTCGGGATGCCGGCGCGGAAGAGGATGTCCACGGTCGCCAGCGCCTCGACCTCCTCCAATCCTGGCGCGATGAACACGGCAACGGTCTTGTCGGTCTTCTGGTCGGTGGGCGCGTGGAAAACGGGCATGTCTCCTCCAGGAAGGTCGTCTCAGGTGCGTGCGGCCGACACCACTCACCTTACGCGCCTGCCACAGCCCACTGAAACCATGTCGGTCCGCCTGCTCCGCTCTCAGTGTCCGACGCCGGTAGTAGGCTTGCTGACCGCTGTCCGCCCAGACGGCGCGGACGACGCTTGAGACACTGGGAGGTGAGCAGGCGATGACGTGGTGGACTGCGGCCCTCTGCGCAGTTGTTCTCGCCCTGATCGTCTGCGCGGTTCTTCTCACCCGTTCCCAACGTTCCCTTCAGCGCACCCGTGGGGAGCTCGCCCGCCTGCGCGCCTTTCATGAGGAGCGGACGCGCCGCCCCAACGTACTGTCCCATGAGCTGCGCACTCCCCTGACCGTGGTTCGCGGTGCCGCCGAGCTGCTCCTCGACGAGAGCGCCGGCCCTCTCAATCCCGATCAGAAGCGCTTCGTCCAAACGATTGCTGAGAACTCCAATCAGGTCATCGAGATGGCCTCCGATCTCCTGGCCGAGGCCAGCCTGGAATCCGACCTGTTCAACCTGCGTCTGGAGTGGGTCGAGATGCGTCAGCTCGTGCGCGAGTGCGTCGCCCAGCTGCGTCGGGTGCACACCTCCTCCATCCGCATGGACAACCACGGGGCACCGCTGCGCATGCAGGTCGACCCCCGCCTGATGGGGCAGGCCGTCACCAATGTCGTGAACAACGCCGCCCGGCACGCGGGCGAAGGCGTGTCCATTCTTGTGCGCGTCACCGAGTCCGAGGAGACCATCACCGTGTCCGTCTCCGACGACGGCACGGGCATGACCCCGCAGGACCGGGCCCTGTTGTTCACTCCCTTCGCCACCGGCGGCTCCCGGCGCCCGGGAACCGGCCTGGGGATGATGATCACCCAGCGCATCGTCGAGCTCCATGGCGGGAAGGTCCTGGTCGATACCATCTCCCGAAAAGGGACGACCGTGTTCCTCACTCTTCCACGCACATGGCAGGAACCCGATCGCGAGGAGGCGACCACCGGTGAGTGACGTCAGCGAATCATCAGGGGCACCCAGGGTCCTCGTCGTCGATGACGAGCCGCAGATCCTCATGATCATGCGTTTCACCCTGGAAACCGCGGGTTTCGTCGTCGTCTGCGCGGCCGACGGCGCTCAGGCCTGGTCCCTGTTCAAACAGCACCCCTTCGACCTGGTGGTTCTGGATCTCATGATTCCGGCCGTCTCCGGGGTGGCCGTGGCTGAGCGGATCCGGGCCGTCTCGGAGGTGCCCATCATGATGATCACCGCCCTGTCGGATGAGCCGGACCGGATCCGGGGCCTTGAGGCCGGGGCCGACGACTACGTCACCAAGCCATTCAGTCCTCGGGAGCTCACGCTGAGGGCTCAGGCACTCGTACGTCGGTGGCGCGGTCAGAGCGCCCCGGTCCTGACCAATGGGGATCTGGTCATCGACACCGCCTCGCACCGTGTCCACCTGCGCGGCTCGACCCTGGACATCACCGACACCGAGGTCAGGTTTTTGGAGGTCATGGCGCGCAACATCGGTCGAGTCGTCACCTATCGGGATCTGCTCAGCCAGGTGTGGGGCACCGAGGACCGCAGCGGCGGCAAGGACATGATCAAGACGACCGCCTACCGGGTGCGCCGAGCCCTGGGCGAGGAGGGCCGGCGCTACATCCACTCGGTGCGTGGAGAGGGATACACCATGCCCCGCCTGGAGCGGAGTGCTCTGGGCGGCACGCCGAGCACGAGCGCGGACCCCGGAGCGGAGTCGCACCGTCCCTCATCACAGTGACCCACCACGGTAACGGAGACGTTACCAACCGTTACTGACCATCACCCCGCCGGTCCCCATCACCAGGAATGATGAGGCGACCAGCGGGGTGTCGTGCGAGAGCCCGATGACCTCCCGTCTCTCGATCCCACTTGATTCAAAGGAGAATCCCATGAGGAAGCGGTTATTCCCGGCTCTGCTCGCCGTCGCCACCGCGAGCGCTCTGGCCTTGACCGGTTGTGCCGTCGACAAGGCGAAGAGTGAATCGATCACCGTCGCCTGCGGAGCCATGGAGGACCTGTGCCAGAAGTGGACCCAGACCTTCACTGAGCAGACCGGCATCCAGGCCACCTATGTACGTCTGTCCTCCGGGGAGGCCGTCGCCCGTCTGGACTCGGCGAAGAACTCCCCGGAGTTCGACGTCTGGCACGGTGGTCCGGCCGACGGATACGGCACCGCCGCCGCCAAGGGCCTCATCGAGGCCTACGACTCCCCGAACGCCGCCAAGATCCCCGACAAGTACAAGGACGCCGACCACAAGTGGACCGGCGTCTACGTCGGGACCCTGGGCTTCTGCTCCAACAAGACCGTTTTGAGCAAGCTGGGCGTGGATACTCCGGCATCGTGGGACGACCTGCTCAATCCTGCACTCAAGGGCCAGGTCTCCACCGCGCACCCCTCGACCTCCGGAACCGCCTTCACCACCTTGTGGACCCAGAATGTTCGCCTGGGCGGCCAGGACCAGGCCTTCGACTACATGAAGAAGCTGCACGGCAACGTTCTGCAGTACACCAAGTCCGGCACCGCCCCCGGCCAGATCGCCGGCCGCGGCGAGGTGGGGGTCGGCCTGGTCTTCTCCCACGACTGCGTGAAGTATCAGGAGCAGGGGATGTCCGATCTACAGGTCTCCTTCCCCAAGGAGGGCACCGGTTACGAGGTCGGTGGCGTGGCCCTGGTGGCCAAGTCCTCCCATTCCGATGCCGCCAAGAAATACATCGACTGGGCGCTCTCGGCCGATGCCCAGAACGTTGGACAGACCGTGGGCTCCTACCAGATTCCCACCAATCCCGACGCCAAGATCAGCGACAAGATGGTCAAGCTCGACGACGTCACACTGATCGACTACGACTTCAAGGCCGCAGCGGAGGCGAAGCCCGAGCTGACCAAACGCTTCGACGAGGAGATCGCCGCCCAGCCGAAGGAGTGACGGATCCTCGCTCCCGGTGTTCTGGGGCCCGCCGGCCCCAGAACACCCCCTCATCCTCGACGGTTGCCCACGTACAGGCGACCCCTGTCCCGAACGGAGTCCTCCATGTCTTCCGCGGCCTCAACACTGCCCTCCTCTCACGCTCCCGGGTCAACGCCGGCAAAGGCACGGCGGTCGACGAAGGTTCGACGAGACCCGGTGACCATCGGCATCGTCACCATCGTCGCTCTCGTCCTCACCTGCCTCATCCTCCTTCCGCTGGTCACCATCCTCTCTCAGGCATTCTCCGACAGCGGCTCAGAGGTGCTCACCAGCTTGTTGACCTCCACGACGAACCGAACAATCGCTCTCAACACCGTCGTGCTGGGCGTCGTCGTCGGGTCCGTGGGCACGCTCGTCGGTTTCTTCTTCGCCTACGTGCAGGCCCGCGTGGACATCCCCGGTAAGCGCCTGCTTCATCTCATCTGCCTCATTCCGATCGTCTCCCCGCCCTTCGCAGTGGCCACGGCCTCGATCACACTGTTTGGACGCAATGGGATCATCTCCACCCAGCTGCTGGGCCAGCAGTGGAACATCTACGGCCTACCGGGCCTGACGCTGGTGCTCTCCCTGTCCTTCTTCCCCGTCGCCTACATGAACATGCTCGGCATGCTCCGCAACCTGGATCCGGCTACGGAGGAGGCCGCTGCATCACTGGGCGCCTCCCCCTGGACGATCTTCCGCACGGTAACCCTGCCGATGCTCATCCCCGGTTTCGCCTCATCCTTCCTGCTGCTCTTCGTCGAGGCGATCGCCGACCTGGCGAATCCACTGGTCATTGGAGGTGACTTCACCGTTCTGGCCTCCCGTGCCTACATCGCCGTCAACGGTGAGTACAACACAGCAGCCGGAAGCGCGTACTCCCTGGCGCTGCTCGTACCGGCACTGCTGGTGTTCATCCTCCAACGCTATTGGGCCTCCCGCAGTTCGGCGGTCACCGTCACCGGTAAGCCCACCGGAAGAGTCCGCCCAATCCGCGCTCTACTACCCCGAATCATCCTGTCTGTTGCGACGGTCGCCCTGGCACTGTTCATCGTCTCAATCTACGCAACCGTCATCCTGGGATCCTTCGTCAAAATCCTGGGAGTGGACAACACCTTCACGCTCGAGAACTTCCAGTACGTACTTTCCGGAATTGGCAACGATGCCATGATCGACACAACTATCTTAGCCCTCATCGCCACTCCGATCGCAGGCATCCTGGGAATGATCGTGGCATGGCTCGTTGTTGTGAGACTCAAGGCCAGCGCCGGAGTCATGGACTTCCTAGGCATGCTCGGACTGTCGGTGCCGGGCACAGTCCTGGGAATCGGCTACCTCATCACCTTCAATCAACCGATCATCTACAACAATCTCATGTTTATGCCTGCCCTGGCCGGGGGCAGTGCGGTCTTCGGCGGAGCCATCGCGATCATCATGGTTTATGTGGCCCGCTCCATGCCCTCAGGACAGCGCTCGGGGATCGCCAGCCTCCAGCAGATTGATAAATCGATCGACGAGGCATCCACCTCACTGGGCGCATCAGGCCTCCAAACCTTCATGAAGGTGACAATGCCACTCATCAGACCGGCATTCATCGCCGGTCTCACATACGCCTTCGCCCGTTCCATGACAACACTTTCTCCAATTATTTTCATTACCACTCCGAAAACGAAGATCATGACCTCCCAGATCCTCGCAGAGGTTGATGCGGGGAGATTCGGAAACGCCTTCGCCTTCTGCACCATTCTCATTATCATCGTCATGCTCGTCATCGGCATGACCAATCTTCTCGTCCGCGACACCTCGGTGACATCACAGGCTCGCACAGGCCTGTGAGGCCGACCAGAAAGGACTCCACCATGACCCTTGACTCCGGCACTGATACTCAGTCGAGCTCCCAGCATAATAAAGCTGCAAGCAAGAGCGGCCATCTCTCCCTGGTAGAGCTCACCAAGACCTTCGGCGACGGCACCGGAGGGGTGACGGCCGTCGACCACATCAACCTTGACATCAAACCCGGAGAGTTCATTACCCTCCTGGGACCATCAGGTTGCGGTAAGACCACGACCTTGCGGATGATAGCCGGATTCGAGGACGCATCATCCGGAAAGGTGATGCTTGACAGCGACAACATGGCAGTCGTCCCGCCTAACCGACGCCCGATGTCCATGGTCTTCCAGTCCTACGCTCTCTTCCCCCACCTGTCAGTGCGAGACAATGTCGCCTACGGACTCAAGCTGCAAAAGATGTCGGCGGCACAGATGGACGAGGCCATCGAGGTGGCCCTGACCTCAATGAATCTGACGGCGATGGCCAAACGGGCGCCTTCCCAGCTCTCCGGCGGCCAGCAGCAGCGCGTCGCCCTGGCCCGCGCCATGGTGGTACGCCCCAAGGTGCTGCTCTTCGATGAACCGTTGTCGAATCTCGACGCCAAACTGCGAATCAAGATGCGCCTGGAGATCCGCCACATGCAAAAGCGCCTGGGGATCACCTCCGTTTATGTCACACATGACCAGTCCGAGGCGATGGCGATGTCAGACCGGATCGTCGTCATGAACTCCGGCCATATCGAGCAGGTCGATACTCCCGCAGAGATCTACTTGCACCCGGCATCAGTGTTCGTGGCCGACTTCGTGGGGCGTGCCAATTTCCTTGTGGCTACGGTCACCGGGAGACCGGACACGGCATCGGGAGAGCAAAAGCGCGCGAAGGTGAGGGTGCTCGGTTCCGAGGCGACGGTTCCCGCCCATCCCGATGCGCTGGACGATGGCCGGGATGTCGTGCTCATGGTGCGGCCCGAGTCCGTGCGCCTGACCGCCGCCCACGAGCCGGCTCAGACGATCTCGGGATCTCTGGGCCAGATCATTACTCGCGTCTTCTACGGGGAGACTGTCGAGTACGAGGTTGAGACCGAGTACGGGTCCATCGTCTGTGTCGTCGCCGATCCGCACCAGGACGAGTTCTTCCAGGAGGGACAGGCCGTTCACGTCTCCATCGAGTCCGACAAGGCGTGGCTGCTGCCCGCAGAAACGAGCGCATCGGCCTAGGCCCTGTTGCGAGAGTGCGATGAAGCATCCGCGCGGTCGTAGGGTAGGTCGCGCGGTCGCACCCTCTACCCCTCGACCGCACGACACAAGGTACGACCGCGACGGGTCGAGCACCCCGCCGCGGCCCCGAGAGTGGAGTGCGTGGTGTTTCTCGAGCACTGTTTGTTCTTCGTTTGAGGTAACGAAGTGGGGGTGGCGCTGGCCGTATCGCCAGTGGCCCGGGCGGTGCTGGGGCCTGGGT
>ERZ773075.1450-NODE-1450-length-12127-cov-163.737_pt1 | contig 12127 bp, 8 predicted proteins | sample MGYA00580614_ERZ773075 | MGnify/ENA primary metagenome ERZ773075 (study PRJEB29015, sample SAMEA2738021) | human oral metagenome | biome: human oral; feature: human-associated habitat; material: dental | place: China | collected 2043 ... | reverse complement strand
CCCCTGCGCGACGACCAGGACCTGCGCTTCGAGCTGTGCCTGGGCGTCAGCGGCGTCCACTACCCCCAGCTGGCCGGCCGCGAGCTGCACGCCTGCATCGAGCTCATGAGCCTGACCCACGGCGGGCGCCAGCTGCGCCTCCAGGTCGCCTGCCCCGAGACCGACCCGCACGTGCCCTCCATCGTCTCGGTCTACCCCGGCAACGACTGGCACGAGCGCGAGACCTGGGACCTCATGGGCATCGTCTTCGACGGCCACCCCCACCTGACCCGCACCGCCATGCCCGACGACTGGGTGGGCCACCCCCAGCGCAAGGACTACCCGCTGGGCGGCATCCCCGTCGAGTACAAGGGCGCCCAGACCCCGCCCGCCGACACCCGGAGGTCCTACCGCTGATGAGCACCGCACGCACCTTCCGCGCCTCCGGCCCGGCCACGGACGACCTGTCCGCCGGCGCCGAGCAGTTCACCGTCAGCGGCGGGGACTGGGACGACGTCGTCGCCCAGATCGCCGAGCGCGACGAGGCCGACCGCCTGCGCAACGACCGGATCGTCCTCAACATGGGCCCGGTCCACCCCTCCACCCACGGCGTGCTGCGCCTGGTCCTGGAGGCCGACGGCGAGGTCGTCACCGAGGTCCGCGTCGGTACCGGCTACCTGCACACCGGTATCGAGAAGAACATGGAGTACCGCACCTGGGTCCAGGGCGAGACCTTCGTGACCCGCATGGACTACGTGGCCCCCTTCTTCCAGGAGGTCGGCTACGCGCTGGCGGTCGAGAAGCTCCTGGGCATCACCGATGACGTCCCCGAGAAAGCCACCGTCACCCGCGTGCTGCTCATGGAGCTCAACCGCATCGCCTCCCACGTCGTGGCCGTGGGCACCGGGGGCAACGAGATGGGCGGCACCACGCTCATGACCATCGCCTTCCGCTGCCGCGAGAACATCCTCAAGGCCTTCGAGATGGTCTCCGGGCTGCGCATGAACCACGCCTACGTCCGTCCCGGGGGCCTGGCCCAGGACATTCCCGAGGGATTCACCGACTTCGTACGCTCGGTCATGCCCGACATCAAGCACGACATCCACGAGCTCGAGCTGCTGCTCCTGGAGAACCCGATCCTCAAATCTCGTTTCATCGGCGTGGGCGAGATCAGCCTGGCCGGCGCTCTCGCCCTGGGACTGACCGGGCCATGCCTGCGCGCGACCGGCTACCCCCTGGACATCCGGCGCACCAAGCCCTACTGCGGCTACGAGACCTACGACTTCCGGGTGCCCACCTACAAGGTCTCCGACTGCTACAACCGGCTGCGGCTCCGGCTGGACGAGTCCTACGAGTCGCTCAAGATCGTCTCCCAGTGCCTGGACCGCCTCGACGAGATCAGCGCCCGCGGCGACGACCCCTCCAATACCACGATGGTGGCCGACCCGACCATCGCCTGGCCCGCCCGCATGGCCATCGCCACCGACGGCCAGGGCCAGTCCCTGGAGCACGTGCGTGAGATCATGGGCTCGTCCATGGAGTCCCTCATCCACCACTTCAAGCTGGTGACTCAGGGTTTCCGGGTCCCGGCCGGCCAGGTCTACCAGACCGTCGAGCACGCCAAGGGGGTCCTGGGCATCCATGCCGTCTCCGACGGCGGCACCCGCCCCTACCGGGTCCACTTCCGCGACCCCTCATTCTCCAACCTGCAGTCGTTGGCCCTGATGGGCGAGGGCGGCATGATCGCCGACCTCGTGCCCACCCTGGCCTCCATCGACCCCGTCCTGGGAGGCGTGGACCGCTGATGAGCACCACCGAGAACGCACTCAATCCGGCCGGCTCGGCCGCCCCGCCCATCAACCCTGCTGTGGAGACCATCGCCACCGTCAGCGCGGTGGGCCCGGCGGGCACCGTGGCGGCCGCCGCCGTCGCCGCCGGCTATAGCCCCGAGGTCGCCCAGGGCCTCCAAGTCGACATCGAGCGGATCATCGCCCGCTACCCGGCGGGCAAGGAGCGCAGCGCCCTCATCCCGATGCTCCACCTCTTCCAGTCCGTGGACGGCTACGTCTCGCCGGCCGGCATCGCCCTGTGCGCCGCCCGGCTGGGCCTGGAGCGCGCCGAGGTCAGCGCCGTGGCCACCTTCTACAGCCAGTTCCGCCGCCACCCGGCCGGCACCTACCACGTGGGCGTGTGCACCAACGCCCTGTGCGCCGTCATGGGCGGGGACGAGATCTGGTCGGCCGTCACCGAGCACACAGGCCTGGGCGCCGAGGAGACCAGCGAGGACGGCACCATCAGCCTCGAGCGCATCGAGTGCAACGCCGCCTGCGACTACGCCCCCGTCGTCATGGTCAACTGGGAGTTCTTCGACAACCAGACCCCCGACTCCGCCGTCGCCATGATCAAGGCCCTCGAGCGCGGCGAGGACGTGGCCCCCACCCGCGGCCCCGAGACCGTGCCCACCTTCCGCGAGAACGAGCGCCTGCTCGCCGGATTCGAGGACGGCCGTTCCGATGAAGGCCGCGGCCCCGGCGAGCCGACCCTGCGGGGTCTGCGCATCGCCCGCGAGCAGGGTTGGACCGCGCCGAAGGAGGAGTCCAAGTGAGTGCCACCGCCACCTACACCGCGCCGGGCACCCTCACCCCGGTCCTGAGCGACCTGTGGGACCAGGAGCGCTCCTGGACCCTGCGGACCTACCTCGACCACGGCGGCTACCGGGGTCTCAAGCGCGCCAAGACCCTCAGCTGCGAGGAGCTCATCACCCTCATCAAGGACTCCGGCCTGCGCGGACGTGGCGGCGCCGGGTTCCCCACCGGCCTGAAGTGGTCCTTCCTGCCCCCGGTCGACGGTGGCCCGCGCTACCTCGTGGTCAATGCCGACGAGTCCGAGCCCGGCACCTGCAAGGACATCCCCACGATCCTGTCCAACCCCCAGGCGCTCATCGAGGGCATCGCCATCACCTCGCGGGCCATCGGCGGAGACCATGCCTTCGTCTACCTGCGCGGCGAGGTCCCCCATGCTTACCGCCGCCTGCTCGGTGCCGTCCGCGAGGCCACCGAGTCCGGCATGCTGGACACCGGCTTCGGCCTGGACGGCCGGCAGCGCCTGCGCATCACCGCCCACGCGGGGGCCGGCGCCTACATCTGCGGTGAGGAGACCGCCCTGCTGGACTCCCTGGAGGGCCGCCGCGGCCACCCCCGCCTCAAGCCGCCCTTCCCCGCCGTCGCCGGCCTCTACGCCCGGCCCACGGTGGTCAACAACGTCGAGACCATCGCCTCGGTCCCGGCGATCCTGGCCCGCGGCGCCCAGTGGTACTCCACCATGGGCACCGAGAAGTCCAAGGGCCACGGCATCTTCTCCGTGTCCGGGCACGTGGCCCGCCCCGGCCAGTACGAGGCCCCCTTCGGCATTACGATGCGAGAGCTCATCGAGCTCTCCGGAGGCATCCGCCCCGGCCATGAGCTGAAGTTCTGGGTCCCGGGAGGGTCTTCGACGCCGATCTTCGGCCCCGACGAGCTCGACGTCCCCCTCGACTACGAATCCGTGGCCGAGGCCGGCTCCATGCTGGGAACCCGCGCCCTACAGGTCTTCGATGAGACCGTCTCGGTGGTGCGCGTGGTCACCCGCTGGACCGAGTTCTACCAGCACGAGTCCTGCGGCAAGTGCACCCCCTGCCGCGAGGGCACCTACTGGATGCGCCAGATCATGCTGCGCCTGGAGGCCGGGCGCGGACTGCCCGGTGACGTCGAGAAGCTCGAGTCCATCGCCTCCAACATCGCCGGGCGCTCCTTCTGCGCCCTGGGCGACGCCTCCGCCACCCCGGTCCTGACCGGCATCAAGCGGTTCCGCGAGGAGTTCGAGGCCGGCTACACCGCCGCCGCCGGCGAGCTCTTCCCCTACGCCGCCTCCTCCGTCTTCGAAAGCGCACGGTGAGCCATGACTGCTGAGACGACCACCAAGAGCTCCGCACCCGCGGCGCCCCCGGCCCCCGAGATGGTCCACATGACCATCGACGGGCAGCCCGTCGAGGTCGAGAAGGGGACCCTCCTCATCCGCGCCGCCGAGCAGGTCGGCGTGCGCATCCCGCGCTTCTGCGACCACCCGCTGCTCGCGCCGTCGGCCAACTGCCGCCAGTGCCTGGTGGAGGTGGCCATGCCCGGGCGCGACGGCGTCGTGCGGCCCATGCCCAAGCCCCAGCCCTCCTGCGCCATGACCGCCATGGAGGGCATGGAGATCTCCACCCAGGCCACCAGCGAGGTCGCCGCCAAGGCCCAGGCCGGCACCATGGAGTTCCTCCTCATCAACCACCCGCTGGACTGCCCCGTGTGCGACAAGGGCGGCGAGTGCCCCCTGCAGAACCAGGCCCTGGAGCTCATGGCCTCCGGCGCCCAGTCCGCCACCCGCTTCACCGACGTCAAGCGCACCTTCCCCAAGCCGCTGCGCCTGACCAGCAACATCCTGCTGGACCGCGACCGCTGCATCCTGTGCCAGCGCTGCGTGCGCTTTGCCGACCAGATTCCCGGTGACCCCTTCATCGCCCTCCAGGGACGCGGCGGCGGCCACCCCTCCTGCGACATGGACGGAAACCCCGAGCACACAGGAGGCCTGTACTCCGAGCAGATCGGACGCTTCGACGCCCGTGTCCTGGACTTCTCCACCGGCTCGGCCGAGCAGGCTGAGCGGTCCATAGACGCCGACCTCCAGACGATCCGCGGCGTGCCGTCCCTGAGCGCCCTGGGCGACCTGACCGGCCCCGGCGGCGAGCCCGGCGCCTCCGACGGCACCGACTACGGCCCCGACCTGGGCGCGGGCCGCGAAGACCTGGACGCCTCCGGGCGGCCCTTCGCCTCCTACTTCTCCGGCAACATCATCCAGATCTGCCCCGTGGGCGCCCTGACCTCCGCGAGGTACCGCTTCCGGGCCCGCCCCATGGACCTGGTCTCCACCGACTCCGTCACCGAGCACGACGCCTCCGGCTCGGCCATCCGCGTCGACATGCGCCGCGGCGTCGTCCTGCGCCACCTGGCCGGCAACGACCCCGAGGTCAACGAGGAGTGGATCACCGACAAGGACCGCTTCGCCTTCACCTGGTCCGCGCAGCCCGACCGCCTCACCGTGCCGCTCGTGCGCGACGAGGAGACCGGCGAACTCGTCACCACCTCCTGGTCCGATGCCCTGGACGTGGCCGCCCGGGGGCTCTCCCGCGCCGCCTCCGACGGAGGAGTGGGGCTCCTGCCCGGCGGCCGCCTCACCCTGGAGGACGCCTGGGCCTGGTCCCGCTTCGCCCGCACCGTCCTGGGCACCAACGACATCGACCAGCGCGTGCGCTCCCACAGCTTGGAGGAGGACACCTTCCTGGCCGCCCGGGTAGCCGGCACCGGCCTGGGCGCCGTCACCTACCGGCACCTGGAGAAGGCCGGCCAGGTCCTGCTCCTGGGCCTGGAGCCCGAGGATGAATGCGGCTCCCTGTTCCTGCGCCTGCGCAAGGGCGTGCGCGCCGGCGGCGTCAATGTGGCCACCGTGACCACCTGCCTGAGTGCCGCCAGCCGCAAGCTCTCCGCCCAGGCCATCCTCACCCCGCCCGGCGAGGAGGCCCGCGTCGTCGCCCACCTCAGCCAGACCCACCCCGCCCTCGTCGATGCCCTGCGGGCCGACGGCGCCACCATCCTCGTCGGTGAGCGCGCCGCCCGCGTTCCCGGCCTGCTCAGCGTCGCCGACGCCCTGGCCACAGCCACCGGCGCCCTACTGGCCTGGGTCCCGCGCCGCAGCGGCGAGCGCGGCGGCATCGAGGCGGGCCTGCTGCCCGGTCTGCTGCCCGGCGGGCGCCCCGTGGCCGACCCCGAAGCCCGCGCCCAGGTCGAACGGGCCTGGAACACGGGTACCGAGCGCTCCCTACCCACCGCCCTGGGGCGCGACACCACCGGGATCCTCTCGGCCCTCCTGGACGGCACCCTGAGCGGCGCCATCGTCGGCGGCATCGACCTGCGCGACTTCCCCGACCCGGGCCTGGCCCGCGCGGCCCTGACCGCCAGCAGCTTCACCGTCCAGCTCGAGGTGCGCCGCAGCGAGGTCAGCGAGCACGCCGACGTCGTCCTGCCCGTGGCTCCGGCCGTGGAGAAGAACGGCACCTTCGTCAACTGGGAGGGGCGCGTGCGCCCCTTCGGCCAGGCCCACGTCTCTCGCGCCCGCACCGACCGCCAGGTCCTGGGGATGCTCGCCGACGAGATGGGTGTCGACCTGCAGGTCGACGACTTGGTGACGCTGCACGAGCAGCTCGCCGCTCTGGGCCTGTGGCGCGGACAGCGCATGCCGGTGGCCTTCGGCCGCGCCCCGATGGCCGGCGCCGAAACGGCGATCGTCGTCGGCGGGGTGGAGGCGCGCCTGACCACCCATAAACCCATGCTCGACGCCGGACGACTCCAGGACGGCGAGCCCTTCCTGGCCGCCACCGCCCTGCGTCCCGTTGCCCGAGTGGGCGCCGACCTCGCCCGTCGCCTCTCACTGCGCGGCGGTGAGGAGGTGACCGTGTCGACCGCCACCGGATCGATCACCCTGCCGGCCGTCGTCGGCGGCGTCAGCGATGGAACCGTGTGGCTGCCCGAGTGCTCGGCCGGATCCACCGTCCACCAGACCCTGGGCGCCGGGCACGGCTCCCAGGTCACCCTGACCCATGCAGCGGAGGTACTGAGGTGAACCCGATCTACACGGCTCAGGCGGCCGCCGCCGACGACGCCGTCTCCAACGGGGGCGTGGTCGCCGACTTCTCCGCCGAGACCTGGTGGCTGACCCTCATCAAGGCCGTCTTCATCGTCGCCTTCCTCATCGTCAGCGTCATGATGGCGCTGTGGGTGGAGCGGCGCGGCCTGGCCCGCATGCAGACCCGCCTGGGCCCCAACGTCAACGGTCCGCTCGGACTGCTCCAGGCGGTCGCCGACGCCGGCAAGCTCATCATGAAGGAGGACTTCTGGCTCAAGGGTGCTGAGAAGGTCATCTACCTCCTGGCCCCGCTCATCGCCGCCTTCAGCGCCTTCATGGTCTACGCGGTCATCCCCTTCGGGCCGCAGGTGAGCATCTTCGGCCACTCCACGCCCCTGCAGCTGACCGACTTCCCGGTGGCGGTCCTCTACATCCTGGCCATCACCGCCTTCGGCGTCTACGGCATCATCCTGGGCGGCTGGTCCACCCACTCCACCTACCCGCTCTTCGGCGCCGTGCGCAGTGCCGCTCAGGTCATCTCCTACGAGCTGAGCATGAGCCTGTCCATCCTCACGGTCTTCCTGGCCTCGGGGACCATGTCCACCTCCGGGATCGTCAGCGCCCAGCAGCGCGTCTGGTGGGCCGTGGCGATGCTGCCCAGCTTCATCATCTACGTCATCTCCATGGTCGGTGAGGTCAACCGCCTCCCCTTCGACCTGCCCGAGGCCGAGGGCGAGCTCGTCGCCGGCCACATGGTCGAGTACTCCTCGATGAAGTTCGCCTGGTACTTCCTGGCCGAGTACATCAACATGTTCAACGTCTCGGCCGTGTGCGTCACCCTGTTCCTGGGCGGCTGGCGCTCCACCGTCCTCAGCCTGTTCTGGGAGGGCGCCAACTCCGGATGGTGGCCGATGCTGTGGTTCATCGGCAAGGTCTGGGCCGTCATGTTCTTCATGATCTGGACTCGGGGCACCCTGGTGCGCATCCGCTACGACCATTTCATGAAGCTGGGCTGGAAAGTTCTCATCCCCGTCTCCCTGGTCTGGCTTGTGCTGGTCGCGGTGGTGCGCGCCTTCCGTACCTTCTCCGGCGCCTCTGTGCAGGCCCTGCTGCTGCCTCTGGCCGGCGCCTTCTGCCTCATCATGCTCGGTCTCTTCCTCATCCCCGACAAGGGGGACGAGGAGGAGTTCTACGACGAGTACGACGGGGACGACACCGAGGATGACGTCGAGATCATGAACGACGACGACCACGTCTCCTTCCTCGAAGGCTTCCCCGTTCCGCCGTTGCCGGGCCAGTCCCTGCCGCCCTCGCCGCGCGCCCGCCGCGCCGCCCTGGCCGTCGATCTGGAAGACTCCGAGGGCGGCGCTTCGACCGCCGTCGGCCTCCTGAACGACGTCGAGCTCAAGGACGACGAGACGACCGGCTTCGTCGCCTCGGCCGACACGGCAGACACGGCCGACTCTGCAGACTCGGTGGACACGGCCGGCGCTGACGAGGCGTCTGTTCCGCTCCGCTCCGGCGCCGACGCAGCCACCGCCTTGCCCACGTTCACCCTTGACCTCAAGGCCGACACGGCCAGTGACAAGGCCGCAGACAAAGCCACTGAGGCACCCCAGGAGGGAAAAGATGACTGATCGCCCCAACCGCTCCCGGGGCTCCCAGCACGACGACTGGCTGCGCGACGCCCCCTCCGCCCTGGCCCGGGCTTTCGCGCCCGTGGCCGGCTACGGGGTCACCATCTCCTCGATGTTCCGCCCGGTGGTCACCGAGCAGTACCCCTTCGAGCCCGCCCGGGTAATGCCCCGCTACCACGGCCGCCACCGGCTCAATCGCTACGATGACGGCCTGGAGAAGTGCATCGGCTGCGAGCTGTGCGCCTGGGCCTGTCCCGCCGACGCGATCTACGTCGAGGCCGCCTCCAACGAACCCGGCGCCCAGTACTCGCCCGGTGAGCGCTACGGGCGCGTTTACCAGATCAACTACCTGCGCTGCATCTTCTGCGGCATGTGCATCGAGGCCTGCCCCACCCGGGCGCTGACCATGTCCACCGACTTCGACGAGCTCGTCGGCCCCGGCCGTGAGGGCCTCATCTACGAGAAGGAGGACCTTCTGGCCCCTGTGCCCGACGGCGCCGTGGCCGCCCCCCACCCCATGGTCGAGGGCACCGAGGACGGCGACTACTATCGCGGCCAGGTCACCGGCTCTACCCAGGCCCAGATCGACTGGGTGCGCGCCCACCGGCCCGACGATCCCAGCCTGGCCGATGCCCGCGCCAAGGCGGTCCCCACCGCCTCAGGCTGGGGCTCCGGGCAGACCGTGAAGGGAGCCGTGCGATGAGATCCCTCCTGCTACCCGGCGCCGTTTCCGCCTTCGCCCCCGCGCTTCCCACCGACCTGACCCAGGACGGCCATCTGGGGCTGGGCGAGGCGATCGTGTTCATGGTCGTCGCCCTGGTCACCGTGGCCTGCGGTATCGGCATCCTGATCGCCAAGCGGGCAGTGACCGCCGCCATCAACATGATCGGTATCATGATCTCGCTGGCCGTCCTCTATATCGTTAACGAGTCGCCCTTCATGGGGATCACCCAGGTCGTGGTCTATACCGGCGCCGTCATGACTCTCGTTCTGTTCGTCATCATGCTCGTGGGCGTCGGCGGCGATGAGCCGGTGGGTGCCGCCGGCTCGGTCATGAGACGTCCGCTCCTCATCCTCCTGGGCCTCGGCCTGGCCGGCGTCCTGACCGCCGTCGTGTGGCGCACTGTCTTCCCGACGCCGGCTGGTCTCAAGGACGGCGCCAAGGCCGCCCCCGATCTCCTGGCCGTCACGCTCTACAACGACCACGTCGTCACCATGGAGCTGACTGCCATCCTGCTCATCGTGGCTGCCGTCGGCGCCCTGACACTCACCCACCGCCAGCGCATCCGGGCCCGGCTCGACCAGCGCCGCATGGCGGCGAACAAGATGCAGGCCTATGCCTCCAAGGGCGTCCACCCCGGACAGAAGCCGATGCCCGGCGTCTACGCCTCCACCAACTCCGCCGCCGCCCCGGCCCTGGGCGCCGACGGCGAGGTGGTCGAGGGCTCCGTGCCCCGAGTCCTGCGGGCCCGCGGCCAGGGCCTGGAGCTGTCCGACGTCTCACCGGAGATGGGCCTGGCCCAGCGCTCCGGGAAGATCGTCTCCCGGCAGGGCGGAGCCGATGCCGTGGGCGGCACCGGACGCTCCGGAATGCCGGCCATGCCCGGCGCCGCAGCCCCCACCGTCAAGCAGCCCGTCCTCGGCGACGACGACTCTCGCCCAACGGGCTCAGTGGACTCGGTGGACTCGGCCGCCCCTGAGCAGAAGGAGGAGAAATGAGCCTCCCCGTCATCGCCGTCTACATCATCCTGGCCGGGGTCCTGTTCACCCTGGGGGCGCTCACGGTGCTGCTGCGCCGCAACGCCATCATTGAACTCATGGGGGTTGAGCTCATGCTCAACGCCGTCAACCTCGTTCTGGTGACCTTCTCCCGGATCCACGGCAACCTCACCGGCCAGGTCTTCGCCTTCTTCGTCATGGTGGTGGCCGCCGCCGAGGTCGTGGTGGGGCTGAGCATCGTCGTATCCATCTTCCGCACCCGCAGGTCCACGTCGGTCGACGACGAGAACCTGCTCAAGAACTGAGGGGAGAGACCACCGACATGCTTCCCGCTCCTGTCACCGCCGTCGTGACGCCCCTGACCGAGGCCGCCGGCCTGGCCTCCTGGGCGTGGCTGCTCATCGCCGTGCCCGCCGCCTCGGCCGCCCTCCTGCTGCTGGCCGGACGTCGCTCCAACGCCTGGGGCCACTGGCTGGGCCTGGCCGCATCCTTCGCCGTCGCCTGCCTGGGCGTGGGCATCCTGCTCCAGGTCCTGGGCCTGCCCGTCGAGGAACGCGTCATCGGCCTGCCCCTCTACCACTGGTTCAGCGCCGGCAATTTGAGTATCGACGTCGGCCTGCGCCTGGACCCGCTGTCGCTGACCTTCGTGACCCTGGTGACCTGCGTCGGCTTCCTCATCCACCTGTACTCGGTGGCCTACATGGCCCATGACCGCGACCGGCGCCGATTCTTCGCCTACCTCAACCTCTTCATCGCTGCGATGCTCACCCTGGTGCTGGGCGACTCCTACATCGTGCTCTTCGTCGGGTGGGAGGGCGTGGGGCTGGCCTCCTATCTGCTCATCGGCTTCTGGAACACGGCCGACGCCGATGCCCCCCAGGGCGAGCAGACCACCAGTCGCGAGAACGCCGCCGCTGCCAAGAAGGCCTTTGTCATGAACCGCGTGGGCGACGTCGGTCTGCTGCTGGCCATGATGACGATGGTCGGCCAGGTCGGCTCGGTCTCCTTCGACGCCGTCTCCGCCGCCGCTCTCGACGGCTCGGTGGCCACCGGCTGGCTCACCGCCACCGGCTTCTTCCTCCTCCTGGCGGCCTGCGGCAAGTCCGCCCAGTTCCCGCTCCAGGCCTGGCTGGGCGACGCCATGGCCGGCCCCACGCCGGTTTCCGCCCTCATCCACGCCGCCACCATGGTGACCGCCGGCGTCTACCTCATGGTCCGCTCCGCCGCCGTCTTCGAGGGCGCCCCGGACGCGCAGATGGCCGTCGCTGTCGTCGGCGCCATCACCCTGCTGCTGGGGGCCGTCATCGGAAGCGCCAAGGACGACATGAAGAAGGTCCTGGCCGCCTCCACCATGAGCCAGATCGGCTACATGATGCTGGGCGCCGGGCTCGGCCCGATCGGCTACGCCTTCGCCATCTTCCACCTGCTCACCCACGGCTTCTTCAAGGCCCAGCTCTTCCTGGGGGCCGGCTCGGTCATGCACGCCATGGGCGACCAGGTCGACATGCGCCGCTTCGGCGGCCTGCGCAGCGCCATGACGATCACCTGGGCCACCATGGGCATCGGCTGGCTCGCCATCCTGGGGGTTCCCCCCTTCTCCGGATTCTGGTCCAAGGACCGGCTCATCGAGGCCGCCTTCGTCGGCGAGGGCGTCAAGCCCTGGATCCTGGGAACCATCGCCCTGCTGGGCGCGGGCCTGACCGCCTTCTACATGTCCCGCCTGTTCTTCATGATCTTCCACGGCCAGCGGCGCTGGACCACGGACAAGGACCTGGTGGGCGAGGTCCACCCCCACGAGTCCGGCTGGCTCATGACGCTTCCCCTGATCATCCTGTCCGTGTTCTCCGCGGGCCTGGGCGGTCTGCTGACCTACAACAACCTGTTCGTCACCTGGCTGGAGCCGGTCACCGGCCACGTCGAGCACGGCGAGCCGGTCCTGCCCGCCGCCGTCATCATGAGTGCCACCCTCTCCCTGGTCATCATCGGGGTCGCCGTGGCCTGGTGGATGTACGTCAGCCGCCCGGTGCCCGTCGTCCTGCAGCCGGCCAACCCCCTGGTGGAGGCCGCCCGCAAGGACATGTACCAGGACGCCGTCA
>ERZ773075.1447-NODE-1447-length-12155-cov-4.04298_pt1 | contig 12155 bp, 9 predicted proteins | sample MGYA00580614_ERZ773075 | MGnify/ENA primary metagenome ERZ773075 (study PRJEB29015, sample SAMEA2738021) | human oral metagenome | biome: human oral; feature: human-associated habitat; material: dental | place: China | collected 2043 ... | reverse complement strand
TCCCCCCGCCACCGCCAATAACCCCCAGCTGAATGGCTGGGGGTTTCGTGTTTGCAACCCACCGTGGTTTTAATGATCTTTCAAAGATGCGCGGCGATACACCAGGTACGCCACCGGTCCAATAATGGGGAAGATGATTACAGCCAGTCCAGCCATTGCCTTTGCTGTGGAGGAGGCCTCGGATCGGGCGATAAGGATGATCACGCTTATAGTGAGAATGGCGGACGCGATGAATATCAGGCTCATGATCACGTCGTATGTAGTGGGGACGAGCGGATTCATGGGGTGAGCATATGGTGTGATCTGCCGCATGGAGGGGCGACACGCCGCTACCATCGTTGACGAAACCAGCAACCATTAGTACACTCTCTATCGAACAAAATTTCCTATTGTGAGGGGTGTGTGCAATGCAGGGTAGTCCGCTGTTGTCTAGCAATGGTGTTAGAGACACCTTCATGACCATCGTTACCGAAAGTTAGTGCGATGGCGAGGAAACACTTTGAGCTCACGGACTGCACGCAGCGAGTGGGGGACCGGGTGTTGCACCGCATTCGGGCGACGCGGGACTTGCCGCGCCACGGCGTCGATAAGGGCATGTTGGGTGGTTGGGTTGAGCATTCGACGTGCCTTACGGGTGATGCGTGGGTGGATGACGACGCCCGCGTCTTCCGCAACGCCAAAGTCTATGGCCAGGCGCTGGCGGGGGAGGATGCGCTGATTGCTGACCAGGCGAAAGTGTACGGAGATGCTGTGGTGGTGGGGGATGCCCGCGTTATGGACCAGGCGAAAGTGCTGGGCAAGGTGGAACTGAGCGAGTGTGTGCAGGTGCGTGACTATGCGCGCATTCGTGGTGACACATGGATTGAAGATTTTGTGCAGTTCACGGGCGACATGGATTACAACGGTGGCCCTGATCTGCAGGGGTTTAGGCCGAACATAACATCACGGAACGAGCAGGATGATTACGTTCCGGGGGAGCCGTATTTCAGGCTCGCGGGTCATGCTCGAAAAATCGAGGGCGTGTTGATGAAGCGGGTGAAGGCGATACGGAACCTGCCGCACGCGGGTGTCGTCAAAGGCGATGTTGGTGGCTGGGTTGAGAAAGAAAGCAACCTGGCGGACGGTGCGTGGGTCGCCGATGATGCAAAAGTCTACGGTGATGCAGTTCTTGCGGGGGAAGTAGTCGTGTTTGAGCAGGCTAGGGTGTGTGACCGTGCTCGTGTAACCGGTCGCGCGAAGGTGTGGGGAAGCGCCGTCATTTGCGGTGACGCCCAGGTGAGGGGCGATGCGGTGGTGTGTGGTCAAGCGTACGTATGTGGAAAAGCACAGGTTGGAAGCGATGATGAGAGGGCGTGCGTCTGCGACTGCGCGCGCGTGGCCGGTAGGGCGCGGGTGCTCAATTGCGCTCGCGTTTATGGCAATGCGGAGGTGACGGGGAGCGCGGTTGTTTCGTCGTTTGCTCGGGTGTTTAGCGACGCACGGGTGCGTGCGCGGGCGAAAGTGCAGGATCGCGCTCGGATTTTCGGCACCACCATACTCGCTGGGGCGGTACGTGTCGGCGGCAATGCGGAAATATGTGCTGATGTGACGCTGAGTGACACAAAAAACGTGACCACTATCGGCGACTATCTTGAGCCGTTTTATGAAAGCGCAACTTTGATACGCACAGGTGACGGGGCCGATGATCACCTGCTCCGGGTGGGACTGTGGCAGGGGACCGTGGATGAGTTTGCCGCCAGGATTGAAGAGCTGCCCGCGAGCTGGTCGGCAAACGGCACGCAGCGGAGGACGTGGCGCGCCGAATATAAGAAAATAGAGAAGGCTGCGAGAGTGCTAACGTCACGTCCGCGTTGACGTAACATACATAACAAAATTGGTGGGTTTATTGGGAAAACTAGTCGATGATGACGCGTCTATAATCAAGATATGTCCTCGCTCACAAGTAGATACTACGATACGCTGCTGCGGCACTTGTCAACCAAGGATCGAGCTGCGTTTTTAGAGCTGCCGGGAGCTGAAGAGGACGATATTACGCAGGTTCTGTCAGCGTATCCGAACGCGCCAGTTGATGTGATTGAGCTGCTGCGATTGCGCGATGGAACGCCTTTTGAGTTGCCAATTTTGGGGTGGCATAACGGGGATTTTTGGGAGGGTTATAGTCTCAATTCGTGTCGGGATATTATTGGGAATAAATCGCGAGAAAGTATTATTGATTTTTACGGAATTGACTATATTGAATCCGAAGGCGACGAAATTTTTGACCCTCGCATTGATGTAACAATTCCCATGTTTCGTCGCTTATTCTTTGCGGCCGATACGACGTTTTATCAGTTGTATGTGGATGTTGATCCGGCGCCCGGCGGCACGGTGGGTCAGGTGATTCGCTTCGCGGGTGACGGCGACGAGTGGTTAGTCATTGCACCCAGCTTCGCGGACTACCTACAGCAGGTCATTGACGCCTATGGGTACCCCTGATGTACCCTAACCCCTCGCGCGTGTCGACCATGTATCGACATCGCGTCTTACCTGCTGTTAGTGCGCAATTCCACTGTTTTTATGAACAAAATTGTGATTTTTGTTCATTCTGAAAAGGAAATTTTCATGATAGCCTTATGTGGTCCATAAGGGGCCACTGCTGTAGTCAGCGATAGTGGCCAAGAGTGCAGGTATGGTGAGTGAGGAACTCTATGCGCAAGAATATGACTGCCGTCGCGGCGCTGGCGGCAGTAGCAGTGCTGGCTTTTGGTGTTGCCGGCTGTGGAAGCGATGATGGTGGGGAAAAGAAATTTAAGGTTGCTGACGTATCAAAGGAATCTCGCGTTTTGACAACCACTTTTGCTGATTCATCCGTCCCGCCAAGCACCTACGAGCAAGATTCGAAGGGCAATTTCAAGGTGACGGCAGAGACCCCGGGTCAAGGCAAGTCAGAAACGTATTACGTTGATGGGAAGTTCTATAACTGCAGCAACGGTACATGCGCTGAAGATTCAACAATGAGTAAGGCTGCTGCCAACACTGACGTGCTCAAGGAATATCAGCAGCGGTTGGATCAGGCCAAGGACACCGCGCAGTATCTGGGCGAGGAATCCTGCTCCTCTGGCACGTGTGATACGTGGGAAGTGGAAAATCAGAAGTTCTTCATGGATAAAGATCACCGCGTAGTGCGCATCGTTGCCCAGACGACTAATCCATTCACCAACGAACCAACCGAGTCGACCACCGAGGTTGAGTACAAGGACGTGCCCGAGATTAAAGCGCCGTAGGTGTAACTGCACGCGTATCGACGCCCACCCCGCCTGCTGTTAGTGTGCACCGTCCCTGCTTCACGGGAGAAATTGCTATTTCCGTTCATTCTGAAAAGAAAATCTTCATGATACGCTTATGTTGTCCATAATTGGCCGCCGTCACATGTGGCAAATGCGGCCAGGATCACATGTATGTTGAGTGAGGGATTCTATGCGCAAGAATATGACTGCCGTCGCAGCGCTGGCGGCAGCGACGGTGTTGGCTTTTGGTATTGCTGCCTGCGGAAATGGCGGAAGCAGTGATACCAGCAGCGGGGGAACATCGGCGACAGCCCAGAGCGGCAATGGGGAAAAGAAAATGGAGGTTGCTGACGTATCAAAGGAATCTTTTGTTTCCACTACTAAATACGCTGATAGCGGTCTCCCTCCCAGCGTTCAGGAGCAGGATAAAAAGGGGAACCTCAAAATCACAACGGAAGTCCCCAACCAAGGTAAGACGGAAATATATTACGTAGACAAGAAATTCTATCGGTGTGACAATGGTCCGTGTACCGAAGATGCGACGCTGAACGAAGCGGCGGCTGATACAGATATGGTCAAACAATTCCAGGACCAGCTACAGCAGGCCAAGGACGCTGCGAAGTATCTGGGTGAGGAATCCTGCTCTGCAGGTACCTGTGAGACGTGGGAGATGGGAGGTCAGAAGTACTTCCTGGACAAGGATCACCGCCTGTCACGTGTCACCGCTTCAGCAACTAATCCGTACACCAACGAACCAACGGAAATGACCACAGAGGTCGAGTACAAGGACGTGCCCGAGATTAAAGTACCGCAGACGTAGCAAGACGCTACCCCTGGGCTGAAACCTTATCCGTCGGGGCGTCGATAAGCATGAGGTACGCATCAACAGTGATACATGTGACGGTGCCTGTCGCCGAGGAAGCGACGCGAGTCTAGGTACACTGGAGTACTTGTTGGTAGTTGCGACGTGGAGTGGAGGGTAGGGTAGTGGCCCAGTTGCTGTTTAAGCTGGGGCGTTGGTCTTTTCGGTGGAAATGGATTGTGATCGTCGCCTGGCTGCTGATCTTCGTGGCGGTCTGGGCGGCGCAAACGTCCCTCCAGCGTGGATTTAACGACCAGTTCGCCATCCCCGGCACCCCCTCGGAAAAGGCCGTGGAGCTGCTACAGGAGAACTTCCCAGACGTACGCAACCCCGTCGAAGCAACGGGCGTGACCATGGTGTTTGCCGCCCCAGAGGGCCATACCCTGACGGAGGAGCAGTACACCAAGGCGATTGATGAGGTGATCGCCTCCCTGGATGCGAACCTGGACGGCATTATTGACCGAACTCGTTACGGCAATCCAGTAACACTCAGCCCCCAGCTGGAAAAAATGGTGATCGACCAGACCACCTCCATGGGACTGCCAGAGAATATCGCGCATGTCGACGCCGCGAACCTCGCCCTGCTCAGCACCGATAAACGCGTCGGCTACACCACATTCAGCCTGGACGTGCCCTCGCCTGCGGACGTGACGGACGAACAGCGTGCCGCGATCCGTTCCGCCATGGATGTGGGCCGCGAGAAGGGTCTGACCGTGGAAACCGGCGGCGCGGCGTTTGGTGACCCCCTGAATATTAAGACCACCAGTGAAGCCATCGGCGTGGGCATTGCCTTTATTGTTCTGATCTTCACCTTTGGGTCAGTGGTGGCTGCGGGGCTTCCACTGATCACCGCCATCTTTGGCGTGGGACTTGGCAGCATGTCTATTCTGCTGGCCACCCACTGGGTGAACCTCAACAACGTCACGCCCGTCCTGGCGGTGATGTTGGGCCTAGCGGTGGGCATCGACTATGCCCTATTTATCCTCTCCCGGTATCGCGCCGAGTACAGACGCATGCCGCGTGACCAGGCTGCAGGCATGGCGGTGGGGACTGCGGGTTCCGCCGTGGTGTTTGCTGGGCTGACGGTGGTGATTGCGCTGGTGGCGCTGTCCATTGTGAACATTCCATTCCTCACCTACATGGGGCTTTCCGCCGCCCTCACGGTCAGTATCGCAGTGCTGGTGGCGTTGACGTTTGTACCGGCGCTGCTGGGCGTGGTGGGCAAGTACGCGTTTGGCATCAAGATTCCGGGTGTTGGCGGTAATGCGTGGAGCAAGAAATCCACCCGCGACCCATCACAACGCCGGTCCAAAGGCCGGATGTGGGTGACCTTTGTGCAGAAAGTCCCGGCGCTGATCCTCACCGTTGTGGTGCTGGGGTTGGGCGCGTTGACGGCCCCGGTGATGCGTCTGGAACTGTCGTTGCCCAATGACACTCTGTCCAACCTAGATACAACCCAGCGTAAATCCGCTGACCTGCTCAAAGACGCCTTCGGCCCCGGCATCAATGCGCCCTTCTTGATCGTTGTGGACGGCAACAATGTCAACCCTGACTCTCAGGTATTGGCACCGCTGATCGAGGCCCAGGAAGCCGAAGCGCAGCGCAACAACAAGCCCTTTGACCGCAAAGCCGCCGCCGCAGCCGCGTCGTTTATTTACGTGGCGCAGCGTTTCAACGGCAATGTGGATGTGAAACACGCCCAGCTGGTTGCCGCCAACGAGAAAGTCACAGCCGCACAGTTGATGCTCACCCCGAACTCGGGTCCGGCGGATGAGGCTACCTCTAAACTCATGAGTTCCTTGCGTGCTCAGGAAGCCGAAATCGAATACTCCACCGGCGTGAACATCGGCATTACCGGGCTCACGCCAATCCAGCGCGATGTGACGCAACGCCTCTCCGACGCCATGCCGCTGTACCTGGCCGTGGTGGTGGGCTTGGCCATCTTCCTGCTGCTCCTGATTTTCCGATCCATCATGGTGCCGCTCATTGCGGGCTTGGGCTTCCTGCTCTCTGTTGGCGCGGCCTTTGGTACTACAGTGCTGTTCTGGCAGGAGGGACTCGGCGGGTTCGTGAACACCCCTGGGCCGCTGATCTCCTTCATGCCCATCTTCCTGATCGGCGTGACTTTCGGCCTGGCCATGGACTACCAAGTTTTCCTGGTCTCCCGCATGCGGGAATACTACGCCCACCACCGCGGCAGACCTACGCCCGGGTCGAAATATAATGCAGTGGAGGAATCGGTCATTGAAGGTTACACGCTGGGTAGCCGCGTGGTGACCTCGGCAGCGCTCATCATGATCGCCGTGTTCATCGCCTTTATCGACCAACCGTTGCCGTTCATCCAAGTCTTCGGCTTCGCGCTTGGCATGGGGGTGCTTTTCGATGCGTTCTTCATCCGCATGGGACTGATCCCCGCCTCCATGTTCCTGCTTGGGCGCGCCACCTGGTGGATTCCCCGCTGGCTTGACCGCATCCTGCCCACCCTGGACATTGAGGGCACCAAGCTGGAAAAACAGTGGGAACAGTACCGCGAACAGGAAGAACGCGATGCGGAACCCGGCCATGACCTAGTGCCTGAACGCGCCTGACGGTCCCTTGCAACAGGCCAGGCGTTACAGTAATGGAATGACTGAAGGTACCTTTCACGACACCACTTTTGAACTGGGCACTCGCCTGGAGGCAACACCCCGTAACGGCGATGGGGGCCATGGTGCACGCCACGGTCGCACCGGGGTGATCCACACCCCGCATGGCGATATTGCCACCCCAGCGTTTATTCCGGTGGGTACGAAAGCCAGTGTGAAAACCCTCACTCCCGAACAGGTCCGAGACGCCGGCGCACAGGCCGTGCTTTCCAACGCCTACCACCTGTACCTTCAGCCGGGACCAGACATTGTGGACGAGGCCGGTGGCGTCGCCGCGTTTGAAAACTGGCACGGGCCGACCTATACCGACTCGGGTGGCTTCCAGGTGATGAGCCTGGGAGTGGGCTTTAAAAAAGTCCTGGCCATGAGCACCGACGGCCTGAAAGAACACGACATCCGCGCCCGTGGCAAAGACCGCTGGGCCCACGTGGACGAAGAAGGCGTGAACTTCCGCAGCGTGATCGACGGCTCCAAGCACCGCTTCACCCCAGAAATATCCATGCAGATTCAGCACCAGCTCGGCGCGGACATCATGTTCGCCTTCGACGAGCTCACCACCCTGCTGGATACCCGCCTTTACCAGGAACAATCGGTTGAACGCACCCACCGCTGGGCCCAGCGGTGCCTCGACGAACATGATCGCTTGACCCGCGCGCGCGTCGATAAGCCCCTGCAAAGCCTGTGGGGCGTGGTGCAGGGGGCGCAGTACGAGGACCTGAGGCGTCAGGCAGCCCGTGGGCTTGTGGAACTGAGCGACGCCGCGGAGGCCGAGGGGCGTCGTGGGTTCGGCGGGTACGGCATTGGTGGAGCACTGGAAAAGGAAAACCTGGGCACCATTGTCAGCTGGGTGTGTGACGAACTTCCCGAGCTGAAACCCCGCCACCTCCTGGGCATTTCCGAACCCGACGACCTGTTTGTTGCCGTCGAAGCAGGTGCCGACACGTTCGACTGCGTGGCACCAACCCGGTTGGGGCGTCGCGGCGGCGTGTACACCCTTGACGGGCGCATCAACCTGACCAACGCGCGGTTCACCCGTGACTTCACGCCCATTGACGCGGAACTTGGCGGCTACGTGTCCGAAAACTACACGCGCGCTTACATTCATCACCTGCTCAAAGCCAAGGAATTCCTTGCCGGGACGCTATGCACCCTGCACAACCTGCACTTCATGATCGGGCTGGTGGATAAAATCCGCTGGTCCATCGACAACGGCGACTACGAAGCCTTCCGTGACGACTTCCTCGGGCGGTACTACGCCACGGGCGGGCGCGCGCAGTAGAGGTCAGTAGCCCTCGCGGTATTTCACAAACCGAATCACCGCGTAGGTGACCGGCATGACAGCGACCTCAACAGCGGTTTTCCACAGGAACCCCACCACCGTGTAGTTCACCGTGTCGCCCACGCTGGCAATCCCAATAACCGGTGCCGCAATGAGGCAAAACACCAGCGTGTCACCACATTCCCCGACCACGGTGGACCCTAGTAACCGAGCCCACAGGCTTTTCTCCCCGGTACGCTGCTTCATGTGAACCAGCACGTAGGAGTTCAGCAATTGCCCCACCAGATACCCGGCTAACGACGCCACGACAATCCGCGGCACCAGTCCCAGAGCTGCGGAAAAAGCGTCCTGCCCTTCGTAAAAAGGTGCAGACGGAAGTGCGATGGCGATGTAGAACGATGCCACCGCCAACATCATGGCGGCAAAGCCCGTCCAAATGGCGCGCCGGGTTGCGGCAAAGCCGTAGCATTCCGAGAGGACATCGCCGATGACGTAGGCGACGGGGAAGAGGAAGAACGCGCCGTCGGTAATCAGTGGCCCCAAGGCCACGCCTTTGGTGGCCGTGACGTTGGAGATGATGAAAACGACGACAAACAGCGCAAGAAGTATGGGATAGTAGCTACGCTGTACTGGAATTGACCTCACAGTGGAGTTTGAAGTGCTGTTGTGCGGCGGGGTGCCGGGTATCGAGCCGGGTATGTCAGGCATGGGTTTTATCGTGCCATAGGGGGAGTCGTGTCGGCGTGCGAGGGTTTAGTGACAATACGGTGGCCAATGTAGAGCATTACGTACATATTCCCCCAATTCGGACGTTCCAACAACGCGAAGCTGTGTGTTGTTTGTTTTTGGAAACGATCATAGTGTGGGCGCGATGTGTGTCGGCGTAGATGTGTCGGATGTTTGGAAATAGCGGCTGGAATGCATTAATGCCTTTGGTTGATATACCAACATTTATCAAGCGCTTTAAGCTTAAAATAAAATAAGAACTATTTGATGAATCTTGACGGGGAAATGCACCTAGTTAGCGGGGGTAGCGTATGTGCGCTACGAATGCTTTTATTGGCAGGGAGGGTGTGGGGTTGGTACGGTTTCATTAAAGAATGAAAGTAATGGTGATACGCCAACAAAAACCGCTCTAGCTGCATTTATGCTAGCAACATCGACAGAGTTTGAAGGCTAGAAACGGGGATCAATTCGCTAGAATTCTTCCTTGCTCCGTACGAAAGATTTTCATTAGTGGGGGAGGAAAACGGGGGTGATTTTTGCTAAGAATTCGCAGCTGAGAAATAAATATTTAGATTATATTGACTCTTGGATTTATTTAAGGGTTATAGTAACGAGCGAAGATAACACCTTGTGCTGTTGTTGCAGTGGGACGGGGGTTATCTCGTCATCAGTCTCTTTGTTTTGGGCTGCTCACGCCTCTTTTATGTGTGAGCATGTCTGCGAAGCAAGAGTGATTCACTAAGGATGGGAATTAAATGAGTACTCTTCACCTAAATCTTAGAGAGGGGAAGCGCCACATCTTGCTGGCTATTGTGACTGCATTGTCACTCGTAGCTGGCTTCTTGGTCGCTCCTCCCAGTGCGCAAGCGGATGTCAACACTGGAATTAAGGTGACCGATCTGAAGTTGACGGCTTCGGATCAAAACGGCAACCCGCTCAACAACAACGCGATGATTACTCGTGACACCGCAGCACGTCTGGACTTCAACTGGGATGCCTCTGGAACGCGTGTGAAGTCTGGGGATACTTTCACCATTGATCTTCCTGAGCAGTTCCAGAGCTGGCGTAACTACGAAAAGCACCCCCTTGTTGTTGACCACAATGGTCAAAGCGTGCAGGTGGGTGACTGCAACAGCGAGACGAAGACCATCAACTGCGTTTTCAATGACAAGGTTGATGAGCTGAATGCAGACGGTTACCGCGGCATTGAAGGCTCAGGCTGGGCCGTGTTCAAGGTGCTTGGTGAGCACGAAGGCCCCGCCATTGACTTTGTAGTCAACGGTGAGAAGACCGCTGTTGACCTTCCCGGTGGCAAAATCCCCGGTATTCCTGGTGATTACTTCAACATGGGCTTTGGCAAGATGGCTGCATACCTCGGCCCGAACACCGATAGCATCACCTGGGACATCAACTTCAACTCCACTCACGTGAAGAACCTGCTGAAGGACACCCCTCAAGCATTGACTGTGGACGGCAAAACCTCCCAGACCATCACTTTTGAAGACATCCTGGGCCCCGGCCAGAAGTTCAACCCGAATACTGGCAACTTCCAGCTGATGATCCGCAACAGCAAGAACCACCCCGCCAACATCCTGAAGCCTTTGGCTTTTGTGAGCGGTGCCAAGGACAAAGTGGTCACCGAATACGGTGACTTCACCATCGCTTTCGACCGCAAGAATGACCAGGAAGGTACCTTCACCCTCACTGGCCCGTGGGCAGAAGACACGAACTACAAGATCGTGTACACCTCCCTGCCGGATTCCGCCGATGGTCACGCAGTTGCCGACCACGCTTACTACAACGAATCCACCATCAAGGGAAGCACCCAGAAGGCTCACTTCTCCCGCCAGTTCAGCCGGTCCTTCGACGTGACTGCTAGGCTGCTGCCCGGTTTCGGTGGCCTGGAAGTGACCAAGAAGGTTGCCAACGACCCGCAGAACAAGGTTCCGGCCGAGTCCGAGTACATCGTGAACATCGAGTACACCCTGCCGAACAACACCACTGCATCGAACTACCCGACCTGGACCCCAGTGGGTACCCTGAACGATGCGAAGACCGGCGGTACTGCCTCCATGACAGTGAAGGCCAATGAAGCTAAGCGCTTCACCGGCCAGTTCCCCACCGGAACCACCGTCAAACTGACAGAAGAAAGGTCAACCCTCCCGAACGGCATCCAGTGGCGTGACCCAGAGTTCACCGTTAACGGCAAGAGCGCCGATACCTTCACGGTGGAAGAGCTGAAGCACGCTTCCGTGGAGCTGACCAACGAAGTCGCACGCATCGACGTCAGCCCGCTGCCGAACCCGGATCAGAATGATCCCACCAATCCGGACAACCCCACCGATCCGGTCAACCCGATCAACCCGACCGATCCGACGGACCCGAATAAGCCGGACAACAACAATGGTTCCTCTGGTAACGGTTCCTCCGGTGCTGGCTCCGCCACCGGTAGCTCCCGTGGATCCAGCATCTCGGGTAGCTCCGTCTCCCCGTGGTGGTTGCTCCTGGGTATTGCCCCGCTGCTGATGTTCCTTCCCCCGCACGTGCTGAAGCACTTCCAGCCCAGCAACAATGCGCAGGTCCCGGCACAGGCACCGGTCAAGCAAGGACCCCGTAAGGGATAGTTCCTTAACACCAGATTTACGGTAACAACGCTCGCTCGCCCCGCTCGACATTCCTGTTGAGCGGGGTTTTCTTGACCCTGCGTTGTACCATGGTGGGCATGCCTGGAGCTGGACGTTACGCGCCGTCGCCAAGCGGTGACCTGCATTATGGAAACCTTCGCACCGCCCTGCTGGCCTGGTTGTGGGCGCGCAGCACCGGCCGCGATTTTCGGATGCGGGTAGATGACATTGATACGCAACGCTCCTCGGCTACAAGCGCCGAACGTCAGCTGGCGGACCTTGCGGCGCTGGGCATTGATTGGGATGGCGACGTGCTGTACCAACACGACCGCTTCGATGCCTATGCCAACGCCCTCAACCGCCTCGAGCAACGCGGACTTGTGTACGAATGCTACTGCTCCCGGCGTGAAATTCAGGAAGCCTCCCGCGCGCCGCACGCCGTGCCCGGCTCTTACCCAGGGACCTGCCGCTTGCTTGACGACGCCACCCGTGCCCAGCGCCGCGCCGACCTCGCCGCTGTGGGGCGTGTGCCCGCGCTACGACTTCGTGCCGACGTGACGCAGGGGACCGTGCACGACTTTTTTGCGGGCGACTACACCGGCGACGTGGATGACATGGTGCTTCGGCGCGGCGGCCAGGCTCCGGATTGGGCGTACAACCTGGCTGTGGTGGTCGATGACGCATTCCAGGATGTTGACCAGGTGGTTCGTGGCAGGGATCTGCTTTCCTCCGCGCCCCGGCAGGCGTATCTCG
>ERZ773075.1446-NODE-1446-length-12162-cov-9.43834_pt1 | contig 12162 bp, 8 predicted proteins | sample MGYA00580614_ERZ773075 | MGnify/ENA primary metagenome ERZ773075 (study PRJEB29015, sample SAMEA2738021) | human oral metagenome | biome: human oral; feature: human-associated habitat; material: dental | place: China | collected 2043 ... | reverse complement strand
CGATACCGCCGATTAAATGTATCCAGCTCAGTTGGTTCAGGCTGTAACCGTGGTTTTTCAAAATAGCGACCAGCGCGACCAGATAAAAACCGGTCAGCGTGAATTTGTAGGTGCTGCCGCCGATAAGCAGCAGCCAGTCGCGCGGGGCGGGGGATGTCGGGGGTGGGGGCATGGGTTGGTTTTCCTTGATTGGGGAGACGGGAATGACGATGCGGGCATTTCCTATTTGCATCGACAATAGTTAATTCACTTATTTTGTCAATACTTCATTTACTGTCAACCTCATTCTCGCCCTCTACGCGGGGACAGGCTACGGCGGAAGTCTGGAACTATCCCACGGAAACCTTCAGGGTAAAAGGATTTCCTAAACTTCACCTTCTGGATTCTCACCTGCGCAGGAATGACGATGTGAGGCGTTCTTATTCGAATCCGCTATATTTTGTCTTTCAGACGACCTTCCTACATATGTCCGAAACGTCAGACTTATCCGTTCTTCGGTAATCCTGCTGCTTTTCATCACTGCGTGTTGCCAGTGGTGCTGGGTGCTGCCGCGCATGACGATGAGCTGGCCGTGGTGCAACAGGATTTCGCGTTTTTCGCGGGTTTTGTTGTGGCGGAAGGCGAATTTGCGCGTGGCGCCGAAGCTGAGGGATGCGATGACGGTGTTTGCGCCCAGTTCGGCTTCACTGTCGCTGTGCCACGCCATACCTTCGCCGCCGTGGCGGTAGCGGTTGAGCAGGCAGGCGTTGAAATGGGTGGGGCTGACGGTTTGCAGGTGTTGTTCGACCCGTTCTTTCAGTTGCCGCAGAAACGGTGTCCACGGCAGGGGCTCGCGGGTGATGCCGGAATAGGTGTAGGCCGCGTCCGCTTCGCCGTACCAGGCGATTTGTCGGGCGGTGGTGATGGTTTTGCCGTACAGCCGGACTTGGTCGTGCCGCCAGGGAATGTCGCGTAGCAGGGTGTGCAGGCAGACATCGGCTTCTTCGGAGGTGAAGATGATGCCGTAATCATTGACGATGCCGTCGTAGGGTAGGATGTTTGCGTGCGGGTCGGCGGTTTCGGGGAATAAGTCAAATGTCATCGGGCTCTCCTAGTTCGTGCGCCAATATCGCCATTTTACGTCCGCGCTGCCAGCGGTAGCCGCCGATGATGCCGCTTTCTCGGATGACGCGGTGGCAGGGGATGAGTACGGCGACGGGGTTTTTGCCGATGGCGGTGCCGACGGCGCGTGCGGCTTTGGGCGAACCGGCGGCTTGTGCGACTGCGCCGTAGCTTTGCAGGCGGCCAGCCGGGATGGCAAGCAGCGCCTGCCAGACTTTGAGCTGGAACGGCGTGCCTTTGATGTGCAGGGTAACGCTGCCGCCGCAACGGTCGGACGGGCTGCCGAATGCTTTTGCGGCTTGGCGGTGGCACTCGGTTTCCCGTTCAACTAGGCGGGCGTTCGGGTATTCGGCGCGCAATTCGTCCAAGGCGGTGGAGAGGTCGTCTGAAAAACGCATGAAGCAGATGCCTTTGTGCGTGGCGGCCGCCAGCAGGTCGCCGAAGGGGCTGGGAATCAGGCAGTAATCGATTTGCAAGCCCGTACCGCCGTTTTTGTATTCGCCCGGAGTCATTTTTTCGATGTTTATAAACAAATCGTGCAGCCGCCCCGTGCCGCTCAGTCCGCCGCAATGCGCCGCTTCCGCCACGCTTTCGCTGTTTTTCAGGGCTTCTTTGGCACGGCTGATACTGATGTGTTGCAGCATTTTTTTCGGGCTGATGCCCGCCCATGCGGAAAATTCGCGCGAACTGTCGGATTTGTTTGGGGTTCATGGGTTGTTCTGTCGTTTTGCGGGATAGGATATAGGAGAATCACTAAAAAATGATAACAATGCAGAGACGTAGTTTCAGACGGCCTCTTTATTGCAAGGACAACATTGCCTTTTCCCCATCCGCCGGCGGGGGGCAGATTATTGAATGCGGCTGTTACTGTTTTTTAGCCATTTCACTATAGCCTGAAAGCAAATAGGAAGCGACCCGATTGTTGATATGTACTTGAGTGCCGAGCTGATTTGTCGGCCTTTATGTCCTACATCGCCTCATATCGCCCGTTGCTTTTCACTAGGCACCAATCTCCGACGTTCGCGTAAAACTCATCAATAATCGGGTCGTTTCTACATTGTTGTTTCCTTAAACTTGTGTCGTCTTTAACCACATCCGCAAGGGAAAGAACATGTCAAACCTGTTGAATTTGAAAAACAAAACTGCCGCCGTTATCGGTGCTTCGTCAGGCATTGGGTGCGCTGCCGCCCTGCTGTTGGCGGAGCACGGCGCAAACGTTGTCTTATGTGCCCGCCGTGCCGACAAACTGGAAGAAACCGCCGCACTGATACGCGCACGCGGCGGACGGGCTGTTGCTGTTGCAGGCGACGCGGTGCTGCCTGAAACGCATGAAGCCGTCGTCCGCACGGCGGAACGCGAGTTCGGTGGCCTAGATATTGCCGTCAACAATGCAGGCATTATCGGTGCATACAAACCCTTGGCCGACATCTCGCCCGACGAATGGCGTGATACGCTGGACGGTAACCTAACCGCTGCCTTTCTTGGCGCGCGCAGCCAAATTCCCCTTATGCTCGCATGCGGTGGTGGCACGATTGTGTTCACGTCCAGCTTTGTCGGCACCAGTTGCGCCCTGCCGAACAAAACCGCCTACGGCTGCGCCAAAGCCGCACTTGCCGCACTGGCAAAAGGCATCACCGCCGATTACGCAGCCCAAGGCATCCGCGCCAATGCCCTCCTGCCCGGTGGTACGGACACGGAAATGATGACTACCGATCCGCAACAGCGGGCATGGGCGGAAGGTTTACACGCGGTCAAACGCATCGCCCGTCCCGAAGAAATCGCCGCCGCGATTTTGTTTTTGGCCAGCCCGATGAGCAGTTTTGTAACGGGTGCGGCATTGTTTGCCGACGGTGGAAATTCGGCGGTGAAGTAGGTGGGTTTGCAGGTAATTTTTGCCTATGTAGTTAATTAATCGATATAGCGCTATCGTACAGGAAATAAGCTTTCCTTTTTGGCGTTGTTCTCTACGGTCGTCGCCGTATTAAATAATAAAAAAGGCCGTCTGAAAGTTGAGTTTCAGACGGCCTTTGTGTAATGTGAGCTCTTCCCGCCATTTTTCAGTGTATTGATGAATAAATACCTCCTCCATGATGTAAATTATGAAAACACATTATTTATAGTTTTCTAGCCAAGCTCATGTTTGGCGATCATGAATATCGCAATATGTATAGAATCAAGAACCAATAAGAGACAAAAATGAACAAACAACAACTTGCTGCCAAAATCTGGCAGTCGGCAAATAAAATGCGTTCCAAAATCGAAGCGAACGAATACAAAGATTATATTTTAGGCTTTATTTTCTACAAATTTTTGTCCGATAAACTGGAGAAATTTGTCCTTGAACAAGGGTTAGAAAAATCAGATTTTGCCGAGCAGCTTACCGAAGCGGGTGAGTTGGTTGATTATATTAAAGAAAATCTCGGCTATTTCATCAGCTACGAACATCTGTTTTCAACTTGGTTAGCCCAAGGCTCGGATTTCAATATTTCCCATGTTCGCACGGCAATGAGCGCTTTCAGTCGCAATATTGCCGACAATTACACCGCTGTTTTTGACGGCATTTTTAAAACCCTAGAATCGGGTTTGAGCAAATTGGGCGATACCGCCGCCAGCCAAACCAATGCGGTGAAAGATCTTTTCGTGCTGATTGCCGATATTCCGATGGACGGTAAACAGGGCTATGACGTATTGGGCTTTATCTACGAGTATCTCATCGGTATGTTTGCCGCTAATGCAGGCAAAAAAGCGGGCGAATTCTATACGCCGCACGAAGTCTCGTTGCTGATGTCTGAAATCATTGCCGATCATCTGAAAGACCGTGAAGAAATCAGCATTTACGACCCGACCAGCGGTTCGGGTTCATTGCTGATTAACATCGGCCATAGCGTTGCCAAACATCTCAAAAGCGCCGACAGCATCAAATATTACGCCCAAGAATTGAAAGAAAACACCTTCAACCTCACGCGCATGAATCTGGTGATGCGCGGCATTTTGCCGAGCAATATTTTCACCCGCAATGCCGACACCTTGGAAGACGATTGGCCGCTGGAAGGCGAGCCGCTTTATCTGGATGCAGTGGTGTCCAATCCGCCCTATTCCCAGCCGTGGAATCCGAAAGACAAAGAAAACGACATACGCTACAAACGCTTTGGTGTCGCCCCGCAAGCAAAAGCCGATTTTGCCTTTTTATTGCACGACCTGTTCCACTTAAAACCCAACGGTATCATGACCATCGTCTTGCCGCATGGCGTGCTTTTTCGGGGCGGCGAAGAAGAGAAAATCCGCAAAAATCTGGTTGAATACAATCATATCGATGCCATTATCGGGCTACCTGCCAATATCTTTTTCGGCACCGGCATTCCCACCATCATCATCGTTTTACGCCAAGAGCGCGAACGTAACGACGTGTTGATGATTGACGCCTCCAAACATTTCATCAAAGTGGGCAAAAACAACCATTTGCAGGCAAGCGACATCAAGCGCATTGTCGATTGCGTAACCCATCGCCGGGAATTGCCTAAATTCTCTCGCATTGTGCCGAAAGCCGAAATTGTTGCAAACGGCTACAACCTCAACATTCCGCGCTATGTCGATTCTGCCGAACCGACGGAGCAATGGGATATTTTCGCCACCATACACGGTGGCATTCCCAAAGCCGAGCTGGCACAATTCGCAGACTATTGGGCAGCCTTTGACGGTTTACAGACGGCCTTATTTACCGATAACGGCACACCTTATGTGCAGCCGAAAACCGACAATCTCAAAGCCGCCATGCAAAGCCACGCCAGCGTGCTGAATTACCAAGCGCAATTTGCCCAAAACTTTGCCGATTTCACTACCAGCTTGGAAACCCTGCTGATTGAGCCGATGGAAACGCTCAACATATCCCAAACCCAGCAACAACTTGCTGAACTCATTCGGGAAAAAGAGCAGGCAATTCCCCTATTGGATTTCTATACCGCCTATCAAAAACTCGATGACCTATGGCGTGCCGATGCGGCAGGCATTGCCGCCGATTTGGAGATGATTCAAACCGAAGGCAAACAGGCAATTAAGCAGGTTGATCCTTTTATGGTACTGAAAAAAGACAGCAAAACCAAAAAAGAAGCCGAAGTACAAGACGGCTGGGTGGGGCATATTCTGCCGTTTGAATTGGTGCAAACCGTCAAATTGCCGCAGGAATTGGCAAACCTGAAAGCCAAAGAAACCCGCTTGGCAGAAATCGCCGCCGAGATGCAAAGCATTTTGGAAAACCTGAGCGAAGAAGAAAAAGCCTGTCCGGCCGTCAATGAAGAAGGCGACGGCTTTATCAACGCCGAAATTCCCAAAGCCCTGCAACAAGAATTGGAAGCCGACGGCATCGCGATTGCCAAAAAAGCCGACTTAAGCAAAGCCATCGACAAACACATTTTTGCCGAAGAAAGCCTAGGCGCAAAATTGCAGGCTGCCTATAAGCTGCTTGCCGAAGAAAAAACGCTCAAGGCGGAACTCAAAACCCTATCCGCCGAGCTTCATAGCAAAACCAAAGCCGCCATTGAATCCCTGGATGATGCCGAAGCCCTCGATTTGCTCCGCCAAAAATGGTTTGTTCCGCTCAATGCGGCGATGTGCAGGCTGCCTGAAAACATGCTGGCGCAATTCAGCCAAAAACTGACCGCACTTTGCGAAAAATATGCCGACACCTATCAGCACATCAGCGAGCGTAAACAAGAAAGCGCCGCCGCACTGGCGCAAATGATGGATGAACTCACCGGCAGCGAATTTGATTTGCAGGGCATTGCCGCATGGCAGGCGATTTTGAAAGGCTAAGGGGACAAAATGAATAAACAACAAGAGCCACGTTTGCGGTTTAAGGGGTTTACGGCGGCGTGGGAGACGGAAGGTTTTGAAAGCGTTGGAGAGTTTAATCCTAAAGCAGAAATTCCCCAAATTTTCCAGTATGTTGATTTAGAATCTGTTGTTGGTACTCAACTAATTTCATATAGAGAAGAATTTAAGGAAACAGCACCTTCAAGAGCACAAAGATTAGCTAAAAATGGGGATTTGTTTTTTCAGGCTGTTCGTCCTTACCAAAAAAACAATTATCTATTTGAGAAAAATAATGAAAATTTTGTGTTTTCAACTGGATATATTCAAATTCGTCCACAAAATGATGGTTATTTTTTATTAACGTTGGTGCAGAAAGAAGAATTTGTTCAAGAAGTTCTATTACGTTGCACGGGGACAAGTTACCCAGCAATTAATACGAGTAGTTTACAAAATATAGCGATCTTAATTCCTCAAACTGCTGAAGAACAATCCACCATCGGCAATTTTTTCCGTCGTTTAGACAGCCAAATTGCCGAGAGCCGTGCGGTGTTGGAAAAAAGCCGTCAGCTTAAAAAGGCAATGCTGGCAAAAATGTTCCCCACAAACGGTGAAAAAATACCGAAAATCCGCTTTAAAGGGTTTGAGGGGGAGTGGGAGCGAGAAGTACTTAAAGATGTGGTTAATGTATTTGATAATTTACGTATCCCAGTATCTGAAAACAAAAGAACTTCAGGCAATACGCCTTATTTTGGAGCAAATGGAATACAAGATTATGTTGATGGTTTCACTCATAATGGAGAGTTTGTATTAATTGCAGAAGATGGCGCAAATGATTTAAAGAACTATCCTGTTCAGTATGTTAATGGGAAGTGTTGGGTAAATAACCATGCTCATGTTTTGCAAGGTAAATCTGAAATTTTAAATAATATTTTTTTATTTTCGCGCTTTCAATCAATGGATATTTCCCAATTTTTAGTTGGTGGTGGTCGAGCTAAATTAAATGGAAGCACAATGTTGGAAATTGAAATTGAATTTCCAAAAGATAAAAAAGAACAAACCGCCATCGGTAATTTCTTCCGCCAACTGGACGAAACCATTGCCTCACAGTCGGCAGAGGTCGAGAAATTAAACCAACTCAAAAAAGGGCTGTTGGCGGCGATGTTGGTGTAGGCGGCGTCCTGCCCATGACTAAGGCCGTCTGAAAAATTGTGGTAGCGCCCTTACGGAGAAAAAGAATGTTTAATAAAGAAGCTGATTTTGAAAACGCACTGATTGCCTTGCTGGCTACAAAAAGCTGGGAAAAGGAAGTGTTGCGCCATCCCACCGAAGAAAAGTTGATTGCCAACTGGCAGGAGCATTTAGATAAAACCAACCAACATATCGACAAGCTCGATGTGCCGTTGCTTCGCACGGAAATGAACCAGATTTTGGAGCAGGTGCAGGCATTGAAAACGCCTTATGCGCTAAACGGCTTTATCAACGGCAAAACGGTGGCCATCAAGCGTGAAAATGAGAAAAGCCGTCATTTCGGCAAGGAAGTGTCGTTGGATATTTTCGACCGTGAGGAAATTTCTGCCGGCAAAAGCCGCTATCAAATTGCCCAGCAGCCCCACTTCACCCCTCGTTCGGATTTATACCCCAAACAGCGCGGCGATTTGATGCTGTTAATCAACGGTATGCCGATGTTTCATATTGAGTTGAAACGCTCAGGCGTGCCCATCAGCCAAGCGACCAACCAAATTGAGCGATACCATAAGGCGGGCGCATTTTCGGGCATTTTTAGCCTGGTGCAGGTGTTTGTGGCGATGACGCCGGAGGAATGCCGCTATTTTGCCAATACCGGCGATCAATTAAATCCGGCGTTTTATTTCCGTTGGGCGGATTTCAATAATGTGTATATGAACGATTGGGATAAGGTGGCGACGCATTTCCTCTCGATTCCGATGGCGCACCAATTTATCGGCGATTACACCATTGCCGATGCGAAAGACGAACAGCTGAAAGTGTTGCGCAGCTATCAGTATTATGCGGTTAACAAGATTGCTGACACGGTGGCAAAAACAAATTGGACGGCGGGCAATCAGCGCGGCGGCTATATTTGGCATACCACCGGCTCGGGAAAAACGATGTCGAGTTTTAAATCGGCGCAGTTAATCAGCCGCCGCAAAGATGCGGATAAGGTGATTTTCTTGCTTGACCGTATTGAGCTGGGCAAGCAATCGCTGGAGGAATATCAGAATTTTGCCGACAGTAAAGATGATGTGCAGGCAACGGAAAATACCGCCATTTTGCTCGCCAAGCTGAAAAGCAAACAAGACCGCGACCGCTTGATCGTTACCTCCATTCAAAAAATGAGTAATATCAAGGCGGAAGAAGGAGTCAATGAGGCAGATATCGAGCAAATCAGCGGCAAGCGGCTAGTGTTTATTATTGATGAAGCCCACCGCACCACCTTTGGCGATATGTTGCTCACCATTAAGCACACCTTCCCCAATGCGCTTTTTTTCGGCTTTACCGGCACACCGATTGAAGAAGAAAACGCCAAGAAAAGTTCAACCACTACCACGGTTTTCGGCAATGAGTTGCACCGCTATTCCATTGCAGACGGCATTCGCGATGAAAACGTGCTGGGCTTTCACCCCTTCCATATCCGCACCTTTAAAGACAGTGATTTACGCAGAGCCGTCGCCCTGCAAGAAGCCAAAGCGGCGGATGAAAGCGAAGTGTTCGCCAGTGAAGCGAAAAAGAAAATCTACAACCGCTTTATGAACGAGGTGCCGATGGCGGGCAAGTATGATAAGGACGGCAAGTATCAAAAAGGCATTGAGGATTATGTGCCCAATGTGCAATATCAAACGCCGGAACATGTTAATGCGGTGATTGACGATATGCTGGAAAATTGGCAGCGGCTCAGCCAGGGCAAAAAATATCATGCCATTTTTGCCACCAGTTACATTTCTGAAGCGGTCAATTATTACCGCCTGATTAAAGCCAAAAATTCCGGGCTGAAGCTGACCGCTCTTTTCGATCCGAATATCCTCAATGATGGCCAGAGCAGTGATAAAGAAGAATGGATTGCCGAAATTTTGGACGATTACAACGCCCAGTTCGGCACGAATTTCGGCTATGCCAGCTATGCCAAATTCAAAACGGATTTGTCAGACCGGCTGTCCCACATCAATGCCTATAAAAGAATCAAGCCCGACGAGCAGTTGGATTTATTGATTGTGGTCGATCAGATGCTGACGGGCTTCGACAGCAAATGGCTCAATACGCTCTATTTGGACAAAATTTTGGATTACGCCAACCTGATTCAGGCGTTTTCCCGCACCAACCGCCTGTGCGACAAAACCGATAAGCCTTTTGGTTTAATCCGCTATTACCGCAAGCCGCACACAATGCAACAAAACATTGAGCGTGCCGTTAAGCTCTATTCGGGCGACCGTCCAATGGGCTTGTTTGTGGATAATTTGGATAAGGTTATTGACAAAATGAATGTCTGCTTTGCCGATATTGCCGATATTTTCAAACGGGCGAAGGTGGCAGATTTTGCAGCCAATCCTGATGATGCGACTGCGTGTGCGAAGTTTGTCAAATTATTCAATCAGCTCAACGATCACTTGCAGGCTGCGCGGCTGCTAGGCTTTGGGTGGGAAAAATTAAGCTATGACGTGGCACAGGAAGACGACAGCGTGATCACTGCTACACTCAATTTCGATCAAGAGACCTACGATAAACTGCTGGCACGTTATAAAGATTTATTTAAAGAAGAACCTGGCGGCGGCGGTGGAGGTAGCGACGAAGTGCCATTTGATTTGCGTTCGTATATCAATGAAATCGAAACCGATAAAATTGATCAAAATTATATGAATGAACGTTTTAAGAAATGGCTCAAAGCAATTGGCAGCATGGAAGAAGCTGCGGCACTTGAGGAGCTTCACCACTCTTTTGCCACGCTTTCCAAGGAAGATCAAAAATTTGCCGAACTGTTTTTACACGATGTGCAATCTGGTGATATTCAGCTTGACCCAAGTTTGGCATTGAGCGACTACATCACCGATTACAAACAAAAAGATGCCAACGATAAAGTGGAGAAAGTTATCCAAAATTTAGGCTTGGATGGCGATTTACTCCGTGCAATGCTGGCAAGAAAATACACCCGAGAGAATTTGGATTTGGGTCGGCTAAACAGTCTAAAAGCGACGGTTGACAGAGAAAAGGCAAAGGTTTATTTCAATGAAGAGCGTATGATTTTCTTGAATAAACGGATTGATGAATTTTTGAGGGAATTTATTACAGGTTAGTCATTAGAGAAGATTATTTGCAGGGTTTGAGTCAAGGCTTATAAACTGAGTTTCGTTACTGAATATACCCCTCGTTGGTATGGATTTCTCCGGAAGTTGCAACAAACTATCCAAAAAGTCTGCAACAAACATCTGCATGGTTTGACAAAGTACAGAGAAACTATGGCAACATCAAATTGCCTATGTTGTTTGTAGTTGGAGAAGATGATGCCAATGCACCGTCGGATACGTCGGATACTGTGATTACCTCCTACCGCATGACACCGTATGCAGATTAATATCACGAACTTCTCAACGGTATGTAGTCGACAATCAACCTGTTTTTGAATAGCAGATAATAAAAAAGGTCGTCTGAAAAATTTCGTGAAAAAAAAGTGGGCTAAAAGCCCACCTTTTTTAACGGTTACTACCCCATTTTCCACGCGGAGATGCGTTTCAAATTATCCACCGTGTCGTGATTGACGATGGCGGCGAACGTGCCGTCCAGTTTGGCAATTTCGGCTTTGTCTTCATCGCTGAGCGCAAAGTCAAAGACGTTCAAGTTCTCCGCCATGCGTTCGGGTTTGGTGGATTTTGCCAACACGATGATGTCGCGTTCCACCAGCCAGCGGGTAATCACTTGCGCCACGGATTTGCCATATTTCGCGCCGATTTTGCTTAACACGGGGTTGTGGAAAATATCGTTTTTACCTTCGGCAAACGGCGCCCACGCTTCCACGGCGATGCCTTCAGCCTGCAAAGCGGCAACGGCTTCGGTTTTTTGTTGGAACGGATTGATTTCAATCTGATTGGCTTGCGGCATGACCTTATTGAACAGCCCCAAATCTACCGCGCGTACCGGCGAAAAATTGCTCACGCCGATGGCGCGGATTTTGCCGGCTGCCTGATATTCTTCCAGCGCGCGCCATGTGCCGTAGCTGTCGCCGTAAGGCTGATGAATCAGCACCATATCGATGTAATCCAAATTCAGACGGCCCAATGAACGATCCAGCGACGCTTTGGCAGCTTCGTAGCCGAAATTTTCCACCCAAATTTTGGTGGTAACGAACAATTCTTCGCGCGCCACGCCGCTGTTTTTAATCCCCAAACCGACTTCGGTTTCATTCATATAAACCTGCGCGGTGTCGATGTGGCGGTATCCTGCTTTGATGGCAGCAATCACGGCTTGCTCGGTTTCTGCAGGCGGAATCTGGAATACACCGAAACCGAGCGCAGGAATTTTTACGCCGTTGTTTAATTTAATGTTTTGCATGATGTTGTCTCCTGTTTGTTCTCGTGAAAGTGCAGTCATTTTAGCCCGTGTTTTTATTGAGATAAATCGGGTTTAGTTTTATGATGTCGTGAGTTGAATTCAATAATTGAAGTGACCGTAGGAGGTGTAACCCGACGGTTCACGCACGAATAAAATATAAAAATTTTTAAATACATGCGTCCAATTGGCACAAGTGCGGTCGGTTTTTTATGAGCGTGGCGGATGCAATCAATTCGGGGCAACTGGTTGAGCTATTACCTGAATACGCCATCACTTACGATCCGCTTTACCTCTATTACCCCAGCCGCCGCTGGCATTCGAATGTGTTTAAGTTGATTGTGGATGTACTGCGGGTGGAGGTCGTCTGAAAGCGTAGCTTCAACGAAATTTCCGTAAGAAAGCTGAGTTTCCGCGAAGCTGAAACACAAAAAAGCAGCCTGCACATTTGGAAAACGAAGTACAGGCTGCTTTTTATCGCGCCAATCATCCACACATTGATGCTTCCAGGTAGCCTTTAAATAATAAAAATAAAACATAAAAGCTCAAAAACGACCAATTATTTCTTATCGAGAAAACATATTCTTCCCCAAACGGGATTGTTCGCGCAAAAGTTTCCCGTAAAATCATCCGCTTCAAAACGAATTGGGAAACACCATGAACAAAATGCCCGTATTGTTTGTCGGACACGGCAGCCCG
>ERZ773075.1445-NODE-1445-length-12172-cov-11.6819_pt1 | contig 12172 bp, 8 predicted proteins | sample MGYA00580614_ERZ773075 | MGnify/ENA primary metagenome ERZ773075 (study PRJEB29015, sample SAMEA2738021) | human oral metagenome | biome: human oral; feature: human-associated habitat; material: dental | place: China | collected 2043 ... | reverse complement strand
TCCCTATCGCCGCCGCCTGCGCGCGCCCACCGAGACGATTGCCCCGGCCGGGAGGATATCCTGCGGATTGATCGACTTTGGGACGGCGTTGAGGGTCAGCCGGAAGATCGGCGGCGCCGCCTGCGCCAGCTCGAGCCTGCCGCCCGCGCCCTCGGCGAGGCTGCGCGCCAGCGGAAGGCCGATTCCAGTTGAGCCGCCGGTCGAGACGCCCTTGTTGAAGATCGCATCGACAAGGTCCTCGCGTATGCCCTCGCCTTCGTCGGAGATGTCGATCACCACTCCCTTGCCGACTTTCCGCGCCGCGACTTTCGTCGTCCCCCCGCCGTATTTGAGGGAGTTCTCGATGAGGGTCGCGACGATCTGCGCGAGGGCGCCGGGCGTTGCGAGAACGGCCACTCCGGCGTCGTCCTCGAATACGAGGCGTCTGTCGGCCTTGGCGAAAGAGCGCTCCCACTCATCGGACTGCTGTTCGAAGAGCTTGGAGAGGGAAACCGCCTCGGTGCTGGCCTCAACGGCGCGGGAGGAGCGCAGCAGATCGGCGACGACGCCGGTGAGCCGCTCCACCTGTTCCAGGCACGAGGCGGCCTCCTGACGGACCTCCTCTTGCTCGGAAAGGTACTCGATCTCCTCAAGCCGCATCGACAAGGCGGTGAGCGGCGTGCGCAGCTGGTGCGAGGCGTCCGCGGCGAACTGCCTCTCGGCGGCGATGCGCCCGGCCATGCGGTCCGCGGTTCTCACGAGCTCCTCGTAGACGAGGTCGATCTCCTCTATTCCGGATTTCTTCATGCGCGGGCTCGCCTGGCCGGCGCCGATCTGCTCCGCGGCCGCGGCGAGGTAGATGAGCGGCGCGGATATTTTCCGCGACTGGCGGCGCGCCAAAGCGACGGCCACAAGGAATGACACCGCGACGGCGGCCCCGCCAAGGGAGATGAACAAACCGATCCTGCGCCACACAGCGCTTCGCTCTATGCCCACCGTCACCTGCGCCCCCGAGGTTCCCGTGGCCGTGTGCTCGATGGCGTCCTTGTCGGTTTGCGCGCCGACTTCCGCCTTCTCCCCCGAGATCGCGACACGGACGAACATGGGGTATGTCGCGCCATCGACGGTCGCGCGCATGACGTCGAGGGGCAGGACGTCGAAGTTGCCCTGCTGCCCTCTGCCCTTCAGCCCTTCGCGCTGATCCGAGACGTTCTTGTCGACGACGTTGGCGATCTGCGTCGCCCGGCGATGGACGTCCTCGTCCGCGCTGCGAAGGATGTAGAGCGAGCCCAAGGCTATACCCGGCAGGCCGAGCAGGAGGACGGCGACCGTCACGGCGACCGTCGTCATCGTGAGGGCCCGCCTGCGCATCGCTCACTCCCTTTCGAGACGGAATCCCACTCCGCGCACCGTCGAAATGTAGCGCGGATCCGAGACGGAATCCCCGAGCTTCCGGCGCAGCCACGAAACGTGCATGTCGAGCTTCTTCGAGGCGTCGTCCTCCGGCGCGTCCCACACGTCCCGCATGATGTCAGCGCGGGAAACCGCCTGCCCGGCGTTGCGCGCGAGGACCACGAGCAGGTCGTACTCCTTGCCGGAGACCCCGAGTTCCGTCGTTCCTCGGACGACCCTGTGGGCGGGAACGTCGATGACCAAATCCTGGACGCGGATGACGTCGCTCTCGCTGGCTTCGCTTCGGCGCAGCACTGCACGCACCCGCGCGAGAAGCTCGGCGAGGCGGAAAGGCTTGGTGACGTAGTCGTCGGCTCCGGCGTCGAGGCCGACGACCATGTCGACCTCTTCCGAACGGGCCGTGAGGATGAGAATCGGAAATATCCACCCTTGGGAACGTGCATGGCGTGCGACGTCAAGGCCGTCCATGTCGGGAAGGCCGAGGTCCAGGATGGCGACGTCCACGCCGCCGCCCATCGCCTCAATGGCGTCCCGGCCGGTCTCCGCCAAATGCACGTCGTATCCCTCCCGCCCGAGGGCGCGCAGGAGTGGTCCGGAGATCGCGGTGTCGTCCTCTACAAGAAGCATCTTCGTCATGAGCTGATTCTAATGCAATTCCGTTACAATTTGCCTGCCCGTCTTAGGAAATCTTTACTCTTAAAACACCGAGTCGCAGGCCGCCGCTTTCCGAGGGCTTAACGGCGCTCCCAGTTCATAAAGAACGCATACCCAAAAGGCCGTCCCTTCGCTTGCGTACAAGCCGATCCCCCGCCCGGGCGGCCGCCCGAATCGCGGCAGTTTCCCAAAGCGCCGCGCAGGCGTCGGGCGCTCGCCCAAGCAAAGGCCCGTCACGACGAGGGCATCCTCCGCACCTCGACCGCTTCGATCTTTCCGAAACCTTGAAGATTCGGGCTTCCGGCCTGAACGAGCGTGTAGCGGCCGGGCACGAGCGAACGCAAGGTTTCCGCGGTTTCGCTGTCGGTCAGGATCGTCCCAGATTCGGCGACGTCGACCAAACGCGAAGCAAGGTTGACCTTGGGCCCGAAAATGTCGCCAAAGCGCGAGACGACGCCTCCCCACACGAGGGAGGCTCGCACCGGTAGCATGCCGGGCACCTTCCGCAGTTCGTCCACGACGTTCGTCACCACCCGCGCGCCGGTGTCGAGGTCGTCGGCGATGTAGAGAAAGGCGTCTCCGATGCTTTTGACCACCCGCGCGCCGTGGGCGTGTATGGCCATGCGGCAGGTGAAGTCGAACTCCTCGACGAGCTCGATGAACTCGGCCGACCCCAGCTCGTTCGATCGATTCGTGAAGGCCACCATGTCGATGAATCCGAAGGCCCTGCGCAGGGTGACGTCGGAGGCCTCGGTCAGCTCCATCTGGGAGACTTCCGTCTCGCTGCGTCGGAGAAGGGCGACCATGTGGCGCCTCCACGAGTATTCCATCTGCCGACGCAGATAATCCTCGTAGTCGACGATGTTGTCGAGAACCCAGAACCTGGCCGAGATCCCGTCAAGCCCGAGTTCCCTGCGCGCATAGTCGACGAGCACCTCGTGCTGCCAAAGAACGAGGCGGTCGGACATGTGGGATTGGGCGCGATTGAGCGATTCCAACGTTTCGTGGGTCAGCAGGCCCGAGCGAAGCGCCTTCGCGTGAAGCCGCATGGCGTCGACGTCGCCGTCGGTGAATATCCGTTTCTCGCGACTCTCCGAGACCGTGGGAAAACCCATGGCCAGCCAGAAGCGGAGGGCCGTTTCGACGTCGAGCCCCGCAAGCTCGGCCGCCTGCAGGAGGGAATATCGCTCCCCTCCGCCGAGCATGCCGCGCGCATGCCGTTCGACGGTGTTGAGCGGCACGCTTTCATCGACCGACCGGCTCTCATCGTCCTGCCGTCTCTCATCGATCTGTCGGCTTTCGACGCCGGAAAGCCCCTTCTCGTTGCGGTCCACGGCCTCGCCTCCGGACCCGTCGTCCGTTTCCATTCCTTTTACATCGTGCAATTGTGTCACGTACCTCCCTCGTTTTGTGCCTTCAATCACACACTATACGGCACGGCGGAGGCCCGCGTCACGCGTTGTGGATGAGCGTCGCCCGTCGAGTGGCGGCTCGGAGGAGATCGGCGCCGCCGAAAAGCAGGCAGAGACGGAAGAAACCGGCGCCTGCGCCCCAAGAGCCCATGACAACTGATCCTGGCCCCGTCTGCCGCGGCGGCCGCGCCTCAGCCCGCCGCCCTTCAGCCCAAAGACTCCAGGTCTGCCCATAAACTCCGGGTCTGCCCAAAAACTCCAAGAATTGCGCTCATGGACAGGCGGACAGCCAGCCGCGTCCCCCGCCTCGAAGAGGCGCCGGCACAATGACGCTCTTTCCCGACAGGTTCAACGACGCTCATTTGCAACAGGCTCAATGACGCTCTTTCGCGACAGGCTCAACGACGCTCTTTCGCGGCAGGCTCCGCAAATCTTCCACGCCTCGAAGAGGCGCCGTGGATTGCGCCGGAGGAGAATGCTCCTATGGCCGCAAGGGCTCGAATCGATAAACTTGGTCCATGACAAATATTCGCACCCCCAGCGCCATCGACGCACTCGCGAACGAGTACTTTCACGCAGACCTCGCTTTGTCGCCCGAAGCGGCCACCGTCGTGGGAACGGACGACGCCGACCACGGAGCCCTTTCAGACTATTCTCCCGCCGGCGTGGACGAGCAGCGCAGCTTGATATCCGGGACCCTCGCCAAGCTAAACTCCCTTCCGATCGCCGACGACGTCGATCGGATCACCGTGGCGGCGATGAACGAGCGCCTTGGGCTGGAGCTCGAGCTCATCAACTCCGGCGAGAGGTGCGGCGAGATCAACGTCATCGCCTCACCCATCCAGGGCGTCCGAGACATCTTCGACCTCATGCCCACCGAAACCGAGGCCGACTGGGACAATGTCAACCGCCGTCTCGGCGTCGTCGCCGAAGCCCTCGAAGGCTACAAGGAATCCTTGCGGCAGCGAATCGCCTCGGGGCCGCCGATCCCGGCGCGCCAGATCGAGAGGTGCGCGGAGCAGTGCGAGGGCGCCGCCGGCTCGGCCTCCCCCTTTCTCCATCTGGTGAACAAACGGCCCGAAGTCGCCGCGAACGCCGACTCGGCGCGCGTGGCCTACGGCCAGCTCGCCGATTTCCTGCGGGAGATGGCATTGCCGACGGCGGTGGAGGAAGACGCCGTGGGCCGCGAGCGCTACAGCCTCTTCTCGCGCCACTTCCTCGGCGCGGACATCGACCTCGACGAGACCTACGAATGGGGGAAGGCCGAGCTCGCGGAGATCGTCGCGGAGCAGGAAAGGACGGCGCGCGAGCTGTACGGACCCGGCGTCGGCGTGCGCGAGGCGATGGAGAGGCTGGATTCGGATCCCAAGCGCAAGCTCTCCGGCGTCGACGCCCTGCAAAGGTGGATGCAGGAGACGGCGGACGCCTCGGTTGCGGCGATGTCCGAGCATTTCGACATTCCCGAGCCGCTGCGCACGATCGAGTGCTGCCTGGCGCCGTCGGGAACCGGGATCATCTACTACACGCCCCCGACGGGCGATTTCTCGCGACCGGGCCGCATGTGGTGGTCCGTGCCTTCCGGTGTCACGGAGTTTGCGACCTGGAAGGAAAAGACCACCGTCTACCACGAAGGCGTTCCGGGCCACCACTTGCAGATCGGGCTCACAACGTACATGCGCGACTTGCTCAACGACTGGCGCCGGAACGGAACCGCGGGCGGCTGCTGGGTGTCGGGCCACGGCGAGGGCTGGGCCCTCTACGCCGAGCAGCTCATGGCCGAGCTCGGGTACATGGACGAGCTGGGCGACCGCATGGGCGTGCTCGACTCGATGCGGCTGCGCACCTCGCGCGTGGTGGTGGATCTCGGCGTTCACCTGCGCAAGGACGCCGGCCCGTGGGGTGAGGGCACGTGGGACGCCGATTCGGCGTGGCGCTTCCTGCGTGAGAACGTCGCCAGCGACGACGCCTTCCTGCGCTTCGAGCTCAACCGCTACCTGGGGTGGCCGGGGCAGGCGCCGTCGTACAAGATCGGCCAGCGCATCTGGACGCAGCTTCGCGAGGAGGCCCGGGCGAAGGAGGGCGCGAACTTCGACCTCAAGGCGTGGCACAACAGGGCCCTGTCGATCGGCTCGGTGGGCCTGGACGTTCTGCGCGAGGCCTTGGCGTGAGCGGGTCCTCACGGGGGCATGCGGGTGAGGCCGGGCATGCCGGCGATACCGGGTATGACCCAGCGGGCGAAGCCAGACGTGACCTGACGGGTGCAGCCGTGCCTGATGACCCAGCGGGCGAAGCCAGACGTGATCTGACGGGTGCAGCCGTGCCTGATACCCCAGCGGGCGAGGCCGGGCGCAGACGATCCGCTGATCTGGCCGATGGCAAGGGTGACGCCACAGATTCGTTTGCCGAAATGCCACCTGAAAACGAATGGGCGAAGAAGCCGCTTGCGAATGAATCGGCGATTGATGCGCCGGGCCGGGGCTGGGCTAGCGCCCGCGCAACGCCTCAGCGGACGCGCGGCGGCAGGCTCGGCCTGACGGGCAACGGACGTCTCCGGCTGGCTCTGGCCAGTAAATCACCTGCACGGCTGGCCACCCTGCGGGCCGCGGGTTTCGATCCGCTCGTCCAGGTCTCCGACGTCGACGAAGAAGCCCTCCTCGAATCGGTTCGCGGCGGGCCGGCGCAAAAGGTCCTCGCCCTCGCGACGGCGAAGGCCCGTGCGGTGGCGTATGACCCGCGCGAGGCGGCGGGGGCCGACATCGTTGTCGGCTGCGATTCGATGTTCGAGTTCGACGGCCAGGCAGTCGGCAAGCCCGGCGCCCCCGAAACGGCGCGGGAGCGCATCGCGCGTATGGCCGGGCGCAGCGGAGTCCTTCACACGGGCCACCAGATCATCCATTTGGAGAGCGGGGCGTCGCTGGGGGCGGTTTCCCACGCCGTCGTCCATTTCGCGCCGATGTCCGACGCCGAAGTCGAGGCATACGTCGCCACCGGGGAGCCGCTGCACGTGGCGGGCGCCTTCACCGTGGACGGATTGGGCGGGCCGTTTGTCGAGAGGGTCGACGGCGACTATCACGGCGTGGTCGGCATCTCGCTGCCGCTGCTGCGCGCCATGCTGGCGAACTGGGGCGTCTCGATCACCCGGCTCTGGCAGCCGCCGGTCAAGTTGGCGGGCGATGCGGCACACTCGCCCGCTGTCGAATCTGTCTTGGCCGCCGCAGATGGCACTCCATCCGATAGCAGCATCGACAGTGGTGCCGCCGGCGTCGCCGATGCGAGCGGTGCAGCGGAAGTGCCGGCTGCCGGTTCGGGGCGTCCAAAACCCAGAGGCAAGCCATTGAGCGACAGGACACCGAGCGCCAAACCGCTGCGCGGCAAGCCACACAGCAGCAGACGCCGAAAAGGCGCGGACGGTTTCATTTTGTGCCCCTGCGGGGTCGAACACTGGGGCTTGGCGGGCGCCGCGGGGATCCTTGCCTTCCGCGAGCGCGAATCGATCGAGGTGCTCGTGCAGCTGCGCGCCGAATGGTCGCATTCGGGCGGAACATGGTCGAACCCGGGCGGAGCGATTGGCTGGTCGGAGACCCCACTGGAGGGCGCGCTGCGCGAATTCGAGGAAGAGACGGCGATCAGCGCGGACAGCCTCGATGTGGTCGGCAGCATCGTGCGCGATCACGGCGACTGGCGCTACACGACGTTCGCGGCCCGCTGCGAGACGGCCGAGCCCGTGCCCAACGACGAATCCCTCGCGCTCGAATGGGTGCCCCTCGACGATTTGCTGCAGGGCCGCCTCGACCGGCCCGTGCACCCCGCTTTCGCCGAAGATCTGCCGCGCCTGGCCGAGGTCATCCGCGGCGCTGCACGCTGACCGGCCCTGTCTTTCGCGGCCATCGGTCTTTTCCCGTTCGCCAACCGGCCGTCAGCAGCCGACCGTCTTTTCCGCAGGACCGACCGGTTCCCAGCGAACGCCCATCATTCTCTTGGTAGGCTTGGGCGCATGAGTGCAAAGAACGCGTGGGGCCGAGGCCTGGCAACTGTTTCCGACGGACGTATTCTCGACGTGTGGTATCCGGAGCTCGGATTCGGCGAACCCACCAAGGGCGCCGACCTTGAGCTGGCCGAGACCGAAGACCAGATTCGCGCGGTCCAGACGCGGGCCGTCACGACGTCGATCGACGTCGACGCCGCTCCCGAGAACGCCGCCGACGCCTACCTGCGCCTGCACTTGCTGTCCCATAGGCTCGTGCGCCCGAATGAGATCAACCTGGAGGGAATCTTCGGCGTCCTCGAAAATGTGGCGTGGACGAATCTGGGGCCCGTGGCCGTGGACAAGCTGACCGAGGTGCAGCTGCGCGCCCGCGCGGTCTGTGCGAACCTGCAGGTGCTCGGCGTCGACAAGTTCCCGCGGATGGTCGATTACGTCGTGCCTTCGGGCGTGCGCATCGCCGACGGCAACAACGTGCGCCTGGGCGCGCATCTGGCAGAGGGGACCACCGTTATGCACGCCGGTTTCGTCAATTTCAACGCGGGAACCCTGGGCAACGCGATGGTCGAGGGTCGGATTTCTCAGGGAGTGGTGATCGGCGTCGGTTCGGACATCGGCGGCGGCGCCTCCACGATGGGCACGCTTTCCGGCGGCGGCAAGGAACGGGTGCGCGTGGGCGAGCGCTCGCTCGTGGGTGCGAACGCGGGAATCGGCATCGCGCTCGGCGACGACTGTATTGTTGAGGCCGGCCTGTACGTCACGGCCGGAACGAAGGTCACAGTCCTGCCAGCCAAGGGCGAGGGCGGCGAACCGCGCGTGGTCTCGGCCCGCGAGCTTTCCGGGGCGAACAACATCCTGTTCCGCCGCAACTCGATCACCGGCGCCGTCGAGGCGGTCCCCCGCGCGGGCACGGGAATCGAGCTGAATTCGGCGCTCCACGCCAACTGACCGGTGGTCTGGTCGAAATCTCGATAGGGCCAATAGCCTGATTTCCGGAGCAGCCTAGTTTCCGCATGAAAGTGCCTTCGCGCACGATAGCGACCATTCTTGGCGTTCACGATGCACGAAGGCACTTTTAGCAGATACTTATCTTGACCCCAAGCAAGGGGCTTTTCCCGACTCCTGACTCCGATGGAGCCAGTCCACCCAGTAGAGTTCGAATGCGCCCGAATGCGCCCAATCCCGCCAAATTAGGAAATGTTGGCCCTAGCCCTGGCCCCGACCGAACCAGAACACCAGCCCGACGGAGTCCCGGTGCCTCGACAAGCCTTTTGCGGCAGCTAGCCCGGTCGCTAGCCCTCCGCAGCTAGCCCCGCAACAGTGCCTCGGGCAGGTGCGGCAGACGGCGGACCGCTTCGTCGATAGCGGAGTCGGTTGCCGTGAGGGAGATTCGCACGCGGTCGCGCCCGGCCTCGCCGTAGAAATCGCCCGGGGCGACGACGATGCCCAGCTCGGCGCACGCCCGAACGATGTCCCAGCCTGTCGGCGCTTCTGCCACGCTGCCGCCATCGTGACTAGAACCAGCCACACCGCCGGCAGCATCGGCGCCGGAATCGCCAGCCACACCGCCAACCGGGTCACCAGCCGCGCTGCCGCCAGCCGAGTCGCCATCCACGGTGCCGCCAGCCGCGCCGCCCGGCCGTTTTGCCGCCGCCCAAATGTAAAGCCCGGCCACAGACAGCGGGTCATTGACCAGGCCCGCGGCGTCGAGCACTGCCAGGAGCTTCTCGCGCCTGCGCGCGTAGACTGCCCGCTGCTCAGCCACATGCGCGTCGTCGCCCAGCGCCCACGTCATCGCGGCCTGCACCGGTCCAGGCATGAGGAATCCCGCGTGCTTGCGGATTTCGGCAATCGGCCCGATCATCGCCGGGTCGCCCGCGAGGAAGGCCGCCCGGTAACCTGCCATATTCGACTGCTTGGAAAGCGAGTACAGGCACAGGAGGCCCGCGACGTCTCCGTCGCACACCCGCTCATCCAGGATCGACGGCGCCTCGGGAACGTCCCACGCGAGCTCGGCATAGCACTCGTCGCTGGCGACCACGACGCCGCGCTCCCGCGCCCACGCGAGAATCCCCCGCAGGCGCTCCACGCCGAGCACGTGCCCGTCGGGGTTCCCCGGCGAGTTGAGCCAGAGCATGCTCATCGCGGGCCACGTCGAAGGGTCGGCGTCAGTGTCCACGGGCACGGGCTCGGCGCCCGCAAGGCGCGCGCCGACGTCGTACGTCGGATAGGAGGCGCGGGGAAAGCCGACGGCGTCCGCGGAGCCCAAGCCGAGGAGCGAGGGCAGCAAAGCCACCATTTCCTTCGACCCGATCGTGGGAAGCACGCCTGTCTCGGCGCGCACACCGCGTCGGCGTTCTAGCCACCCGCGAATGGCTGCGCGCAGCTCGGCCGTTCCGACCGTCAACGGATAGCCATGGGCGTCGGATGCGGCGTCCAAGGCCGCCCGCGCGCCGGAAGGGACCGAGTCCACCGGCGTGCCGATCGTCAGGTCAACAACGCCGTCCGGATGCGCGGCGGCGCGCTCTCGCACCGGCACGAGCGAGTCCCAAGGGAAGTCAGGAAGCTGAGCGCCGAGGAGTCCCATCACTCCCCCTGCGGAGGAAGTCCGGCGACGTAAGGATGATCGCTGCCCGTGGGCCCCAGGCGCTGGGCGCCGCCAGGCGAGCCGATGTCGTCGAAAAACTCGGCGTTGACCGACTCGAACACCGACCATTCCTCGGGAAGGTCGTCCTCATAGTAGATCGCCTCGACGGGGCAGACGGGCTCGCACGCGCCGCAGTCGACGCACTCGTCAGGGTGGATGTAGAGCGTGCGTTCGCCCTCGTAGATGCAGTCGACCGGGCATTCGTCGACGCATGCGCGATCCATGACGTCGACGCACGGAAGCGCGATGATGTACGCCATTTCCTTCCTTCTTTCGTAGTGACTACAAGCCTAATCCTTGTGGGACCTTAGGGCTATAGCGTCACTTGCACACCACTCGATTGGTCGGCGAATAGGTCCACTTGTAGCTCGAATTTTCGTGGACCTTTCCGTCTCGCGAGACTTTCCGCGAAACGGTCACCGTGAAGCCCGGCCCCCCGGCCCCGGAGGGTTCGCAGTCGCGGGCCGGGTTGACCTTCGTCGTCGGCGCGACCTGGGCGTAAGGCTTCGACGTCGACGTCTCGACGTCCCAGTACTTCGTCGACCAGAGCTTCGAATACACCTTTCCGTCGGCAACCCAGGTGTCGATGACCGCGCCGTACGGGGTGTTGTTCTTGAACCTCATGTCGTACTTGCCCTCCCACAGGGTCGATTCCATTCCCATCGGGTAGCGCGAAAAGTACTTCGAGTGAGGTTTGTGCTCCACATCGACGAACCCCGCCCGATACCCCAGGTTGAAGGTGTTTGTGGACAGCTGGGAAAGGCCTCCGCCCAAGGCGGTCGAGTTGAAGCCGTTCGCGACCACGCCCGAAGAGACAAAGCCGTGCGCGGCGTCGATGGGCCCGAGCGCCTTGAGCAGCGAGAACTCCTCGTCGGGTTTGACCAAGGTGTTCGCCACCTTTTGCGTGCCGACCTTGAGGTTCGTGGTGCGAACCGCATCATTGGTCAAGGGGGTCTCAATCGAGGAGACGACCTCCTTGACGCCCATCTTCTCCGCATCCTCCGTGGTGAACTTCGCGGGGACGGACTTCGTGGCGATCTCGACCTTCCGGTCTCCCGTCGTCGCGGCCTCCGCAGCGGATTCCGCGAGTTTGCCCTCGTCGAAGCCCACGCCGTCTTCGGATGGAACGACCTTCGGTGTCGTGTGGTCGACTATCTCGATTTTGGCGTCCTTGCCCTCCTTCAGGAGGGTGGGTGCGCCCTTGCGGACGACGTCGCTCAGCTTCTCCGGATCCAGCTTGAGTTTGAGCTCGCCGTCGGAGGCCACGAACTTTGTGACCGAGACCAGCTGCTTCGGGGTCAGCGTCACCGTGGCCGATCCGACTTTCACCGTGAGATTGCCGGAAACAAGGGGCTTGGCAAGGTCTTTCAGAGCCCTTTGCGCCTCGGAGTCCTTGATGTCCGGCTCCTTTTCATTGACGGGCAGAGGGATCGTCTTGCCTTCGAGCATCTTTTCGGCGATCTTCTTGGACGCCTCCTCGCGATCGAGGTCGACCCCCTTCTTCGCTTTCGTCGTCTTCGGGGTCACCCCGTCGAACTCTATCGATGCGTTGGTCGGCGTGTTCACCGAGGCGTCCACAAGGGAATCGACTGTCTTTCGCAGTTTGGCCTGGTCGACGTCGACGGTCGGAGAGACCTCGGAGCCTCCCGTCATGCTGTCCCACAGGCGCAAGGGGTTGAGAGAGAACCCCGCGAGGGAATCGACCGTGGACTTAGCGTCGAATTTCGCACCGATCGAAGAGGGGTCGATAGTTTGCTCCTTGCCCCCGATCGAGACTTTCACGGGCTGAGACAGCCGGCCCGAAAGCTCGGATTCAAGCTTCGCCTGGGCGGCTTCGCGGGACATTCCGCCGACCTTCACGCCGGCGACGGTCGTGCTGCCGGGGATTTTGTTCGAAAAGTAGAACGCGGCCCCCAGGTAGACGACGCCGAAGACAAGGGCGGCCACGGCGACCCAAAGCCACGCGCGACGCCTCTTGGCGGGCTCGCCGTCGGACGCCTCGCCTTTCCGAAGCTTTTCAGCGGTCCTTTCAGCCGACGCTTCGAGGGAAGACAGACCGCCGTCGACGCTCGACGGCGAAGCTTC
>ERZ773075.1438-NODE-1438-length-12237-cov-133.638_pt1 | contig 12237 bp, 10 predicted proteins | sample MGYA00580614_ERZ773075 | MGnify/ENA primary metagenome ERZ773075 (study PRJEB29015, sample SAMEA2738021) | human oral metagenome | biome: human oral; feature: human-associated habitat; material: dental | place: China | collected 2043 ... | reverse complement strand
GCGGCGCGGACGTCCTTCTCAGACACAGTCATGCGAGTCCCTTCCTTGGGTATGTTGATCCGGTGAGCACGCCGTTGCCGACCCGCTCAGTCGAGGGCAATACTCCCCCACCCGGCGCCCGAGGTCACATCGCCGAAGGTCCCAACCCGGCCTCTCCACCCGGTCACAACGCCATGCGATCGGCCACATTCGGGAGGATGACGGCTTTTACAGCGTTTGAAACGGCATGGTTCCGCCCTCAGTGAAGGTCCAGTACGAACGTGTAGCGTTCCCGCATGCCCGTCGCATCCGCCCCGACGTCCCGTCCCCCGTGCTCCGCCGCACGTTCCCGACTCGGCCCGCTGGCGCGCCCGGTCCTGATCGCCGCCTCATGCCTGGTGCTGAGCGCCTGCACCGCCCACATGGACATGACCATCAGCTCTCGGGGCAGCTACGACGTCGTCCTGGAGATGCGGGATACGACCGGCACCGTCTTCCCCCAGGGCAAGCCCCCCGACTGCTCGACCTACTCCGATCCGACCACCCTGGGAGTACCTGCGGGGACCACGGTCAAGGCCGAACCGATCACCGGCGACGACGGACTCGGTTGCCAGGTGAATATCAGCGGGGTGAAGGTCCCGCAGGCCTCGACGGCTGAGCCGAACACCATCGTTGTGCGCGACGGCGACGTCTACAGGGTGACGATCCGCCCCCTCTCCTCCGACCCCTCGCAGGACTCCGGCCAGGCCGGCGGAGCGACGGGGGCGCCACCGGAGGCCTCAGCCGCCCCGTCAGACGACCAGGGCGAGCCCCAGTCGGGCAGCACGTCCTTCAAAGGGATAGTCGATACCAAGGTCTCAATCACCTTCCCCGGTGCGGTAACGCAGTCCGGCGGGGGCAAGGTCTCGGGCACGACGGTCACCTGGGACGACCCCGACACCGTGGCCAAGGGCGTCAGCGCATCGGGTTACGCCCAGGACTCCCGGGGCGTGTCCTGGTGGAATCGCTCCGGCGTCTGGCTGACCGCGGGACTGGTCGCGCTCGGCGGGGTCCTGGCGGTGGCCGTCCTGCGGCGGCGCACAGCGAGGCGCATGTTGCGCCGACGGCGCACGCGCGAGAAGTAACTATTGACAGGCGGGTGCTCCCATGCAGGAACAGCACCGATTTAGACTCGACGCATGAATGATGCCTCTCGCAACGTCCCACGGCCAGTGGCCTGGGCGGCACTGACCGCTCTCGCCCTGATCCTGGCCGGATGCGGAGTCCACTACGACTTCGTCATCCATGACAACGAGACCGCCGACATGACCTACATCATGTGGGACACCTCCAGCTTGCAGCTCATCACCAAAGAGAAGTGCAACGAGAAGGAGCTGGGGAAGTCGAGCCCGCTGCCCGACGGCGTCGAGGCGACTTATACCTACACGTCCCACAACGGTGACCCGGCATGCCAGGTCACCGCCAAGGCAGTCCCGGTCAACAAGCTCAAAACCGACACGTGGACGATCAAGCACGAGAATGGGCGGTACATCTTCGATCTGTCCCCCGGCTCCCTGAGCAAGCTCGGCTCGAAAAACCCCCAGCTGTCCTCCCAGGACATCGGCGGCAGCACCAAGGTCTCCGTATCCGTGACCTTTCCCGGCGAGGTGACGAAGTCCAATGGGAGGAATGACGGCAACAAGGTCACCTGGGACAATGCCCTGGAGAGCTCCGAGGGCCTCCATGCCGAAGGCGAGGACGGGAAGTTTCAGCTGCGATGGTGGATGATCGCCGCGGCGGGCGGCGTCGTGCTCCTCATCGTCGCGGGCGTCATGCTCTACCTCTTCAGGGTTCGTCGCGCCCAGCAGCTGGACCCCGTCCCCATGTACGGCGAGGCCCCGCAGGACGCCGGAGCCGCCGGCGCCGCTCCCCCAGATGTCTACATCAGCGGCCCGTACCAGTCTCCTCTTCCAGGTGCCCAGCAGCCGATGCCGGGGCCGACCCAGCCCTATCCCGTCGCCGATTATCAGGCCGGCCACTCCCCGTACGTCGAGCCGGGCCCGGGCGCCGGTGTCTTCCCACCTCAGAACGCAGGCTATTCAGCCGGACCCGGCATCTACAGTGCCCCGGAGGGCCCCAGTGTCTATAGCGCCCCGGAGGGCTCCAGCGTCTACAGTGCCCCGGAGGGCCCCAGCGTCTACAGCGCCCCAGAGGGCAACGGGCTCTACTCCCCCAGCCCGGGATACACGCAGGTTCCCCAGCAAGAGGGACATGGTCACGCGGACTTCCGGCCGCCGCAGGAGCGCACCGGGGGTGAGGGCGGACAGTACTTCCCGCCCTACCAGGGCGGATAGTCGCTCGAGCTGCCGCGGACCGGCCCTCGGGCGGTCCGCCCCCCAGCGACGGCCCAGAACGGGGAACCGTCCCCATCAAATTCTGGTTACAACTAGGCGCAGAAACCGCTACTGTGAGGCCATGACACTTGCCGCCACTCGCCGCATCCCCGCGCCCCTATCCGTGTTGACTGCCCTTGTCGTCCTCACCCTGTCCACCGCCCTCACCCTGGTCGGTGCGCCCGGACACGCTGCCTCTCCGGCTGACGGCTCCTCCGCTCTCGATATGACGATCACGGCGGATGTCGTGATCAAGTCCGATGACACGTATTCCATCAAGATGGTCGTGACAGACTCCACAGGTCTCGACATTTTCAACAAGGAGAACTGCAAAGCCGAGTCCTTTGCCGGAGCTGATGTCGGCAAGGTCGACGCCAAAGCCGACTTCAAGGAGGAGGGAGACAAGGCCATCTGCACCATCGAAGGCTCCGGTCCCATCAAGGACAGCGACGGGCAGATCAAGCACGAGGGCAAGGAGTACGTCGTCAAGCTCGGCAATGAGGAGAGCTCCGCCGGCGCGAGCCAGCTGGACGTCACCCAGACCATCACCTTCCCCGGCAAGGTCACCGAGGGCGACGGCGGCAAGGTCGAAGGCAACAAGGTCACCTTCACCGACCTCGACTCCCACACGGTCAGGGGCGGAGACGGCTCGACTCCCGTGTGGGTCTGGATCCTCATCGCCGTGGGCGCGCTGGTGGTGATCGGTGGAGGCGCCGCCGCCTTCTTCATCACCCGCAGCAAGAACAACAAGGGCCAGCCTTCCCCCTACGGCCCAGTGCCCACCCAGGGATACGACCCCAACCCCGCTTTCCAGGCTCAGCCCGGACAGCCCTACGGCGGCCAGCCCGGACAGCAGGCGGGCTACAGCGCTCCTCAGGCTCAGCCCGGACAGCCCTACGGCGGCCAGCCCGGACCGAGCTACTGACCCGCCCTCTATTTCACCGCCAGGTCTTGTGGCCCCGGATTCGCAGGATCCGGGGCCACAATGCAATTTCTTGCGCAGGCGCTCCGGTAAAAATTTTCCACTGGCTTCGAGCCTCATCGGTCAGAACCACTGACAGCAGGGACAGATCGACATATTTCCATCCACACAGCTTTAAGGTGGCACATGCGCTATCCAGCCCTCAGGCACATTCCAGCAGTCGGCCTCATTGCCATTCTCTGGCTCATCACCTCTCTTCTCCCGGAGACAGTGGCGCCAGCAAGTGCCGCCGCGCCTTTAGCGAGTTCGGACGAAGAGACAGTCAGTATCGAGATCAGCATCAAGTCGGATGACGATGTGACAACAACCTTCTTGGCGACCGCACCATCCGATGATGAACAGAGTCTCAAAGAGTTCTGCGTCGAAGAGAACTTTTCGAAGAACAAGGCAAAGCCCAAGGTGACCTTCTCCTCCGAGGACGGAACTCCGACTTGCAAAGCGGTCCTCAACACATCGATCTCCGGCAATAACTACGTGAGCCATGATGGAGATGAGTACGTTGTCGACACCAGCGACGCATCCGAGACCGACAAGAAGAAGAACAGCTCAGTGACGCTGTCAGTCATCTTCCCCGGGAAAGTCACAGACGCCGGCGGAGGGACGATTGAGGGAGAGAAGCAGAATAAGGTCTCCTTCAAGGATTTTTATGACAACAAGACCCGCGGAAAGGACACCGCCGAGGCCACATCCGACTCACGATCCGCCTCGTCCACCGGAGTGATGATCATCATCGTCTTCATCATTATTGCGATGGCGGTGGGAGGAGCGATCGCCCTCATCAGCAACTCCAACAAGAAGAACCGGGAACGGAAGTACTTGGCGGCTCTGGGGCAGCAGTCATTCAATGCCCCGACGGGAGCACCGGCATACCAGTCTCTTGCCCAAGCCCCACAGGCCTCTCCCGTGCCGGGCGCCCCGGCCCACCCGCAGACCTACCACCCACAGGCTCCTCAGCAGGCCGGCTTCCCCCCATCGGCGACGCCGGTCGGACAGGCCGGACACCCGGGAGCCCCGTCATACCACCAACAGCCTCCCGGCTCGGCTCCTCCCGGGGCGGGCGGACCGTACCAGTCACCGAACCACTACAACTACGGGAGTCACTGACTTTCAAGCTCGCGCACCCATGAGCTCCCGCACGCGTTCCAGCCCCCGCTCATCGGCGAGCTCGTCGCGCAGCTCGGGATGACTCGAGTAGAAGTCGATGATCCGCTGCAGCTGGACATAGGTCAGCGCAAGGGTCTCCAAGCGGGCCCGTACCCGCCCCGCCGGCTCGATCTCGATCAGGACCGTTCCGTCCGAGTCGATGCCTACGACCCGCGGCCGGTCCATCCACCAGAGCGGCGACTCTCGGCTTGTGCCCGCTGCGGTACGGATACGTTCCGGGTCGAGGATGATTTCAGTGCTGCGGCGAGGTCGTGGCGCCGTCAGCCCGAGGAAACCGGCCGTCACGAGGAGGACAATCGCGATGAGGAGCGACAAGACAATGCCCGCTCGATCGGTACGATCGCCGACCACCAGGAGCCCCATCGACGCCAGGCTCCCAAGTGCCATGAGCACCGCTTCCACGCGGAGAGCCAGGGGAACGAACCACGTGCTTCTCAAGCGGATTCCCTCAGGACTCCATGTCCACCGCCGACCGGCAACCGTTCGGCATCGGCGTGCTCCGGCGAGCGCAACGACGTGGATGAGGAGCACCAGGAAGACAACAGCACCCAAGAGGAATGCCCCGACCTGCTGGCTGCTGGTGCCATAGGCCGAGCCCACGAGCACGATGACGGCCCAGATCAGGAAGCGCCAGGGGGCACGGCGCACCTTGCGATCCGCCTCCTGGCACGACTGCGGCTCGGAGGAGGTTCGCCCTTCGTCCTGTCGTCCGTCTTCTGCTAGGTCATGCGAGGCCGCCGTCTGCGGGTATGCAGGAGCGGCTCCGCTCCCGACCGGAACAGGCGCGGGTGCGGCTCCACTCGTGGCGGAGGCAAGCAGCTCCATCGTCTCAGGTACCGCAGACCGAGGCCTCGCCGCACCGGACGGCGCCATCACGTACGGCGAGCCGCCATACGGGGAGTCCTGGTACGCCACTCCCGCGTACGGTGAGACTGGATACGACGGCGTGGCGGCCGGTCGTGCAGCCCCTTGAGCCGCAGCATCGTCGGACGCCGTCCTCTCACCGGCCGGGGCGGGTGTGGACATGAGCGCCCGAACCCGTTGCAGGCCCTGGTCGGTGGCGAGTTCCCCTCGCAGATCGGCGTGAGCGGCATAGAACCCGAGGACGGCTTGAAGCTGTACGTGACCGATGGGCAGGACGAAGATGGGAAGAAGCGCCGGACCTCCCGTACCGCCAGTGATCATGACGTGCGGACGCAATCGGTGGACGATGCTCGTCTCAAGATTCGGCTGCGCCGTCCACGGGATACAAGTACGCTTTCGACCACCTGTCCAAATCCATGCTGCATCAGGGGTCAGAATGATCTCCGGTGCTCCCCTGCCCCCGGTGGGGACGGTGACGAGGGTCAGCACCGACCCGAGTAGTACGAAGACCGCCAGTGTGAGCGTCCACGCGCCGTTGATGTCAGCCGCACCCGAGGAGAGCTGCATCCACATGGCCGCGAGCGCTCCCGCCGACGCCACGCTGGCAGGCAGGTAGTCGCCCGGGCCGAGGCCGCGAGAGGGCCCGAACTGGATGAATCCGGATCCCTGATGCCAGTAGTCGGCCGACCGTTGCACCCGGCGGCTCATCGAGATTCTGCCCACCCCGTACAGGGCGGCGCTCACGGCGCCCACGACGAGCATCGTCCCCAGCGGCGCCTTCGAGGTCGCGAGGCGCGAGACACCAATGGCTAGGGCAATGGCGCTGAGCACCAGCACCAAATATCCCTCGACGGCCCGTCCGCGGTCGGCACGCTCCCGAAAGCCGCCTCCGCCAACTGCGCCGTCCGACGCCGTCGAGTAACCGCTACTGCTCACGATCCTCTGGCGATGTCAGTCTATGAGGGAGTGACGCGAGATCGTGGCCTCGCGGCCCGGCCCGACACCGATCGCGGAGATGCGGCAGCGGGCCAGCTCCTCGATGCGCAGCACGTAGTCCTGGGCCGCCTGGGGCAGGTCGGCGAAGCGGCGCACCTCGCTGATGTCCTCGCTCCAGCCGGGCAGCTCCTCGTAGACGGGGACGGCGTGGTGGAAGCCGGACTGGGTCAGCGGCATCTCCTGGGTGACGGTGCCGTCGATGTCGTAGGCGACGCACACGGGAATGGTCTCGTGCCCGGTGAGGACATCGAGCTTGGTCATGACCAGGTCAGTGAGCCCGTTGACCCGGGCCGCGTAGCGGGTGACGACGGCGTCGTGCCAGCCGCAGCGGCGCGGCCGACCGGTGGTGACGCCGTACTCGCCACCCTCGGAGCGCAGGCGCTCGCCCACGTCGTCGTGCAGCTCGGTGGGGAAGGGGCCCTCCCCCACGCGGGTGGTGTAGGCCTTGACGACGCCGACGACCGAGTCGATCCGGGTGGGGCCCACCCCGGTGCCGGTGCAGGCACCGCCGGCGGTGGGGTTGGAGGAGGTGACGAAGGGGTAGGTGCCGTGGTCGATGTCGAGCATCGTGGCCTGGCCGGCCTCGAACAGGACGGTCTTGCCCTGGTCGAGGGCGCTATTGAGGACCAGGGAGCAGTCGACGACCATGGGGCGGACCCGCTCGGCGTAGGAGAGCAGCTCGTCGGCTACGGCGTCGGCATCGATGGAGGCCCGGTTGAAGACTTTCAGGAAGAGGCTGTTCTTCTGGTCCAGGGCGGAGCGGACCTTTTGACGCAGGATCGACTCATCGAAGAGGTCCTGGACGCGGATGCCCACGCGGTTCATCTTGTCCGCGTAGGTGGGACCGATCCCGCGGCCGGTGGTGCCCAGCTGGCGCGAGCCGAGGAAGCGTTCGGTGGTGCGGTCCAGGATCCGGTTGTAGGAGGGAATGATGTGGGCATTGGCGCTGATGCGGAGGCTGGAGGCGTCCTTGCCGCGGGAGGCGATCTCGGCGATCTCGCTGAAGAGGACCTCCAGGTCGACGACGACGCCGTTGCCGATGATGGGGGTCACCCCGGGGGTCAGCACGCCGGCAGGCAGGAGGTGGAAGGCGAATTTCTCCCCGTCGATGACCACCGTGTGGCCGGCGTTGTTCCCGCCGTTGAACTTGACGACGTAGTCGACGTCCTGACCGAGCTGGTCAGTCGCCTTGCCCTTTCCCTCGTCCCCCCACTGGGTCCCGACGACGACAACGGCTGGCATGGCTGCTCCCTGGCTTCGGCGACGGCGTGCCGGCGGGCACGCCGCCCTTTAGCCTACCGGAGCCGGGCGTGCCGCATCACGCCGCGGCCATCTCCCGGCCGTTCCAGGCGACGCCGGTCAGGATGACCGCTGGGCGCAAGCCGTGAGCCTCACGACCGTGGGGCGCTGAAGCAGCGCGATGAGGTAGATCTGGAAGGCCGGGCCGATGAGGACCATGAACCAGATGACTGTGCCTCTCATGGCCGGCAGCGCCCAGAAGACGATCACCGGTGCCGCCGCGATGACCAGCGCGAGCGCCGTGATCCCGAGACGCCCTACGGCCAGCCGCACGGCGTTGGACAGGTGCTGGGTGATCGGTGCGTCGAAGAAGGCCGCCAGCGCCGGCAGCCAGATGAGGATCGCGGCCAGGAGTACTCCCCCGGCCGGCACCAGTCCGGACACCGCGCCGTTCACGGTGCCGTGCCGGTCTCCCGAGGAGGAGCCGAAAAGGACCAGGTACTCCCAGACGCCCAGCACCAGCAACCCGAGCACAGGCAGCCACCAGGCCAGGGACTGGCGCAGGTTGAGACGGAAGGAGCGCCACCAGGTGGCGACGACGGCCGGGTCGTCGTCGGCCGCCATCTCACCGGCCACGCGAGCGCAGGCCGTCAGGGAGGCACCGGCCGTCACCACCGGCAGGCAGCCGGCCAGGGTCAGGGCGTTGAGGATGACGACGTCGGCCGCTGCGGACCAGGCCCGGTAGGCCGGGCTGTCGGGGCCGGGGAACAGCGCCACGGGTTCTCCTTCGTGCAGGGCTCGTGCGGTAGCGGGCGGGAATGATACGGGTGGTTCCCGACGCCCGCGGCGGGGCGTCGGGAACCACCCGAGTCGGGAGTCGTCCTCAAGGCATCAGCCCTTGACCGCACCGGCGGCCACGCCCTCGATGATGTGCTTCTGCCCGAAGAGGTAGAAGGCCACGATCGGGACGATGGCGAAGACCAGCATGGCCATCTGGGCGCCCATGTCGCGGTTCCCGTTGGAGCCGACGAGCGACTGGATGACGATCGGGATCGTCTTGTAGCGCTCGTCCTGGCCGATGACGAGGTTGGGCAGGAGGAAGTCGTTCCACACCCACATGGCGTTGAGGATCGCCACCGTGACCGCCGTCGGCTTGAGCAGCGGCATGACCACCTTGAAGTAGGTCTGCAGCGGGGAGCAGCCGTCCATGTAGGCGGCCTCCTCGATCTCCATGGGGATCGACTTGATGAAGCCGGCGAACAGGAAGACCGACAGTCCGCCGCCGAAGCCGAGGTAGAGGACGATCATGCCCCACGGCGTGGCCAGGCCGAGCATGTCGGCCACCTTGACGGTGGGGAACATGACCATCTGGAAGGGAGCGATCATGGAGAAGGCGAAGGCGTAGTAGATCGCCGAGGTCCACCACGTCTTGATGCGGGTGATGTAGTAGGCGGTCATCGCTGTCAGGAAGACGATGACGACGACGGAGCCCACCGTGATGAACAGTGACCATCCCATGGCGCTGGCGAACCCGGACAGGGCCAGGCCGGTGGCGTAGTTGTCCAGGCCGGCGAAGGTCTTGGGGGTCGGCAGGGCGAAGGGGCTGTCGGAGATGTAGAACTTGCCCTTGAAGGAGTTGATGAGGATGAAGGCCAGGGGGATGACCCACACGAGGGCTAGGATCCCCAGCACTCCCACAAGCGCGTTCTGGCCGGGCGTGTGCCGGGCGGTCTTCCGGCCCGCCTTGCGGGCCGGGGCTGCGGATCCGGGGACTTGAGTCTGGACGGCGGTGCTCACGCGTCGACCTCCTTGGAACGAGTGGCGCGCAGCTGGATGAGCGCGATGGCGGCGACGATGAGGAAGAAGATGACGGCCTCGGCCTGGGCGACGCCCTCCTGGCCGATCTTCTTGTACATCGTGTTGACAATGCTGAGCGCGGCCATCTGGGTCTGCTTGGCCGGTGCCCCGTTGGTCAGAGCGAGGTTCTGGTCGTACATCTTGAAGGTGTTGGCCAGAGTGAGGAACAGGCAGATGGTGATCGAGGGCATGATCATCGGCAGCGTCACGTTGCGCAGCGTCTGCCAGCGGCCGGCGCCGTCGATCTGGGAGGCCTCGATGAGCTCGGGCGGCACGTTCTGCAGACCGGCGATGTAGATGACCATCATGTAGCCCATGAGCTGCCAGTTGACGAGCATGACCAGGCCGGCCAGGCCCAGGCGCCAGTCGTTGACGATGGTCTGGCCCCAGCGCTGCAGGATCGCGTTGAGCATGACCTGCCAGGTGTAGCCCAGGACGATGCCGCCGATGAGGTTGGGCATGAAGAAGACGGCGCGGAAGAAGTTGGTGCCGCGCAGCTTGCGGGTCAGGAAATAGGCCAGGGCGAAGGCGCCCAGGTTCACTGTGACGATTGAGATGATCGACACGAGAGCGGTGAATCCCAGAGCCGGAAGGAAATGGCTCTTCTCGCTGAAGGCGCTGGCGTAGTTGTCAGCGCCCACGAATCGCGCGTTGGTCAGGGTGCTGAACTTGGTGAAGGAGAGATAGAGCCCCATGAAGAAGGGGACGATGAACGCGATCATGAAGGCCAACAGGGTCGGCCCCGCGAATACTGGGAAGAATTTTTTCAGTGCCTTGGTCATATCTGCCTCGAGGTGCGACCGGTACCCGCCGGGGCGGCCGGGTACCAGAGGGCTCCCGCCGGGGCGGCGACGCACAGGCCGATCGGCTCAGACACGCCGCCCCGGACGGGAGGGGGGATGGGAAGATGAGTCGCCGTCGTACCGTCGTCGACGAACTCGGGCGGGCTGGACGGACTGGGGCGACTCGACGGCGTCAGCCCTCCTTGGCCGACTTCTTCTCGGAGGCCCAGTCGGTCACGAAGAAGTCCTTGACCTTCGCCCAGTCCGAGCTGCCGGAGGCGTACTGGGCCAGGTGCTGGCCGAGCTGGTCCTTGAAGTCCTGACTCGGGAAGGTCGGGAAGACCCACTTGACGGGGGTGAGGTCCTTGTTGGCGATGGCCTCGGCGACCTCCTTGCCCAGCGGGTCGGAGGGGACCAGCTCGGCGTAGGCCTTGTAGGGCGCGATGTTGCTGAGCTTCTCGGCGGCGAGCTTGGAGCCTTCGGCGTCGGTGAACAGCCAGGTGAGGAAGTCCTTGGTGGCCTTCTGGGAGTCGTCGGAGGCCTGGGAATTGATCGTCAGGTAATTCTCGGTGCCGATGGCAATGTTGCTCTTGTCCTCACCGGACACGCCGACGTAGATCGGCAGGAAGTGGACGTCCTCGGCCTTGACCGTGTTGCCGGAGACCTCGGAGATCTGCGACCAGCCCCAGTTGCCGTTCTGGACCATGGCGGCCTTGCCCAGGGCGAAGTCGGCCATGGAGTCGGTGACCGTCTTGGCGCTGGCCTCGGTGGGGGCGATCGTGGAGTTGTTGAGGTAGAGGTCGAAGATCTGCTTGTAGTTGTCCGAGTAGGTCAGCTTGAGCTCGTCGAGGTCGTCGACCTTGGCGTCGCGGTACTCGTAGTAGACGGGGTAGTTGGCCAGGTGGGTCTGCCAGCGCCAGTCCTCACCGGGGGACAGCGAGGTCGCGGCGAAGACGCCCTCGATACCGAGGTCGGCCTTCTTGGCCTGCATGTCCTCGACGACCTCCTTGAGCTTGTCGAAGCCCTTGATCTGGTCGACGGCGGTGGCCTTGGCGCCCTCCATGGCGAAGTACTTGTTGAGGATGGCGGCGTTGTAGATGATGCCGTAGCCCTCGATGGCCAGCGGCACCCCCACGACCTTGCCCTCGTCGCCCTTGAGGGCCAGGGATTCATCCGTCATCTGCTTGGTGAAGTCGGCGTCGGACAGGTCGGAGGCGTACTCCTTCCAGTTCCCGTAGCCCACGGGGCCGTTGAGGTTGAACAGGGTGGGCGGGTTGGACTTGGCGACCTCGGACTTCAAGGTCTGCTCGTAGGTTCCGGAGGCGGCGGTGACGACCTTGACGGCCACGCCGGTCTTCTTCGTGTAAGCGGCCGCGATGTCCTTGAAGGCCTGCTCCGACTCGGGCTTGAAGTTGAGGAAGTAGACGCCCCCATCGCCGTCGGAGCCGGACGAGCTCTTCGAGCAGGCCGCCAGAGTCGCGGCGACGGCGATCGCGGCGGTTCCGCCCAGCATGGAGCGGCGGGAGATGAGTCGCATTGGAGGTCCTCCTTTGGACGCATGGGACAGGTGCGGACGAGGCGTCCGCGAGGTGCGACTGCCGTGTCACCGGCGGTGGGTCCGTCGGCTTCGCGGCGACGACCAATCATGGCACATTTCAGCCCCCATTGCTGCAAGGTTTGCAATCAGTGACCTGGGCCTCCTTCTGCGATAATCAACCTCTAGTCTGTTTTCCCCGCTATTCCGGGAGTCCCACATCCCATTACACACAGACCGCCATCTCCGCCCTGCTCTGCAAGAATGTAACCGATCGGGTATTTCCCCATCGCGAGGGCTCTTCTCCGCCCGCTCGAGCAGACACGACGTGGCCCCGGCACCTCGATGGTGCCGGGGCCACGACAGCGGGCTGCTGCTCAGCCGTTCAATCGCTCGCCCCTTGAACGGGGCGAGGGCTCACTTGCGGGCGGAGCCGACGGAGCCGAGGCGCTCGCAGGCCTCGACGAC
>ERZ773075.1437-NODE-1437-length-12246-cov-37.1385_pt1 | contig 12246 bp, 5 predicted proteins | sample MGYA00580614_ERZ773075 | MGnify/ENA primary metagenome ERZ773075 (study PRJEB29015, sample SAMEA2738021) | human oral metagenome | biome: human oral; feature: human-associated habitat; material: dental | place: China | collected 2043 ... | reverse complement strand
CGATGGCGACCATGGTGCCCATCGTGTCGAAGAAGTCGGCCAGCAGCAGGGAGAAGACCAGGAGGATCACCGAGACGATCCCGACCTTATGGACACTGCCCAACAGGCTGAAGTGACCCAGTGTCGACAGACTCGGCAGGTCCACCGGGAAACCGGTCAGATGCGGCTCGGACAAGGACCAGCCGGTGAGGTTGAGGGAGCCCTTCTCCGGATCGTCGTTGAAGGGGCCCAGGTGGGCGAAGGCGTCGATGACGATGGCCAGGACCGTAGCCGAGGCGATGCCGATGAGGATGGCACCGCGAACCTTGCGCACGTAGAGCACCACCGTGAGGAAGAGCCCGAAGAGGAAGACGAGGACCGGCCACCCCTGAAGGGATCCGCCCAGGCCCAGCTCCAGGGGGGTGCCGCCGCGGCGCACCATCTTGGCGTCCACCAGGCCGATGAGCGCGATGAACAGGCCGATGCCCACGGAGATCGCGGTCTTGAGCTGATCGGGGACCGCCTTGAAGACGGCCTCGCGGAAGCCGGTGAGCACCAGGACGAGGATGATGATGCCCTCGATGACGATGAGCCCCATGGCGTCGGCGTAGGTCATGCCCTGGGTGCCCACGAGGGTGTAGGCGACCATCGCGTTGATCCCCAGGCCCGCGGCCAGGGCCATCGGGTAGTTGGCGACGACGCCCATGAGGATCGTCATGACCGCGGCGACGAAGGCGGTGCCGGCGGCGAGCTGGGCCTCGGTTCCCGGAGGACTCGCCTTGGACAGGATGGCCGGGTTGAGGACGAGGATGTAGCTCATCGAGAAGAAGGTGACGATGCCGCCACGAACCTCACGGGAGATGGTCGAACCGCGTTCGGTGATGTGGAAGTACCGGTCCAGCCAGGATGCGCTGCTGGGAGTGGACGAAGATGAGACCTTCGTGGGAATACGTGTGCTCACGGCGGCATTCTTCCAGATCGTCACGCGCTGAGCGAAATCAGACGGTTGTATCACTGCAATATGCGGTGCGGTGGAGGAGTGGAGACGGGGCTGCCCCGCCACTACCGCAGGCTCTTTCAGCTCCGCGCAGCGATCCGGTCAGCGCAACGAATCGGCTCGGATTACTGTCACACCCTCATGGAAGGATGGCCACTGAAGCCACGAGGTGAGCGGGGGTGAGCGAGCATGGCTGCGGGAACAACAACGAGCAGCGACGGCGCCGCTACGGCCAGTGCGTACCGACCGGGTTGGGAGAGCTTCTCGCAGGCCACCCGGACCTGGTTTTCCAACGCCTTTCCCGCCGGGCCCACCGCCGTGCAGGAGCGCTCCTGGACGGCGATCGGCCGGGGTGAGAACGCGCTGGTCATCGCCCCCACCGGCTCGGGCAAGACGCTCGCCGCCTTCCTGTCGGCCATCGATCGCCTGGGGCGGCTCGACACCGGCGAGGCGGAGGCCCGCGAGCGCCCGGAGCCGGCCGGCGGCGTGCGGGTTGTCTACATCTCACCGCTCAAGGCGCTGGGGGTCGATGTCGAGCGCAACCTGCGCCGGCCGCTGGCGGGGATCGCCGCTGGCGGCCCCACCCACCCGATCTCAGTGGGGGTGCGCTCGGGGGACACGCCTGCGCGGGAGCGCCGTCGACTGCGCAAGTATCCGCCGGACATCCTCATCACGACGCCGGAGTCGCTCTACCTCATGCTCACCAGCGCCGTGCGCGAGACGCTGCGCACGGTGGAGACCGTCATCGTCGATGAGATTCACTCCTTCGCCGGGTCCAAGCGCGGCACGCACCTGGCGCTCTCCCTGGAGCGCCTTGACGATCTCCTGGAGCGTCCGGCGCAGCGCGTGGGCTTGTCCGCAACGATCTCGCCCCTTGAGGAGGTGGCGAGGTTCCTCGGCGGGCCGCATCCGGTGACCGTCGTCATCGACGACGGCCGAGCGACGCCGGAGGTCACAGTGGCCGTGCCGGTGGAGAACATGACCCGCATCCCGGCGATCTCGGACCGTCACACCCGGATGGAGCGGGCGATGGGATCCCCCTCGCTCAGCGCCGCAGGGCACTCCTCGGGGCTCGGGCCGGCCAGGGCGGTGGATGCATGGCGCTCGGATGAGGCGCTGCGCCGCGCCATGGCGGCGGGGCAGGTCGGGCAGTCGGGACAGACGGCGTCGGCCGGAGCACGCCGAGTCCCGGGTTCGGCGGGGCCTGCCCGGGTGTCGGGCTCCATCTGGCCGCACCTGGAGACCGCGATCCTGGACCAGGTCCTCGCCCACCGTACGACGCTCGTGTTCGTCAACTCCCGTGGCGCCTGCGAGCGCCTGACCGCCCGGCTCAACGAGGCCTATGCGGCACACGTCGGGCCGGGATCTGCGGTGCAGACCGCGTCGCAGTCCGTGGTGCAGGCTGCCTCCCCGGCCGAGGCCCGGGCACCGGTTCACCGCGAGTCCTGGGAGATGGGCACCGGTTCGCACACCGAGCCGCTGCCGCAGGGGGCACCCGTCATTGCTCGCGCGCACCACGGGTCGGTCTCCAAGGAGCAGCGCCTGGACGTGGAGCGCCGGCTGGCCTCGGGAGAGCTGCGCTGCGTGGTGGCCACGGCCTCGCTGGAGCTCGGGATCGATATCGGCTCCATCGACCTGGTGCTCCAGGTGGCGCCACCGCCGTCGGTCGCGGCGGGCCTGCAGCGGGTGGGGCGGGCCGATCACCGGGTGGGCGGACGGCCCCGCGGTGTCATCTATCCCATCGAGCGGACCCACCTGGTGGACGCCGTCGTCGCCGCCGAGGGGATGCGGGCCGGGGCGATCGAGCGCACCGTCCTGGTGACCAACGCGTTGGATGTCCTGGCCCAGCAGACGGTCGCCGCGGTGAGCGCCGGGAACCTGACAGCCGATGACTGGTTCGCCACCGTCACGCGGGCGGCGCCTTACACCTCACTGCCGCGGCGGGCCTTCGAGTCGGTTCTGACACTGCTGTCCGGAGGCTTCTCATCGGCGGACCTGGCCGACTTCTCACCGAGAATCGTGTGGGACCGCGCCACCGGCCGGCTCAGTGCCCGGCCGAACGCGCAGCGGCTGGCCGTCACGTCGTCGGGCACGATTCCGGACCGGGGCATGTTCCCGGTGGTTCTGCCCGAGGGTGCCGAGGAGGCAGGGCGGCGCCGGGTGGGCGAGCTCGACGAGGAGATGGTCAACGAGTCCAGCCCGGGCGACATCATCACGCTGGGGACATCGAGCTGGCGGATCCGGCAGATCACGGGTGACCGAGTCGTCGTCGACCCGGCCGAGGGGCGCAGTGCCCGCCTACCGTTCTGGCGAGGTGAGGGCCTGGGGCGGCCGGCGGCCACGGGGCTCGCCAAGGGGGTCTTCCTGCGGGAGGCGCAGGCCGGGCTGGAGGAACCGGGGAGCACTGGTGAGTCGGAGGCTGAGCAGGCGCTGCGGCGCCGGCTCATGGATGCGGGGCTGGACGCCCACGCCCGGGACAATCTCGTGGCGCTGCTGCGCGAGCAGCGCTGCGCCACCGGGGTCCTGCCCACCGATGAGACCCTGGTCCTGGAGCGCAACCGGGACGAGTCCGGCAGCTGGCGGATCATCATCCACAGCACACTTGGGCGGCGCGTCCACGAGCCCTGGGCAATGGCGATCCGGGAGCGAGTGCACCGCTTGCTGGGGATCAAGCCGCAGGTGATCGCGGCCGACGACGGCATCGTCCTGCAGATTCCGGCGCTCGAGGGGCGTCTTCCGGGCGCCGAGCTCGTCGTCTTCGATCCCGTGGAGGTATCCACCCTGGTGCGCGGCCGGATCAAGGAGACGGCGCTGTTCGCGGCCCGGTTCCGCGAGTGCGCCGCGCGCGCCCTGCTCATGCCCACCATACGGCCGGGGCACCGCACACCCTTGTGGCTGCAGCGAGTCAAGGCGGGTCAGCTGCTTGAGGCCGCCCGCCAGTTCCAGGACTTCCCCGTCAGCGTGGAGGCGGCGCGCGAGTGCCTCCAGGAGTACTACGACCTGCCCGCTCTCACCGGTCTCATGGAACGCCTGGGCTCCGGCCGGGTGCGCGTCGTCGAGGCCGACACCACCGAGCCCTCGCCCTTCGCCCACCCGCTCCTGTTCGGTTACACCAGCACCCTGCTGTACCAGGAGGACCTGCCGCATGCCGAGCACCGGGCCCGCCTGCTGTCCCTGGATCCCCAAGTGCTCGACGCGCTGCTGGGTGACGGGGGTCTTGCCGAGCTGCTCGACGACGAGGTCATGGCTGAGGTGGAGGCCGAGCTTCAGCGTCTGGCGCCCGGGCGGCGGGTGCGCGCCGACGCCGAGGGCATCGCCGACCTGCTGCGCGAGCTCGGGCCGTTGACCGACACGGAGCTGGTCGAGCGGTGCGACTGCACCGGAGACTCGGGCAGCGACGACGGCCAGGAGGGCTCCGGGGTCGCCAACGGCCTGCCTGCAGCGGTGCGGACGGCCATGGATGAGCTCGCCGATACCGGCCGCGCCCTGAGAGTGACTGTGGGAGGCCGCAAGCACTGGGCGCGGATCGAGGACGCCGGCGACCTGCACCGGGCGCTGGGAACGATGATCCCCGAGTGGGCCGCGGAGTCGAGGGCTCTCAACGGCGCAGCCGCACGGACCGCGGCGGCCCGCTCTCCCCTGGTCGACCTCACCCTGCGCCACGCCCGGGTTCACACACTCATCACGCCGGAGCAGGTGGCGGAGCGCTTCGGGGTGGGCGCATCGGTCGCCGAGGCCGCCCTGGGCGAGCTGGTCGAGGACGGCTCCGTGGTGAGCCTCGGCGAGGCGGGCTGGATGGAGACTTCTGTCCTGGCCCGGGTGCGCCACCGTTCCCTGGCTCGGGCGCGGGCCGCCGTCGCACCGGTGGCTCCCGAGGTCCTCCAGCGTCTGGTGCTGGAGCGGGCAGGGGTAGGCGAGGGGGGTAGCGGTGTCGACACCCTGGCGGAGGCCCTGGCCGCACTGGAGGGCGCGTGGTTGCCGGCCGACCTGTGGGAGTCGGTGGTGCTGCCCGCGCGGGTGGCCGACTACCGTCCCGCGATGCTCGATGAGCTCATCGCCTCCGGGGAGGTCGTCTGGCAGGCGCGTCCTGGTGAGGAGCTGGCCTCGGGACAGAGGGGATCGGGCCGGACAGGCCCGGGCGAGCGCGGCTCGGCCGCACCGGCGAGGGCCGACGACGTCGTCGCGCTCGGGGAGATCGCCTTCTTCCCCACGGACTCGGCTCTCGCCCCGGTGGTCGGGAAGGCGCTTGCCTGGACCGAGCCCCGAACTGAGCAGGACGGAGACATACGCGGGGAGGAAACCGAGGCCGAGCGCTGGCGGCTGGTGCGCGAGGGAACTGCCACGGGCCGCTCCTTCGAGCCCGTACGCCGGTCGCTGGAGCCCGCACCCAAGGCTCGCCGGGTACCGGCACGACGGGTGCGCAGCCGTCGCAGCCGGCGCACCATGATTGCGGTGCCACAGACCGGTAGGCAGAGCGTCTCCGGGCACCTGTCCTCCGTGATCTCCTCCACCTCGTGGGTGCGGCTCTCGGCCGCTCCGGCCACCGAGGAGGAACGAGCGATCGCCGAAGTCGAGTCGTTGCTGGACCGGTACGGGGTCGTCTCCCGCGACCTCGCCCTGGCCTTCGGCGGTGCGGGAGGGCTCGGGCCGCTCATGCCCGTGCTGCGGCGCATGGAGGACACGGGGGCCGTCCTGCGCGGCGGCTTCGTCGAGGGTCTCGGTCCGGCTCAGTTCGCCGAGCGGGAGACCGTTGACCGCCTGCGGTTCCTGGGCCAGGAGCCGGTTGGGGCGCGCGCCTCCGGCACCGGCGTCGTCCTCGACCTGACGGACCCGGCCTGCCTGGTTGGCCGCGGGTCGGCGTGGCCCGAGCCCGCGCTCCCCGCAGGAATCGGTAAGGCCGGGATCGAGAGTGCGGAGAGCGGCGGTGCACCACAGCGACGCCGCGGCGCAAGCGTCGTCCTCGTCGATGGCGCTCCGGTGCTCTATGCCTCGGACAGCCTCAAGGTGCTCATCTCCTACACGTCTGAGCGGGAGGTGCTGACGCGCGCCCTGAGTGCTCTGGCGACCGCGCGCCAGCGCGCGCTAGCGCGCGAGGTATCGCCGCCGGTACGGCACCGCACGGTGGTGGAGTCGCTCAACGGCGTCAGCGCGCTGGATCGCACCGTGAGTGACCTGCTGCGCCAGGCCGGTTTCGTCTCCGACCCCAGGGGGATGCGGCTCGCGGTCGGCCCGTATGGAGCATCCTTCTCGCGATGAGAGGTCCGGCCCCTCACCGATGACAGAAACCGGAACCATGTTGCTCTGCCCGTGTACACAATGAGGACATGGCCGATCCGCACCCCATCACCGGAGCGTTCTTCGATTCCCCGGTCCCTCCCGGGACCGGATGGCCCGACGATCCCGCCACTGTCACCACACCTGTGGCCCGATCGGCCACCGACGTGGCACGCCTGGCCGGTGCATCGTCGGACCTGCCCGCGCTCGACGCCCGGATCACGGTGTGCCGTGCCTGTGACCGCCTCGTGGCCTGGCGTGAGGAGGTGGCCAGGACCGGCCGTCGCGCCTCCTTCGCCCACGAGCCGTACTGGGGTCGACCTGTGGCGAGCGTCGGGGCGGCGGATGCCCGCATCTACGTCGTCGGGCTGGCGCCGGCGGCCAACGGGGCGAACCGCACCGGCCGCATGTTCACGGGGGACCGCTCCGGGAACTGGCTGTGGGCGGCCTTCCACCGGGCGGGCCTGGCGACATCACCCGCCTCAACGGCGGCCGGTGACGGGCAGCGACTCATCGGTGCGCGCATGGGCGCCGCCGTGCGTTGCGCCCCGCCCGCCAACAAGCCGACGACCGTCGAGCGCACCACCTGCGCACCGTGGCTCGCCCGCGAGATCGCCCTCATGCCCGAGGTCAAGGTGCTGCTGGCGCTGGGCGGGATCGGATGGGGCGCGGCACTGCGGGTCGCCCGCGAGGCGGGGTGGTCCCTCCCCCGCCCTCAGCCGCGCTTCGGCCACGGGGCGACGGCGGAGCTGACCAGGCCCGACGGCAGGCCGGTGACGCTGCTCGGCAGCTACCACCCCAGCCAGCAGAACACGTTCACCGGGCGGCTCACCGAGGCGATGCTCGACGAGGTGCTGGGGACCGCCAAGCGCCTCGCTGAGGCATGATGGCGGAGCGCAGCCGAGGAGGTGTCAGGAGCGGTCGGGCAGGACGGCCTCGAGGTCGGCGAGGGTCCGCGGCGCGTGCTGGGGCTCCGCCTCCCCGGGCTCCGCGCCGGACGCGTCCTCCTGGAGTGTCGCGTCCGCGCGGTCGTCGGCGCCCCGGGCGCTTGGCACTGGGACCGAGGGCCTCGTAGCCGATTCTTCGTCCGTTCCCCCAGCAAGTGCATCGATCCCAAGCGCGAGGGACAGGCCGGCCACGGCGGCGCGGGCGGATGCGGCCCGCTCACTGGGTGAGTCACCAGATCCAATGCTGGCAGAGGTCCGCGCCGGGTCCACGGCTGCCATGAGGACCTCGGCGGCATCGGAGGCCGATGCGGCCGACGCCGCAGCGGCAGTCGTCTGCCCAAGTTCTTCGAGGTCGAGCTCCAGCAGGCGGCTACGGCGGTCCTCAGCGGTTTCCTCCGTCGAGTCGGACGTACGACGACGCTTGGCCGGGGCGGCCGTACGGCGGGAGCGCTTCGCGGCGGGCTTCCTCGCCGTCTTACCGGTCTTCTTCCCGGGAGCCTCCGCCGACCGCTCCTCGGCAGCGGGCTCGGTGACATCCGCACGCTCGGCGCCGCCCTTGCCGTCGGCGCGAGCAACGTCGTCAACAGCGCCGTCGGAGTCGACCGTGGCCGTCGCGGCGTCGGCGGAGGCATCGACATCCTGGAACGACGGCTCCGCGCCGGCGCCCGGACCGGGCGCATCGGCCGCATTCTCATCGGGGGCCCCGTCGGGCTCGCCGCCGCTGTCGACGCCGTCATCCGACTGCTGGGCGGCGAGCTCGGCAATGCTGCGGCCCTCGCGCAGGTCGAGCCCGTTAGTGCTCAGCGGCACCATGAGGTGGTCGTCGACCCGCGAGGGGTTGATAGGCCACTCCGGGCCCTGGTCGGGCAGGTCGGTCTCGGAGTGGGCGCCGCAGCCGTGATCCAGGGAGACGACGCTGCCGTCGTCGGCGGCCCACTCGTTGGCGCAGACTCCGAAGATGGCGCGCAGGGCGCCGGCCATGGGCACGAAGAAACCGCAGGTGGAGCAGGTGGCGTGGGCCTTGCGGACGCCCTCGGCGTCGGGGCCGTGGTCGCCGCCGTACCAGCGCTCGGCGGCGCTGGAGACGCCCTGGGCGCTCAGGACCCGGGGGCGGCCCAGGTCGAGCTGGTCCAGGGCGACGGCGTCGGCGTCCTCGCCAGTGGCCTCCCACCCGGGTTCGAGGCGCTCGTCGGTCTCCTTGCGGGGCAGGCGGTCGGAGCGGGTGATGTCACCGGGTTCGAGGCGGTCGGCCCATGGGACCCAGGCGGGGGCGAGGAGGGCCTCCTCTCCGGGGAGGAGCTCCATCTCACAGACGGTGGCGGTGCGGCTGCGTGGGACGCGGCTGAGGGTGACCGCCCAGCGCCAGCCGCGGTAGCCGCTCAGGGTGCAGTCGAACAGGTGGGTGACGAGGCGCTCCGCGTTGGGGGCGGCGGCCAGGTACTCGCCGACGGTGATGGGGTCGGTGACCTCCTCCAGCGCGTGGCGGGCGAGCTCGACGGCCGCCGGGCAGGTGAGGGTCTTGTCCTTGGCGGCCTGGGCCTGCTCACCGGGAGTCGGCAGGGCTCCGGCGCGCGGCACTGGGACCGGGGCCGGAGAAGGCGAGGCCGGACCCGATGTCGAGCGCTCCAGGGTCGCCGCGGCAGTGCGCGCCGTGGAGCCTGAGGCTGGGTCTGGCCCGGTCGAAGACTCGCCTGAGGCGCCGGTGTGAGAGTCGATCGTGTCGGTCACTCGGCCAGTGTAGGGGAGGCTCCTGAAACTGCCCCGGCCCGCACGGGTTGGCCTGGGCACATCGACTCAGCCTCCCGCACTTCGACAGAATCTTCACAATCGACACGGATACGCGTCATTTTTGAAGAAAACGTCGGTGAGTGAGAGAACCGTCAGTTCGTCTCGACCGAGACGATGCGGTGGACGGCAACGGTCAGCTCGGTCTCGCGCACGACGTCGCGCAGGCGCACCCGCCCGGGCTCCACGGCCATGACTCTCACCTGCCGTTCCAGCACGGCGCCGTCGGGACCGGCCAGGGTCAGCCGCAGCCGCGAGCGCGAGGACTGCGCCTGACGCAGAACCGCCAGGGCGTGCACCGGGTCGGTGGCCACAGTCGTCTCTCCGGCGGCCTGCAGCGCCTCCTGCCCCACGCGAAGTCTGCCCACCAGGGACGCCAGCTCGCGCCTTCCGGGCCGACGCCGTCGCACTGAGTGCTCACTGCCGGGCCGTGAGGGCTCAGGGGCCCGGTGCGCCTGCTGCGCGGTGGCCGGCCCGACCACCAGGTGACCGCTCGCGTCCTCGGTCACCGGCGCCAGCCCGGTGTCGCGCAGCTCGCGCAGTACCTGCCCGGCACTCGCCGTGGCCACGAGGATCCCAGGCGCCACCTCGTCCAGGCCGAGGTCCCGCAGGCGAGGCTCGGCCAGGAGTCCGGCGGCCGTCGCCTCGTCGCCGACCCGCAGCAGCGCGGACACGGACCGCACCCGCACCGCCCCGTGACGGCGGGCCGCGTCCTGGATGAGCACGCTCAACGAGTCCGGCAGGGGGGCGGGACTGTAGCGGCTGATCGCCTGGGTGATCTCTTCGGCCCGGTAGCCGACGTCGAGCGCGCCGCGCACCGACTCAGGCGTGAACCGTACCGTGAGCGCCCCACCGCGCGATTCGACGACGCTCGTGCGCTCCAGCAGCGCGGCCAGCTCTGGGGCGGGCCGGCCCGGGACGATGGCGGTGAGGTCGGACTGGACGAGGATCATGTCGACGGCGGCCGGCAGGTCCGTGGCGAGCGCCGCCTCCAGCGCTACCAGGGTCTCGTCATCCGAGAGCGGCTCGGCGTGCGCGTCGCCGCCCGTCTCCTCGGCGTGGTTGGTGCTGCCGAGGCTGCCGCTGAGTCCCGCGTCCTGCTCGTCGAGGCTCGCCGCCGCCCGTCGGGCGAGGATCCTGCCGGCCTCGGTGAGCGCGCCGCCGCCTGTGATCCCGAGGGTCTCAGCCTCGGCCAGGACCGCGGAGATCGCCCCTCCGGGGATGATGCGCCGGGGGCTCTGCCAGGTCAGGGCCGCCCGCACGAAGGCGGGGGTCGCGCTGGTCCCTCGCGGGAGGTCGCGCAGGAGGGCGAGCACCCGGACGCGCAGTCGCGCCGCCCACCCGGCCTCCAGGTCCGGGCCGAGGACGGCGCGCAAGGCCCCGTCGTCGTCGCGGGTACCTGTCAACCAGGGGGTGCGGGCGCTACCCGACCAGGCCAGGGCGAGCGGCGCCCAGCGCTGGGGAAGACTGTCGGCGAGCCAGCCGGCAGCCAGGGCCGAGGGCACCCAGGTGGCGCCGTCGTCGTCGAGCCCCAGGAGCCCGGCACCCGCGGCGATCTCAATGATGCGGGCGGCCTCGTTGAGCTCCAGGTCGAGGGCATCGGCGGTGCGAGTCAAGGCGCGTACGCTCACTCCCCCGCTGCGGCGAATCGTCCCACCCTCGCGGCCCCACTCCTCCAGGAGCGCGGCCACGAGCCGGACGGTCTCCTCGGCGTGGAAGGAGGACTCGGAGGCAATGACATCGCCACCCACCGTCTCCAGGTCGCCGGCCTCCGGGGCAGTCAGGGGCTCGCGCGTCAGGCGGCCGCCGCGCAGGGCGAGGGCGACCTGACGCGGCAGGGTGAAGCGGGTGCGCCCGCGGGAGTCGCTGCTGCGCTCCAGCCAGCCGCGCTCGATGAGCGGCGCCGCCCCCGGAGCCCTGCCACCCGAACGCAGCGTGCCGGCGGGCGGCCCCCAGGTGAGGGCCTGGAGCATCTCCACGGAGGCCGCCGGGACGATCGGCTCACCGCCACCGCCGGTGACGTCCTCGCTCAGCTCCTCCAGGGTGGGCGGCAGCTGCTCGGTGCTCAGGGGTTCGGCGGCCCAGGGCCCCAGGCCGAAGGGATGCGGTCCGAAAGCCGCCTCCAGCGCGGCCACGGGTCTGTCCTCGACAATGAGCACCAGCCGGCGCAGTCGCGCCAGTGCCGCAGTGACCTGCTCGGCAGGCAGCGACAGGTGGGCGGCGACCAGCCCGGCTAGGTCAGCGCCCACCGGGGTGCCTGCGGGATCGCCGACAGGCCTGTCGTCGACCGGCTCTCCACCGGCCCCACCGGATCGTCCGTCCTCGATGACCTCAGCAGCGCCTGCCGCTTCGGTCTCCTCAGGCTCCGTGGGGCCGGCCAGCACCACCACCGCCTCGGCCACGGCCAGCGTCGGCGCATCCAGCCCGGCCAGGGCGTGCTCAACGCTGCCCAGAGCCCCCGCGCGGGTCGCCAATGCCAGGAAGGAGGAGGACGGCGGCGCGGCCAGGTCCGGGCGCGCCACCAGCAGGGCGGCGACCTCGCGGTCCGGCAGCGCCGTCAGGTGCACGGCGAGGTCCTGGGTGGAGGCGGAAGAGCTCATCCGCACCAAAATACGCCCCCGCCCAGCTCACGGACAGCACGGAACAGGAGCGAGGAGGCGAGCACGAGCGGGGCCAGTGCCGTTTACTCACTCACCGCCGCCTCGGAGGGCTTTGAGGCCTCACTCGACCGGAGGGACGTGCCGATGGCAAATCCCATACCCCATCCCACGGGCATCCACAGGTACCAGAGCTTCGGCATCATGACGGCCATCGTCACGGCCATGACGATGCCCATCGAGGCCCCGAGTACCACCGGCAAGAACCAGCGAGAGGACATCACTCCGGGCTGCTTGAGGGTCTTCGCTGTCTCGGCGCTCTCGCTGGAACCCGGTGTCTCCGGCCCGTCGACGGACATGCTGTTCTCGTTGTTCACGCCGTCACCCTAAACAGTCCGCCCGAGTGGATTCCTCCTCCTGCTGAAGGAGACCCGTCCCACCTCAGGGCGTGTTGTCTCATGCTTGTGTTGTCTCAGGCTGCCTAGAAGGCATGTGATGTCTCGGGACCGGGCCGCCCCTCCCGCTGGAAGAGGAACGTCTCCTCCGTCACGGCGCCCCGACACCCCGACTTGGGATACTCCCGCCCATGTCCGCCACGCCCAGCGATCCTGCGTCCCCGGCGTCGTCGGCCCCCGACGGCCCGCTCATCGTCCAGTCCGACAAGTCC
>ERZ773075.1434-NODE-1434-length-12294-cov-4.52357_pt1 | contig 12294 bp, 10 predicted proteins | sample MGYA00580614_ERZ773075 | MGnify/ENA primary metagenome ERZ773075 (study PRJEB29015, sample SAMEA2738021) | human oral metagenome | biome: human oral; feature: human-associated habitat; material: dental | place: China | collected 2043 ... | reverse complement strand
TGACGCTCGATCTCCTCGATTTCGGCCTGGCGCTCCAGCCAGTCGTTTTCTAGAGTTTCCAGCTCGGTGGCGATCTGGGCGCGTTCACGCTGGCGCTCGGTGGCCGCTGCGCGGTCAGCAAAGGCATCAGGGGCGGCCAGCTGCTCGTCCAGCGTCGCGGCGCGCGCCTGCAGGCTTTCCATCTGGCGCTCTATCTTCTGAATGGCCTGTTCGACAGGCTTCTTGCGGGCGGCCAGGGCCGCACGTTGCTGGGCACGCTCGCGCCGGTTGTCGGCGCGCGAGCCGCCTGCAGAGGCGCCTTGCTGGCCGGATGTGCCGCTGCCTTCCTGGGCACTTCCTGGCGAACGGGAGCCGTCACTGCCGGAAACATTCGCGCCTTCCGAGCCGCCCTGTCCGGATGTGCCGCCTGACGGGCCTGTGTCCGTGCCGCGCTGACGCGCGCTGCGTTCCTTCTGTAGCCACTGGGCATAGTCGTCCAGATCGCCGTCGAAGGGGCGCAGGATGCCGTCATCCACCAGCCAGAACTCGTCCACCGTGCTGCGCAGCAGATAGCGGTCATGCGAGACCAGCAGCAGCGGTCCCTCGAACTCGGCCAGGGCATCGGCCAGCGCGTCGCGGGTGTTGGCGTCCAGGTGGTTGGTGGGCTCGTCCAGCACCAGAAAACCGGGCTTCTTCCAGGCCAGCAGCGCCAGGCACAGCCGCGTCTTCTCGCCGCCCGACATGGGGCCAGTGGGACGCAGGGCGTCGTCACCCGGGAAGCCGAAGCGTCCCAGCCAGCCGCGTAGTACCTGCTCGCGCTCCTGCGGTGCCAGCCGAGACAGATGCTGCAGCGGGGATTCGTCCGGGCGCAGGTCCTCGATCTGCTCCTGGGCCAGATAGCCGGTGTCCAGCGTGCTGGCACGGGTCAGCTCGCCGGAAAGCGGGGGAAGCTCGCCGATCAGGGTGCGGATGAGGGTGGTCTTGCCGGTGCCGTTGCGCCCCAGGATGCCGATGCGGGCACCGCGCCGCACGATGAGTTCGGGCAGGGTGACGACGGTCTGCCCGGCCGTATGACCGCAGGCCAGATGGTGGGCGCGGATCAGCGGATCCGGTCCCTCGGGGGGCTGGGCAAACTCGAAGTCGATGCCGCGTGCGGCGCGCAGCGGCGCGATGGCCTCCATGCGCTCCAGGGCCTTCAGGCGGCTCTGCGCCTGGCGGGCCTTGGTGGCCTTGGCACGGAAGCGCGCGATGAAGCGGTTGAGGTGCTCGATGCGGGCCTGCTGGTCGCGCCGGGCACGCTCGCGCTGGGCGGCGCGCTCGGCACGGATGTTCTCGCTGGCGGTGTAGCCGCCGGGGTAGCGCTCAAGCCGGCCGTCCTCGATGACCAGGCTGGCGTTGGCCACGCGGTCGAGGAAGTCGCGGTCGTGCGAGACGATGAGCTGGATGGCCGGATGGCGCAGCAGCTGGCGCTCCAGCCACAGCACGGCGTCCAGGTCCAGGTGGTTGGTGGGTTCGTCCAGCAGCAGCAGGTCGCTGGGCGCCATCAGCACGCAGGCCAGGTTCAGGCGCATCTTCCAGCCGCCCGAGAGTTCGTCCACCGTGCGTGCCAGCTGTGCCTGCCCGAAGCCCAGACCGTCCAGCAGTTCGGCGGCGCGGGCCTCGGCAGAAGGTCCGCCGGCATCAACCCAGCGGGCATAGGCCTCGCCCAGCGCCTCGCCGTCGTGGCGGGCCTCGGCCTGCTGGATGGCCTGTTCGGCGGCCACCAGGGCGGCATCGGCGTTCATCACGAAGCGTACCGGGCTGATGCTGGCGCGTGGCGCATGCTGGGCCAGCCAGGCAATGCGCAGCCTGGGTAGGTCAACGTTGCCCTGTTCGGGGGCGAGATCGCCGCGCAGCAGCGCCAGCAGCGAGCTCTTGCCGCTGCCATTGGCACCGATGAGGGCTACGCGCTCACCCGGGTTGATGATGAGCGAGGCGTGGGAAAAGAGGGGGCGCCCGGCGCGGGCCAGGCTGAGGTCGTCGAAGCGGATCAAGGGCGGGCCCGAAGTGTGTCAGGACGGCGGAAGGCAGGCCCGATGCGGCCTGCAAGCCCTTGATTATCCCAAATTTTCGAGGCCTTTCGGGGGCTCAGCCCAACGGCTGCTGCTCGCGCCACTGGCGCAGGTCGTCGGCCGTGATGAGCACGATGCGGCCATCGCCCTGGGCCACCGGGATGCTGGTCCAGGTGAGCGTGGGGAAGCGCGCCTGGAAGTTGGGCATCTCGTGGCCGATCTCCAGGGCCAGCACGCCGCACGGCCACAGGTGATCGGGCGCCTCGTGCAGAAGCCGGGTGATCAGGTCCATCCCGTCGGGGCCGGACCCCAGTGCCTTCTCGGGCTCGGCACGGTATTCGCTGGGCAGCGCCGCCATCGAATCGGCATTCACGTAGGGCGGGTTGCACAGGATGAGCTTGAAGCTCTCGCCCTGCAGATTCTGGAACAGGTCGCCCTGTACCAGACGGATGCGGCGCTCCAGCCCGTAGTCGGCGATGTTCTCGGCGGCCAGCTGCAGGGCGTCGGCCGAGATGTCGCTGGCCACCACGTCCGAATCCGGCAGGTAGTGGGCGGCAATGATGGCCAGGCTGCCACCGCCCGTGCACAGGTCCAGGATGCGGTAGGGGGCCGAGGCCGGTGGTTGCGTGCCCAGACCCTGGTCCAGCTCCTCGGCCAGGTCATGGAAGGGCTGCAGCATTTCCCGGTTCAGCCACGGATCGAAGGCATGGTTGACCAGCGCTTCGGCCAGCAGCGAACGCGGCACCAGGGCGCGGGCGTCGGCGCGGAACCGGAAGCCCATCAGCCAGGCTTCACCCGTCAGGTAGGCCAGCGGCTGGTCGCACTGGGCGCGTGCGTCGATGAGGTTGCGCAGCTTGCGGCGCTCGTCGGGCAGCAGCGTGGCGTTGGCCAGCTCGTCGTACTGCTCCACGGGCAGGTGCAGGCACCAGCAGACCAGCCAGACGGCTTCATCGAAGGGGTTGTCGGTGCCGTGTCCGAACGAGGCGCCGGCCGCCTGCATGCGGCTGATGGCATAACGCACCCAGTCGCGCAGCGTGCGCAGGCTTTCCTGCGCGTCGATCAGGCTGGCCGACTGCGGGCTGTAGTTGGCACGGTACGGGGAAAACGGGGCCACCTGGGCAAACGGAAACTTGTCGGAACTCATGGGTACGGGGCTCAGGGCAGTCGCAGGATGGCGCGCAGCGCATCTTCCTGAAAGCCGATCTGCAGTTTGTCGGGGCGGGCGTCGGTGGTGACGATGGGGCGCCGGATCAGCGTGGGATGGGCCTGCAGCAGTTTGCAGACCGCATCGAAGTCCGCCTCGGCCACAGCCTTGCGCTGCGCTTCGTCCAGGGCGCGCCAGGTCTGGCTGCGGGTATTGATCACCTCGGAAAGGCCCACCCGCGCCTGCCAGTCCTCCAGCGTGGCCCGGTCCAGACCATCGCTGCGGTAGTCGTGGAAGCGATGGTCGACGCCGTGCTGTTCGAGCCAGCGCCGGGTCTTGCGGATCTGGTCGCAGTTGGGAATGCCGTAGACGGTGACTGTCATTCGAGCTTGATGAGGAACTCTGCAAAGGAGGCGCCCTGCGTGGGGGCGGGCGCTTCATCGGCAGCCGGCTTGCCCTGGCCGGGTGTGGGCGAGCTGGCTGCCTGGGCTGGCAGTGTGCCATGTTTTGCCGCGTTGCGGGTCGGATCCGTCATGAAGATGCCAGTGGGCGGGTTGCTGGCGGCCGGCGGACTGGGCTGTATTCCGGTGGGCGCAAAGGCCGGGCCGGAGGTGGGGAAGGCCGTGCTGGCGGCCGCCGGGGCGGTGCTGCCTGCCGGGCTGGCGGCGCTTGCTGGGGCCGTTTGCGTGGCCGGCCCCTGTACGCTGTCGGTGGCCGCAAACGTGGCGGTGCTGGGCCACCCCCCCGCCTGTGCAGGCTGGGGAGCGGGGGCAGCATTCATGCCGGACGGCACGGCCATGCCGGCCTGGCTGACCGTGCTGGCGAAGGGGTGAGCCGACGGTGCGGCTGCGGCAGCGGGTGCCTCGCCGGCAGCATCCATGTCGGCCAGCGTCTGGCGTGCCACCGAGCCGGCACGGGCCGACTGGCCGGTGCGCCGACCCTCGAAGCTGGAAGCCTGCTTCTGCAGCAGGTCGGGCAGCATCAGGCCCGACGCGGTTTCCTCCGAGGTGGGCGCGTCCTGTGCCAGGTCCTCGGCATTGTTGTCCAGCAGCCACAGCAGGTTGGTGGGCGAATCGCTGTGCTGCAGCGCATCCTCGCGGGTAATGCGGCCGGCGCGCAGCAGCCGGGTCAGCGAACGGTCAAAGGACAGCGAGCCGGCTGCCAGGCTGTTGGCGATGGCGTCCGGAATCTCGGAAAGCCGTCCGGTGGCGATCAGTTCGGCCACGTGGTGAGTGTTGATCAGCACCTCGGCGGCCGGTACCCGGCCGCCGTCGGTGCTGGCCAGCAGCCGCTGCGAGACGATGGCCTTGAGCGTGGTGGACAGGTCGGCCAGCAGTGCGCCCCGGTTCTCGGGGGCATAGAAGCTGAGGATGCGGTTCAGCGCATGGGCGGCATTGTTGGCGTGCAGCGTGGCCAGCACCAGGTGGCCCGACTGGGCGTAGGCAATGGCGGCGCCCATCGCTTCCATGTCCCGGATCTCGCCGATCAGGATGCAGTCGGGCGCCTGGCGCAGCGCGCTCTTGAGCGCCGTGTGCAGGTCCTTCGTGTCCGATCCGATCTGGCGCTGGTTGACGATGGACTGCTGGTTGCGGAAGACGAACTCGATGGGGTCTTCCAGCGTGAGGATGTGGCCGGTGCGGTTGGCGTTGCGGTAGTCGATGAGCGAGGCGAGCGTGGTGGTCTTGCCCACGCCGGTGGCGCCCACCATCAGGAAGAGGCCGCGCGGCTGCAGGATCAGCTCCTTCAGCACCGGCGGCATGCCCAGCTTGTCGAACTCGGGGATGTCACCCGGGATGTAGCGCACCACGGCGGCGGCCGTGCCGCGCTGGCGAAAGAGGGAGATACGGAAGCTGCCCACGTCCTTCACGCCGTAGCCGATGTTCAGCTCGTTCTCTTCCTGGAAGCGCCGCCATTGCTGGTCGTTGATGGCCGAACGCAGAAGCGCCTCGGCCTGCTGCGGCATCAGGCGCTTGTCGGCTGCCGTCACGGCCACCATGTTGCCGTTGATCTTCATCTGCACCGGTGAACCCACCGAGATGAACAGATCGGAGGCCTTGTGCCGGGCCATCACTTCCAGCAGCTGGTTGAAGGGGCTGCTGGTGCTGCCGGGGTTGGTGCCGCTCATGGTCTTTTGCGTATCCGGAAGGGAGGCGGCCCGAGGGCCGCCGTGCGTGGCCAGTCCGGATCAGGCCGGACCGGAATCAGGCATCCGCCCCGCGCAGCAGGTCATTGATGGCGGTCTTGGCCCGCGTCTGGGCATCGACCCGCTTCACGATGACGGCACACGCCAGGCTGACGCTTCCATCCTTCGACGGCAGGCTGCCCGGCACCACGACCGATCCGGAAGGAACCCGGCCGTAGTACACCTTGCCGGTCTCGCGTTCGTAGATCTTCGTGGACTGGCTGAGATACACCCCCATGGCCAGCACCGAGTTCTCCTCGACGACGACACCCTCGACCACCTCGGAACGGGCGCCGATGAAGCAGTTGTCCTCGATGATGGTGGGGTTGGCCTGCAGCGGCTCCAGCACGCCGCCAATGCCGACCCCGCCGGAAAGATGGACATTCCTGCCGATCTGCGCGCACGAGCCCACGGTGGCCCAGGTGTCGACCATCGTGCCTTCGTCGACATAGGCTCCGATGTTGACGTAGGAGGGCATCAGCACCACGTTCCGGCCGATGAACGAGCCGCGGCGGGCGACGGCGGGCGGCACCACCCGGTAGCCTGCCCTTGCAAAGTCCTCGGCGCTCATGCCGTCGAACTTGGTGGGCACCTTGTCGAAGAACTGCAGCATGCCAGCCTGCATCGGCACGTTGTCGGCCAGCCGGAACGACAGCAGCACGGCTTTCTTGATCCATTGATGCACGTTCCAGCGTGCTGCGCCCTCGGCAGCGGCATCGGCCGAGCGGGTGGCCACGCGCAGCGTGCCGGCGTCCAGGTCGGCCAGCACCGATTCGACGGCCTGGCGTACGTCCTGGGGGGCGGCAGAGGGGCTGAGTGCCTGGCGGTTGTCCCAGGCGGATTCGATCAGGGCTTGTCTCGGGTCGGTCATGGGGAATCTCCTGAAGGGGCAAGGGTGGGTCGCCGGGATGGCCGATACGTGAACGGGGGGATACGGGCTGCCGTGGCAGCCATCCCAGTGGGGGAGTACGGGCGGGATTCTATCGGGGATGGTAGGGCGGCGTTCTTTCGTATCATGTCCGTATGGACGTGCATGCCGACAACCCGCCCTGTTTCCGCTACGGCCAGACCGAGCTGGATCACCTGCGCGCCAGGGATCCTCGTCTGGCCACGGCCATCGACCGCATCGGGCTGATCCGGCGCGAGGTGCAGCCGGATCTCTTTCATGCGCTGGTGCACAGCATCATCGGTCAGCAGATTTCCACCAAGGCGCAGGTCACCATCTGGGGCAAGGTCCAGGCCCGGTTTCCCGGGGTGAGCCCCGAGGTCATGGCCTCATGCGCGCTGGATGAGCTGCAGGGCGTTGGCATCACCTTCCGCAAGGCGGGCTACATTCAGGACATTGCGCGCAGGATCGTCGATGGCAGCACCGATCTGCATGCGCTGGCCCAGCTGGAAGATGAGGCGCTCTGCCATGCGCTGTCGCAGTTCAGGGGCATTGGCGTATGGACGGCCGAGATGCTGATGCTGTTCTCGCTGCAGCGCCCGGACATCGTCAGTTACGGGGATCTGGCCATTCTGCGCGGCATGCGCATGCTCTATCGTCACCGGGCCATCACGCCACAGCTCTTTGCCCGCTACCGTCGTCGCTACAGCCCCTATGGCAGCACGGCCAGTCTGTACCTGTGGGCGATTGCGGGCGGGGCGCTGCCGGAGCTGACGGATCCGGGCAGGTCGGGGAAGTCGAAAAAATGAGAGGGCGGCTGCCCTCTGTCGGTTGAAAGAGGCTTACTGGCGACTTGGGCCATCTGCTTCGATATCAGCCAGTGCCTTTTCCCGGCGCAGCAGCTCGCGCTTGCGCTCGACGCCCCAGCGATAGCCGGACAGGGCGCCATCCTGGCGCACCACGCGGTGGCAGGGCACTGCCACGGCCAGCCGGTTGGCGGCGCATGCCCGGGCCACGGCGCGCACGGCCCGGGGGGCGCCGATGCGGGCGGCAATGTCGGCGTAGCTCAGCGTGGATCCTACGGGGATCTTGCGCAGGGCCTGCCAGACCCGTTCCTGGAAGGCGGTGCCCCGCAGGTCCAGTGGAAGGTCCAGCCCGATGGCAGGGGCTTCCACGAAGCCGATGACGCGGGCCACCAGCTGCTCGAAATCGGCGTCGCCGCCGATGAGGTGTGCCTTGGGGAAGCGGTCCTGCAGGTCATTCACCAGCACGGCCGGGTCGTCGTCCATGAGGATGGCGCAGATGCCGCGCTCGCTCTGGGCCACCAGGATGGCGCCCAGCGAGCATTGCGCGACGGCGAAGCGGATCGTCACGCCGTCACCGCCGGCCCGATAGTCGCGGGCACGCATGCCCAGCAACCGGTCTGCCTGTTGGCGTTGAAGCCGGCATCGTAGATGGCGTCGGTCACGCTCCGGGCTTCGCCTAGGGCATGGCGCAGCCGGTTGGCCCTGTGGGCCGAGGCGTAGGCCTTGGGGGTAAGCCCGGTCTGCGCCTTGAAGACCCGGTGGAAATGTGAGGGGCTGAGCCCTGCGTGCTGTGCCAGGGTACCCAGGTCCGGCAGCGTGTCCGCGGCTTCGATCAGGCGGCAGGCGTCGGCCACGAGTGCGGCGTGCTGACCATCTGCGGCGGTGGCTGTGCGACGCCTGGCGTTTCCGCCAGGAAACTGCCCGGCCGGCAGGTCGATTTCCGTGCAGGCCGGTTCCTCGGTTCGTTCAAGGCGCGGCGTGCTCATGATCAGGTGCGGGTGATGCCGACGCCGCCGTCCACGTACAGCGTCGTTCCGGTGACGAAGCTGGACATGTTGGAGGCCAGGTACAGAGCAGACTGCGCAATTTCCTCGGGCTGCGCCCGACGTTTGAGGGCATGCAGGTTCTCCACGAAGGAGCGCTGCTCCGGCGTGGGGGTGGCGGCACGCCCCATGTCGGTTTCGGTTCCTCCGGGCATCAGGGCGTTCACCCTCAGTCCCTGGGGGCCGTATTCTGCGGCCAGCACGTGCATCAGTCCCACCAGTCCGGCTTTGGCAGCGGCGTAGGCGGCCATGCCCGGCAGACCCAGCCTTGGTCCGACGAAGGTCGAGGTGAAGATCAGCGAGGCGCCCCGGCGCTTCAGCAGTTCCGGAATCTGATGACCGGCCGACAGAAAGGCGCCCGTCAGGTTCACGTCGAGGGTTTCCTGCCAGCCATCGACCGTGATGTCGGGGATGCTGCCCAGTGCGCCCATGGTGCCTGCGTTGTTGAAGCCGATGTCCAGTCCGCCGAAGCGTTCGACTGCCAAGGCGACAGCGTTTCTGGCGCAGTGCTCATCACGTACGTCGCCGGCCAAGCAGGCTGCCTGTCCACCCGCCTTTTCGATGTCGTTCACCAGCGCCGCCAGTCGGTCCTGCCGACGTGCCACGGCCACCACGGCTGCTCCTTCGCGGGCAAACAGCTTTGCACTGCTGTAGCCGATTCCGTCACTTGCGCCGGTGATGAGGGCCACTTTCCCTTCCAATATTCCCATGCGTTGCTCCTGTTGCGTTGTCGGCCACCCCGTGTGTGGTTGCTTGTGGGGGTGGATGCCAGGCGCATTCTGGGGATCGCGGGAAGGGCGGCCACTCCGTTTCTTGCTCAGCGCGTCATCCGATCAGCGCCGCGATCCGCTGCGCTCCCTCGATGCAGGCTTCGGGCGGGGCCACCAGCGCGATGCGCACGAATCCGTGGCCAGGGTTGCTGGCGGGGTCGTCGGGGTGCAGGCTGGAGGGGCGGCCCAGGTAGCTGCCGGGCAGCACCTTCACGTGGGCTTCATGGAAGAGCCGGGCGGTGAAGGCCTCGTCATCGCCGCCGGGCACGGGCAGCCACAGGTAGAAGCTGGCGGCCGGCATCTGCAGGGCGGGGACTACCGGTTGCAGGATGGGCAGCACGGCATCGAATTTCTGCCGGTACAGGCGACGGTTGTCCACCACGTGGGCCTCGTCGTTCCAGGCGGCGATGGAGGCCTGCTGGAACATCGGGCTCATGGCGCAGCCGTGGTAGGTGCGGTAGCGCAGGAAGCGCGCCAGCAGGGCGGCGTCGCCGGCCACGAAGCCGCTGCGCATGCCGGGCACGTTGGAGCGCTTGGACAGGCTGGAGAAGACCACCACGCCCCGATAGTCGGCGCGGCCCAGTTGACGACACACCGCCAGGGCGCCCAGGGGCGGGGCGGATTCGTCGTGGTAGATCTCGGAATAGCACTCGTCGGAGGCGATGATGAAACCGTGCCGGTCGGCCAGCGCAAACAGGGTACGCCATTCGTCCAGGTCCATGACGGCACCGGTGGGGTTACCGGGTGAGCAGACGTAGACGAGCTTGACCTGCGGCCACAGGCTGTCGGGCACCTGGGTCCAGTCCATCCGGAAGCCGTTGTCGGGGCATTGGTCCAGCAGGTGCAGGCGGGCACCGGCCAGCAGCGCGGCGCCTTCATAGATCTGATAGAAGGGATTGGGGGCGATGACGACCTGGGTGCCCGCGGGCGCCGGGTCGAGCATGGCCTGCGCGAAGGAGAACAGGGCCTCGCGCGAGCCGTTGACGGGCAGCACCTGGGTGGCGGCATCGACGGGGGTGTTGTAGCGGCGCCGGATCCAGGCGGCGATGGCTTCGCGTAGTGCTGGGGTGCCGGCGGTGGCCGGGTAGCTGGCCAGACCGTCCGTGGCGCCAGCCAGGGCGTTCAGCACCACGGGTGGGGTGGGGTGGCGCGGCTCACCGATGGAGAGATCCACCAGCGGCAGGCTGGACGGCTGCAGGCCTGCGGGCTTGGCAGCCAGCAGCGCACGCAGGCGCTCGAACGGGTAGGGTTGCAGGAGGTCGAGACGGGGGTTGGCGGGCAGGCTCACGCGGGTGGGGTGTCGTTTCAGGCAAGGGATGCTGATTATAAGGAGCGAGAATTCGCCGCAGAATGAAACGAACGGTACAATGCTCGGAACAGGAGCGGGGCCGGTGAACGGCGGCGCTTCTGCAGCAGGCCTGATCCGGGGGATTGGCCGATTGCAGTACCGACATGCAGCGGATGGCACCCGGCAGCAGACCCGAAAAAGAACACATCGGCCAGACATTGGCCGCGACAAGCCGGGAGCACCAGCAGCGCAATGACCAGCAGACGACAGCCCACGGCATCCCACGGCGGATGCCCCCTGCCCGATTCCCTCGACACCGCCCTGTCCACTCGGGATGGCGATGTCCAGATGCAGACGGATGAGGCTTTCCGGCCTGGTCGCCGACAGGTGCTGGCCGCCGGGGCGGCCATGCTGGCCATGCCGGCATTCGTGCGTGCCCGGGCGGCCTCGGCTCATGTGGTGGTGGTGGGCGGCGGCTTTGGCGGTGCCACGGCGGCCCGCTATCTGCGCCAGCTGGCCCCCGAGGTGAAGGTGACGCTGGTCGAGCCGGCGACGCGCTTCTATACCTGCCCGTTCTCCAATCTCTATCTGGGGGGCTTGCGCACGTTCGAGAGCATCGGTCACGGCTATGACGGTCTGCGGGCCGACGGCGTGGAGGTGGTGCGTGCGCGGGCCGAGGACGTGGATGCGACGGCCAGGACCGTGCGCCTGTCCAACGGCCGCACGCTGAAGTGGGACCGGCTTGTGCTGTCGCCGGGCATCGATTTCCGCTGGGATGCGCTGCCGGGTTATGACGAGGCGGCTTCGTGGGTTGCCCCGCACTCCTGGAAGGCAGGCAAGCAGACGCAACTGCTGTACAGGCAGCTGCGCGCCATGCCCGATGGCGGCACCTTCGTGATGGTGATTCCCGACCTGCCGTATCGCTGCCCGCCAGGGCCCTATGAGCGGGCCTGCATGGTGGCGCACTACTTCAAGCAGAACAAGCCGCGCAGCAAGATCCTGCTGCTGGACGCGAAGGACAATTTTTCCAAGAAGGCGCTGTTCCAGCAGGGCTGGGCGGCGAAATACGGAAACATGATCGAGTGGGTGGGCCAGTCGGACGATGGCCAGGTGCAGCGCGTGGACGTGAAGCGGGGCGAGGTGGAGACGCTCTTCGGCACCATCCACAAGGCCTCGGTGCTGAACGTGATCCCCCCGCAGCGGGCCGGGATCATCACCGAGCGGGCCGGCGTGGCCGATGCCAGCGGCTGGGTGCCGGTGCATCCTGATGGCTTCGAGTCCCGCCAGGTGAAGGACATCTATGTGCTGGGCGATGCCACGATTGCGGCGCCAATGCCCAAGTCGGGCTTCGTGGCCAACGTGCAGGGTCGCATGGCGGCGGGCGTGATCGCTGCCGACCTGACCGGGCAGCCGCGTCCGAAGCCGACCTATGCCAATACCTGCTACAGCCTGGTGGCGCCGGGCTATGCCATCTCGGTCTCGGGCCTCTACGAAGCGAAGGACGACCAGCTGGTCGAGCTGCCGGGACTGGGCACCAGCCCGCTGGATGCAGATGCGGCCTATCGCGCCCAGGAGGCCAGCAACAGCATGGGCTGGTACGAGAGCATCAGCACGGAGATCTGGGATCAATGATGCCGTCCCTGGACCTTTTCTGGGCCACTTTCGCGCTGGGATGCGTCTTCGGCGTGGCGGCACGGGCTGGAAACTTCTGCCTGCTGCGCGGGCTGCGTCAGACCCTGGTGCGTCCGGAATCGTCGGATTGGGGCGAGGAACAGGCGCCCCAGGGCGCGCCGGCGCTGCAGGCCTTCGCACTGGCGCTGGCGGTGGCACTGGTCGGCACGCAGGTGCTGGCGATGCTCGGGGAGATCTCGCTGTCGCAGGTGCTGGTGGTGCGACCACGCTTCTCGCCGCTGGGGGCGTTGACCGGTGGGTTGATGTTCGGCGTGGGCATGGCGCTGGCGCATTCCTGTGGCGCGCGGGCGCTGGTGCTGCTGGCGGGTGGTAACCTGCGGTCGCTGTGGGTGCTGCTGTGGCTGGGGCTGACGGCCCAGGCCACGATGACCGGAGTGCTGGCGCCGGTGCGGCAGACGCTGCAGGGCCTGCTGGTGATCGAGCCCCAGGGCGCCACGCTGCCGGGCTGGCTGG
>ERZ773075.1432-NODE-1432-length-12316-cov-7.57141_pt1 | contig 12316 bp, 21 predicted proteins | sample MGYA00580614_ERZ773075 | MGnify/ENA primary metagenome ERZ773075 (study PRJEB29015, sample SAMEA2738021) | human oral metagenome | biome: human oral; feature: human-associated habitat; material: dental | place: China | collected 2043 ... | reverse complement strand
TTCTTCATTCATATTTTCTTTAATATATTCCATGAGATTTTCTAAAAATACTTTTTTATCCATACTACTTTTCCTTTAATCATTAAACTGTAAGAGTATTTCACAAACCGCCCGGCCTCAGGCTCGTAATACCACATCAGGCTGTAATGCAGTCCAGTCTCTTCATCATAACACTGGTTTTACAATCTGAACGGTTGATGCGCGTTCTTGTAAACCCGCTCGTTCTTTAATAATGTGACCTGCATTAGAAAATGCGGAAATTATAAACAATATTAACTTTTTTGCACTAAAGTTTGCTGAACACTTTCGGATTTATACTCGAAAATATCTAAACTCAAACTTAGGAAAATAATCATCAATATGATATTCAGCAATTAAATTTAGATCGGAAGGCCCATCTTTAAGAAAAATATCAAATTCGACAATATATAATTTTTTCTCATTAACAGGTTGGATAAAGCACAAATTTTTATCGGGATCTTTAATATCTGACAGCGGAGGTAAATTCAATTCAGATTTATTCGATGTACAATCTTCAAGTACGATTTCATTCATTTCATTAAAAATTTCAACAGAGATATCATATTTATCACTTAAAACCCTTAAATTGTCTTCTTTAAAATAATTTAAAAATTCAGCAGCTTCTTTGTATATTTTAGTTTTTATATCGAGCATGATATTCCTTTCTATCTTCTAATGTATTTTACCCTACTTCTGGGTATAGATGTTCTCGAATTATCGTTAGCACCTATTCCAAGTAGATATTCTTTTGCTTTAAGAACTAAACATCCTGCAACATGAGGGGCGTAACTAGCGGCCCAAAGAGCACAGTAAGAAACCACTATTTCATTTTTACCTCCCTCCCGCAGGATGTGTTCGCTGCACCTGTTGAGTTTTATAGTGTGGAGTTCCCCTAGTTGTTTTGTCGGTATTTCTTACTCTCATGACAACAGCAATTGCATTACCCCTATCATAACCAGCTAAGACTTTCATGGCAGAATCTTGATAATTTTTGTTAATTTTTCCATATTTTTATATCTTCTCTATAAGCATCTATTTTTTCTAGTTCCTGAAAATACTCATCAGAACCACCACCTCTATTTTTTGTACATAATAATCTAATTAATGATGATGTTAAGTCAATCATGTCCATATTTTGATATTCTTTATCTAACAATAAATCATATATTTGTCTGAAATCATCTTTTCCTAAATCAAAAAACATCAACTCCTGCGCCGCAATAGACAAGGTCATCTCTTCATTATCCGGGTAGCTTTCTACTATTAGTTTTACTATTTTATCTTTTGTTTCTCCATTATCATGTCGAAATCTAGATAAAAATTTTAATATTTCAACTTTTACAAATTCATCTACATTTATAGAAAACAGCTCTCCTTCCAAATAATTCAAAAATTCTACAGACGGATTACCATTAAAATCATCAAGCAAATCCACCTTTCCATCATCGCCCAAATTTTTATAATGTTCTATGCTTTTCATTCTTAAATCCCTTTTAAATACAATGTCATAGTATTGTATTAATCTATTTTTCTAATTTTACTTGATAAGTAATTTTAGTTGTTTCGCCAGGCATTTTTAATATATCCTTAGCTATTCTATCTGCTTGACCTCCTGCAATAGATTCTGAGAATTCGGTGCAACCTGATACAGGTTATCACCACCCAATAACCCAATCGGATCCTGAATCATAAACCTACCATAATCAGGCTCATAATACCGTATCAGATTATAGTGCAGCCCCGCCTCTTGGTCGTAACACTGGCTCTGCAACCGGGAATGGCTGATGCGCGTTCCGATAGACTTTTTCATCCTCTTTCAGACGACCTTAAATGAAGGTATTGAGGGCGTCTGAAAAGCAGAAGCCGCGTGCGTACGTACCACCCACACCCTGCATCAGGATCGGAAGTTTCATGCGGGCTACGGCTTCTTAAACGGCTAATGTTTTATGTATTCCTATTCTAATTCAACCCACTCTTGTATATCATCAATTACTGATTTAAACCATTCCCAAAATGTTTTGTACGTTTCTATAATTTCAAATCCTTCAGGAGTCCAACCCTGAATTAAATATATTTCATTAAACTCATTTAAATTTTCATCAAAATTTATTCCCGCCAAAGAATCATAATCTTGTCTCTGGGCAAAAACTAATATTTTTTTATCAGTTTTCCAATTTTTATGTACCCAAAAAATTTTTTCTTCTGAAAGCAGATACCATGGTTGAAGCTGTGAGAATGGTTCATAACCAAAAATACTCTGCTTTTTTACCCATTGATATCCAGTAGGTAACAACTCTTGATAATTATTCATAACGTACTCCTTGAATCATTTTTTCGGCTTTGGAAGACTAGGGGTGTTGTAGTACCCAATGGAGGTAATTTAGGATTTTGATTCCCTGATCTATAGGCAACCGTCTCTCCCCAAATGATTGAATCACCGAACCTACCAGTCATACTCGATGGTAATGACTCATCTATTCCATGCACTCTAACAGGAATTGAGCCAATACCTAACTCCAATACAACTGCTGCACGAGTATGGTCAAGAGTAACTAATCCTTCACCCATCTCAACAACATCAATAGGTTCTCCCTGATAACCATTTTTCTCATGCTTTCTCTCATAGTATCTGCCCTACCACGACCACCTGTTGTTTGTGTCCACTGCGAGTTCGTAGGCGGTTTTGGCACCGAGTCCGTCGATGTGGGCGGTCAGTCGGTTGAGGCGGTCGTATTCGAAGGTTTCGTGACTGCCGTCGGGATAGTCGGTACGGACGGGGTTGCCCGCTGCGTCGTAGTGGTGGCGGGTGGTATGGCCCAGCGCATCGGTAACGGTTTCGAGATCGCCGTATTCGGTGTAACCGAAACGGGTGGTTTCGCCGGTACAGTCGGTAAAGCAGACGAGCTGGTCGAGGGGGTCGTAGTGTAGGCGTCGGGTTTTGCCTAAGGCGTCGGTAATGGTTTCGGGCAACCATTGGGCGTTGTAGCCGTAGCTGGTGGTGTAACCGGCGGGGTCAGTGATGCTGATGAGGTTGCCGCGTCCGTCGTAGGTATAGGCGGTAATCCTGCCTGCGGGATCGTTGACGGCATGTATGCGCAAACTGCTGACGGTATTGAATGCCCGGATGCGTGATTATTTTGCCGAAAATGGTATCCGAACGGCTTGATTTGAGTTTTGGTATTTTTGCCTGACGGGGTGAAAAATACAGTTGCTACCCATGTAGACTACGGCTTACCAAGCTGCGGAGTTTCAGACGGCCTTTGTGATAAAAAGGCAGCCTGAAAACAGGGAAACAAGGATTTCAAGCTGCTTTGGGTTGAGTTTAGCCACCCAACGCACGCTTGTTGCCACAGATATTTATAAATCAACAACAGGTTGGTAACCAAATTCTTTGAACACGGCGCGGCGCAGGTTTTTTTGCGCGTCGTCGAAAAAGCCGCCCGGTTCTAAGCCGACAAAGGGGAGAAACGGAGTAATCAGCGGGTGGCTAATCATACTGTTGTCCAAGCCTTTTTGCGTACGCAGGCGCAGCAGGGCGAGGATTTCCCACGGCATCCATTGTTCCAGCGGGTATTCAAATTCGGGGTAGCGGTTTTTGTCGGTGCGGCTTTGCTGAATGTGATAGTCGGCGAGGTCGTTGAAAATCTGTTTCACCTGTTCGGCGTCGCTGCTGTCAAAGCCTGCGTAGGCGGTTTGGTAGAGTTCGGAGAAGGCGAACAAATCTGCCTGCGTTTGGTCAATCGGCAGGGCAAGATGGTCTTGGGCGAGGCGGAACGACAGGGGGATGAGGGTGCGGGCGGCATCGGTTTCCTGCGGTCGGATGCATTCGTCTGGGTTGGCAATGATGGTTTGCAGGGCGGCGAAGCTGAGGGCTTGTTCGTCGCGGCTGAAAAAGAGGGAGGCGAGGAAGGCGAATTGGCTGTCTCTGACGCTGACTCCGGTATCGCGCGGTTTGCCGGTGAGGTGGTGGCGCACATAGCCCATGGTGAGGAAATAGGCTTTTGCCATGATGGCGCGGAACAGGCTTTCGCTCGGGGCTTGCAGGAATTCGGCAAGCGGGATGCACAATTCAAGATGCAAATCATAGATGACTTGGGTGGCGGTGTAGCTGACTTCACAGTCCTTCTCCCAAAAGTCGTCATACCAGCGGTCGGTGAACAGGGTAATGCCTTGGCGGATGTATTCGTCCAGATAGCCGTGTTTGTGTTGGTAGTCCTCGTCATTGGTAACGGTAACATTTTCAATTATGTCGTTAAGGGCGCGTTTCATGGCGGCGGTGGGTTTTTTGCTCATTTTTTACTCCTATATTGATTACCATGTACCGAATGTCATGCGGGTTGCTCGAAATTTGCTGTTCATATCGACAAATACAGTTTCAGTTTTATCTATATTATTAAATATCGCCCGCGCCTCCTTAGGTCCAATAGGCGTTTTTTTACGACCTAAACCCTTCATAAAATATCCACCTTTCTTCACATCTTCCGTTAACACTTGCTTAGCAAAACATTTACCGCCTTTCTGCTGTCTTTCGCTTAGTTTAAATTTTCCACGTTTAGAACTTTTAACTTCAAATATGTCATATTTCCCATCCGGTCTCAATGCGACAATATCCAAGCCGTTTCCGGAGGCATTTTGAATAGAGAAGACTTTTTTGTATCCCGTACCTTCCAGATATTTCATTACCCTGCGCTCGCCGGCAGTACCCAAGCGCTGCGCGTAGGTTTTTTCAATCCCAACGGGTCGAACCAAACCAAAGCGTTATCGGCAAATTGATAAAGATGCTCCCCACCCAACAACCCAATCGGATCCTGATTCACAAACCGCCCGCAATTAGGGTCGTAATACCTCATCAGGTTGTAATGCAGTCCGGTCTCTTCATCGAAGTATTGGTTTTGCAATCTGAACGGCTGATGGGCGTTCCGATAGACGCGCTCATCCTTTTTCAGACGACCCCAGGCGGTGTATTCGCCGTACCATAAGAGATTGCCGTGGATGTCGGTCATCTCGCGCGGGATGCCGATTTGGTCGGTGTGGAAATAGGCGAGGTATTGTTTGCCGTCTTTGGCATTGTCAAAGACTTGCGCCAGCGGTTCGTAGCTGTCCTAGTCGGTGTAGATATAGGTGTAGCAGCCTTTGTAGGTGTACTCCTGCAATAGGCGGCTGCCGTCCCAGACGAAGTGGGTCCGCTTCGGATCGGTGCTCGTCCAGGCAAGTTTGTCTTGGCGCTCTTTGGAAAGGCGGCGTCCGAACGGGTCGTAGACGTATGTCCAAATCTCGGTGTTGCCTGCAGCTTTTTTAATCTCTGCGCGGACGAGCTGGTTTTCTAAATCGTATTGGTAATATTGGTTTTCGCCATTAGGCAGCTGGCGGTAGATCAAATTGCCCAATGCGTCGTAGGTGTAGGCGGTAATCCTGCCAGCGGGATCGTTGACGGCAACCGACAGAAGGAAGGGGTATTGAGACCGTCTGAAAACCGAAAAAACCGCTGGCGTGCTTTGAGGCACGCACTACTTATGAATTTGGAAATTTATGCAGGCTACGGCTTGCTACCTGAAAGGTGAAACCGCATGCGGGACGCTCACACACTACGCAGGCGGGCTATGCTTGCTGCTCAAACATCTCTTATTTTTTCCAAATCAGCGGGAGTTAGAACAATTTTTCCCGCAACATGTTTTTTTAATAAGTCTACAAGTTTAGTAAATCTTTTTTGATAATAATCGTTTTTCGTTTTTTTCAAGAACTTCTCATATTTTTCAATTACTATAGAAATCTGTGCATTACTCATCGAGCTAATTTCATCATCAAACATAAGTGCAAATTCGGAAAATGACTCATTAGCAGGAGGAAGATCTAAAATAGAGACTGCATAATCAAACCAATCAGGCTCTTCTTTCAAGAGTTCAAGATAAAGACATATCGAATTCCAAACTACAAGATGGCGAATTTTTTTACTCTTATGGTTCCTGAACTTACTTAAATAATTAAAACATAAAAGCTTACACTTTTCTTGAGTGGATAAAAAACCAAATTCGCCTAATGCGCGCAAACAATGCCATAAAATTTTTTCATCATCTGTATACTTGTTACTAAAATTAATCACCAATTTTAAGCAGTCTACATTCTCTGTAAATTCAGATGGCATACGATGATAGCAGGCTATTTTAGACATTGTATCAGCTGTATCCAATGGTGTAGAGTCTGTATTTTCATCATTTAAAAATGCGGTCAGATAGTCTAATAACTTCTGGAGTTGCTTAGGTTTTCCCAATTCTCTGCTGATATATTTCATAGTATTGCCTCTCGATTATTTACAGTTCTGCTTGGGACATTTCCCGAGTTTCTTTTTAACCCTGTTTTTCAGATTGGGTTAGTGAAGTTACATTTTTCATTCTGTCACTTATTTGTTTTTTGTTAAAAATGTTCTTCCATCCTTGTCTTTATTATTGATAAATTTATCTTTGTGATAACTATGATAATAACCTTCGGTTATTAAGCGTTCCTTATTGTACATAGTTCTATTTTCATCAATATTCCAATCATGCCACAATCCCGAACCTTCCATATCACACGCAGCTCGATGGTTTTTAGGTCTTCAATGTATCGGGCATCATCAAAATCTTTGCAGTCGGCGGCATGTTCCATTATTCGGTCGATAGCTTTACGTTCCGTAATCCCACGATAAACTAATTTACCATTTTTATAGAGTTCGTAATAACCATATAAACCTAATGGATCGACTCAGGCTAGAGCATTAGGAGCAAACCCATACAAATTTTCCACCCAGCAACCCAATCGGGTCCTGATTCACAAACCGCCCGGCCTCTGGCTCGTAATACCGCATCAGGTTGTAATGCAGCCCTGTCTCTTCATCGAAGTATTGGTTTTGCAGTCGGAACGGCTGATGGGCGTTCTTGTAAACCCGCTCATTCTTTTTCAGATGACCCCAGGCGGGGTGTATTCGCTGTACCATAAGAGATTGCCGTGGGTGCCGTAGCCGTCGTAGTCGTAGCGCACCAGTTCCTTGCCGTTGAAGATGACGGAGGTGAGGCTGCGCGCCGCCATCGGGGGAGGCGATTTGGCAGAGGTCGTCTGAAAGTCGGTTTTCAGACGACTTCTATGTTAACTGTTAATGAGATTGTTAAAGACAAATGATTCAGACGACCTCAAAGAAGATAGTGAAGCCGTCTGAAAATCGAGAGGAGTGCGTTAAGGGATTTCATTTTGAAATTAATTATATGCGCTTTAAGATACAACACATACAACCATTGATTTGAAGATTTATTTAGGCCACGATTTGCCATGTATTACTTTCTCCCACGCATTATCAAATTCTCCTTTTGAAATTTCAACTGCCCAAAATTGCTTATCTTTATTAATTTCTTCTATTTTTGGTATTGGCAATTCTCCTAAAAGACATGATTCTGTTTCCTTTTCTTGGGAAGCATATAAGTGGTTGCCAGATTTAAAAAATTCTATTTTTCTTACCTCATATCTGTTTTGATCCAATTCACTGTAAATTATAGATGGGTCATCATTGTTATCATGAAACCATAACGTTCTCATATAAAACATTTTAATTCCTTCCGTATCCAATAATTCTTCCACTTATATCCAATGGTCGATTGTTTGGAATTACAAAAACATTTTTCCTACCTTCTACTTCTATGTTAACTGCTAATGAGATTGTTAAAGAGCAAATGTTTCAGACGACCTCAAAGAAGATAGTGAGGCCGTCTGAAAAACAGAAACCGCGTGCGTGCGTACCGCACACACACTACACAAGTGGATCACGCACGCCTTTAGGTAATGCAGATGTCGGACTTGGGAATCCAATCTACGGTTTCTCTCATGGCTGCGCTTACTTATGCTTATATATCAAAATTTCGATATTCAAATTTGTATTGAGCCTCTTGAGTTTTGTTATACTCTCCGACAAGATAAAATTTAATATCTTCGTAAATTAAAATACATTCGATTAAATAATCACCATCAACATATTCTATTGATAAAAAGGTGTCATTATTTAGATCTGATATAGGAAATAAATTAATTTTCGACTTATCTTTTAAAAAACTCAAAAAATCATCTATCTCAGCTAAAGTTTCTTTGTCTAAACCATATTCGGACGACAATATTTCTGTATTATTTTGTTTATAAGCCGTGACAAATTGATTGATAGCTTCGTAAATAGTTGCTCGGATAATTTGTTTTTTCATACTGTAACCTTTTCTTAAATAGTTCGATTTTTAGGAATTAATGTCGCTGTTTTCGAAGTGACTCCAACTTTATTTAAATATGCCCTTGCTTTATAAATCGCACATACAGCTCCATCCGCTTTTAGACCAGCGTCACGAAGAGCTTTATATGCAATTACGGTTTCTGCTCCAATCGTTCCTCCTCCCTTAGCTTTTCTTTGAACAGTATTTGCATAATAATGTGGTGTCCCAGTAGTTCTTTTATCCGTAGGGCTTATCCGTCCTTGTAGCCCAATAACAACTGCCTGATTACGTTTATAATTGCCTAAATTTGTGAAAGCAGCGTCTTGGTAAACATGATGCGAATCATGAGTAGCTGTAATCTTCATTTTTTCAACCTTCTTCTCACACTATTATGTGATCCTATTATAATTCCATCTCTCTTGAATATTGCCTCACATTTATCTCGGCATTTGTACAAACCAAAAATATCAACCCATGTTTGCGCGTTCGGTGCAAACGCATAGAGATTGTCCCCACCTTCCAACCCAATCGGATCTTGGTTCACAAACCGCCCGCACATGGGGTCGTAATCGAGACGGTAGGTTTCGCCGTTTTCGTTGGTGAGGACGGTCAGACGGCGGGCTTTGTCGTAGGCGTAGGCGAAGGTATGGCCCAGCGCATCGGTAACGGTTTCGAGATCGCCGTATTCGGTGTAACCGAAACGGGTGGTTTCGCCGGTACAGTCGGTAAAGCAGACGAGTTGGTCGAGGGTGTCGTGGTTAACTGCTAATGAGATTGTTAAAGAGCAAATGCTTCAGACGACCTCAAAGAAAGTACTGAGGTCGTCTGAAAAACAGAAACCACGTGCGTGCGTACCGCACACACCCTAACATCAGAATTTGAAGGTTTTGTGTGGGGCTACGGCTTGCTATAACTTACTAACAAAGTATTTCATGTTATAGGAAGAAATTCCATCTTCAAATTATTAGTCACAACTAATTCTTTGAATTTATCAGAAAAAGCCCAAATTAAATCATCATTTATATCTTTTGCGCAAAACTCAAAACCAGATATATTTCCTAAAAATACAGGTGGATAATCAATAAACTTCTCTCCAGCTAATTCATAAAAATTTGATTTTTCCATATCTACTAATTCAGCAGTTAATTTAATTTTTCCAAGGAAAAATTTAAATTCATCATTCTTGATCCTAAGTTTAGCTGGAAAAAAATCTAATTCATTTTTTAATTTATCAGCTAATTTATTAATGAAAGTTTCAGAGAACAATAACATCTTAGGAATTGTTTGAATATAATCTGTTTTAGAAATATTTTTGGAGGTACATCCACTCTGAGCTATAAAAACTGCTTCATCTGTATAATTACCTTTATTGTAATTAATAAATTCCACAATTTTTCTATCATCCTGTTTTAAGTCCGCATAAGCATCTTCATTATCAACAGCAGAGTATATTTGATAAAGAGTCATCATTTTTTCCTTTTTTACTATTACTTTTAGAATTTGGTGCAGCACAAGTATATTTGCCAGTTCTAAAACCTTCTCTTAATTCGTTTTGCATTTTTAATATTTCTTCTGAGATTTTCTTTTTACTCCATTTTTATTTTTAGCAATGGTAGCCAATCTTTCTAATCGTTGATTAAACATTTCATTATAAACTTTATGCTCTTTAGTCCATCCACGATGTAACCCCAATTTGGGATTAGGGTCTATTCCCGTTGTCACAGGCAGATACATCATATTTGTTGCACCATGTATGCTTCTACCACTTTGTGCAAACATTGGATGATTTCTAAGCGACCATGGAATAAGATGTTGTCTTTGATAGTCACGTTTCGTTGGCATTCATTGTGGCATATCTTTTGACGTTCTCTTCCATCCCAAAGGATCGATCCAATCCTGAGTATTTGGAGCAAACTGATATAGATTCTCCCCACCCAGCAACCCAATTGGATCCTGATTCACAAACCGCCCCGCCTCAGGCTCGTAATACCGCATCAGGTTGTAATGCAGCCTGGTCTCTTCATCATAATACTGGTTTTGAAGTCTGAACGGCTGATGCGCGTTCCGATAGATGCGTTCATCTTTTTTCAGACGACCCCAGGCGGTGTATTCGCCGTACCATATGAGATTGCCGTGGATGCTGTAGCCGTCGTAGTCGTAGCGCACCAGTTCCTTGCCGTTGAAGGTGACGGAGGTGAGGCGGTTGACGTAGAAACGCTCGTCTTCGGAAACGAAGACGTCCCGTTCTCCGGCCGGGTCGAAGTCGGGATCGTTGTCGTTCAGACGGATGGAGGAGAATACGGGTTGGAAGTGTCGGCCGCTGCCGTCGTAAATGCTGTGCGGCAGCCCGTTGTCGTCGTAGCAGAGGCGGATATGGCGGCCGTTGCGGTCTAGTTGGGCGACCAGTTGGTAAATGCCGCAGCCGGAATCGACTTCGGCAAACAGCAGCCGTGCGCCGTCGGAGGAGGCGATTTGGTAGAGGTCGTCTGAAAAACAGAAACCGCGTGTGTGCATACCACACACCCTACGTCGGGACTGAAGGTTTTGTGCGGGCTACGGCTTGCTTAGACTTTGTAAAGTCCTCTTCTCTGGCAAAATTCCATAGTTTCTCATCTGCTGTGTGTCATCCGGACTTAAACCGATTTTTTAAATTTAATATTCACTTTTAAATCACTCTTATTACTTATGTAATTAGGCATTAGTTTTACATTTTCATCTCATTCATCTACCTTATTATTCTGCCTGCCAGATTTACACTAACAATAAATCCGTTACTGCCAGACTCAATACACACTTGACATTATTTAAAAATATTATTAATCATCTTAATCAAATATTCATCATTCATATGCATTTTGATTAATTTTTTAGGTATTTCATCATTATAAAATATTTCCGTAGTATCTGCTTGCCTTTTTAATTCTTGAGTTATTTCTAATAATTCATAACCATATTCAGAATAGTTAACAAGGTAAGGAATTATTTTTTCATAAATTCAAAAGATTCATAACTATTTAAAATTTTAATGTTTTTATCTATAAAATCAGATAAGTACCATTCATCAAGATTGTCTTGATTGATAGAAATATAATGAAGAAAATCTTCCAGTTTATTTTTTAAATTCATTTTATCTAATCCTTAAATTTAAAATCAATTGTCTTGCCAGTTCTTATATTTTTAACATAATGGATTGCAACTCCATTAACGTTTTGAGCTTTCTTTACCCAGCTATCTTTAGCGAACAGCCCATTTTTTGCATCACTCATTTGTATAGGCAGTTGTCGCCCACTTGGATTACTTTTAACTTCCTCCATAGCTAATTTTTCTTTTAAATTTCTAGGCTGTGTTCTACCAGTACTAATTTTGTCCAATCTACTTTGTTTACATTTTCCCACACATTTTTGAATCGCATTCTTACTTGCTCTAGCAGCTTTTGACAATATACTTACTGCTGCCCTTCCTATTACAGCGAGTCCTGCTAAAACATAAGGAACAAATGCCCATAACCCCAAAGCATCAGTCCAGTTTTGAGAATTCGGCGCAAACGAATAAAGATTCTCCCCGCCCAACAACCCAATCGGGTCCTGATTCACAAACCGCCCCGCCTCAGGCTCGTAATACCGCATCAGGTTGTAATGCAGCCTGGTCTCTTCATCATAATACTGGTTTTGAAGTCTGAACGGCTGATGCGCGTTCCGATAGATGCGTTCATCTTTTTTCAGACGACCCCAGGCGGTGTATTCGCCGTACCATAAGAGATTGCCATGGATACCGTAGCCGTCGTAGTCGTAGCGCAAGTTCCTTACCGTTGAAGGTGACGGAGCTGGGCGACCAGTTGGTTGTCAGACGACCTCTATGTTGACTAGTGACGAAGTTGTTAAAGAGCAAATATTTCAGACGACCTATTGAGATCGTTTGAAAAGCAGAAACCGCATAGGAACGTACTGCACTCACCACACCAGAATTAAAAGTTTTATATATGTTACGTCTTGCTGGCGTTGGTAATCCAAACTACGCTTGCAGACTACATTTACAATAAATCAATGATGTCCAAAGCTAAAATATCTTTTTTGGTG
>ERZ773075.1430-NODE-1430-length-12344-cov-59.0941_pt1 | contig 12344 bp, 12 predicted proteins | sample MGYA00580614_ERZ773075 | MGnify/ENA primary metagenome ERZ773075 (study PRJEB29015, sample SAMEA2738021) | human oral metagenome | biome: human oral; feature: human-associated habitat; material: dental | place: China | collected 2043 ... | reverse complement strand
CCGCCCTGCTGCTCGGCGTTGGACATGGAGCGCCTCCTTCATCTCACGAGGGGATGCGATCCCCTGCCTCAACGTTAGGGCATCGGGTCCCGTCAGCCCGGTACTGCGCAAGCATGAGGCTCAGGTAGTCGATGAGGTCCTGGCGCAGGCGTCCGGGGGCGATGACGTGGGCGTCTGGACCGAGCCGTAGAAGAATCGTCATGGCGTGCAGGTGGTCCATGAACTCCAGCCGGAGGCAGGTCCATCCGTCATCGTCAGGAGGGTCGTCATCCGTGTCGGTCGTCGTTGCGCGCAGCGTCCACTCCCGTACGTCGCTCCATCGCTCGTCCCGCACCCAGGCGGTGGCTGTGATGGCCTCGAACCCCTCAAGAAACCTTTCACGCTGTTTGCGCCACGCCGCGGTCATGTCGAAACCGGCGTCGTCAGGGCACTCCTCGGCGAGGATCTCGGCCGCCTCGATCCGGGAGAGTCTGGTGAAGCGGACCTCGGCGCCGTGCGAGGCGCACAGGTACCAGCTGCGACCGGCGGCGACCAGCCCGTGCGGGTCGACATCGCCCTGCGTCGTCGCCCTCGACTTGTGCCGGAACACCATGCGCAGCCGATGGCGCGTGAAGACTGCTTCCTGAACTGCACGGAAGACGGTGTCGGCTCGCTCGCTCTCGGGCAGGGGCAACCAGCCCTGGGGATCAACCACGATGCGCGAGGCCACGTCGATGGACTGGTTCCGATGTCTGTCGGGGACGGCGGCGAGCAGCTTGTGGACAGCCGAGGCGAGGGCTTCGCCGAGGCCGAGGGGCGCAGCGCCCCAGCCGGTGAGGCCGGCGAAGAGCGCCCGACTCTCCTCATGGTTCAGACCCGTCACGTCCAGGTGGAAGCCGGGATCGATCCTCACTCCCCCGTGGGGGCCCCTTTCGCACCACACTGGCACGCCGGCGGCCGACAGCGCTTCGACATCCCGAAGCACGGTCCGCCGCGAGACCTCCAGCCGCTGCGCCAGCTCGGAAGCAGATAGACGGCCGTGAGCCCGAAGCAGCCAGATCATGGAAAGCAGACGATCGGCACGCACAGATCGATCCTCACACGTACATGACAGGAGATGGCATCAATCATCTCTAGCCTCGTCGTTATCAGCGCATATCGCGTTCTCACAAGTATGAGGGAGTACTCCATGACTGTCTTCGTTCCCAACAGCGTCATCCTCTACGCCTCCGACGTCGAGGCGAGCACCGCCTTCTACCGCGGAATTCTCGGTCATGGACCGATCGAAACCTATCCAGGCTTCAGTGTCTTCAAGTTGTCTGACGACTTGACTCTCGGTCTGCAGGCGGCCGATGAGATTGAGCCGGCTGCTGAGCCATATGTGGGCGGGGGTGAGCTGAGTTTGAGCGACGTCGAGCGAGCCGACGTCGACAGTCTTCACGCGCGGTGGAGGGCTCTGGGCATTCCGATGCTCATGGAACCGGCCCTCCTCGAGTTCGGCTACACCTTTGTGGCAACCGACCCCGATGGGCACCGCCTGCGCGTGTGCGCCACCGATACCTCAAGCTTCGCCTGACTCGAGGCCGTCGGAGCCCCACCCGTCACCGGGTGCGGGCTCCGATGCGCCTCGCCAACGCTCCCAGAGCCCAGTTCACGATGACGTAGGCGACGGCGATGATGACGTAGGTCTGGAAGAAGACGGACAGGTGGGCGTCTATCTTCGCCTGACCGATCATCGTGGAACCGCGGTACATGAGCTCGGGATAGGCGAGCACGTACGCGAGCGTAGTGCCCTTGATGATGGTCACCATCTGTGTGATGAGGGTCGGGAGCATAAGACGCAGTGCCTGCGGCGCCAGGATGAGACGCATCGTGAGAGATCTGCTCATTCCCAGCGCCAGTGCAGCCTCCGTCTGACCTCGGTCCAGGGCCCGGACGCCTGAGCGGAAGACCTCCGCCGTCGTCGCCGAGGTGCACATGATGATAGGCAGCGCCAGCTTCCAGAAGTCCGAGACATCCACGAAACGCGGAACCACTAGCAGGAAGAAGTAGACGAGCAGCAGCATCGGCACCGCTCGCATGGCATCGATCCACAAGCCGACCAACCACCTCACGGGCCGGTTGTCCAACAGGCGGAGCCAGCCCAGGACGATTCCCAGAGGAAAGGTGAGGACGGCTGCGACAGCCCCCAGAGACAGGGTGTTGCCGGCGGCTTCCAGAAGCTGACTGACCACCGAGCGCCCCAGGAAGTAGCGCCACTCGGGATAGTCGAGCTGGCCCGCAAGGTCCAGTCGGTAGAGGACCGCGCCCAGCAGCGCCACGATCCCAAGAACCGCAATAACTGATCCGATGGCGATCATGACGCGCCCCCGCGGCCCCGGCTCATCGAAGAGCAGCGCCGCGTCCGTCGCCCCCGAGCCCTTGCCCCGCTGCTTGACGGGACGGTGATCCGTCATGGGCATGATGTCGGAGCTCATGCGCGTTCCTCCTTCCCCATGAATTCGAGGCGTCTCTCAAGACGCCCGCCGAACTTCGTGGCGGCGAAGGCGATGGCCAGGTAGGTGAGCCCCGAGGTGAGGAAGGTGATGACTCCCGCCGCTCGCTCCTGGTTGATTCTCTGCGTAACGGCAGTCAGCTCAACGACGCCGACCGCTGCAGCCAGTGAGGAGCCGATAAGGCAGGCGATGAAGACATTGACCAGTGGCTGGATCGTGCGGGCCAGGGCCTGAGGCAGGACGATACCGCGGATGATGAGCCAGAAGGGCATTCCCAATGCGCGCGCGGCCTCGATCTGTCCCTTCGGCACCGAGTTGATTCCGCTGCGCACCGTCTCGCACACGAATCCGGACGAGGAGAAGACCAGGGCGACGATCACCGACCAGAACAGTGGAATCCTGATGCCGACGTTGGGAAGCGCCAGGCCGACCAGCACCATGAGGCACAGGTTGGGGATGTTGCAGGCCACCGTCACCCACGCCGCGCCCAGTGCCCGCAGAGGAGGGATGGGACCGACCCGGAGGATGGCCATGAGCGATCCCAGGATTAGTCCGCCCGCGTAGGACAGTACGGAGATCACCAGCGTGATGAGCAGGCCGGAGCCAATATCAGCGAGATTGTCGGTGATGGCACTCACGGTCGCCTCCTTGAAGGATTCGGTTCGTCAATCATGACGTGAACGCTGTGGGCTGTCGCGTCGGCGGCCCTGCGGAGGATCCGCTCGGGCCGCGACGACGCAACGAGCCTGACTGGTCAACGAGCTCCGTTCAGGACTCCTGCGGGACCTCGTCACCGCCACCACCCTGCTCAGGCGCCGGCTCGGAGCCGTCCTCAGAAGCGGGAGTGTCCTCGGGAGCGGGAGTCTGCTCTGCGCCACCCGCACCCTCGGCACCGGCGGTCGACGATCCGGGAACCGAGCCGATGACCGGCGGCTGGGGCGCATCGCCACCGAGTGATTTGCCGATCGTCGCTTCCCAGATGGTCTTCCAGGTGCCGTCCGACTCGATCGTCTGCAGGAAAGTGTTGACGAAGGCCTGGGCACCGGAATCCTTGGGGAGTCCGATGCCGTAGGGGTCCTCGGCGAAGGTGTTGCCGACGATCTTGACCTTGTCATTGGACAGGACCTCGCTCTTGAGCAGGGACTGGTCCACGACGTAGGCCTTGACCTGTCCGCTCTCAACGGCGGCGACGCACTTGGCCTGGGTGTCGAAGGGTTTGGCCGTCGCGTTGGGGGCGTACTTCTTCAGGGCGGAGGCCGATGAGGAGTTGGACTGGACCGCGACGTCGCCGGCCAGGCTGTCGACACCCGTGATGTCCTTGTTGTCGGCCTTGACCAGGATGGCCTGACTGGAGGCGTAGTACGGGCCGGCGAAGTCGATCTTCTCGGCTCGTTCCGGGGTGATCGTGTACGTGGCCACGACGGCGTTGACCGTACCGTTGACCAGAACGGTCTCACGCGTGTCGGAGTTGACCTGCTTGATCTCGAGCAGGGAGCGGGCGTCGTCACCGCCGATGATGTAGCGGGCCAGGACCTGGGCGATAGCCGCATCGAAGCCGGAGATCTTCTTCGTCTTGGAGTCCTCCCAGGAGAACACCTCGGAGGTCTTGGTCCCGCCGGTGACGAGTTTGCCCGCCTTCTTGACGGCGGCGGCCCAGCTGGAGGCGGCTACGACGTCGGCGGTGGCCACCGGCCCGGAGTTGATGGCCTTGTTGTATTCGGCGTCGGCCTTGCCGTCGGTGCCCGTGTCGGCGCAGGCCGCCAGCACGCCGGCAAGGGAAATGGCGCCGGTGGTGGCCAGAAGGCTGCGACGGGAGAAGGTGGTCATGGTGTTCCTTTCGTTCGGACGGGGACGGAACCGTCCCAGGCCCAGGGCCTGCGGTGGCAGCCGCACCCGGGAGAAGGTGCGGTTCGGGGCTCAGTGGCTGAGCACCTTGGACAGGAAGTCGCGGGCGCGCTCGGTGCGCGGGGAGGAGAAGAACTCGGCGGGGGTACCTGATTCCACGATCTGGCCGCCATCCATGAAGACGACGCGGTCGGCGGCGGAGCGAGCGAATCCCATCTCGTGGGTGACGACAAGCATGGTCATGCCGGAGGAAGCCAGATCCTTGATGACGTCCAGGACCTCGTTGATCATCTCCGGGTCCAGAGCGCTGGTGGGTTCGTCGAAGAGCATGACCTTGGGCTCCATGGCCAGGGCGCGGGCGATGGCGACCCGCTGCTGCTGGCCTCCCGAGAGCTGCGCGGGGCGCTTGGAGGCCTGATCCGCCAGCCCGACGCGAGCCAGCAGCTCATGGGCCCGCGTCTCGGCCTGCCGGCGGGGGGTGCCGCGCACCTTGATAGGCGCCAAGGTGATGTTGTCCAGCACCGTTCGGTGCGGGAAGAGGTTGAAGGACTGGAAGACCATTCCCACCTCGGCGCGCAGTTGGGCCAGCGCCCTGCCCTCCTGAGGCAATGGGACGCCGTCGATCTCGATCTCGCCCTTCTGGATCGGCTCGAGGCGGTTGACGGTGCGGCACAGCGTCGATTTACCGGAACCCGAGGCTCCGATGACGGCCACGACCTCACCACGGTGGATGTCGAGTGAAACGTCATCGAGCGCTTTGAAATGGCCGTAGTACTTGGTGACGTGGCTGATGCGCACCAGGGCGTCGTCGGGTTTCCGGTCCGCGCCGGGGTCCCTGGGCTTGCGCTGGGCGCCTTTGACGTCGTCGTCGACGTCGTCAGTCCGGTCTGCGGCTGTTCGATCGGGAGAGGATGCGGATGTGGTCACGAGTACCTCGTCTCAACGTGGATATAGGAGCGGAATCTGCCTCAGCGACAGTGACAGCAACACATCCACATGCGCACCGCATTCCTCCTTGCTCGTATGGCTTCAGACCTTTGGGACCGGTTAGGACCGGTCCAAACTCCCCGTCGGCCCAGGTTGCCCATGGTTGTCCACCGTAAGCGCTCATGGATAACGGGTAGCCGCAGTTCCGACCTTTCGTCAGGAAGGGTAGCACCGCCCGCGACCGGAGCGTCAACCGAGTCTCAGAACACGCCTCCTGCTGGGATGATGGTCACACGCCACGCAGGGCGCCTAACCGGCCGAGTCGACCACCCGGCCGTAGTCTCATCCGCATGAGCCCCGCGAATACAACCGATCCGCGTCGCCGACTCCAGCCCGAGCAGCGCCGGGAGGAACTGGTGAGAGTCGGGGTCGAGCTGTTCGCGGAGGGCACCCTCGATCGCACTCACGTCAATGAGATCATCAAGCGGGCCGGCGTTTCGCGCACGCTCTTCTACCACTACTTCCCCTCCAAGGCGGCCTTCGCCCGAGCGATCGTCGAGCATGAGATCCTTCACCTTCACGACCTGGTGGAGCAGCAGATCGAGCCGACACTGGAGGCGGCGATCTCCACTTTCGCGGGCTACGTGAGAGCCAGGCCGGACAGCTTCCGGGCCCTGCACACCGGAGGCCTCGACCAGGACCCGGAGATCGCGGCCGCGCTGAATACCAGCTTCGAGCGCTATGAGCGCCTCGTCCTCATGCTCCTGGGAGTCGTGGAACCCGACGAGCGCGCCATGTTCGCCGCCAAGGTGTGGATCGACACGATGATCGCCCTGTGTCTGGCATGGCTGGATCATCCGGAGATCAGCCAGCGGACCATCACGAACATGTCGGCCCAGACACTGCGGAGTCTGGTCTCTCAGGTGCAGCAGGGCGCCGAAGAGGCCCCGAGCCGCATCTCGATGCCATCGCCCTCCCACGATCCGGCAGGCGATCACTGAGGACACACCCCGAAACACCTTGAGAGCCGCCCAGACCAGGGCACCGCCGCCCCTATCCGCTTTATTCACCTTGCATATATTTTTCCGGCATTCCAACCTCATCGTAAAAACGGCATCCGTGTAAGAATAGACATGCTAACCTCTCCTCCAGTTGCACATGGCGTGCAATAAGAGATGTCGAGGGACTCCGGTGCTTGGCACCCCTCACTCTCAGAAGGAGAGCTGATCATGCCTGAAGGCGCCACTGGAAGCGCGGTGGCCGTGCGCAAGAAAACGTCTCGGCTTCTTTTCGCTCCGGAGACGTTCAACTTCGCTGAAGTGACGCGCGCCATTGAGGTGGCCCGGCGCATGCCCTCGGACGTGGAGTGCGTCTTCGCAGGCTTCTCGCGACGTAACTCCGAGTACATCAGGGCAGCGGGCTTCGAATTCCGTCTACTCACCCCCCACCTGAGCGATGAGGAGGGCCGGCTGGCACTGGCATTCGACCAGGGGCGCAGCCTGCGCCACCCGTTCACGACGCAGATGCTCGCCCAGCGGGTCACGAGCGAGCGGGTGCTGTTGCGCTGCCTGCGTCCGGACGCCGTCGTCATCGGAGTAACTCCTAGCCAGTTTATTTCGGCCCGCGCCGAGTGCGTGCCCCTGGTTTTCGTACGGCCCTTCGCCTACTCGTTGGCCCATCTGGAGGCTGCGCGCAGGGTTGGCGCCACCGGCTTCCTGCCCCGCGCGACTCCTGAGGAGTGCCTGGTCGACACCGCCGCCGCACGCCTGCTCCACACGGTTGGGACCCGGGTGCCCCTGTCACGCTCCTTCCACCAGGTGGCCAAGGCCAACGGCGTCTCTCTGCCCCAGGGGGTGTTCGCCGGACTCACCGCGGACCTCAATCTCATCGCCAGTGCTCCGCACCTGCTGCCCCGGTGGCTGGAGATGCCCGAGGGCCACCAGGTGGTGGGACCGGTGTACGCCCATCTGCCCGGCGAGGTCCCCGAGATCGTCGCCGACCTGGCCGCCGGCCCCAAGCCCCTGGTGTACTTCGCCGTGGGCTCATCGGGGAACCGAGACCTCGTCCTCGATGTGCTCAGGGGCCTGGGGCGGGCCGACTGCCAGGTGCTGGCGCCGGTGCGTTCCCACCTCCACCCAGAGGACCTGGAAACCCTGCCCCTCAACGTCCATGTTACCGACTGGATCCCGGCGCACCAGCTGGGCGACGCCGTCGACCTGGCGATCACCCACGGCGGTGAGGGAACGGTACAGACCAGCTGCGCGCAGGGGTGGCCCTTCATCGGGATCCCGTTGCAGTTCGAGCAGCGCTTCAATGTTCAGCGCTGCGCGGCCTTCGGCTCGGCTCGGCTTGTGTCCCAGAAGGAGGCTCGCGCGGCCGACTGGGCCGCACTGGTGCGCCAGGCCCTGGCCGACGAGGTCATGCGTTCGCGAGCTCGGCGCATGGCCGAGCTCATGGAGGGGCTGGACGGACCGGGCCGGGCGGCCGAGGCGATCTGCGAGCTGTTGTGAGTCTGCTGCGGCTCTGCCGCCGAGGCTCTTCCGACCGGTGCCTACGCCTGCGCCCGGGCACTGGCGTAGAGGCATACGGCCGCGGCTGCCGCGACGTTGAGGGACTCCGCCTTGCCGTAGACGGGAATGGAGACGACGGCGTCGGCCCGGCTCAGCGCCTCTGCGGGCAGTCCGCGGGCCTCGTTGCCGAGCAGCCAGGCGCTGGGCGCTTCCAGGAGAGACTCGGCCTCGAAGAGGTCGAAGTCCCCACGCCCGTCGGCCGCTAGGACGGTGAGTCCGGCCTCGTGGAGGGCGCCGACGACGTCGTCCAGGGCTACCCCGGTGACGACGGGCAGGTGGAAGAGGCTTCCGGCGGTGGAGCGCACGACCTTCGGAGCAATGGGATCCACACTCCCCCGCACGAGGACGACGGCGTCGGCTCCGGCGGCATCGGCGGCTCGGATGATGGCGCCGGCGTTTCCGGGGTCCTGGGCCTGGGTGAGGACCGCGACGAGCCTGGCCCCGTCCAGGGCGGCGGCCAGCGCCTCGGAGCCGGTGGCCTCCTCGGTGGCAACAACGGCGAGGACGCCCTGGGCGTCGGGGCTCATGGCGTCCATGACCTGCTCGCTGGTGATGTGCACGTAGAGCTGGGCTGCCACAGCCTCATCCCAGATCTCGGCGTGGCGCTCGACGGCGGCCTCGGTGAGGTAGACGTCGAGGACGCGGTCGGGGACGTGACGGACTGCCTCGCGCACGCCCTGGGGGCCTTCGACGAGGAAGCGGCGGTGCTTGGTTCGCGCGTTGCGGCGGGACAGGCCGGCCACACGGGAGATGCGGGCCGAGCCGGGGTTGTTCAGCACCTCGTGGCCGGCAGCCGACCCCTCACCGACTGTGCGGCGCCGCGGCCCGCGACTCGCGGAAAGCTCAGCGGAGTCACCTAGAAGTTCGTCAGGGTCCGGGGAGACGGTATGGCTCATGGCATCAGCCTAGGGGAACAGGCCCGGCACTGTAACCACAAGCCCCGGAGCAACACGGCCTCACTTCCTCCGGTAACCACGACGGCTACACTGACCCTAAAGCAACTGATTCCTTCCAAGAACCCTCACAGTATGAAATCAAGCACACTTGAACCGCCTCAGCCATTCATGTCCACGCCTCCCATTCTCGACATCTTCGTCGTCTGGCACCCCAAAGACGAAGAGGGTGCCCTTATATGCGACACACTATTTAACCATTACCACTCCGAACCATTTTCAGGCCTACCAGAAAATGCGATCGAAGTATACAGCAGATCGTCCACTCCTGACCCGAACAACAACTTCAGCGCGACGATACCTCCAATTTTCACAACCGACGGCACAATCGGCCACAAAAACCAAAACCACACCTACAATACCGCAGAATACTCCGTAATACTTGTATTCATTGGCGAATATCTCATACGATCTTCATTGCAAACCAAAAATGAATGGCACAATTACTTGAATGACGCAGTGAAACTCCAACAGCATTCAGGTAAAGGAACCTCTCACACGCTTGTACTGCCCATTTTGCCCACCAATTTACCTGACTACTCAAATTCGCCCGTGATTTCACAACTACTTAATCGACAAGGAGTGTCACAAGGAGACGTGGGCGTAAAAAATAGCACCCTCGGAAGACGCTCCGCTGCCAGCGAGGGTGCTCTCATGAGAGATATAGGCCAAGCAATAATACAAAACCTTTTAGGATATAGAAATAGGCAAGAAAAACTGCAGATATTTGTTAGTCACTCGCGAGCAGACATCCCAGATAGTGATTTGAATGACATTTATCCTCAAGGAGTCGTGGCAAAGGTAAAGGCTTGGGCTGACAAAACCAAACTCGGGCATTTCGTCCACGACCTACAATCAGGCGAGCCTTGGGATCAAAAAATTCGAGAACAGGTTCGAAGCGGGGCAGTGCTCATGATTCGCACCGAGCATTACAGCAACCGAGAATGGACGCAATGGGAGGTTCTCGAAGCAAAGAGATTCAATACTCCGATAGTATGCCTTGATGCTTGCATCAAAACACAGCCGCAAGGTTCCATCATCTTCGACAACGTCCCCAGAGTAATATACCCATCCAACGAAGAACATTGCGATGCCACAACGTTGAACGATCTTCAATCTCACGCCATAATAGAGGCACTCAATCTGCTTGTAGACATTTCCTTGAAACAGCAGATCTGGAACCATCAGTTCACTTCTCAAAAGAACGCAACCTTCGATACAATACTGCGACACCTTAATCAGAAGAGAGAGTCATGTGAAAAGAAGAAGCACTTTATAACCCATCTGCCTCAGTCTCCAGAACCAGCATTAATTCCAAAGATCATAAATTCGATACCCTTCCACTGTTCAGCCGACAAACATATTTGGGTTCTACATCCGGATCCACCACTTTTGCCTGCTGAATACGACATGATAACCGACCTATGTTCGCTCGCTGGTTTGGATCGAGAAAATATTCATCTCACTACACCCCACAGTCTTTTTCTTGAACTTTCTCCTATTGCGGGAAAAAATACGACAGCAAAGGACGTCTTTGAAGCGGAAGTAAATAGAATTACCCTTGGCATATCGGCCAGTTATGCAGAGGATCTGTATGCTTTTGGTTTGAGGTCCCTGCACGTAGAGTCAGCTATCGACAAAACAGCAAAAGCATTAATACTAGCTGGCGGTAAAATCACTTACGCTGGACAACCAGGGATATGTTCGCCGAACATCGCTCTCAATTTACTTAATGCTGCGCAACTAACACTTACACTAACTAGGCTGCACTCGAGGTTTCAACACACCACCGGACCTTATACGCCCACTATAGTCGTCAATTTGACTCCGCCATATCTTTGTCCCCCCGATCACGGAGCGCTTGATCAAGCTACACCATTCCCTGAAAGTACTGCCTCATATGGAGAAGTGACGGCGTTCAACGTAAGTAAACGCGACCATGACCTAAGTTCGACAGATTTGTTAAGCGACACTTTCGGCGAGGCTAGCGCTCAGATTCTATCTAAATTACGTAGATCTCTTCCTGACTTATGTGATGCACGCCTCGCGATATCAGGAAAAGTCTTTCCTATTTCAGAAACCAACCCAGATGGCTATCAGGGTGCAATGCCAGGAATCATAGAAGAATCCCTCTACACTCTCAGAGCAGGAAAACCACTGTTCGTTGCAGGCGGTTTTGGAGGAGCGGCCGCTGTACTTTCCGACATCATTAATGGAACTGCAACACATGCAAGCAATCCCCTTCTCGTTCAACGTGTTTATAACAACTTTAAGAACGTTTTCGACGAGATTATAGATCTGTATAACCCGAAGTCCACAGGATTATCAGAACATGAAGTTAACCGGTTAGCCACAACTCAACGGCCTTATGAGGTTACAGAATTTCTACTCAAGGGACTTTCATCTTTGAAACATGATGTCTGACACCATTCAAATTCAACTAGAGAGGATAGTGGATCTTCCCGAGTTTTGTGGAGGGTGTGTAGTCACGCTGCGGTGGGTGTCGCGGCGTGGGGTTGATCGTAGTAGTACGTCTCAGCGTTGGCTGGAGAACAGTCGTAGTAGTTGTTGTTGCGGTGAGGGCTGTCGTGGTTGTATCAGTGGACCCACTCGGCGGTGGCGACCACGGGCGGCGTCGATGTCCTGCCAGGGCCCCTGGCCTAAGGATGAGCTCGGCCTTGTACAGCGAGTTGAGCGCCTCGGCCAGAGCAAAGCCGAAAGGAGGTCCCCCTTGGAGCCTACAGAGGCGACCGCCTCGCACTCGGCCAGGGCGGCCCCGTAGCGGATGGACCTGTACTGCACGCCGCGGTCGCAAGTGATGCACCAGGCCAGAGAGATCAGCCCCTGACGTTTTCGTTGCCAGACGACCATCTCCAGGGCGTCCAGGGCCAGGTCGGTGTATAGACCCGTGGAGGTCTGCCAGCCGATGATTCTCCGGGAGTACACGTCGGTCACGAAAGCCACATAGACCCACCCGGAGAACGTACGCACGTAGGAGGGGGCACCTCCCGCTTGCAGGGGAATGTCGGCGACCCACAGCTCATTCGGCCTGAACGCGCTGAAATGCCTTTTGACAAGGTCGGCCGGGCACTGCTCTCGCGGTGCGCTGCGCGTGGTGCGCGGGGACTTGGCGCGTCTGACACCGTGCAGGCCCAGGTCGCCCATGAGGCGTTCGACGGTGCACCGGGCCACGTGACCGGCACCGTGACGCTCGGCGGCCTCGGGTCGGCCCCGCATCACGTGCATCTTGCGGGCCCCCAGAACCGAGTAGCTGGTTCTTGTGGACCCTGGATATCTCCGCCTTGAGGGTCTCGTCGCGCAACGACCTGGCTGATGGGGGGCGGGTCTTGGCTGCGTGAGTCAGGTGCTCGGGGCGATCTTGACTCCGGCGCCAGTGAGCACCTTGCAGATCGACCAGGCCCCGAACTCCTCCTTCTTGGTCTCGATGTACTGACAGATCAACGGGACGGGCGCTCATACTCCGCCTGGGCGAAATACGCACTCGCCTTGCGCAGGATCTCCTGAGTTGGCTCATTTAGTGTCGTGGTGGATGTTGTGGAGGGCTTGGGTGAGGT
>ERZ773075.1426-NODE-1426-length-12356-cov-76.9615_pt1 | contig 12356 bp, 12 predicted proteins | sample MGYA00580614_ERZ773075 | MGnify/ENA primary metagenome ERZ773075 (study PRJEB29015, sample SAMEA2738021) | human oral metagenome | biome: human oral; feature: human-associated habitat; material: dental | place: China | collected 2043 ... | reverse complement strand
CTGCCAGAGCTCCAAGCTGGGCTGCCCCCTGAGCGGGGACGTCGACTCCGGAGTCTCCCAGGTCCGCGAGTTCCTCGAGTCCACGAAGACGGCGCCGCTCCCCACCTCCGACAGCCAGCGGCCGCTGACCTATGATCTGGCGCTCTACGGAGTCCTGGGATCGATGTACCAGACGCAGCTGTGGTCGTCCCTCAACCGGGCCCTGAGCAAGGCGATGGGCGACTTGGGGGACCCGGACGGGAGCCTGCTGCTGGCGATTGCCGACACCGTCTCCCACCGGGAGAGCGACGGCAGCTACTACGGCAACACGGCCGAGGCTCTCATGCCGGTCAACTGCCTGGACTACCCGGTCCAGGGCGACAACGCCTCCTGGGAGCAGAACGCCACTGCCGTCAAGGAGGCCTCGCCGACCTTCAGTGCCCAGTTGCTCTACCCCGACGCCTACTGTCAGGGCTGGGGCCACGAGTCGAGCCGCAAGCGCGAGAAGATCACGGCCTCCGGCGCCGCACCGATCCTCGTGGTGGGGACCACCGGTGACCCGGCCACGCCCTACGCCTGGTCCGAGGCACTGGCCGAGCAGCTCGAGTCCGGCCAGCTCCTGACCTGGAAGGGCAACGGGCACACGGCCTACGGGCGTTCCAACGACTGCGTCAAGAACGCCGTCGACACCTACCTGCTCAACGGGACGATGCCCGACAAGGGGCTCACCTGCTGACCGGGTACGGGGCGCTGTGATGTACCCAGTACGCTGACGCGGCACCGACAGGTACGAGATCGGCCCCGGACGGCTCGCAGTGCCGTCCGGGGCCGATCTCTGCTCGATCCCTGTGGAGTGGACTCGGTTCCGGTGGCGGCGCTACTCGCGCAGCTCACCGGCGATCGAGCGCCCCATCCACTGGGCCAGCTCGCGGCCCCGCAACCCCTGGGAGAGGAGGAACTGCACCTTGGCGTAGGCGGCCTCCAGGGTCATGTCCCGGCTTCCGACGGCGCCGCTGCGGGCCAGCGCGTCCCCGGCCTCGTAGTGCCCCAGGAGCACCTCGGACTCGTGGCACTGGGAGGTGACGATAACGGCCGTCCCCGCGGCGATCACCTGCTCGACGACGTCGGTCAGTCCCGGCTCCTGGGACGGCACGTTGCCGACCCCGAAGGACCGCAGGACCACGGCCTCGGGCAGTGGCGTCAGCAGCGCCTCCAGGCGCGCCGCTGTGATGCCCGGGGCCAGGTCGACCACGACGACGTCGTGGCGGGCGTAGGGCGCGGCGTCCCTCCATCCCGCTCCCGACGCCGGCGAGGCCGCCCACTGCCACGGGGCACCGGTGGTGGCCAGTGGTGCGGCGTTGGGGGACTCGAAGCCGGTGAAGGCCCACGAGGAGGACTTCGTCGCCCGGTTGCCGGCCAGAAGCCGGTGGCCGAAGAACAGCGAGACCCCTCTGATCCGCCCGGAGGTGGCGGCCTTGAGCGCGCCGGTGACGTTCGCTGCGGCGTCGGATCCGAGTACCCCGAGCGGAAGCTGGGAGCCGGTGACGACGACCGGCGCGGCCAGGTCCGTCAGCGCGTAGGACAGGGCGGCGCTCGTGTAGGCCATCGTGTCGGTACCGTGCAGGACCACGAAGGCGGCCTCCGGGTTGTCGACCGCCTGGGCGCGCAGGTCGTCCACCACCGCCTGCCAGGACAGCGGGGTGGCGTTCGAGGAGTCGATGAGCGGGTCCAGTGAGGTCACCGACACCGATCGTGCCAGGGGCGTGCCCTCCAGCAGTGAGCCGAGCCAGCCCTCCAGGTCGGCGCCGGGAACGAGACCGTGGGGGGAGTTCACCATCCCGATGGTGCCCCCGGTGTAGGTGATGTGAACGTGCATGGTTCGGGCTCCTGCCTCTCAGGCGTCGTGCGGCGAGGCGGACACGGACCCGTCCGTCTCATCGGCGAGGACCTCCTCAAGGAGGTCTCCCCGGATCCGCCCCCCGCACCGCGTACCAGCCTGCCACCATCATGACGACGACGACGGCGAACAGTGCCAGAGTCCAGCGCCCGGCCGGGTCAGCCAGGTTCGAGGCGACGACGACGGCGAAGAAGGCCAGGGCCGCGTAGTTGGTCCACGGGGCACCGGGCATCCGGTAGGCCGGGCGGACCTCCTTGCCGTCATCCACCCGCCGGAGGAAGGCGAGGTGGGTGACGAGGATGGCGCCCCAGGTCCCGGCGATGCCGATGCCGGCGAGGTTCATGACGATGTCGAAAGCATCGCCGGGCAGATAGGCGTTGAGGACGACGCCGAGCAGCCCCAGCGCAGACGTGATGATGATGCCGCCGGCGGGGACCTGGTGCTTGTTGAGACCCGCGGCGACACGAGGCGCCTCACCGGCCACCGCCATCGAGCGCAGGGTGCGGCCGGTGGCGTACAGCCCGGCGTTGAGGGAGGACAGCGCGGCGGTGAGGACCACGACCTGAATGATGTCGCCGGCGTAGGGCACGCCGATACCGGAGAAGAAGGTGACGAAGGGCGACTCGGTCTTCGAGTAGGACGTGTAGGGAAGAACCAGGGCCAGCAGCATGACCGAGCCGACGTAGAAGACGAAGATGCGCAGAATCATGGAATTGATCGCCTTGGGCAGGATCTTCTCGGCATCCTTCGCCTCACCGGCGGCCACGCCCACCATCTCCGTGCCTCCGAAGGCGAAGACCACACCGAGGGTCAGGGCGAAGACGATCGGGAATCCCTCGGGGAAGAAGCCCCCGTTCCCCATAATGTTGTGCGCGCCCGCGGTGATCGCCTCACCGGTGGACTCCGTGCCGGTGTGAAGTCCCAGGACAATGGCGACGATGGCGGCCACCATGAAGGACACGATGGCGGCGACCTTGATGAGCGCGAACCAGAACTCGGCCTCTCCGAACATCTTGACATTCATCATGTTGAGGATGAAGACCAATACCAGGGCCAGCAGCGCGAAGACCCACTGGGGGACGATCTGCAGATTCTTCCAGTAGTGGAGGTAGAGGGCCACTGCCGTGATGTCGGCCATGACGGTCACGGACCAGTCTAGAAAGAAGAACCAGCCAGTGATATAAGCACCCTTCTCCCCGAGGAACTCACGGGCATAGGAGACGAATGCACCGGAGGAGGGCCTGCGGATAGCGAGCTCGCCCAGCGCGCGAACCATGAGAAAGGCGAAGAGCCCGCAGATGGCGTAGGCGAACATGAGACCGGCGCCGCCTTCCTTGAGGCGGCCGCCGGCGCCCATGAAAAGGCCAGTGCCGATGGAGCCGCCAATGGCGATCATCTGAAGATGACGGTTCTTCAGCGACTTGTTGTAGCCGGCGTCGCCCCGGTCCTGGACGAGGTCACCCTGGAGCGAGTCGGTGGAGGTCTGAGATGAATCCGCGTGCGGTGCCGGGGGAGTGGAGGAGGTGGACGGAGACTCAGTCATGGGGATCCTTACGGGACGAAGGCATGTTGAATGACGTGCGGAGAATACCGGGGTCCGGTCGATCCCGCTGACGCTGACGGTGCCTATACCGGGCAGCACGTGTCCCTCTAGGATGCGCGCCGCCCCGGGTTCTACACCAGTGCAGGGGACTGAGGGGCGGCGATCCGGCTGTGATCCGCTCGATACGCCACCGCCGTTCCGCTGGTGCGTGGAATGCGGTTGACTGTGTCGAGGAACACGGCCGACGATGTGGTGCTGGATTGCGGCGGTGGGCGCGGGAACGGTATCTTCGGCTCTGCTGCTCACGGCAGTGCGCCGCCTTAGCTCAGTTGGCAGAGCGATTCACTCGTAATGAATAGGTCGTGGGTTCGATTCCCACAGGCGGCTCGAACAGTCCCGGGAGGTCTCTCCCGGGACTTTACTTATGGGTCGGCCGTTGTCCCTCGAGGCCTCTGGGTGTGCTTTCCGACATGCCTGCGTCCCTCTGCGGGATGCTTTGGCGTCCTGTCGTCACTTGTTGCCGCTGCTTTCTGGAGCAGCGACGTTCCCGTATCGCTCGCCGCCGAGCGATTGGCGCAGCTGCACGCAAGGGGCGTGGCTTTACCGACCCGATCGCGTTGTGGGTGAAGGTGAGGCTCAGGTTGTGGTACGTGGCCTCTTCCGGCTGGGAGAATCCTCCATCTTCATCTGAGAGCCCTCTGGGAGGGGGAGTGTTGTGGTTCAAGTGATCCTCGGACATCCCGAGTCGATTGCGTGATCGGCTCTGAGGGGCGTGGTTTGCCCGGCCGTGCTTCGTGGGGATCTCCAAAGGGGGCATCAGTGTATTCACAGTTTTCATCCCCTGCTGTCCGGGTGCATGGGGAGGTGTGTCGCTGCGGGGTGCCGCGGGATTAGGCCGGTAGATGTCATCAGTAATGCGGGCGGTGAAAAGTTGTGTTGCATTGAAGGCGACTATTGTTTAATCTAACGTTGTCCACAGCGGGATACATGCTGAGGCCCGCTCCCCCAATCCGAATGAGGAATCATGGCACAGAAGACTCAGGTCATCCTCGTCGACGATGTCGACGGGTCCGAGGCCAACCAGACCGTTACCTTCGCCCTTGATGGCGTTACCTATGAGATCGACCTGAACGACGAGCACGCAGCAGCTCTTCGTGAGTCTCTTGAGGAATGGGTCGGAAAGGCACGTCGTACCGGTGGACGTCGTAGTTCCGGCCGTCGTCGTTCCAGCGGTCCTTCCGACACTCAGAAGATTCGCGAGTGGGCTCGTGAGCAGGGCCTGGAGGTTTCTGACCGCGGTCGCGTCTCCGCCGAGGTGCGTAAGGCCTATTACGAGGTCAACCCCAGCAACTGAGGGCGCACGGGTGTGGCGGACTCATATGAGTCGGTATCCTGCATCGAGATCGAGTCGCTCTCGAGCTGATTGCCACCTCGCACGATGGTCCTGGTGATGCGGTACCGCATCACCAGGACCATCGTGTATTCAGTACGTGGTGATGGTCCCCGTGAGGCAGCCGGCTCCAGGACCTTCAGGGCCTCGCGCCGTGACTGGGATCCTGGCAGGATAGGCCGCATGGCTTACACCCTCGTACTGCTCCGCCACGGCGAGAGCGAATGGAACGCGAAGAACCTCTTCACCGGCTGGGTCGACGTCCCGCTGTCAGACAAGGGCCGCGCCGAGGCGGTCCACGGCGGTGAGCTCCTCAAGGAGGCGGGCGTCCTCCCCGAGAAGCTCTTCACCTCGATGCTGCGCCGCGCCATCATGACCGCCAACCTGTCCCTGGACGCCGCGGACCGCCACTGGATCCCGGTCGAGCGCAACTGGCGCCTCAACGAGCGCCACTACGGCGCCCTGCAGGGCAAGAACAAGAAGGAGATCCGCGACGAGTACGGGGAGGAGCAGTTCATGCAGTGGCGCCGCTCCTACGACGTGCCGCCGCCGGCCATCGAGCCCGGCTCCGAGTTCTCCCAGGACACCGACCCCCGTTACGCCGGTGAGCCCATCCCCGCCACCGAGTGCCTCAAGGACGTCCTCGAGCGCCTCCTGCCCTACTGGGAGGGCACCATCGTGCCTGAGATCAAGACCGGCAAGACCGTCATGATCGCCGCCCACGGCAACTCGCTGCGCGCCATCGTCAAGCACCTGGACGACATCTCCGACGACGACATCGCCGGTGTCAACATCCCCACCGGTATCCCGCTGGTCTACGAGCTCGACGAGGAGACCCTCAAGCCCCTCAAGAAGGGCGGTCGCTACCTCGATCCCGAGGCTGAGGCCAAGATCGCGGCGGTGGCCAACCAGGGCAAGTAGGCCTCACGGGCTGTCCGTCCTCTCACCGTCCTGTGAGGGGCGCGGGCGGCGTCGGACCTGAAGGAGGGTCCGACGCCGCCCGTCTCGTTCACGCTCGACCCACCCGTGCGCCGGGGTGGCTCCGGCCGGGGCCGGAGGGCTCAGTGGAGCGCGTCGGCGTCCTCGGCGTCATGCGTCTCCGGCATGGAGGCCCCGGAGACGAGGTAGGCCACGCGGCTGGCCACCGAGGTTGAGTGATCGCCGAAGCGCTCCAGGAACCGGCCCATGAGGACCGCGTCGATGACCTGCTGGCGGCTCAGGTCGTGGGCCGGGTCCAGGATCATCTGGAAGGAGCGCCGGTGCAGGGCGTCGAGCTCGGCGTCGTTGGACTGGATGACGGCGGCCAGGTCCAGATCCCGCGTCGAGATGAGCCGGGCGACGTCCTTGCCGGCGCGCACCGCCAAGTCCGCCATCTCGAGGATGAGTCCCAGGACCGGCTCGGGCAGCGGCGGCTCGGGGTAGCGGCCCCGGGCGATGGCGGCCACGTGGCGGGCCAGGTCCCCCTGGCGCTCCAGGGTCTGGGCCATGCGCAGCGCGGACAGGACGTTGCGCAGGTCCCCGGCCACCGGCTGCTGGCGGGCCAGCAGCATGACGCACAGGTCGTCGATGTCGCGCTGGAGGTCGTTGATGCGCTCGTCGGCGTCGATCACCTGCTCGGCGATGACGATGTCCCCCTGGCGCAGGGACTCCGCGGCCCGCTCGATCGCGGTGGCGACCTGGTTGGCCATGGACTCGAGGTCGGAGCCCAGCTGCTTGAGCTCCTGGTTGAAGATGGCGCGCATGAGACTGCTCCTGTTCCGGGTGCCGATGGCTCGTGCCCGTCGATGAGATGCGGCTCGACGGCGCTGCTCGACGAACCTGTCGAGGCCACCGCCAAGGATACCGGCCCCCAAGCACAGCAGCCCCGCGACGCCGCCGCAAGCGGCGCGCCCACGAGCGAAACCGGCCATCGGGCGCCGTCGGGTCTCCACTACCCTGGAAACGTGGGTCCGACCGTCACCATCCTCCTCCTTGCCGCTGCCGTGGGCCTCGTGTGCCTGGGGATGGCGATCGGTGTCGCGCTGTCGCGGCGTCGGCGCAATGCGGCCACGAGCGCCGCTGACCTCGCCGGCCTGGCCGGGACTGACACGACCGTCCCCGTCCTGGCCGCGCTGCGCTCCACCGTCGTCGTCCTCGATGACGACGACGAGGTCCTGCGCGCCTCGGCGGCGGCCTACACCTTCAACATCGTGCGCGACGACGCCGTCGTCGAACCGACCGTGGCGGCGATGGTGAACCGGGTGCGGGCCTCGGGGCAGGCGCAGGACGCCGCCGTCACCGTGGCCCGGGGGAGGGTGCCCGGTGCGGGCCAGTTCCACCTGCAGGTGCGCGCGGCCGGCATCGGTCAGGGGCGCGTCCTCATCCTCATCGAGGACCGCACCGCCGCCCGCCGGGTGGAGGCCATGCGCCGCGACTTCGTCGCCAATGTCTCCCACGAGCTCAAGACCCCGGTCGGCGCGATCCAGCTGCTGGCCGAGACCGTCGAGGCCGGCGCCGACGACCCCGACTTCGTGCGCGACTACTCCGGGCGCATGCGCAAGGAGGCCCGCCGCCTGGGCGTCCTGGTCCAGGAGATCATCGAGCTCACCCGCCTCCAGGAGGGCGATGCCCTGGCCGAGCCCGAGGTCGTCGACATCGACGACGTCGTCGCCGAGGCCGTCGACCGGGTCCGCGTCGAGGCCGACGGCAGCCAGATCGACCTCGTGACCGGGGGTACTCAGGGCCTTCGGGTGCGTGGCGACTCCGCCCTCATCACCACTGCCGTGCGCAACCTGCTGGACAACGCCATCCGCTACTCCGAGCCCCGCACCAGAGTCTCGGTGGGGGTCTCGCTGGATCCGGAGCACTCCGACATCGTGCGCATCGCCGTGGTCGACCAGGGCATCGGCATCCCCAAGGAGGAGCAGGAGCGCGTCTTCGAGCGCTTCTACCGCGTCGACAAGGCCCGTTCCCGTGCCACCGGCGGCACCGGCCTGGGCCTGAGCATCGTCAAGCACGTGGCCGCCGACCACGGCGGCACCGTCGAGCTGTGGTCCGCCCCGGGGCGCGGCTCCACCTTCACCCTCGTGCTGCCGCGCCTGCCCGAGGGGGAGTCTGGCCACCACGAGCCCGCTGCGGGCGGGTCGGGCGAGGCGGGAGCTGCCGACGACGCAGCCGATCAGCTCCCGAGGAGCGCGCCGTGAGCCCGATGGAGTCCTCCGCCGCTCCGGCCACGCCATCGGCCGCATCAGCGCTCGGCCCGACCCGGATCCTCCTGGTCGAGGACGAGGAGAACTTCCGTGACCCCCTGGCCTTCGGTCTGCGGCGCGACGGCTTCGAGGTGATCGAGGCCGAGGACGGCCAGCGCGCCGTCGAGATCTTCGAGACCTCCCGGCGTCCCGGCGGCGTCGGCCCCATCGACCTGGTCCTGCTGGACCTCATGCTGCCGCGCCTGGACGGGACCGAGGTGTGCACCCGTATCCGCCGGTCCTCCTCCGTGCCGGTCATCATGCTCAGCGCCAAGGACACCGAGCTGGACAAGATCGTCGGCCTGGAGATCGGCGCCGACGACTACGTCACCAAGCCCTACTCCTACCGAGAGCTCCTGGCCCGTCTCAAGGCCGTCCTGCGGCGTAGCCGAGTGGTGCCCGACGAGCCCGAACAGGTCCTGGCCGCCGGCCGGGTGCGGATGGACGTGGAGCGGCACGAGGTGCTGGTCGACGGCGAGGCGGTGGCCATGCCGCTGCGGGAGTTCGAGCTCCTGGAGCTATTTCTCCGGCACCCCGGTCGCGTTCTCACCCGTGGTCAGATCATTGAGCGCCTCTGGGGACCCGATTACGAGGGCGACACCAAAACCCTGGACGTCCATGTCAAACGACTGCGGGGAAGGATTGAGGCGGATGCCTCCAAACCCGTTCTCATCACCACGGTCAGGGGTCTTGGCTATCGTCTCGACAACGGAACGGATCACTGAGCCTCCATCTGGCGACACACATTCCCTCTCTCGGCGCGAGTCGGGAGCGCCGTGACGCCTGTGAGATACGTCCCCGATCTTTTCGCGGAATGACCTGATAAACTAGAGGCCCGCAAACCAGTCTGGAGAGTCATCCTTATGACCTATGAAGTCGGTGAGACTGTCGTCTACCCGCACCACGGGGCCGCCCGGATCATTGACATCCGGCAGCGCAAGGTACGCGGTGAGGAGAAGACGTATCTGCAGCTCGAGGTGGCCCAGGGCGACCTGACGATCTTGGTTCCCGCCGAAAGCGTCGAGCTCATCGGTGTGCGTGACGTCGTCGATGAGACCGGCCTGGAAAAGGTATTCGAGGTGCTGCGGGCGCCGTTGACCGAGGAACCCACGAACTGGTCGCGTCGATTCAAAGCCAACCAGGAGAAGATCGCCTCCGGAGACGTCATCAAGGTCGCTGAGGTCGTACGGGACCTCTCCCGCCGTGACACGGACCGGGGTCTGTCCGCCGGTGAAAAGCGCATGCTCGCCAAGGCTCGTCAGATCCTCGTCTCCGAGCTGGCCCTGGCGCAGAAGACGCCCGAGGATGAGGCCGAGTCCCGCCTTGACGAGGTCCTCGCCTCCTGAACCGCGCTGAGCCGGCGGCGCACGCGGTAGCGTCCTGCCCGTGAGCAGTACTCCGTCATCTCAGCCGTCCGCCCCGCCCGAGTCCGCTCCGGGTGGGGCGGTCGCCGTTCTCACGGCAGCGGGTTCCGGCTCCCGCCTAGGAGCCGACGTCCCCAAGGCCCTCGTCCCGGTCGGTGGGATCAGCCTTCTGCGGCGGGCGGCGGCCGGCCTTATCGCCTCCGGGCTCGTCCGCCACGTCGTTGTCACCGCCCCTGTCGACGGTGTCGAACGCTTCCGTGCCGAGCTGGGGGGCCTGCTCGACAGCCTGCCGAGCGAGAGGACGGGGATCGAGGTCGTCGCCGGCTCTCCGCACTCCAGGCAGGCATCGGTGGCCCTGGGACTGGCGGCGGCCCTGGCCGCGGTGCCGCAGGCCGACGTCGTCGTCGTCCATGACGCGGCCCGGGCACTGACGCCACCGGAGGTGACCTGCCGCGTCATCGCCGCGGTGCGCGCCGGGCACAAGGCCGTGGTCCCGGCACTGCCCGTGACCGACACCGTCAAGGAGGTCGGGGTCAGTGCGGCCGGCCAGCCCGAGCCCGTCGTCGCCACCCCCCGACGCACTCGGCTCCGGGCGGTCCAGACCCCGCAGGGCTTCGAGACCGGCACCCTGGAGGCGGCCCATCGTGCTGGGGCCGGGCGGGCGGAGGACGAGGCGCTCGCCGCCTCCGACGACGCCGGTCTGGTCGAGGCCTGTGGCGGCAGCGTCGTCGTCGTCGCCGGGGACGAGCACGCCATGAAGGTGACGACGCCGATGGACCTGGCTCTGGCCGAGCTGCTGCTGGAGCGGTAGCCCCCGTAAAGAGACGAGCCCGCTCTCCTGAGAATGGGGAGAACTGACGATCAGGTCGGTTGCCCGGTCGGTTCCGTGACAAGCACGGATGGTTCTATCGTCTCTCCCATGAGCTCGACAGTGACGCCTGCTCCGACGCAGGCCGGCTCCCGCACCCGCCTCCTGTCCTGGCCCGTCATCGCCTGGGGCCTGTGGGACTGGGGATCGGCGGCCTTCAACGCGGTCATCACCACCTTCGTCTTCACCGTCTACCTTGTCAGCGACTCCTTCGGGCCCAAGGCGGACAACGAGTCGGCGCTGTCGATGGGGCTGGCGATCGCCGGGCTGTTCATCGCCCTGCTGGCTCCGGTGACCGGGCAGCGCTCGGACAGGGCCGGGCGGACGGTCTTCTGGCTCGGGGGCTACACGGCGGTGGTGGTCGCGGTCTCGGCGGCCCTGTTCCTCGTAAGACCGGCGCCCGGCTACCTGTGGCTCGGCATCGTCCTGCTGGGGGTCGGCAACATCTTCTTCGAGCTCGCCTCGGTCAACTACAACGCCATCCTCAACCACCTGGCCTCCAAGGACCGGATCGGCGCCGTCAGCGGCCTGGGGTGGGGGATGGGCTACCTCGGTGGCATCGTCCTGCTGCTCATCCTCTACGTCGCCCTGGTGGGGCCCAGTCCGCTCATCTCCTTCCCCGCCGGGAGCGGCATGGGGGTGCGCATCGCCATGCTCGTGTCGGCGGCCTGGTTCGGCCTGTCGGCGCTTCCCGTCCTCATCAACCGCTCTCGCAGCTCCGGGCGCTCTCATACGGAGGACGACGCTGAGGTGGGCGAGGGCATGTCCTCTGCTGAGCCGGGGCGGGACCGGGCCGGTATGGAGGTCGAGCCCGACGAGGCCGTCTCCCACAGCGTGGAGCGCAAGGAGTCGATCCTGACCTCCTACAAGCTGCTGTGGCGTACCCTGCTCCAGCTGCACCACTTCCAGCCGCGGCTGCTGTGGTTCCTGCTCGCCGCCGCCGTCTTCAGGGACGGCCTGGCCGGGGTCTTCACCTACGGCGGCATCATCGCCCAGAACACCTTCGGCTTCTCGTCGGGTGACGTCATCCTCTTCGCCATCGTCGCCAACATCGTGGCCGGCGTCGCCACCATCGGGGTCGGGCGGCTCGATGACCGCTTCGGTCCGCGCAACGTCATCATGGCCAGCCTCGGCATCCTGGTGGTGGCCGGAGTGCTGGTGTTCCTCCTGCACTCCGCCGGGACGGCCGCCTTCTGGGTGCTGGGCCTGCTCCTGTCGGCCTGTGTGGGGCCGGCGCAGTCAGCCGCCCGCTCCTTCCTGGCCCGCCTCATCCCCGAGGGGCAGGAAGGCGAGATCTTCGGTCTCTACGCCACCACAGGGCGGGCGGTGTCCTTCATGGCGCCCATGATGTACGGCGTCTTCATCTACCTGGGCACACGCGTCGTCGGACCGGGGGCCAGCTACTGGGGGATCCTCGGGATCGTCGCCGTGCTGGCCACCGGCCTGCTTCTCATGCTGCGCGTGGGCGACCCCGTCGCCGACGAGGAGCCGGCCGCGTAGACGGCGGCCGCATAGCCGGCTCAGGTCGGTGAGGCCGGCCCGGGGCGGGAACGGGCGGCGTCGATCAGGAGGATGCCTCGCGGGCCTCGCGCTCGACGCGCATGCGCTCGAGGTCCTCCGGCGTGAGCGGCCCCTGGGTGGTGCCCGGCGTGCCGTCCTGCCGGGTCCAGCTCACAGCGAGCCCCTCCTTGGCCCCGAAACGGGCCAGGTGGATGCCGGTGACCTGCTCGAGGCGCTCGAGGTGCTCGTTGTCGGCGGCCAGATCGAGCTGGAGGACGCAGTCGTGGCACGAGATCGCCACGACGCCGGTGACTGCTCCCTCACGATCGAAGGTCAGGGAGCCGGCCTCGGTGTCCTCGTCCCACGCGGTGGTGATCTTGCGACCCATGTGGCCGGCCAGCTGCTTGCCGTACCGGGCGGGACGGTCCGTGGTCACGCGGGCGGTGGACTGGCATGAGAGGTGTGGCTGTGCTGAGCTGGTCATGCCCTTATCCTGACGCGCTTCTTCATCCACGGCATCCATGACCTCGCCGACATTGCGTGAAAAGGACTCGGCCCGCGGTTCGGATGTCCGAACCGCGGGCCCAA
>ERZ773075.1423-NODE-1423-length-12374-cov-13.6565_pt1 | contig 12374 bp, 17 predicted proteins | sample MGYA00580614_ERZ773075 | MGnify/ENA primary metagenome ERZ773075 (study PRJEB29015, sample SAMEA2738021) | human oral metagenome | biome: human oral; feature: human-associated habitat; material: dental | place: China | collected 2043 ... | reverse complement strand
CCGAGTACAAGCGCATTAGCGAAGGCACCCGCGCCCTCATGACCGAATGCCACCGCTAACCGGCGTGTCGGATGGGTCCTCGCGGCAATCTTCGCGTTGCATTCCCTCGTCCTCATCATGCTCGTCGAGGAACGGCAACCATAAAAATCCGGAATCCTCACATGAAGATGAGGTGCGATGCCGCTCTCGGTCCTCGTGAGTTGACCGGGCCTTGAGAGTCGGTGATGCGGCGGACTTGTCTTTGAGCGCGCTCTAACGCGTAGGGTCGGCGGTATGGAAGGACCAGTGCCAGATGGCGACCTGCCCGAGTCGCTGCCGGTTCAGCAGGCAGCGGCCTGGCTGGGGGTGAGCCCCCAGACCGTTCACAAACACGGGCTCCTTTGGGCCATCTTGCATGGTGCCCAGCCCGTGTTAATGGAATCTGTGGATTTCCTTCGTTTAGTGGTCTGAGTGTTTGAGTAGTCTTCTGGCCTTCTCCGCAAAGCTTGGCGCGCCAGCTCGTTTCAGAGCAACTAATAGTTCCTCGATGCTCTGTTGCGGGCTGCGCAGTGTTGAAGCCACTTTAAGCATGACCTCCAAAACTGCTGTCTTGTTTTCCGCAAGCAATTTCAAGAGCAGCTCATCCGGCGACATGACGATGAGACCTAGCGTATTCATGAGGGTTGTGGGGAAGTCGCGAATGTTGGCGGTGACAATGATTTCCACACCTGCCGCCATTGCGGCAGCGACAACATGCCGGTCATCAGGGTCTGGGAACTCTCGGTGATCTAGTCTGCTCGGATCACCAGCCACCGATGCTCCAGGGAAGGCGGCATCCATGGCTGAGAACCTGCGATGAATCTGAGTTTCATTGAGATGAGGTCTGATCTCGTTGATGGCTATAATTGCTTCTTCTAGGACCTCAGGCGACCAATGAGGTTGCAGCAAGCTGTCTTCGGCGGCTGTGAGAAGCACATTGGTTAGTGTGATCGGCACCAGAACGCAGGCATCGAGGAAGACGACGGTCATGATCGCCGTCTATTCCGAGATTTCTTTAATGCGGCTGTGTAATCGCTGATTTCCTCCTGCAGTATGCCTGTCTCTTCGGCTTGCCGCATGGAGTCCTGGAAGTAGGCGGTGCGTTTTCGGGAGCGTTCTTTCTTGTATGTCAGGACGTCTTCCAGCCGGACCATCCGGTGGACGTTGGGCTGCTCGTATGGGAGTTTTCCCTCCTCCAGTAACTTGACCAGGGTTGTCCGGGAGACATTCAGGATTTCGGCTGCCTGAGTGGTGCTCAGCATCGTGGAAACAGGCTCGATGCGAACGGCATCGCCTCGCGATAATGCGTCGACGAAGGTCCCCACACCCTCGCGGATACCAGGAGGAAGGCTTGGCAACAAGGTGTTCAGGGGCGTCAGGTCGCCCGGATCCTCCGGCGGAAGTACCGTGTGGGAGGTTGTCGTCTTCATGCATCAAGTATCGTTCCAAACGATGGAAACGCAAGAAACGATTGCAACGTAAAGGTGGCTCTTCCTGCTGCAAGATGCCTCTTCTGCTTTAGCTTGTCTTTGAGCGTGCTCTAACGCGTAGGGTCGGCGGCATGGAAGGACCAGTGCCAGATGGCGACCTGCCCGAGTCGCTGCCGGTTCAGCAAGCGGCGGCCTGGCTGGGGGTGAGCCCCCACACCATCCGCTACTACGAGCGACTCGGCCTGGTGCGGGTACCCAGGGACGCCCAGGGAAACCGTGCCTACGACGAGGCCGCCATGCGGCGGCTGGTCTTCCTGATCCGGATGCGCGTCTCGGGCATGACCATGACGGAACTTCGTCGCTACATCGACCTTGTTGAGCAGGGGCCCGGCACCAAGCCAGAGCGTCTCAAGGTCATGCAGGAGCATCGCGCCCGGGTCCGGAGCAAAATCGCCGAGCTCCAATTCGCCCTTGACATCACCGACTACAAGATCGCCACCTACGGTGGAAACCTCGGCGACGAACCAACCCTCGACGAATCAACCCACAAGGAGACACCATGACCGTCACCCTCGCCCCCGGGCTGAACACCTCACCCATCGGATTCGGGTGCATGGCGCTCAGCCACGTCTACGGCGGCACCACTAACGACCAGGCCCGGCACACCCTTGAGGACGCCCTCGACGCCGGGATCACCTTCCTCGACACCGCCGACGTCTACGGCGAACCGAGGCCGGATGCCACCGGCCCCGCCGGCACGAACGAGGAGATGCTCGCCCCGTTCGTCGCCAGGCACCGCGACCAGTTGCAGATCGCCACGAAGTTCGGGATCACCGGGGCTCTCACCGTGGAGAAGAGGTCCGAGCCGCCCACCAGCGGCCGGCCGGAATATGTGCGCGCAGCCTGTGACGCATCGCTGCGGCGTCTGGGCATCGAGACCATCGACCTCTACTACATGCACCGCCCCGACCCGGACACCCCCATCGAGGAGACCATCGGCGCGCTGAGTGAGCTGATCGACGCGGGAAAGGTGCGCCACTTGGGGCTGAGCGAGGTCACCGCGCCGGAGCTGCGCCGCGCCCACGCCGTCCACCCGATCGCCGCCGTGCAGAGCGAGTGGAGCCTGTGGTCGCGGGATGTCGAACGTAATGTCGTCCCGGCGTGCGCGGAGCTGGGCGTCGGTTTCGTGCCGTACTCGCCGCTGGGCAGGGGATTCCTGACCGGGACCCTCACCAGGGACCAGATCAGCTCGGATTTCCGCGGCATGACTCCCCGGATGGGGGAGTCCTGGGATGCGAACCAGCAGGCCCTCGCGGTGGTCACGGAGGTCGCCGACTCGCTGGGCGCCACGAACGCGCAGGTCGCGCTGGCGTGGCTGCTGGCCAAGGGGCGGCAGTTCGGCCTCCCGGTGGTGCCGATCCCAGGATCCCGCCGTGCTGAGAGGATGCGCGAAAATCTCGGCGCGCTCAAGCTCCAGCTGGATGAGGCAGCCATGACGCGGCTCGATGGCGTCGCCTCTCTGGTGGAGGGCAGCCGCAACGTCGTGCCGGATCCCCGCTGGATCAGCGAGGGCCGGGAGTGAGACGTGTTCACCTCGTCTCCCAGGCGGCGAGTTCCTCCTCTGGCAGGTCGTCGAAGAAACTGTCGAGCAGGCGGTACCCGCTGAATCCCAGCTCGCGGTCTCCTGAGGTGACAGGAACCAGACGCGCGACGGGCTGCGTTCCCCTGGTGATGCAGATTGATGCGCCATGCTCCACTTCGGCAAGCAGTGCTGACAGATGCGTCTTGGCTTCCTGCACTTTGACCGTCTTCATGCCTCCAGGTTAGGCAGGGTGGTGATCTGGTCGATCAGCCAGGCTGGTCAGAATGCCGGTCCCAGCGGGGTCAGGTGGCCGGAGGCGATGGTCGCGGTCCCGGTCGCGCCGAGGGCCAGGCCCTGGGCGGATGGGTCGTTGAAGACCAGGAAGGACCCCGCCGGGGCGCCGTCGTCGACGAACACCTCCACGCTGGAGCGGTCCAGGTAGACGTGCAGGCGGACTCTGCCGTCGGCGGGACGGTAGGCCACCTCGCGGCGCAGGGCGAACTGCGCCTCGCCGCCGTCGCGGCCGGGGACGGTCTGCAGTCCGCCGTTCGTGCGGTCCAGGTAGAACACGCCCTTGGCGACATCGATTCCCACCCGGACCTCTTGGAGCTTTCCGCCGACCTCACCGCGGGCCAGGCTCAGCCAGGCGTCGCTGGCGTGGGAGACGTCCAGGACGAAGTCGATCTCGGTGACTCGTTCCGTCCCGAACGAGACCACGTTGTCCGTGGCGCTGGCACCGGTGATCTCCACCGCCTGCCTGCGCAGCCCGGCCAGTTCTGCGATGGGTTCCTGTCGCAGGATCCGGGCCCCGTCCCGGGTGGTCAGCGACAACTCGCGCGGAATGCTCATCTCGTTGCGCCAGTCGCCGGTGGGCATGGAGTAGGGGTAGCGCCAGTTGCCCAGCCACCCCAGCCAGATGCGGCGGCCGTCTACCTTCTCGAAGGTCTGGGCGGCGTAGAAGTCCTGCCCGGCGTCGGTGAAGCGGACCCGGTCATCCTCCGGGAAGAACGTGGTGCCGTCGAAGTCCCCGATGAAGTACTGGGCGGTGGAGCCGTGGGTCTCCTCGTTGTCGCCGATCGAGAGGGTCAGCACCCAGCGGGTCTTCCCGTCGGAGGCGTCGGTGAGAGGGAACAGGTCGGGGCACTCCCACACCGCGGCATGCGACCCAGCGCCCTGGCCGAAGTCGCTGGCGTGACTCCACTGCCTGAGGTTGGGGGAGCGGAAGATCGAGACGTGGTCGTTCACGGAGACGACCATCACCCACGACTTCGTCGGCTCATGCCAGAAGACCTTAGGGTCGCGGAAGTCCTTGCGGCCGTCATTGGGGATGACGGGGTTGCCGTCGTAGCGCCTCCAGGAGCGCCCGCGGTCCGTGCTGTATGCGAGGGACTGCGCCTCCCCGCCGGTGGTCGAGGTGTAGATCGCGACCATCCCGCCGCCGGGCACCAGCCCGGAGGTGTTGGCGCCGTCGTCAACGCAGCTGCCGGACATCGCCAGGCCCAGTGCATCGTGCTGCAGGGCCGTGCCAAGAGGCTTCCAGTGCACCATGTCCGAGCTGACGGCGTGCGCCCAGGTGCCGTCCTGCTGATGGAATAGGTGGTATTCGCCGTCGAAATAGATCAGGCCGTTGGGGTCGGCGAGATTCCCCTTGGCGGGGCTGTAATGGTAGGCGGGACGGAAGGGATCCGTGGCATTGCCGGCAGAGTCTGCCGGAAGCTCGCCGAGACCAGGGACCTGCGACCTGAGCTCCGGCGGGGGAGCTGCCTGTGAGACCCGGCTGCTGGCGGCGAGGACCGCGGCGCCGGTGCTGAGCAGGACTGCGCGACGACTGTGATTTCCCATGGCTCTATCCCTATCGCATCACAGGCTCAGCGACGCCGCGCACCACTTGGGCGGGCGGCGCACCGGGGGGATGGCGTCAGGCGAGGTTGCGCAGCACAGACATCACCGACGCGCCGTAGCCGCCGCCGAACAGGATGGCATGCACCAGCAGCGGCGTCAGCTGATACCAGGGGATTCGCTCCTGCCAGCCGCCGGCCAGCGGGTAGGCGTCGTCGTAGCTGGTGAACGCCTCTCGTCCGAAACCGCCGAACAGCGCCATCATTGCCAGGTCGAACTCGCGATGCGCGTAGTGCGCGGCCGGGTCGATGAGCCAGTTCGCGCCGTCCTGGCTGACCAGGCGGTTCCCGGCCCACAGGTCGCCGTGCACCAGCGACGGCGGCTCGTCCGGTCCGCACAGCTCGCTGGCCCTCGGGGCTAGGGAGTCGACCAGCCGCAGCGCCTCCGCCGGCAGTTGACTCTCGTCGACGGCCCGCCTGGCCAGGGGTCGGATGCGTCGTTCCAGATAGAACTCCGGCCACGACGACGTGGGCGTCAGATCCACCTCGACGGACCCCAGATAGCCCGACTCGTCGCCGTCGAGCCCACCGAAGTGCGGCTGAGGCTGATGGTGCAGCGCGGCCAGGCCCGCGCCCAGCGCCGCCTCGGTGCCGGAGCTGCGGCGGCCCTCGTCGATCCACTCCAGCACCAGCCCGCTGGGTGATGAGGCCAATACTTCAGGGACCCGCAACCCGGTCGGTGCGGCCTCCCGTAACGCCCGTAGTCCTCGCGCCTCCCGCTCGAACAGCAGGTGCGTGGGGGAGGGGTGTGTCTTCAGGAACACCGGGCCGTCACTGGTGTCGAGACGATAGGCGCGTGCGATGTCGCCGCCGTGCACCGGCGTGACCTGGGTGACGTCGAGTCCGGCGGTCAGCTCCTCGGGAAGGGACATGCCTCCAACCTACAAGTCGGATGAATGTCGGCCCGGCAGGCGGATTGCCCAGGCAGGTGAGGGGCCACAGCGATCTCATTATTCTGAGATCCTCTGGGGAGGTTGATGTGGAGCAATTGCTGATTCGAGGACTCCCGGCTGGTACCAAAGCGAGACTCGACGTCCTGGCTCGGCGGAACGGGCGTTCTCGCGAGGCCGAGGTCCGGGTGATTCTCGACCAGGCACTGCGCCTGGAACCGGTTTCACAGGCCGACCTGCTGGCCATGCCGGAATCGGAAGGTATCGAATTCGAACCCGGGCGGCTGGGGGCGCTGGGCCGGGACGTCGAGCTGTGAGATACATTCTGGACACCAACGTGGTTTCGGCTTTGAGGCTGCCGCTCTTCGTCCGTGAATTACTCTCACCAAACAAAGCAGTAGCATTGTCAAGTGCGGAACGCGGCGTCTCCACCTTCTGCCGCTGATTATCAATTTCCTTCGCCAACACCTGACTTCTGCCATGAGTGTCGAGGCGGATTTGTTGTTCTTGCCGAACTGGGACGCGACCAGCTCCATCTCACTGCTTAGCACCCGCATCTCATGATTACCATCGGTAATTGCGCGCTTAAACCCCCGCTCGTCCTCCTAGCCAAAGGCGACTCAGCCATGTTATTTATCCTTGTCGGTGATATCATCCGGGCATGAAGCGAGCGCGTTCCCGGTTACGTTCAGAACCTGATGACATGGATGTGCGAGATTTCGCTAGGTTACTGGCTCGGTTGCCTGAGAACCTGCCGATCTCGGATGCCTATCATGGATATGACGGCAGTTATCCCCCACCCGGGCCCTGGTATACTTCCCGGCGGCAACGCATGGTGAGCTGGTTTCGGGGGCAAGCGACAACTGGAGAGGGCGCGTACAGCCGGATGATTCCCAATCTGTCTGCCAAACGGGCCTACAATCGGTTGCTTAACGCGGGTTCGCTGTTGTGGATCAATGAAGCCCTAGGAAATGATCCGGACCGTATTCAGCAGGCAGCAGACGCGGCCAGTCAGGAAAAGGAGTACCGGAAACGATGCCGAATTGTCCGCGAGTATCTACCGTGGAGTGACGTGATATCGCTGGCAAATAGACGCAAACCTAGAAATTTATTCACTGGCCTTCTTCGAGGTTATTCACGACTATAGGTAAGCCCTCGCTGACAAGGGTTTTGGTGAACCGAAAGCTCCTCGTGAATGTCCCTTTGGTTCGGCGGTTTTTCTTCCTCCGGATGCGACATCTCGCTTTGTTCACCTTAATCACGATACGCCCAGTAGCGCTTCGCTCGGTTGCCTTGGCGCATCATCCGCCCTGGGGCCGCCTCCCACTCGAACTCCCACCATACGACACTAGGTGTCGTCCCGGCTGGCTTGGCTGGGGTCGTGTCGCTGTTGCCGCGGCTTCAGGCATGATCAGCCCGTTGCCGGGATAGCCTGGCGGTGTAGGTAGCCGGGCGTTCACGGGAGGACGAGATGACTATCGAGGCGGTCCTTGGGGATATCACCGTGCAGGAGGTCGATGCCGTCGTCAATGCGGCGAATTCATCCCTGCTGGGTGGGGGCGGGGTCGACGGCGCCATCCACCGTGCCGCGGGTCCGGAACTGCTGGCAGCCTGCCGGGAGCTGCGGGCCACAACCCTGCCCGGTGGCCTGCCGGTGGGGCAGGCCGTCGCCACCCCCGGCTTCAACCTGCCCGCGTCCTGGGTCATCCACACGGTGGGCCCCAACCGGAACGCGGGCCAGACCGACCCGGCCCTGCTACGGTCCGCCTTCGACTCCAGTCTTGACCTCGCCCGGGAAATGGGCTGCTCCAGCGTGGCGCTGCCCGCGATCTCCGCAGGGGTCTACGGCTGGGACTCCCGCGAGGTTGCCCGCATTGCGGTGGCATCAGCCCGCGAGCACGCAGGCACCGGCGAGGACGACGACTGGCTCATCCGCTTCGTCCTGTTCTCCCAGAATCTGCTCCAGGACTTCAAGCACGCGCTCACGCAGTGAGAAGCCAACCCGGCTATGATGCTGTGGCATCACAATTTCTGATGTCATGCTGTCAACATGAGAACGACGGTGACACTTGACCCGGATGTGGAGGCCTTGATCCGCCAGACCATGAAGACAAAAGGCGTGTCTTTCAAACAGGCGCTGAACGACGCCGTGCGGGCTGGCTCCCACGCTCAACCGAGGGAATACACGGTGTCCCGGGTCATGGGACGGCCGCAGATCTCCCTGGACCATGCCCTGCAGCTGGCGGGTGAGTTTGAGGACCAGAGCTGGCCCGGCGGGCTGGATTGTGAAGATCGTCGACGCAAACGTCCTGCTCTATGCGATCAATCAGGATTCACGTCACCACGAGGCATCCCAGAACTGGCTGGATGGTGCGCTGTCCGGCGGCGATAGAACGGCCCGCCGGAGGCGCTAGGTGTTGTGGGTCTCGTCGAAGGAGCGCTGGGTTACCGACTTGGCCGTCAACGCCAGCCGGTGGGCGTGGTGATCAGCAGGCGCTTCCCGGTGGTGGCCGGGTCGGTCGCGACCTCCAGCAGCCCTGCGGCGGCGTTGTCCATCGGCAGCGTCGGCATGCCGGGCACCCGGCTCACCTCGTCTAGTGCTTTCACCGTCTGCGACGGCAGCGCCGGGGCGTCCTTGAGGTTGACGGGGTAGACGATGGTCCAGTTGAGTCCCGACTCCATCAGCAGCGCATCGGCCGCGGCTTTGTCGGCGAGGAAGCCGCGCAGCGCGGTGTTGTAGATGAGACGTGCGAAGCCAGAGGCCTTCGCCCGGGTCTCGCCCGCGCCGAACACCGACACCAGCACGACGCGCTTCACCTGCGCCCGGCGGGCGGCCTCGATGATGCCGGGCTGCAGCCTCTGCATGAAGGAGGTATCGCGGATGGAGCCCGTGATGGAGACCACCAGCACGTCCGCGCCCTGCGCTGCCGAGGCCAGCGTCTCGACGTCTTCGGCGCTGCCGACGACGACCTCAGTGCCCGCCGGGGCAGCTTCGGGACGCCGCACGTACGCGACGACCTCGTGGCCGGCGGCGACTGCCTGCCGTGCGAAGCGTGAGCCGACATTGCCGGCGGCACCCAGAACGACGATCTTCATGATGATTCCTATCTAATCGAGAAAGGTAAGGGAGGGCCTGCTGCTGTGTGGTTCAGGCCAGGTCCTGTCCGAGCAGGGCAACCAGGGCGGTGATGCACAGGTCGACCGCGTCGTCTCGGGGGGCTCCCTCGACGACGCGGCGGCCGGTGAACTCCACGAGCGCCAGCCAGCCGCCGGCTGCCAGTCGGTGACGGGGGGTGTCGTCGAGCTCCAGGACCTGCAGGATGCGCGTCGCCTGGAGCTCGTGGTTGGCCTCGACCAACTCCCGGGCGACGGGGTTGGCGGAAGCGGTGTACAGCTCTCGCACTCCGCCGCTGCTGGCGCTGAAGAAGTCGAGGTAGGCGTTGAGCGAGCGGTGAAGATTGTCGCGAGCGCTCAGCTTCGGATCCGGTTCGGTTGCGGCCAGGAGGCGTTCTGACTCGTGCCGCAGCACGGCGTCGAGGAGTGCCTGCTTGCCTGGGAAGTACCGGTAGATGAGGGCCCGGGTCACCCCTGCATCCTTCGCGATGGAGCTCATGGAGACCCCTGCTGCTCCATCGCGGCTCAGGTGGGTCGCAGCAACGCGCACGATCTGCTCTTGGCGATCTGCGGGCTCCATACGACTGCCACGACTGTTTGACACATGTATAACAATAGCGCCTGTTTTACATCTGTCAAATAGGGATTCATGGTGTCCCAGCCAACTGTCCAGCCAAAAGGACGGTGATGCTCGGCCCATAGAGTCCTTGAGTCACCAGGCCAGGAAGGTAGGCGGCGTGTGTCAGCGTCGTCTCCTGGCGCGATCTCTCAGTCCTCGTCGGAGGGGCGCTGGGTGGTGCCGGGCTGGCCGTCGTCGCGAACCCAGCTGACGGTCAGCTCGTCCTTGGAGCCGAAACGCACCAGGTGCCTGCCGATGACGTCCTCTAGGCGCTCCAGGTGATCGTCGTTGGAGTGCAGCGTCAGGATCAGGAAACCGGGCTCGCTGGTGAGCTCAGCCGCGCCGGTGGTCTGGCCATCGCGGTTGAAGGTCAGGGAACCTGAGCCGGAGGCGTCGTCCCAGGTCGTGGTGATCTTGCGGCTCATGTGGCTGGCCAGCTGCTTGCCGTAGCGGGCTGGACGGTCGGTGGCGACGCGGGCGGTCGAGGTACGGGAGAATTCCATGCACCCATCCTTCCCGATGACCCTCGCGTTCCCAACTGGTTCTTAAAGTGCCGCCAGCGGACCTTGATCGATTCCCGCCCCCTCGGCGGTCTGCTCCAGCCTGTCGAGGGCTTTCAGGACCCGGTCGTGGTTCTTCGCTGACTTCACCCAGGACGGCAACCGCGACGACCACGAGGAGTTCCCGTTCGAGGGCGGGATTCTGATTTGGATTTCTCCCTCAGGAGGTCACGGGCACGGTAGAGTGATGGCAGCCGGGTACTCGACGGGGAGTGATGACAGATGGGTGATATTGAGTTCAGTCGTGAGGCTGTCGGTGTGAGCGCGAAGAAGGACTGGGTAGATGCGAATGAATTCGCGCGAATAAGTTCTTTCATATCATCTCTGATGACATTTAAGGTGGCTGAGAATCTACCGGTGGGTGACAACAGCGGTGTTGTTTCCCTGATTCTAGGTTTAGGGAATTTCAATAATATGATGGGCTGGGTGGTGTCGGAGTACTCAGATGCCTGTGCTCTGCTGGGGTCTGGTCAAGAGGAAGCGATCTCAAATTATGATAAGACTGAGAGACAGAATGTTTCTAATTTTCGTGCGTTGGCCGCGAGAATGGAAGGCTGAACCATGTCAGGTGAAAGTGTGATGCCCCTGCCTCCGGATGTCCGGGAGCAGGTCGATGGATTGGCTTCGGACTATGAGATGGTTGCTAAATCGATCTCGCATACCCAGGTTGCTCAGAATCCGGTTGACGGGGTGCCGGGTTGGATCTGCGAAGCCGCGGATGCCTACACCAGCTCCATTCAGAAGCTTGGATCGCATACCCGGCAGCTTCCCGGAGTCTTTGCCTCCGCTGTGGGGGTGCTGAACGACTGGAGCGCCGCCGTTGGTGCGATGATCACGGTGATTGTCCCTGATCTATGGGACCGCTACGACCAAGCCGACCGGGATTATAAAAATGGTATCGCTGCTCTGCAGGAGCAGATCACTACCATCCGTCAGCAGGGTATGGAACCGCCTGAAGTAGAGATTATCGCGGAACGGGACCGACTCGCGGAGAATCTGCACTCCGCGCAAGAATCAATCCTAGCCGCGTATCGGCAAGCCATGGAGGGGTTGGACCAACATGCTCAGGATGCGGCCAACTCTCTCAAGAGCATTCAGGACTCTGTTGTGGAACCCTCCAAGCAGGGGACACGTAACAGTGTCGGAACCACCCTCTTCAACGACATACCCCTGCTCGATGGGCAAGCCGAATGGGAACATGCCCAAGAGATAGCCCCAGACATGGCAAATGCGATGCGCGACAAAGAACTTACCGAAGAGGAGCTGCGATCATTTAATGAGAAATACGGGGATTATCTCAGTAATCCATTCTACGCTAATGCATTGATGCAGAATTTGACGCCTGAAGAGATGGTTGAATTCTCTCTGCGTGTCAATGACTTTTCCGGGATTGATGGGGGAAGCCTTGCTCAACGTGTGATGGACGGTATCGGGACGGCATTGGTGCTGTCTACGGGTGGTATGAATATCAACTGCAACGGCGGAGAGACTCAGAAGAATTTCGATATCGTAAGTTCTGGTCTGCTCACCGATGACGGACGTACGCTCGATGCACTTCAAGCGCAGCGGATGGAAGAGCTCAAAGCCGCAGGGCGTACTACGTACGATGCTCATGAACTGGGTCTCAATTTAGGGCAGGGACAGATCGCCGGATACGACGTCATCAGCCAGCTCATGGGCTCCGCCGCCACACGTAACCCCAACCTGGCTCTTGGGCCTGCCTACTTTGACACCTCATCTGGGCGATCGGTGGCTCAGGACGTTGTGGCTTGGGATCACGAAACGGCTGAATACCGGCGACAGAACGGGTACAGGATGGGCCTGATTCTTGGTGCGCCAGGCCAGAGTGCTGATGGTGCCTCGCTCCGTGACCCGCTTCACTCCATGTACCTGCTGATGGACCGTCCTGACTCCCTCGACCCCATGACTGGCGACCAGACGCTGGTTTCCGCTGACCTTAAACGGACCAAAGCCATCCAGGACTTCCTATCCGGCGCCACCCCCTTCGAGGTTGATGTCAATCGTGATGGGGTGATCGACGACTCCGATATCGACCAGAAAAATGGCAGGGACGACGGCCCTCTCAACATGACTCGCTACCTGACCGGCTGGCGTCAGGGAAACGTTCCTGGTGATGACTACTTTGGTTTTCAAGACGGAGGAGAGAGTTTTGGAAAGGTCGTAGCACAGACCACCATGGAACCGCCCGTGGAGTGCCCGGCGTTTCGTGGACAGTGGTGAAAAACCTGAGTTTATTCGAACA
>ERZ773075.1421-NODE-1421-length-12376-cov-3.01518_pt1 | contig 12376 bp, 8 predicted proteins | sample MGYA00580614_ERZ773075 | MGnify/ENA primary metagenome ERZ773075 (study PRJEB29015, sample SAMEA2738021) | human oral metagenome | biome: human oral; feature: human-associated habitat; material: dental | place: China | collected 2043 ... | reverse complement strand
GGGCGCCTCCATTATCGACATAGGCGGCGAGTCCGCCCGCCCCGGTGCCGTGCGCATCAGCGTGGAGGAGGAGCAGCGCCGCATCCTGCCCGTTATCGAGGCAGTCGCGCAGATGGGCACCACCATCAGCGTGGACACCATGAATCCGCAGACCGCCCGCGCCGCCATCGCCGCGGGTGCGCACATCATCAACGATGTGTCCGGTCTGAACGTGAGCGATGAAATGATTGAAACCGCCGCCGAACTGCAGGTGCCGTACATCCTCATGCACGCCCGCGGCACCTCCCAGACCATGGACAGCCTGGCGGAGTACCCGCGCGGCGTGGTCACCGAGGTTGTGGAGGAGCTGACCGGCCTGCGTGAGCGTTTCCTTGCCGCCGGTGTGCTGCCGCAGAACCTGATTCTTGACCCGGGTCTGGGCTTCGCGAAGGGCGGTATGCAGGATTGGGAGCTGCTCGCCGCCATTGACGAGCTGCAGGGGCTGGGCCACCGCCTGCTCATTGCCGGTTCCCGCAAGCGTTTTATCGCGAACGCCCTGACCGCGGCGGATATGGCGCTGGCTGAGCGCCTGAACGCGAGCGGCTTCACCGCAATCGATGCCGGTGAGGCTGAACGCGAACTGTGGCAGTCGCTGTCGGAGCCGCGCCCGGCTCAGCATCGTGCGGCAGCTTCTGCGGCGGTGACGGCCCTGGTGGCGGCGCGCGGCGTGTGGGCGGTGCGCGTGCACGACGTGCCCGCCAGCGTGGATGCGGTGACGGTTGCCTCCGCGCTGCGTTCTGTCAGCTACGGCTCTGTCAGCTAACGCCGTTAGATACTCGCCAACCCAACGCCCCAAATACTTTCTAGGAGACCCCCAATGACCCAGGCAGACTACGCACGCCACGACCGCATCACCCTCACCGGCATTACCGCCAGGGGCTACCACGGCGTGCTCGACTTTGAGAAGCGTGACGGCCAGCCCTTCGTTGTGGACGCAACCCTGTACAGTGACTTTTCCGCTGCGGCCGCTACCGATGACCTGACGAAGACCACGAACTACGCCCTCGTGGTGGACCTGATTCACCGCCACGTGACGAACGGTTCGCTGGACCTGATTGAGACCCTTGCCGTGAATATTGCCGAGGGCATTCTCGCCATGTTTGAGCTGGTGGAGGCGGTGGAGATTACCGTGTCGAAGCCGCAGGCGCCGATTGAGCTGCCGTTCGGTAACGTTGCGGTGAGCGTGTTCCGCGAACGCGCCGCTGAGGACGGCCGCTAGTGGCGGGTACGGCAGAATATGCACACCGCGCGGTGCTGGCGTTGGGCTCGAACCTGGGCGAAAGCGAAGACACCCTGGAGCGCGCCGTCGCCGACCTGGTGGCCGGTGGCGTGCAGCTGGTGCGCGCCTCCGGGCTGTACCGTACCGCCCCGGTGGGTGGTCCGGCGGGTCAGCCGGATTTCGTGAACGCGGTCATTGAGGTGACCACTGACCTGGGCGCTTACGAGCTGCTGAAGCTGTGTAACGCGGTGGAGGCGGCGCATCACCGTGAGCGCCTGGTGCGTTGGGGCCCGCGCACCCTCGATATTGACGTGATTGACTATGACGGCGTGATTTCTGAGGATCCGGTGCTGACTCTGCCACATCCGCGGGCGCAGGAGCGTGCTTTTGTGTTGGTGCCGTGGGCGCAGATGGACCCGCAGGCGCTCCTGACGGTGACCCGGCGTGCGGAGCCTTCGGGGGAGCGGCCGGATGAGGTTCCCGCACCCCTGAGCCGCGAGGTCGTGAATGTTGCGGAGCTGTCCCGCACGATGGTTGAGGCGGATGAAGACGCTATTAGCTATATGCGTGAGATGAAGGTACCTGATCAGCCTTAAATGTGGCACTCTGGAAGGTAGAAGAACCTACCGAAAGGAAACACCATGAAGCCCCTGAGCTATCGGGCGATTATTGTGGCGGCGGTGTGCGCTGCCGCTGTCGCTCTTATGGTGAATTCCGTGATGATTCGCGCCGGTTTTGGCGAGCTGAATTTTTCGTGGATGCTCGGCGCGGTGTGCCTGCTGGTTGCGGCGGGTGCCGTGTGGCTGGGCGTGCAGGTGGCTCGTTATCGTCGTATTCAGACGCGTGAGAAGGCGCCGCATATGGGCCCGATTCTTGCGGCGCGTGCGGTGGCGTATGCGCAGGGGGCCATCATGACCGGTGCCCTGTTGACGGGCTGGTGCGGTGCGATTCTTGGCTACCATGTGGCGATGGTGTCTACGCGCGGTTTTTCGGTGGTCTTTTGGGAGGTTCTTGTTAATTGTGTGGGCAGTGTTGCCCTGCTGATTGCTGGCCTGTGGGCGCAGCATTGTTGTCGTATTCCGCCGGAGGATGATGAGGATGCGGCCTCCTCTTCCGGTGCTGTCAAGCCGCGAGAGGGAGGAACCTATGTCGGCTCCTAACCAGAATAGTTATTCGCCGAATGGTCGGTACGGGCAGGACGCCCAGCAGGGTCAGTATGGTCAGGAGCAGCCTGTTCAGCAGAACCAGTACGGGCAGTACCAGCAGGCTTACGGTCAGCCTGGTGCCCAGTATGACCAGCAGACCCAGTATGACCAGCAGGCGCAGTATGGACAGCAAGCCCAGCCTGAGCAGCAGGTACAGTACGGTCAGCAAGCACAGCACGGTCAGCAGGTTCCGCCCGCTGCCGCCTACCCGAACGCGCCGCAGCCAGTTCCCTCGCAGCCGGCGCCTTCTCAGCCGGTAAGCTCCCAGCCGGTTCCCGCGCAACCCGCGCCGGAGCCGCAGTGGGTGCCCGCCGCCTCCCGCTACCTGACGGTTCGTTATATTCACACTCTTTCTGCCTTGGCGCTCCCGATTCTTGCGGGCGTTGCCTTGTATTGTGCGGGCGCGTTCTTCGGTGGCCCGGAGGTGCTACGCATTGTCGGTCTGGCTGTGATTGCGGTGTTTGGTCTGTGGGGTCTGTGGTGGATTCTGACCACTCCGCGCCGTACTCGCGCGCTCGGTTACGCCCTGGAGTCGAATCACCTGATGGCTCGCCGAGGTATCGTGTTCCGTTCGATGAGCTCCATGCCGTACGGCCGCATCCAGTATGTTGATGTGGATTCGGGCCCGCTGGAGCGCATGTGCGGTGTTGCCCGCCTGACGGTGCGCACCGCGGGCACGACCACCGGCACGATGGTGCTGTTCGGTATTCCGCTGAACGTGGCGGAGGAGCTGCGTGCGGATCTGGTACGCCGCGCCGATGAGCGAATGGCGGCACTCTAATGAGTACCCCGTTTCCGGTCAACCCCGCGCCGCAGCCTCTTGCGTCTCAGGTACCGCAGGCGCAGAAGTGGTGGCGTGCCGATATCCGCACGTTCATCATGAACCTCTGGTTCATTATTCTGCTGGCGTTCGGCTTCTTCCAGAGCATCATCCTGAATATTCTGACCACCCCGCCGAACGAGTGGGGCGCGCGCCTGACGCAGGCATTCGACGAGAACAGTAGCTACTTCAGCGCGACGTACTCGCAGCTTATCGGCTTCGCCGTGCTCGTGCTGATTCTGGTTGGCGGCTCGATTGATTGGTGGTTTACCCGCTACAGCCTGGACGATTTGGCGATTCACCGCCGTAGCGGTTTTCTGTTCAAGAAGAACCGCACGATTCGTCTGGAGAGCGTGCAGAGCGTGGACATTTCGCGTCCTCTGGTGGCGCGCCTGCTGGGCCTATCGGAGCTTCGTTTTGAGGTGGCTGACGGCTCTTCGGAGGCGCTGCACATCAAGTACGTTTCTGCCCGCAAGGCGGAGGTGCTGCGCCGCACCGCGATGGCGAGTATTAACCTGCTACGTTCGGAGGCGGCTGGCCGCCCGGTCGATGTGCTGCCCGGCAGTATGCAGATTTCGGCGGAGCGCATGCCGGCTGCCGATCAGCTGCATCAGCCGTTCGAGGCGTCCTACGAAGCCTCTTATGGCGCACCCGTGCAGGGCGGTACCCAGCCCGCTAATCAGCAGGTAGAACCTCAGCAGGGCGGTTACTTGCAGCCCACACCCCAGCAGCCCGGTACTCAGTCCCCCGGCGCATCCCGCCGCGGCGCTCGCATGCCGATGCCGGTCGCGGCTGACCCCTCGCAGCCGCCGATTTTCCGCATCTCGAATGTGCGTCTGATTGCCTCCATCATGCTGGAGCACCTGGTGTGGCTGGTGCCCGTCGTGTGCCTCATGCTGGGTGCAGCCGTCTTGGCTGCGGTGGTGAGCGGTGAGAACCCGTTCTTCATTTTCATGGCGTTGCTACCCGGCACCTTCGTACCGCTGCTCGGTTACTTGGGTACGTTGTGGGCACGTTTTGACGGTGCCGCGAATTTCAAAATCACCCCGAGCGGTCAGGGCGGTGTGACCCTGCGGTACGGTTTCACCGGTACGCACACCCAGAACGTGATGGTTGAGCGTATTCAGGCGCTGGCGGTGGAGCAGTCCATTCTGTGGCGTGTGTTCGGCTGGTACCGCATCAAGATGACCATTGCCGGTATCGGTGTTGAGCAGAACGACAACCAGAAGCTGGTGACCCGCAATGTTGCCCTGCCGGTTGGTAATAGGCAGGAGACGCTAATGGTGCTGCGTCTGCTCCTACCCGCGCTGGATGAGGCGCAGGCGCAGGTGCTGCTGGATACCGCCGACGGTTCGCTGAAGCGTCAGCAGCCGCAGGTTCCGGCAATGATTGTGACGCCCTCTTCGGCGCGTTGGATGGACCCGCTCACCTGGAAGCGTAACGGCGTGACCACGGTCGGTTACACTGCCGGTTCGGTGCAGGCGACCACCCGCATTGATTCTGATGCGGCGCGTTCGAGCGTTGGTGAGCATACGCGAGGTGACCTGCTGCTGATTCGTGGCGGCTACTTTATCCGCACGCTGTCGATTGTGCCGGTCAACCGTGTGCTGAGCGTGAGCTGGGGTCAGGGCCCGCTGCAGCGTGCCTTCGGATGCGCGAGCGTGCATTTCGGTACGGTGCCCGGCCCGGTGCGCACGCTCATGATGCACCTGCCGCCGCGCGTCTGTGAGGACCTGGTGTGGTTGATGACGGTTCGGCTGGAGGGTATTGAGCCGTACTACCGCGTACCGGAACCCGCGCTAGGTGCTGTGCCTGCTGCGAATGGGTACAGCACGAACGGGTACAGCGCGCGCTAACCCGCCAGTAAAACTACAGAACGCGCTCTGTCGTCGGTGTTCTTCATAACACTGACGGCAGGGCCGGCGTGAAAGGGAGAATATACTTAAAGCCGTGATACAGCATTCAAAACCTGCGCGTTTGGGCATTGGAATTATTTCAGCCGGGAGGGTCGGATCCGTCCTCGGTGCGGCTTTGCGCGCCTGCGAGCACACTATTGTGGGTGTTCACGCGGTCTCTGAGGCTTCTCAGGAGCGCGCCGCGATGCTGCTTCCCGATGTGCCGCTGCTGCCGGTGGAGCAGATTGCTGAGCGTAGCGAATTGCTGATTCTCGCGGTTCCCGATGATGAGCTGCCGGGCCTTATCACCTACCTGGCGTCTTCGGGAAGTATTACCGCCGGTCAGATTCTGGTGCACACCTCCGGCCGTCACGGCACCGAGGTTCTCGCACCGGCGACCGCGCTGGGTGCTATCGGTTTGGCGATTCACCCCGCCATGACCTTTACCGGCATGTCCGTGGACCTGCAGCGCCTGAACGGCACCTGCTTCGCCGTGACCGGACCCGCGCCGTTCATCCCGATTGCTCAGGCACTCGTGGTGGAAATGGGCGGCGAACCCGTGCACGTTGCCGAGGCTGACCGGGCGCTCTACCACGCAGCTTTAGCACACGCCGCGAACCACCTCGTGACCATCCTGGGTCAGTCCCAGCAGATGCTCGCCTCCATCGGTATTGAGGACCCGGCACGCTACATGGGGCCGCTCGTGCGAGCCGCCGTGGACAATGCGCTCGCCAGCGGCGAAGGCGCTCTCACGGGGCCCGTAGCACGTGGAGACGCCGGCACCGTGAAGGCTCACCTTCAGGCTCTGAATGAGTACTCAGAGCATGAGAAAACAGGTGATATTACAGACTCTTACGCCGCTCTGGCACACGCAACCGCAAAAAGAGCGCATAATAGAGGTTTGTTAAACGATGAACAACTGGGACGAATTGAGAATCTGCTGGGTGAGTCTTCGGACCGCAACCACCCCGGCGATATTGATGATTCAGCCCCCGAAAACAAGGAGTTCTCGTCATGACTGAGACTTCGATGCCCCGAGTCGTGACCACCATTGCGGATTTCCGCACGGCAATCACCGAATCCCTTGCCGCAGTGCAGGAGGAACTGGACCGAGCAGCCCGCCAGGAGGCGGAGCAGAACGGCACCGCAGTTCAGTACAAGAACGCATCCCTGGGCTACGTGCCCACCATGGGCGCCCTGCACGACGGCCACGCAACCCTGTTGCGTCGCGCCGCTGAACAGAACGATGTAGTGGTCGCCTCCATTTTCGTGAACCCGCTGCAGTTTGGCCCCGGCGAGGATTACGAAGCATACCCGCGCACCCTGGAGGCAGACGCTGCCCTGGCTGGTGCCGCCGGTGTTGACATTATTTTTGCCCCCGAGGTTGAAGAGATGTACCCCGACGGTGACCCGCTCATCCGCATTTCAAGCGGCGAGCTGGGCACCAAGTTTGAGGGTGCGACCCGTCCGGGCCACTTTGATGGCGTGCTGACCGTGGTCAATAAGTTCTTCAACATTATTCGCCCCGCAGCCGGTAACCACCCGGTGAACGCGTACTTCGGTCAGAAGGACGCTCAGCAGTACATCCTGATTCAGCGTATGGTACGCGATTTCAACCACGACGTGACCATGCGCCCTGTGTCGATCGTTCGCGACGATAACGGTCTGGCGCTGTCTTCGCGTAATGGCTACCTGTCGGATGAGGAGCGCGAGTCTGCCCTGGTGCTGTCTCGCACCCTGGCGATGCTGCGTGAGAATTCGCTGAACCGTGGCTTCCACGAGATTGATTTGGACGGTGCGCGTGAGCGTATCAACTCCACTCCGGGTGTACGCCTTGACTACCTGGAACTGGTCGACCCGATGACTTTCGGTGAGCCGACTGAGGAGTCGGAGCGAGTGCTGGCACTGGTTGCTGCGTTCGTTGGCCCGACCCGCCTGATTGACAACATGGACCTGCGCTAAGCGTTCGTTCGTTTAGAAGAGTCCCCAACACACTACACAGATAGGTATCACTGTGAGCACTGAGCACACTGCCGCACCGGCGATTGCTGATATGTCCGAGCAGATGCAGATTCGCCTGGAGAAGCGTGCGAAGCTGATCGAGTCGGGTCGCGAGGCATACCCGGTGGGTCTGCTGGATTCTGAGGGTAACCGCGTGGAGCCCAACCACATTGAGGATCTGCGCGCCGAGTACGATCCGAAGCTGGCTGCTGAGGAGCTGAAGGCTGGCGACGAGACTGACCGTGTGGTGCATGTTGGCGGCCGCGTGGTGTTCGTCCGTAACACCGGTAAGCTGTGCTTTGCGACCCTGCAGGGTGGTACCGAGGGTAAGCGCATCCAGGCGATGCTGTCGCTGGCTGAGGTTGGCGAGGAGTCCCTGGCTGAGTGGAAGTCCCTGGTTGACCTGGGCGACCACGTGTTCGTGACCGGCCGCGTGATTGTTTCTCGCCGCGGCGAGCTGTCCATTATGGTGACCGACTGGAAGATGGCGTCGAAGGCGCTGCGCCCCATGCCGGTTCTGCACAAGGACCTGAACGAGGAAACCCGCGTTCGCCAGCGTTACCTGGACCTGATGGTTCGCGAGGAGGCTCGCGAGCTGGTGAAGAAGCGCGCCCTGATTACCCGCACCGTCCGCCGCGTGCTGGAGGATCACGGCTACATTGAGGTTGAGACTCCTATTTTGCAGCTGGTGCACGGTGGCGCGACGGCTCGCCCGTTCCGTACCCACCTGAATGCTTTTGACCAGCCGATGACCATGCGTATTGCGACCGAGCTGCCGCTCAAGCGCGCAGTGGTTGGTGGCATTGACCGCGTGTACGAGATTGGCCGTGTGTTCCGTAACGAGGGCGTGGACTCGACCCACAGCCCCGAGTTCACCACCCTGGAGTGCTACGAGACCTATGCTGACCAGTTTGTGATGGCTGAGCGCATGAAGGAGATTATCCAGAGCTGCGCGAAGGCTGTCGGTACCGAGCGTATTGAGACCGAGAACGGCACCATTGACCTGTTCGGTGAGTGGAAGTGGGTTGGCGTGTACCCGGGCCTGTCTGAGGCTGTGGGCGTTGAGATCACCCCCGAGACTGACGCTTCCGTTCTGCGTGAGATTGCTGAGAAGCACGAGGTGGACATCGACCCGAAGTGGGACGCTGAGAAGCTGGTGACCGAGCTCTTCGGTGAGATTGTTGAGCCGACCCTGGTGAACCCGACCTTCGTGTACGATTACCCGCCGAGCGCTCAGCCGCTGGCGCGTCCGCACCGTTCCGGTGAGCCCCTGATTGAGGCGTGGGACCTGATTATTGGCGGTATGGAGCGCGGTACCGCGTTCTCCGAGCTGATTGACCCGGTCATTCAGCGTGAGCGCCTGACCGCTCAGTCGCTGCTGGCTGCTGCCGGTGACGATGAGGCGATGGAGCTGGATGAGGACTTCCTGCGCGCCCTGGAGCACGGTGCGCCCCCGATGGGTGGCCTGGGTCTGGGCATTGACCGTCTGATTATGCTGCTGGCGGGCGATCAGGATCCGGAGCGTCCGGGTACTGTGGTGCGTCAGCCCGGTATCCGTGAGACTATTCTCTTCCCCCTGATGAAGCCGGAAGCCTAAGCTTTAGCTTCACCTCTAGGGTTTCTTTAACTTTGCCTTTAGGGGTGTTAGTGCGGCGGGTGCCGCGGATACGGTTGTATCTGCGGTACCCGCCGCTTTCTGCGTACTCTTTTGCACGGTGTATAGCTTCTAGGGTGGGGTTTTCTGTTTATTTGCACAGGTCAGGGGCGTTTTAGGGTGCTTTTTTGCTCCATTCTGGTGCTGATTTATGCTGCTCTATTCACTCTGGCGGGGGTTTCTGTTCTTATACATGAATGCGTTACATAGAAAATAATGAGGGGATGGGAGGTGGAAGAATTTCGCTTTTGGATAGAGCTGAAATGTACGGTGCGAATGGTCTAATGTGCGGGCTCGTACGGGCGCTATATTTCACTCAGATTGTCGGGGACGCCGGGGTGCATTATTAGGTGTCATTGTCTCTGGGCGCTGTGTCTGATTTCTGGAAGAATCCAAAGTATTTGCACTCTGAACTTCACTTTAATGTTCTTGTAGTGAGTGCAGATTTAACGGGGACGCACAGAAGCGATATGTTGCTGCGGGTGATTGGTGCATTGTTTCAATGCTCAGAATGTTTTCGGAATCTTAATGTATTTCTGTTACTATATGAAAGAAAATTAGTACATAAATATATCCGGCACACTATTTTCTCAATCCCGATAGAGGCTTTTGGGTTTACTCCACAGGATATATGCAACAGATGAGGAGGTGCCTCAATGGCACAGAAGGTTCGCATCATCCTTGAAGATGATCTCGATGGCGGCCCCGCAGACGAAACTATCCGTTTTGGCCTGGACGGCGCACACTACGAAATCGATTTGTCCTCCGCAAACGCAGCTCGCCTGCGTGACGCTATCCGCCCCTTCGTAGCGAAGTCCCGCCGCGTGCAGGGCACCGCTACCCAGCGCACCCGTGCACCCCGTGGCACCGCTGCTCCGGTTAAGCGCAACCCCGAGACCGCAGCAATCCGCGAATGGGCTAAGGCTAACGGCCACAAGGTTTCTGACCGTGGCCGCATCCACCAGGATGTTCAGGACGCATACTACGAAGCAATGAAGGCTCAGGACTAAGAGTTCCAAGACTAAAGGCTCTCAGCATTCACGCTGTCGGAGGGCTTAGTGCTTTAGGGCGCTAATCCTCCGGACGCTAAAGGCGGATGGTGTTATCACCATCCGCCTTTAGTTTTGCCCCGGTATTTCTTGATATGTGTCGCATATCTGCTGGGGGTGGTGGGGTGTTTTTATATCACCGATTCCAATTAACTATTTACATGTAAAATATATTGTTCCTTTGCAGATGCCCGCTTCTGAATTATCAGCAGGAAGAGTAGAGGAATCGGATGCGCAATCCGGTATCGAGTTCGGACTCCTCATATAGATTTCATGCATTGGCAGGAACACTAAAGGTAATGGTGCATTAATCTCTTCAAGGCGGGGGATATGCGCTGTGATATTCACGCGGTCGTTGAGCTGAGCATTCCATCGAAGAGGCTGGAATGTACTGACTGAAATTTTTGAATAATTGGGGACCCTGCATCTTCGGTGGTGCTTTCGAAACGTACGGGTTATCTCTTGATGGGGTGCCGAAATGATGCGGGAATTATCTGGGAAATAGGTGCCGTGTTATCGGGCAAATGTTTTTTGCGAATTATTGAAATTTCTCACTTAAACATATAAATTTTTAAAAATTTCTGCAATATATTCATGCACGTGCAGGAAACAAGCGGTTTGAGTGTTGGTCTATGTGGTTTTTTGTGTGTTTATCTCTTCCTCAAACCCTCGTATCGGCACCGCAGCCCATCAAAACCACCCCCGAGCCCCTCAGAACCCACCTGCAGCAACTCCCCGCCAGAAGCCCTGAAACCACCCCGAAACCGCGCCTCAAACGCCTCGAACAGCTCATCTGTTCTCTTGATGGCGAACAGATGCCCATCAGCCCGCCCTTTCGGCCGCGCTCAACGTACTCTTGTATCAATAGGAAAATGCAAGGAGTGCGTAAATGTTTGAACGCTTTACCGATCGAGCTCGGCGCGTTGTGGTGCTTGCCCAGGAAGAGGCACGCATGCTCAACCACAACTACATCGGTACCGAACACCTGCTGCTCGGTCTGATTCACGAGGGCGAAGGCATCGGTGCTCGCGCCCTGGAATCATTGGGCGTTACCCTGAACGCAGTACGTGAACAGGTTCAGGACATCGTCGGCCCCGGCCCCCAGGCGCCTAACGGCCACATCCCCTTCACCCCGCGCGCGAAGAAGGTTCTCGAACTGTCCATGCGCGAGGCTATTCAGCTGAACCACGGCTACATCGGCACCGAACACATCCTGCTGGGCATGGTTCGTGCGAACGAGGGCGTGGCAAACCAGGTGCTGGTTAAGCTGGGCGCTGAGCCCGCTGCCGTGCGCCAGGCTGTTATGGACCTGATTTCCGGCTACCCCGGCAACAACTCCGGTGAAAAGGAAACTGCTGGTGTGGGCGCAGGTAACTCTCGCGAAGGCACTCCCGCGGGTTCGACCATCCTGGATCAGTTCGGCCGCAACCTCACTGCAGCAGCACGTGAGGGCGAGCTGGACCCGGTCATTGGCCGCCACAAGGAGATGGAACGCGTCATGCAGGTCCTTTCCCGCCGCACCAAGAACAACCCCGTGCTGATTGGTGAGCCCGGCGTTGGTAAGACCGCCGTCGTGGAGGGCCTGGCACAGGCTATCGTGCACGGTGACGTCCCCGAGACCCTCAAGGACAAGCACCTGTACACCCTGGACCTGGGCTCCCTGGTCGCAGGTTCGCGCTACCGCGGTGACTTCGAAGAGCGCCTGAAGAAGGTCCTGAAGGAAATCCGCTCCCGCGGCGACATCATCCTGTTCATTGACGAGATCCACACCCTCGTTGGTGCCGGTGCCGCTGAGGGCGCGATTGACGCTGCCTCCATCCTCAAGCCCATGCTGGCTCGAGGCGAACTGCAGACCATCGGTGCAACCACCCTGGACGAGTACCGCAAGCACATTGAGAAGGACGCCGCCCTGGAGCGCCGCTTCCAGCCGATTCAGGTTGATGAGCCCTCCCAGGAGCTCGCCGTGCAGATCCTCAAGGGTGTGCGCGATAAGTACGAGGCACACCACCGCGTCACCATTACTGACGAGGCTATCGAGACTGCCGTGAACCTTGCGGCACGCTACATCTCTGACCGCTTCCTGCCGGATAAGGCTGTCGACCTGATTGACGAGGCGGGCGCACGCCTGCGCATCAAGCGCATGACCGCACCCCCGGAAATTAAGCTGCTCGACGAGAAGGCTGCCAAGCTGCGCCAGCAGAAGGAAGACGCCATCAACTCCCAGGATTACGAGAAGGCCGCAGGCCTGCGTGATCAGGAGCAGAAGGTCCTGGCTGAGAAGGAAGAAGCCGAGAAGGCATGGCGCGAAGGCGGCGACGCATTCGGCACCGTGACCCCCGAGGTTATTTCTGAGGTTCTGGCCGCTTCCACCGGTGTTCCCGTCTACAAGATCACCGAGGAAGAGTCCAGCCGCCTGCTGACCATGGAGCAGGAGCTCCACAAGCGCGTTATTGGCCAGAAGCACGCTATCGCTGCGCTGTCCCGCGCTATCCGC
>ERZ773075.1418-NODE-1418-length-12391-cov-44.7882_pt1 | contig 12391 bp, 9 predicted proteins | sample MGYA00580614_ERZ773075 | MGnify/ENA primary metagenome ERZ773075 (study PRJEB29015, sample SAMEA2738021) | human oral metagenome | biome: human oral; feature: human-associated habitat; material: dental | place: China | collected 2043 ... | reverse complement strand
GACCCGCTGCTAGACGCCCTGTCCCCCGTGCTCGACGCCGTCGGCTGAGCCGGGCCGGCCCTTGCGGTCTGTCCCGCCCATGGATGGGGTGACTGCTGTGGGGCGACAAAGAGGCATGATCAAGCGCGCGGGTGCGTTCTTCGATCTGGATTCCGGGGTGGGCCTCGCAGCGCCGTCCGGACATACGCAACAGGACTTAGGTCGAAGGAGGCCGACGATGCGATGCCGTGGCCGATGTGATGTGAGGAGGTGCTGAGATGACGGGGCGCTCGCGGGTGGTGGTCGTCGTCATGATGCTGTGGTGGGCCTTTTTCGGCTGCGTCAGCGTGTCCTGGTCACTGGGCTCCCCGTGGCTGGTCGATACGGTCCTTCAGGGCGATGCCCTGCGGCTCGCCCAGGAGCGGCCCACCTGGTTCGTCGTGGTCGTCTTCGTCTCCGGGCTGGTGAAGCTGGGGTTCGTCGTCTTCGGCTTCGCCCTGCTGCGCCCGGACGTTATCCGGGTGCCGCGTTGGATGCGCCTGGCCTTCGGCTGGGTCTCGGGGGTCCTGCTCATGGCCTACGGGATGGCCGGTTCGGCGCCGGCGATCCCGAGGCTCCTGGCGGGGGAGCCGCTCTCGCGCTACGGCTGGTGGCGCCTGTCGCTGTGGATGCCCCACTTCTGGGTGGGCGGCATCCTGGTACTGGCCGCGACGGTGGCCTACCTGCGCTGGAGTCGGCCCACGTCGACCGGTTCCGCCGTGCACGCGGGCTCCGTCGGGCGCTGATTCCCCGCATGAGTGTCCATGGAGCGGACATTAAGCCACCGACATCGTCGGGTTGAGTTGTGAAACCGCATGATTCTGCGGTTCTCCGGATCAAGTATCCAGCCCGAACCGGTTCATGTCCGCGCTGTGGACACCGACCTCGCTGAGAATGCCGGCGGCTAACGGTTGTTATCCACAGGTGTCTCCGCTCTTCTGGTGCCCTTCTCCGTACCGGCCCAGCATGTTGGTCATGGACACCAGCGCATTGCTCACCCGTATCAGCGATACGCATGGTGCGGCCCGTCAGGTGGATCTTCAACTGGAGCGTTCGGAACGTCGTCGTCTTCAAGCGCTTGTGGACTCCGGCCGCCTCAGGCGATATCCGCATGGTGTGGTGGCCCTGCCCGACGTCGACAAGAGAGTGCTGATCGCCCGCGTTCATCGGGGACTGATCACGTGTGAGCACGCGGCTGCGTACTACCGGCCGCCGCTGCCATCGTCGCCGAAGACTCTTCATGTCCTCACACCGCGGGGGCACAAGGCGGCGCCGTTATGGGGTGAGCATCAGCATGAGACCCGGGATCTCCCGCCCGTGCCCTTGAGCGCCTTCCCCGTTGCTCCCCTGGCACGCTGTCTCGCTGATCTTCTGTGCTGTGCGCAGGAATGGACCGCCTTGGTTGCGGCTGACGCCGCCCTCCATCAGGGCCGGGTTACGTACGAGCAGGTCGGTACCTACTTGCGTGGATCGCGCCGGGTGCTGGGGCGCCGGCGCCTGCAGCGGACGAGCAGCCGGGCGCGCAGCCCGCTGGAGACGTTGGCGCGTATCCAACTGCGGGGTGCCGGTCTCGACGTGGTTGATGGGGTGGAGATTGGTGGCGTTGGTGAGGTGGATCTTCTGATCGCGGGGTGGCTCGTCGTCGAGCTTGACGGCTACGAGTACCACTCGGACATGTGGTCCTTCGACCAGGACCGTTCCCGTGACCGGGAGCTGGCGCGGCTGGGATACACCTCCATCCGGTTCACGGCGAACAACGTGCGTTCGGGCAGGATCGTCGACGAGGTCAGGAGGGTCCTCGCTGCCCATCCGGGCGCGGCAAGAGTGAGGATGGCGTCTCGCAGCGCATGAGGATGTCCACCCAGCGGACATAAAAGCCATTGAGGAAGGGAGTCGTGCGAGAGAACCGCGGAATTCTGCGGATCTCAAATTGGGGCTCAGACTGAGACCGTGTTCATGTCCGCGCGGTGGTCACTCAATCCGGTCGGAGCAAGGGAGAGGGCCGGGTATGCGCCCCCGACTGCGCTTCCCGGCCCTCACCTGAGTGTCACCCGGGCAGCCACCCCGGCTCAACGGGGAGTATTCCCCAAATCGTCCGATGGGTAGATCCCTGGTTCAGCAGGTCAGAGTCACGTCGTCGGCGACGGTGGAGCCGACAGTGGTGGAGGTGGAGATGCTGGCGAGCTCGTGGTCGTCGGCGTTGCCGCCGGTGCACACGATGGCGCAGGGACCCCTGCGGACGGGGTCGGCCATGAGTCCGGCCAGGCTCGCGGCCCCGGCGCCCTCGGCCAGGGTGTGGGCGTGGGTGGACATGAGGCCGACGGCGTGCTGGATCGCGTCGTCGTCGACCAGGATGAAGTCGTTGAGGCTGCGGCCCAGCACGGACTGGGTGAGGGCGAAGCTCGCCCCGACGGCCAGGCCTGCCACGCGGGTGCGACTGTGGACAGTGGCCGGCTTGCCGGACTTCCAGGCGCGGTGCGCGGCCGGAGCAGCACTGGACTGGACGCCGATGACCCAGCACTCGGGCGCCAGGACATCGCGCACGAGGCAGGCGCCTGCGGCCCCGGAGCCCGAGCCGACCGGGGCGTAGACGCTCCGTAGGCCGCGGTGGCGACGGAAGAGCTCGAGGTAGACGGTGGCGTGTCCGAGGACGATGGCCGGCTCGTCGCCGGGGGAGACCATGCGCATCCCCTCGGCCAGCGAGAGGGCCTCGGCGTGGGCGAGCGAGTCGCACATCGTCTCGCCCTCCACGACGACGCGGGCGCCCAGGGCGCGCACCGCGGCCACCTTGCGGGCCGGTGCGCCCACCGGGACGACGACGGTGACGGGCACGTCGCTGCGGGCGCCCGCCCAGGCCAGGGACTGGGCGTGGTTGCCGGTGGAGGCGGTCACGACGCCGCGGCGCCGCTCCTCGGGGCTGAGCGCCGCCATGAGCGCCACCCCGCCGCGGACCTTGAAGGCGCCGGTGGGCTGGACGTTCTCGTGCTTGACCGTGATCTCCACCCCGGCCTCGGCGTTGAGCAGCGGGTAGGACCAGGCGGGAGTCTCGGGCAGGACGCGCGAGACGGCCTCGTAGGTGCGCAGGACGGCATCGAAGTCGAGGATCGCCTGCGTGCTGGTGGCGGGCGCCTGGGGCAGGGTGTCGGTTGCGGTCATGGCTCCATGATGATGACGGCCGGACTATCGGTCCAATGAATGTTTTATGGAATACCCATCGATATGAGCCATACTTGGTGGCGTGATCGATGTACAGCAGCTGCGCGCCCTCGTGGAGCTCTCCCGGCTCGGCACCGTCTCGGCCGCCGCGGAGTCACTGGGCTTCAGTCAGTCCACCGTCTCCCACCAGCTCGCCGCCCTGTCGCGTGCGACCGGCGCGGTCCTGCTGACACGGGCCGGGCGCGGGGTGCGGCTCACCGAGGAGGGGCGAGCGCTGGCGGCCCGGGGCCAGGAGGTCCTCGACCTGCTGGATCGCACCGAGCGCGAGGTCGTCTCCATGGCGCACGCGGAAGCGGGGCGGGTGCGCCTGGCCGCCTTCCCCTCCGCGGTGGCCTCCCTGGTTCCGGGGGTGCTCGACGTCGTCGGCCAGCAGTATCCGGGCCTGGAGGTCGAGCTCGTCGACGCCGAGCCGCCCGAGGCCCTCGACGCGCTGCGGCGCGGGCGGGTGGACGCGGCCCTGTCCTTCTCCTACATCGACGACGATGCCGGTGAGGGACTGGAGTCGGTGCACCTGCTCGACGATGTCCTCTACCTCGTCACCCACCCCGGCGGCATCACGCGCATCGCCGACGGCGCCCAGTGCCGGTGGGTGACCGGCTGCGCGCGTTGCCACGAGGAGCTCATCGCCGTCGGTCGGGCCAACGGCTTCACGCCCGAGACCGCCTACGCCTCCGACGACTACGTGGCCGTGCAGGCGCTCGTCGCCGCCGGGGTGGGGGCGGCCCTGCTGCCCGGGATGGCGCTGAGCGCCTACCGGCACGAGGGAGTCCAGGTGCGGCCGCTGGCCCGCGAGCAGCGGCGCGTCGAGGTGGTCGCCCGCGCCGAGAGGCCCCGGCCTCTGGCCATTGACGTCCTGGTGGAGGCGTGCCGGACGGCGGGCCGCCGTACGAGCCTGCGCCGGCCCGCGGTCAGGACCGGCGGGAGTGCTGCCTCTCGGTGAGGTGTGGTGTGATGGGGCGTGTATCCGTGCTGCATCGCAGAGAGGAACCGGAAATGGGGTCTGGTGTGCGAACTGTCCTGGGTGACGTATCCGGAGAGGTCGCCGTCTTCGGGTCGCTCAATGCTGACCTGACGGTCCGAACGGAGCGCTTCCCCAAGCCCGGTGAGACGGTCAGCGGGGAGGACCTCGTGATCCTGCCGGGAGGCAAGTCGGCGAATCAGGCGGTTCAGGCCGGTCTTCTCGGCGCTCGCGTGAGGATGATTGGGGCCGTCGGAGGGGATGGTCATGGCGATCTGCTCATCGAGTCCCTCCAGCGCGCCGGTGTGGACACCGCCGCGGTTCAGCGTGAGGACGTGGCCACCGGAACCGCCATCATCACCGTCGACAGCACGGGGGACAACACCATCGTGGTGTCTCCCGGAGCGAACGGGAGAGTGGACGTCTCGACGGCGCAGCGGCACCAGGACGTCATCCGCGAGGCCCGTGTGCTGGGGCTGTGCATGGAGGTCAGCCCCGACGCGGTCGAGGCCGCGGCCCGCATCGCCCACGACGCCGGCACCCGCGTGGTCTTCAACAACTCTCCGTTCCACCCTGTCCTGTCTGCGGGGCTCCTGGAGGCGATCGACGTCCTGGTCGTCAACGAGCATGAGCTCGCCGACATGCTGAAGCCGGGCATGCCTGAGACAGCGGCTGAGCCGGAGCACGAGCGAGGCGACGACGCCATGGACTGGGGCGATTGCGCAAGGAGACTGGCCGCGATGGGGATCCCCTCCGCTGTGGTGACCCTGGGGGGACGCGGGTCGATGGTGATCGAGGGGAAGGAGATCACCCCGATCGATCCCTTCCCGGCCGACGTCGTGGACACGACCGGTGCCGGCGACTCCTTCCTGGGCACGCTGCTGGCGGCGCTCGCTGCAGGCGCCGGACTCAGGGAGGCGGCACGTGCGGCCTCGGCCGTCTCCGCCTTCGCGACGACCTCAGTAGGGGCGCAGGCCTCCTACGGGGACATCGCCGCTGTCGAGCGGCACTTCGGATAGGCGAGGCTCGACGGGCGAGGCGAGAGAGCCGCGTCCGCCTACCGCGACGGCAGAATGCGTGTAAACCTCGGGAGTGGGGTGACAGGAGGCGGGGGCGCAGGCCTATCTCGCCTCAGTCATCCTTGAACTGCTCGAGGTTCTCGGTGTGGGGGTGGCCGTCGTCAGTTGAACTCAACCAAAAAACTGGTACAAATTGTGTCTTGCCGTCCTCAGTAGGCACTTCTTCCTGGACGATTACCCCAGTGCCCGTCGGCACGTCGGACATCCAGTCAAACTTTCCGGACACGTCCACTTTTGTGCCAGTATCGACGTGCAGAAGTTCGGATTTCTTGTATCTTGTGTCGTCACTATTTGATTCCTTCGTAGTGTTGGAAAGTGCTCGTACCCAACCTCCGAATACAACCTCCGTGACGTTAGGAATGGTGCCTACGACATGCCCGTGGATGTCTAACTGCGTGACCGTGGCAGTGTAAGGGAATCCTGAACCGAATCCGCGGCTTACTGTATCTGAAGATAACAGAAATGTTGTCCTACTGGCGCCGACCAGCCAGTGACCAACGGGGACTTCGGTGGATGGATCGGACCTGTTCTCCAGTGAGAAGATGTTGAGTTTGCCTCGCCCGGAGCCGCCAGGGAAGAAATCCTGAGCCGTCTCGACGGCAAGGGAATCGTTCGTCAGTGCTTGCCCGAGAACCAGGCCGGCTAACTTCTCCTGGCGGACCACGTCACCCGTTCTTGCGTCAAGAACGATGACGTGGGTGCTTCGATTGAGGATGGTTGGACCGGAGTTGGGCGTTTTATTGTCTTGGAATGAGACGACATGAATGAGTATTGATACATGGCGCCCGTCAGGACTGGAAACCAATGCCCCGGAAGTTCGGGAGTCCATCTGGCTCTCCGGATCCTCCAGTTGGTATATATCATATGTGCGTGAAGATGTTGAGTGTTGGAACGCTCGCACTGACTTTGCCCATTGGGGATTCTTGGTCTCCGGGTCGTAGCTGATGATGGACAATGCGGACGCATCGGCTATGCTGCCATTATTGTAGTGGTAGGAAGACGTGTTGATGCCTCCAAAAGCTGTTCGCAGTTCAAAGTCGCTGAATCTGTACCGGTGTTGGCTTTGAGGGTCATTGCGTCGAGGTTGATTCAGGTCAAGGTCGGCTACCGTGATGCGAGGCGCTTCTGGTGCGTACTGTGTCGCGGATGGGTAAGGAGTCAATGAAACTGTTGCCAGTATTACTCCAACTAGCACTTGAGTGAGTCTATGGAACTCCAGTCGAAGAGGGGATGCCGTACTTGCTCGTGGTTCCATACTCATCTTCCCGTCACTCCAAAGAGTCGGAACGTGCTTCCCTTAGTTGACTTGGGATCAAGGTAGGAAGCATTGTCAGATGTTGCGGTGACATCAAGTGCGATGACGGTGGCTCCTGGGGTGTTGACGACAATTTCCTCAATGATTGGATACTCTTCAGTGAACATTTCGTGAGGCTTTGTATTAAGGCCGCCTATGTATGAGGATGTGGGCAAATAGGTCGTGCCGGGAGTGAATGGAATGTTGGTCTCTGGGCTACCGTCTCCAGGCTGGATGGTCAATGCTGCCATATGTGTGCCCTCGCGGACTGTTGACGTGAACCCAATTCGCGACCCGGCGATCCCGGAGTAGTGGGCAGGATCTGATGCTGTGTGTGTGGAAGGGTCGAAGATGGAGGAAACTCTCTTGGTGCCCTCTTTGTCAATCGCCAGTTTGAATTCATCAGATGAGGTGGCATCAGAGGGTGGATAGGTGACAATGCATCCCGAAGCCACTGACGCATAGGAGTTTAATCCTGTGGTCACTCCGAGGGGAACGGGGGTAGGGGACTCTGATTCATGTGCGGCTGAATCCAAGGAGATGGCCTCGGCAGGTGTCCCGTCATTCGAACGCATGGACTCGGTGTCGTATCTGGCGATCCATCCGTTGATTACCGAAATCTTATTTCCTCTGCGGGTGGGGTCGGCTACTACTCCAGTAAGTTCGGATGTAGCGCTCGGATCTGTGTCGTGGGCGACTGTCAAAGTTGCATGAGGGAGGTAGTGATCTCCGGAGTACTCATCGTAAGAGTGGCTGAGGATGAAAGTGTGATGTCCGGCTGAACCCCAGTAGCTCGGTACTTTCTCCGAATCGTCTTCTTCATTAGATGTGAGCGTCCATAGTTTTGATTTGCTGTATAGTGAGTAGGCAGTGTTTCCGTCAAGGAGGGCGGAGTCTGTCAACTGAAGTGCGCCACCAGAGCTGGTCGTTTCCAGGATGATGTCACCAGTGAGGGCGTTGAATACGACTGTTTTGGATAAGGTGCCATCGCCGGGGTAATCAAAAATGGCGCTTGTTTCCATTCTTACTGCAACATATTTTCGGTCCGGGCTGATAATCAGCCTGCCCTTCTTGTCTCGCATGTTGTCGGATAAATACCCGGCTCCCGGCTGTCGGTACGACCATCGTGTCGTGCCGTTGGAGGGATTGAGAGAAGTGATTCCTTCTGCGCTCAGAACAATTGGTCCACCAGATCCTCCGACAATGTCCATGACGTTGACGAACTCCACATTCCAGGCAGCGTCACTGTTGAGTGATTTCGGCATTGAGGGAGTTTCTATGCTGTCAGGGTCGGCTGTAGTGTGTGATTCCGGTCGGAGCAAGGTGGGGGCTGCTGCGAAGCCGGTCAAGAGCAACGTAGGCAGAATGGCTGTGCAGAGGTAAATGCTGCGCTGTCTAGTGCTGATACTGAGTGGTGTAGGTTTTCTTTTCTTCTTGCTGCTGGCTTGACTGCTGGTTGCCGGTCGATGGAGGCGACCCCAATAGGTGACGTCACACTTGATGTTCGGATCTCGAGGAATATAGTTTTGTGTGTAGTGGAGGATGGCGTTTGCTAGAAGGGCGACGGTGATCGATGCGGGGATGCAGGGAATGAAGGTCAGCGTGGGTTGAAAAAAGCCGGTTACCTGATAGTCGTGCCACCACGTGCCTGCCGTGATCGCCGTTGCTACGAGCCCCGGTATGAGGATGAGTGCCACAGATGCGGCAAGCCTCCGGCCAGGGCGCCGCGACTGCCGTGAACTCAGGAGCCAACCGAATATGGCGATAACCGCGAGAACAGTGAGATAGAAAGTTGTTCCGACGCTGCCTCTGGGCGTGCTGGGGTCCCAACCGAGCCGAGCTCCCGTAGGCCATAGCAGGTAGATGATGACGGCGGAGACAAAGATCGCTAACACTCCGCCCCAGCGCAGGGCGCGCAGGGTCAGGGTGCCGCGTGGTGGGAAAGGTGCCTCCTCGCCGGCGCTGGTTGTGGCCTGGTCGGCCTCAGGGACATCGCGGCCGGTACCTTCTTCGGCCTCACTCGTGTCCGGCAAGCTGGGGGTCTTGTCGCTGGAGGTGGCAGTGCCTGGCTGGGTGTCGGGCTGATCGGGGCTGTTCTCGTCGGCGTCGGGCGCTGAAGGCATGAGCCTATTGTGATGACCAGTCCGTGACTATGTCAGGTGTTTGCGGGGCATTCGCGCGGTTGAACGGGCAAGGGGGGACGCTTCAGAGGACCGGACTTACTGGTGCGGCTTCGGTCGCTCCCAGTGCTTTCGATCGGGCGCGGTGACGCCGTCGATGGTGCCGAGCTCTCGCCCCCGGGTATCAACGCGGGTGAGTGTCACCGACACGTCAGTGCGCCGTTCGGTGACCAGTGACTGAGGGGACAGGAGTAGGGCGCCATTGTCGATCCCGATGAGCCACTGGTCGGTGGGGAACGAGGTAGGTGCGGCGGACGTGTCGGTCAGGGAGTAGACGTTGACCGTCCCCTTCCCGTCTCCGGCCGGGTAGTAGTTCCGGGCGGTCTCCACGGCCAGGGCATCGTCGGTGAGCACCTGGCCCAGGACGAGCCCTGAGACCTCCACGGTGCGGACCGTCTTCCCGGTGGCGGCATCGAGGACGACAATGTGGGTGCGCTGAGCAGCGACGTCGAGCGGGTTGCGGTCGTCGTCCGAGCCGGAGAGCACGGGCCTCATCCGCGGTGGACGCAGGACGAGGGAGACGTAGCGGCCATCGGGACTCACGACGGCGTAGCCCGCCGGTCTCCATGCGAGGAGGTCGTGGGCGACGTCCTGGGCAGAGCTGCCGTCGTCGTCGCGCCAGTTGACGACGGCAGGCTTGATCTCACGCGCCCACAGCACCGAGCCGTCCGAGCCGCGGTACCTGGCGACGATCGAGCTGTTTGGCCCCAACCGGTCCTGCCTGCTGCGTCCCGCCTTCTCCTTCTCCGTTACCTCCGGGGCGGAGACGTAGAGGTAGTCCTCGCCGACGGGCAAGGCGTCATCGTCAGTGCTGGTGGGAGTCTCCGAGACGCGCTCCTTGACCTGTGAGGCGCTCAACGCCGTGGTCTCCACCTGCTGCAGCTGTGAGGGGGCTGGACTGCAGGCGCTCATGGTTCCCCCCAACAGAACCGTTGCAGCGAGGGCCGAGCCGATGAGCCGCCGACGACCGAGATGAGGTTGTGTCCTGGTCATGACGAGGCTCCTGGGATGCCGAAGATGCGGAAGGAGTGGGAGCCCTTGTCCGGGCCGGTTGCAAGGACGACGAGGGTCGTGCCCGGCGTGCTCAGTGTGGTGAGCAGCGGATCAGACAACGGCGAAGGATCGTCGCTGGTCCACAAGTGCCGAGTCCCGGGTGGGTAGTAGGTGGAGCCTGCGGGGACGCCCACCGTCATCGGGGTGCGTTCCCCGCTGCTGACACTGAGGACACCGCTGCCACTGGACTCGTCATGGGCGAGGCTGGCGGAGGATAGGACCCCGGCTTCCTGCGCCGAGTGGAAGACGGTACGGGTCTGCGGGTCGAAGATCGCGGCGACGGCTGTGCCGCCCTCGAGCTCCTGGGGAGATGACGGCATGCTGCTGGCTCCGTTACCTACGGTCCGTCGAGGCAGAGTCGTCAGCGTGCCCGTGGCGTGGGAGGCAGTGATGTTGGCTCCGGAGGTCAGGCCCAGGTCGTAGGTGGTCGTGTCGGCGCCGTCGACACCGGCCATGGCGTCCAGGTTGACGGCCTGGGCCGTCCAGCCCGTTGGGGAGGTCTCGAAGTCGATCGGTTGAGGAGTCTCAGTGAAGACGGCCACCCACCCGCCGACGACGAGAGGACTGCCCCGGCCGTCGGTGAGGATCGGGGCGCTCTCGCGGCGTACCGAGGGGGCGGTGTCGGGCATGAGTGTGTAGGTTCCATACAGTCCATCCCAGGACTTCTGCCCATCGGGGCCTCGTTGTGTGCCCCGCAGGAGGAAGGAGGAGTGACCGGCCGTGCCCGAGTAGGGGCTGGTACCAGGTGACACGGAGACGTCCTCCGCATCAATGGACCACAGTCGGGAGCCGTCGGTGAGCGAGTAGCCGGTGGTGCCGTTGAGCAGGACGGAGTCCGTGAGCTGGAGGACGCCTTCCTGCATGAAGCCCTCGTAGGTGACGTGCCCGGTCACAGTGTCGAGAACTACCACCAAAGGCTTGACGCTCATGCCCTTCGGCGCCTCCTCGTCGATGGAATCGAGCGTTACTGCGAGGTAGCGACGATCCGGGCTCGGGTGGCAGCGGATGAAGCGCGCGTGCTTGCGCGGATAGGCCCAACGGGTCGAGCCATCGGTGGAATTGAGGCCGACGACGCCGTTGCTGCTCAGGACGACCGGCCCGGCCGCACCGGCCACCACGTCCATCATGCCGTGGACGTCCTGCGACCAGGCTGCCGCAGAGGCGAAGGACCGGGGCAGGGCCGGAAGCGCAGAGGTGTCGATATTCGCAGCGGTCGACGGCGTGAACCGGCTCGCAACCAGGTGCGGGACTGTGGCCGCTGCTCCGAGGGTGAGCGGCGGAATGAGGATCAGAGCAGCCACGCCGAGGGCGGAGCGCCACGAGAGCCTGGGCATCCGAGTCCTCCGCAGGCGACGCAGCCGCTCTGGAAAGCGCCGTTTCTTCGGCGGTGGGAAATAGGTGGCCCGGGCAGCGCGAACCAGGAGATCGGTGGCTGCCAGTAGACCTAGGCTCAGCACACCGGCAGCCAGCGTGAGCAGCTGGTCGATACTGACCGAGGTGCTGCGGAGCTGGGTGTACCACAAGCAAAGGGCGATGACGGAGAAGCCGCCCGAGACCGCCAGAAAGCACAGCGGTTGGAAGAGCACCGTCTTCTTGACAAGCGCTCGCGGTGAGGTGGGATAGCTCTTCAAGGGAAAACGCGCGATCTCTCTCCACTTGAGGTAGCCAGCGATCCATATGAGCAGGGCCAGGCCGCCAACAAAGCCCCCGGCCGTCTTCATCACCTGACCGGGATCCGATAGCCCGCTCTGGTAGACGAGGAGCAGCACGGCCATCGCTCCGACCGCCAGGAGCCAGCCGAGGCGCAGGGCCCGCAGAGCCCGCAGCATCGTGAGGATGCGTTGCGGAGGGGGTGCCGTTCCGTCCGAGGCATCCGAGACCTCTGGGGTGTCGTCGGCATCGGCTGGAGAACTCACGGGAGGCATGGATCCTATTGTGATGGGCCGATCCGGATCATGCGGCCGATTTCTCGGGGGTAGTTCTCCCCGACGCGTTCGAATTCGCCGGTGTGAAGACGTGAGCCGGCGCGCCTTCGCCGTGGGCCGGCTGTCCACCGAGTGGTGGACGCCCCCGTGGTCCGACCGGTTGCTACCGGCGCCGCGATCCAGATCACACACTGGAGGCATGTCGCAGCTCCCCGCCGTCCAGATCCTCGGCCTGAACAAGTCCTACGGGAACAAGCGCGTCCTGGAGAACCTGGACCTCACGGTTCCGGCCGGCACTGTCCTCTCCCTCCTGGGGCCAAACGGTGCCGGCAAGACCACCGTCGTCGAGATCCTCCAGGGTCTGCGCCGTCGTGGCGGCGGCACCGTCTCCGTCCTGGGGGAGGACCCCGGGCACGCCTCGCGCACCTGGCGCGCCCGCATCGGCGTCGTCTCCCAGACCTCCGCGGACTTCAAGGACCTCACTGTCACCGAGGCCGTCAGCCACATCGCCCGTTTTTTCGCTCGGCCCGCCGACATCGCCGAGACCATCGATCGCGTGGGACTCTCCGACGACGCCCGCACCCGCGCCTCGCGCCTGTCCGGAGGACGTCGTCGCCGCCTCGACGTCGCCCTGGCCATCATCGGCCGCCCCGAGCTGCTGTTCCTCG
>ERZ773075.1416-NODE-1416-length-12409-cov-57.2768_pt1 | contig 12409 bp, 10 predicted proteins | sample MGYA00580614_ERZ773075 | MGnify/ENA primary metagenome ERZ773075 (study PRJEB29015, sample SAMEA2738021) | human oral metagenome | biome: human oral; feature: human-associated habitat; material: dental | place: China | collected 2043 ... | reverse complement strand
CCTCATCCCCGGCAACGAGAACTCCGTCTTCCGGGTCATCAACCAGCTCATGCGGCTGGGTGCGCGTGTGGTCCATCAGGGCAACGCGAAGGTCCATGTCTCCGGGCACGCCTCCTCCGAGGAGCTGCTTCACGTCTACAACATCGTCCAGCCCCGCAACGTCATGCCCATCCACGGCGAGATCCGCCACCTGGTGGCCAACGGTGGGCTCGCCGTCAAGACAGGTGTCGCCCCGGAACGTGTCATGCTGTGCGAGGACGGGGTGGCTGTTGACCTGGACGGGGGAGTGGCCCGTATCGCCGGCCAGGTCCCCTGCGGCTACATCTACGTCGACGGCTCTTCCGTGGGGGAGATCGACGAGGCCGAGCTCAAGGACCGGCGCATCCTGGCCGAGGAGGGTTTCGTCTCCGTCTACGCCGTGGTGGAGACCACGACCGGCACGATCCTGGCCGGTCCGCACATCCAGGCCCGGGGCATGGCCGAGGACGACTCCGTCTTCGAGGAGATCCTGCCCGACGTCACTGAGGCGCTGTCCGCCGCGCTGGAGACGGGGAAGGCCGATGCCTACTCCCTCCAGCAGGTCATGCGCCGCACCCTGGGGCGGTGGATCGGGCGCCGTCTCAAGCGCCGCCCCATGATCGTCCCGGTCGTCATCGAGGCCTAGGAGGACGCTTACTGCATGACTCTGTTCCGGCCCGCGTGCTTCATATCCACCGGATCCATCCTCATTGACATCCCCCTTCACGTCAGCCGGGTTCCGTCGCCGGGAGGGGCGATCACCGGGGCGTCGTCGGGCCCGGTCGTGGGAGGCGGGTACACGGTGGTCTCGGCCGCTGCCCGGCAGGGCGTCCCCGCCGCTCTGGCGGTGACCCTGGGAACCGGCCCCAACTCCGCACGGGTGCGCGAGTCGATGCGCCTGGACCAGGTCGAGCTGCTCGTTGAGGAGCTCGTTGGTGATATCGGCACCTGTACCACGCTCATCGAGCCCTCGGGCCGGCGAACCTTCGTCACCACTGCGGGCGTCGAGGGCGAGCCTCAGCGCGAGGACCTCGAGAGCCTCGAGCTGAGACCGGGTGACTGGGTCTATGCCACCGGCTATGACCTGGCCCACTACACGAGCCGGGGCATCCTGGCCGACTGGCTCCTGTCGATCCCCGACGGCGTGGGACTGGTCATCGACCTGGGACCGGTTCAACCCGACATCCCCGACCAGGTGCTCATGCCGCTACTGGCTCGGGCGACGATGCTGACCGGCAACGACCTGGAGATGGGCCGCCTCGAGGATCGTCTGGGAGGCGCGCAGGCGATCCGTGAGGCCTGTCCTCGGGCGCTGATCGTCCGACGAACCGGGGCCCACGGATGCGTCCTCCACCCGGTCGACGGTGAACCGATCGAGGTCGCCGGTTTCGTGCGCGACGTCGTCGACACGACAGGGGCGGGAGATACCCACACCGGGGTCCTGGTCGCCGGACTCCTCGACGGGCTCGACGTCGTCGAGGCAGCCAGACGCGCCAACGCGGCCGCCGCCCACGCTGTGGCCTGTACCGGGCCGGCGCAGGCACCGCTTCGTGAGGAGATTGACCGGTTTCTCCGAGAGAGCGACGAGAGGCTCTAGGACGTGTGAGGATCTCGATATCCCCTCCTCGCCTGAGGACGGTTGCCCGTGATGGGGCTCAGTGAGAAGAAGGTGACGCGTCTCCGGCTGCCCGAAGCGGCGTGGCAGGGCCGCTGAAACCAAGAATCCGATAGTTTCTAAGACATCATGGCCAACCGTCGCACCACGAGAACCGCTACGCCTCCGTCTGGAACCGGTAGGGGGCGTCCTCGAGGAGCGTCCGCTCAAGGACCTGCTCCCTTCGCCGCGCCCGGATCCCAGCCCCCTGGTGGGCGCTACCGCCGCACCGGATGGGCCTTTCTCATCCTCGCCCTTGCGGCGGTCCTGGCGCTGCGCGAGTGGTTCGGGATCTCCGGTGCCGCCGGGAACCTGCTGCACCACATCGCCGCGGGCCCTGTCGGCGTCCTTGGCGTCTTCGTGCCCCTCCTCCTGGCTGCGCTGGGAATTGCCATGCTGCGGGCCCATAACCTGGGAGCGGTTCACGCCCGGGTCTCCGTGGGCCTGCTGGGGCTGCTGACTGCTCTGACCGGAATGATCCAGGTCGGCAGCGGCAACCCGTTCCTCAGGGACAACATCGGTGGCCTGGAGAGTGCCGGCGGACTACTGGGATGGCTGGTGGGCTACCCGCTCGCGGCGCTGTTCTCCTCAGTGGGGGCCTTCATCCTGCTTATCCTCCTGGCGTCCTTCTCCGTCCTGGTCCTGTCCGGTAAGACCATTGCCGAGATCCGCGACCTGCTGGCGCAGCGCCGGTCCTTGAGAGCCGATGGAGCCGGCGGCCCCTCCGATGCCGACGGCTCAGGTGACTCCCTGGCCCGGCGCCTGCTCGGGCGGGTCCGCACAGGCCTCGGATCGACCGGGAGCGCAGGCGATGATCCCGATCAGACGGCGCTCCTGGACTCCTACGACGGTGACGAGCCCTTCCGCTCCGCGCTAGAGGTGGAGGAGTCGGCGCCGCGCAGGCGAGGCAGCGGCCGGCGCAAGCGCTCCGCCGACCGGGAGGCCCAGCAGACGTCGGTCACCGATCTCTTCGAGCCGGGCAGTGACCACGCCGACGACGGCACCTTCATCGTCCCGGAGGTGGGTGATGAGAACGACGCCGTCGCCTCATCGGCGCCCTCAGTCGTCTCTCCGGCCAAGGGCGGGAAGGCGGCCGGCGCTGCAGGCGGTCCTGGAACGTCCGGACCGTCCTCCGGGACGCAGCGCAGACCCTCCGCGGAGAGGCGTCCCGCCTCGCCTGCGCCATCCGGCTTCGATGCCGTTACCGAGGAGGCCCCGGAGGTCCCGCTCGAGGAGCCCGATCTCGCAGACCAGCTCGCCATGAGCGACATGGGCAACATGGCCCTGCCCGACGGCTCTACCTACACGCTGCCCGTGGACGCGCTGCTCGGCCCCGGACCGGGGCACGCCACCCGCACTCCCGCCAACGACGCCATCGTCGAAGCGCTCCAGAACGTCTTCGCCGAGTTCAACGTGGACGCCACCGTGACCGGCTACACGCGAGGCCCTCAGGTCACCCGCTACGAGGTCCACCGCGGGCGGGGGGTCAACGTCTCGCGCATCACGGGGCTGGAGAAGAACATCGCCTACGCGGTGGCCTCTGACGAGATCCGCCTGCTCACCCCGATTCCCGGCAAGAGCGCTATTGGCATCGAGATCCCCAACACCGACCGTGAGATGGTCAAGCTCGGTGACGTCCTGCGCTCCCAGGCCGCCCGCAAGCAGCCGCACCCGTTGGTCGTCGGGCTAGGCAAGAACGTCGAGGGCGACTACATCGTCACCAACCTGGCCAAGACCCCGCACCTGCTGGTGGCCGGTCAGACCGGCTCGGGTAAGTCCTCCTTCGTCAACTCCATGATCACCTCGATCATGATGCGCGCCACGCCCGAGGAGGTGCGCATGGTGCTGGTCGACCCCAAGCGGGTGGAGCTGACCATCTACGAGGGCATCCCGCACCTCATCACCCCGATCATCACCTCCCCAAAGAAGGCGGCCGAGGCCCTGGAGTGGGTGGTCCGCGAGATGGACGCCCGCTACGACGATCTGGCCTCTTTCGGCTTCAAGCACATCGACGACTTCAACAAGGCGGTGCGGGCCGGAGAGGTCCAGCCTCTGCCGGGCTCCCAGCGAGAGCTGAGCCCCTACCCCTATCTCCTGGTCGTCGTCGACGAGCTTGCCGACCTCATGATGACGGCCCCCAAGGACGTCGAGGCCTCCATCCAACGCATCACCCAGCTGGCCCGCGCCGCCGGGATCCACCTGGTCCTGGCCACCCAGCGGCCGGTCGCACAGGTGGTCACCGGCCTCATCAAGTCCAACGTGCCCTCGCGCCTGGCCTTTGCCACCGCCTCCCAGCTGGACTCCCGCGTCATCCTCGACCAGAACGGGGCCGAGACCCTTACCGGACAGGGTGACGCCCTCTACCTCGGCCCCGGGGCCTCCACTCCGGTGCGCATCCAGGGCTCCTGGGTCACCGAGTCCGAGATCCGCTCCGTCGTCGAGCACGTCAAGGCTCAGCTGACCCCCGAGTACCGCGAGGACGTCGTCGTCCCGGAGGTCAAGAAGCAGATCGACGAGGAGATCGGTGACGACATGGACCTGCTCCTGCAGGCCGCCGAGCTCATCATCTCCAGCCAGTTCGGTTCCACCTCCATGCTCCAGCGCAAGCTGCGCGTGGGCTTCGCCAAGGCCGGGCGCCTCATGGACCTGCTCGAGTCCCGAGAGGTCGTCGGCCCCTCGGAGGGCTCCAAGGCCCGTGACGTCCTCGTCCAGCCCGAGCAGCTCGAGGAGACTCTGGCCTGGATCAAGGGGGAGGGGAATGCTCCCGGAAGCGCGGACACCCCCGCCGCTTCCAGCGACTCCCAGGACGGTCCGGCCACCGAGGAGGCTCCGGTCCCCGCAGCGGGGGAGCCTCGCACTGTGGCGCTGCCGTCGAACCGCTACGGCACCGACCCGCTGGAGGCCACCTCAACCCTGCCGGAGTCGGAGTCCTGGGAGGACTCCTCCGCCGAGGAGGACTCGGAGGACGCCTGGTCACTCACCGGCCGTGGCTCATCGTGGTGAGATAGGACTTCTCCCACCCTGAGCCAGCGCTACTGTCATCACTCTGAGGTTGACGACTCGCTATGAGGCGACTGCGAGGGTCGGTCCGACGGAGCGGTGTGCGCGCCCACCCGTGTGAGGGTCTCCTTCCGGCTGACGATCGTCGGCGCGGGCCCAGTGGGCTTCGGCGGCGTGGTGTCCATGGTCGAGGCGTCCTTGACGTCTGAGGTGAGCATGCTCCAGCGTCGGTCGATCTCCTCCTCGCTCAGGCCCAGACCGTCGGGACGCTCTCCGTCATGGAGCGCCGCCAGGTCCCTGACCGTGTAGCCACCCTCCTGGTCCACGGTGAAGGGGTGCCAGCTCAACGAGTCCACGCTCACCGAGCCGTCGGTGTGCGCGGTGACGTCGGCCCACACCAGCTGCCCGACGTCGGACAACGGGCCGCAGTAGGACTCGTTCTGGCTGGAGATGTAGTTGCCGGCCGAGTAGGACACCCACATCCCCTTTCCGTTGACGCCTCCCTTGAGCTTCTCGGCCGGCTGAGGCACATGGGGATGGGCGCCGAAGAGGATGTCTACCTGCCCGCTGTCGGCGAGGTCCTGGGCGTAGGAGACCTGCTCTCCATCGGGTGCGGTCTCATACTCCTGGCCGATCTGGGAGTGGACGACGACAAGGTCGGCGCCTGCTGCCCGAGCCGATTTCGCTGCCTTCGTGATGGCTCCGACGTCGTTGAGCGACACCGAGTAGCCGGTGGGATCATCGAAGCCGTTGAGTCCCATGGTTGTAGAGATCTGGGCAACCGTTACCGTACGTCCTCCTCGCTCGAGCTCATAGAGCGCGAAGGGCGCTGAGGCGTCCTTGCGACTCCGGTAGGTGCCGGCGTGCCCCAGGCCGTGCTCGTCCAAGGTGTCCAGGGTGGCGACAACCCCCGCCTCGCCCTGGTCCACCGAGTGGTTGGATGCGGTCGCGCAGCCGTCCCAGCCGGATCTAGCCAAGGCCCCGACGACCTCGGACGGTGCGCCGAAGGTGGGGAAGTCGGAGTACACCCCGTCCGGAGCCACAGGAACCTCCATCCCGCACAGGGCCAGATCCAGGCCCTCGACCCAGGGGGTCTCGGCAGCGACGTTGTCGGTGATGTCGCCGGAGAAGTCCGGGGTGGAGGACAGGACCGCGGAGTGCATGAGGACGTCGCCGGCGTAGCCCACGGTGAAGTGCGCGTCCTGTGATCCGTCGGCCGCGTCCGGTTCCGCGGAGCCGGTAGCACTCGACTGTGACTGACCGTTGCCCGTCCCGCACCCGCAGACCGCGAGGCATACCGCCAGGATGACGGCCGTGAGCAGGCCAGGGCCCCCTGGCCGGTGGACAGCGCGCTCGCCGTGCCCGTGCCGTCGGCTGTCGCCCGGTGACGGACCGCTCGTGGAGCTGTTGAGACTTGCCGGAGAATAAGAAGAAAACATGTATGAACGCATATTTATGAACGTAAGAACCAAACCTTAGTGGAGTGTGAGCGGTCTGTGATCCAGTGCGAAGCGCCGGGCGGAAAGCTTGAAATGCCAATGAGAACAGCCGGAGGGGATTGATCCCCTATGGTGTGTTGCGGGTGGTGGTGGCACGGAGCGGTTGGAGGAGATGAGCGTCCTTGTCATCGTCAGGAAGGTGCTTCGAGGTTTCTCCGGCGGTGTGAGGGCGTGCACTATTAGGCTGACCCCGATGAACGCCTCGACCGCCCCGGACGGCGCCGCGCAGCCAGAGCAGGCGCCGCTGCTCAACATCGCCAACGCCCTGACGGTGTTGCGACTGCTGCTTGTCCCCGTCTTCATCTGGCTCTCCCTGCTGCCGGGGGACCGGACCAGGCTCGCGGCCGTCGTGGTCTTCGTCGTGGCGGCCTTCACGGATCGTCTTGATGGTCAGCTGGCGCGCTCGCGGGGGCTGGTAACCTCCTTCGGCAAGATCGTCGACCCGATCGCCGACAAGGCCCTGACGCTGTCCGCCTTCATTCTGCTGAGCGTCAACAACAGGCTGTGGTGGTGGGTCACGATCCTCATCGTCGTGCGCGAGCTCGGTATCACGGTCATGCGCTTCTTCATGCTGCGCCGCGCCGTCATGGCCGCGTCACGGGGCGGAAAGATCAAGACGGCCCTCCAGATGGTGGGGCTGGTGGGGCTGCTCACGCCGTGGTCGGCCCTCTTCCTGCCCGTAGGACTGGCAGCGTTCCTGCTCGGGGCGTCCTACGTCGTCGTGGCTGCGGCGCTCATCGTCACCGTGGTCACCGGGCTGGACTACGTGCGTCAGGCTCTACGGCTGAGTCGACACAGCGGACGCGTCGACCAGTGAGCGCCTCGATGCGGAGGTGACGGTGAGCGCTAGGAGGGGTGTGGAGGAGGAATGCGCCCGTGCGGCAGCCGATCTTCTGCGAGCCGCTGAGAAGCGTGCGGTCACACTGGCGATCGCCGAGTCGCTGACAGGGGGCCAGGTCTCCTCGAGCCTGGTCGAGGTCCCCGGCGCCTCGCGTGTGCTCGTCGGTGCGGTGGTCGCCTATGCCGCCCGCATCAAGGCGCAGGTGCTCGGTGTGGATGCTGCTCACCTGGAACGGACTGGGCCGGTGGACCGTGATGTCGCCCTCCAGATGGCCGGTGGCGTGCGCCATCTCCTCGGAGCCGACCTGGGGCTGGCGACCACCGGGGTCGCGGGGCCAGGGCCTGCGGACGGCTACCCGGCGGGAACGGTTCACGTCGCCGTCGTCGGCCCGTGGGGTGAGGCTCGTCGCGAGCTGCACCTGGGTGGTGACCGCTCGCAGATCCGGTACGGGGCCGTGCTCAACGTCATTGAGCTGGCCGTCGGCTATCTGCGCGAGGAAGGCGGGGAGGCGTGGAGCTGAGTGCTCCTCGGCGGATGCATGTCAACGACAGATCGACTACAGACCGCAGACTAAGACGCATTTCAGGTTTCTTCCAGGAATGCCGGTAGAGTGGGGCTCAACGCCACCGGAGCCGGAGAACTGGCCTCGCGTGGCGGGAATGAATCCACGACGTGAATGGTTGTGCTAGACGATGAACAACACGACTCACCCCCGCACCACTCGCCCGATCAACAACCGGATGCCGATGCGCCAGGGACCCGGGGCAGGGTACGGTGTGTCCGTGGACACCCCGAAGCACGAGAATGTCGTCCTGCGCCGCGAGATCGGAGAGGTCCTGCGCGGTGTCCGGCAGCACCAGGGGCGCACGTTGCGCGAGGTCTCCTCGCAGGCCCGTGTCTCCCTGGGGTACCTCTCCGAGGTCGAGCGCGGTCAGAAGGAGGCCTCCTCCGAGCTGCTGGCCTCCATCTGCCAGGCCCTTGACGCCCCCCTGTCCATGGTGCTGCGCGAGGTCTCCGACCGCATTGCCCTGACCGAGGGCGTCATGATTCCTGACACAGTTCCCGATGAGCTTGTACGTCAGCAGGGGATCGCTCTGCGGTGACCATCCGCTGACGCCCTCAGCTCGATGTCCTCCTCGTAGCATTCGCGGCTGCGGTCGATGAGCTGACCCTCCCCGGCGGCGGGACCACAACAGGTGGGCTCGCCGCCGGGGCGTCTGTTGAGGAAGGGGGAGTGGTGAAGCACTCGGAGTTCTGGGGCGCCGTTGAGACGGTCTTCGGCTCGGCCTATGGCCGGTCGCTGGCGCAGGATCTGGTCCTGCCCGGGCTGAACGTGACCTGCGTGCAGGCGCTCGACGACGGCGTGGCGCCTGAGCGCGTGTGGGGCCTGTTATGCGACGAGACCGAGCGCTCGGACGCCGAGCGATGGATCTTCCGCTCCGACCCCCGCCGTTGAGGCGGGTCGGCCGAGGCGGTGCGAGGGGGCTTGAGGTGCTGCGAGCGACACGCGTACGATGATGGTGTCGCGGTCGAACAGGTGTTCGGGTACTGTTCTCCACGAACGACGACGACGCACCTGAAGTCCACAGGGCTGATGAGGTGCGGAGATAGATGTCAGTGGTCAGGCATACCGTCGTTGGTGAGCCCCGGAGAGGGGATCTCGCCGAAGTTGACCAGCCATGCCCACCGCGGCTGAGAGCCGCTCCGAGAACCGAGGTAGAACAATGCCTGCAGCCAGCCAGACCCAGGACCGTTCCAAGGCCCTGGCCACAGCCCTCGCCCAGATCGACAAGAGCTTTGGCAAGGGCTCCGTCATGCGCCTGGGGGACGACACCCGCCCGCCGGTTTCCGTCATCCCCACGGGGTCGGTCGCCCTCGATGTGGCCCTGGGGGTCGGAGGGCTCCCGAGGGGGCGCATCATCGAGGTCTACGGGCCGGAGTCCTCGGGAAAGACGACCGTCGCCCTGCACGCCGTGGCCAGCGCCCAGAGAGCCGGCGGTAACGCGGCCTTCATCGACGCCGAGCACGCCCTCGACCCGGTCTATGCCAAGGCTCTGGGCGTTGATATCGACAACCTCCTGGTCTCCCAGCCGGACACCGGTGAGCAGGCGCTGGAGATCACCGACATGCTCGTGCGCTCAGGCGGCCTGGACATCATCGTCATCGACTCCGTGGCGGCCCTGGTCCCCAAGGCCGAGATCGAGGGGGAGATGGGGGACTCCCACGTCGGCCTCCAGGCCCGCCTCATGAGCCAGGCGCTGCGCAAGATCACCGGTGCGCTGTCCTCCACCGGCACCACCGCCATCTTCATCAACCAGCTGCGCGAGAAGATCGGCGTGTTCTTCGGCAACCCGGAGACCACCACGGGCGGTAAGGCCCTGAAGTTCTACGCCTCGGTGCGCCTGGACGTGCGCCGCATCGGCGGGCTCAAGGATGGCGACCAGCCCGTGGGCAACCGCACCCGGGTCAAGGTCGTCAAGAACAAGATGGCGCCGCCCTTCAAGCAGGCCGAGTTCGACATCCTCTACGGCCAGGGCATCTCCCGTGAGGGCAGTCTGCTCGATCTGGGTGTGGACAACGGCGTGGTGCGCAAGTCCGGAGCCTGGTTCACCTACGGGGAGGACCAGCTCGGTCAGGGCAAGGAGAACGCTCGCAACTTCCTCAAGGACAACCCGCAGCTGGCCGCTGAGATCGAGGAGAAGATTCTCGCCGCCCTGGGAATCGGTGAGCCCGGCCGCAAGGCACGGGAGGCCGAGGAGGTCGCCGCCGAGGCCGCCGTGGCCGCGGCCGCCGTCCCGGTGGCCAGTGACGACACCGCCGCCACGAGTGCGGTCAAGAGCGCTCGTGGCCGCGGGAAGAAGACCGCAGGCTCCACCAAGGCAGCCAAGGCCGCTCAAGCCGCTAAGGACGCTGCAGCGGAGGAGCCGGACACCATATTCGGTGAGGATGCTGGCGGGTTCTGATGCCCTGGCTCACCCCTGATGCCCATACGCAGGCCGTCGAGGCGGCGCGGGAGATCGTCCTGCGTCGTCTCGACCGCAGTGCGGCCCCACGCGCTGCCCTGGTGGAGCTGCTCGAGCGCAAGGAGGTAGACCCTCGAGTGGCCGTTGAGGTCCTCGACCGTCTGGAGGCGGCCGGAGTGATCGATGATGCCGCCTATGCCGCTCGCCTGGTACGCACCCGCTTCGCGGAGAAGGGAGCGGCCAGACGCGCCATTGCCGAGGAGCTGCGGCGCAAGGGGCTGGAGGAGCAGAACGTCGCCGCGGCCCTGGGGCAGATCGACTCCGATGACGAGGACGCGGCGGCCCTGGCGCTGGCTCGCAAGAAGCTGATCGCCACACGCCACCTGCCCTGGGAGGTGCGTCGACGCCGTACCGCGGCCATGTTGGGCCGCAAGGGCTACAGCCGGGAGGTGACTATGCGGGCCATTGAGGACGCCCTCGCCGAGGAGCAGAGCGGAGAGACGGTCCCGTAAGTCAGGCTCCCGAGGGCGTGAGGTTCTTCTCGCCGGCCTACTAGGCTTGCCTCATGACCCAGGTGATTCCGGCCGATGGTGGCCTTCAAACCCCGGTTGACCTCGATGCCCTGGCTGCCTCGGCGGGGATCGCCGCCGAGCACGTCATCCCCTACGGCCGCGACGTGGCCAAGATCGACCTGGGGGCATTGGACCCCGGTGGTCAGAGGGCTGATGGGGCAGGCGATGGCGACTCGGACGGCGCCCGCTACGTCGTCGTCACCGCGATCACGCCGACTCCTCTCGGGGAGGGCAAGACCACCACGGCGATCGGGCTGGCCCAAGGACTGGCGCGTCTGGGTGAGCGGGCCGTCCTCACCCTGCGCCAGTCGGCCATGGGCCCCACCTTCGGCATCAAGGGCGGGGCCGGCGGCTCCGGGCGGGCCCGCATCCTGCCGGCCGAGCGGATGAACCTGCACCTGACCGGCGACTTCCATGCCATCACCGCCGCCCACAACCTCCTGTCGGCGATGATCGACAACCACCTGCACCACGGCAATGAGCTCGACATCGACGAGCGCACCATCACCTGGCCCCGGGTCCTGGACGTCAACGACCGCGCCCTGCGCCACATCGTCACCGGCCTGGGGGCCACGATCGACGGCGTCACCAGGCAGGCCTCCTTCGACATCACCCCGGCAAGCGAGCTCATGGTCATCATGTCGTTGGCCACTGACCTGGCTGACCTGCGCGATCGCCTGGGGTGCATCGTGATCGGTCGCAACCGTAGCGGGGAGTGGATCAGTGCCGAGGACCTCAAGGCGGCCGGTGCCATGTGCGCCGTTCTGCGCGATGCGCTCGAGCCCAATCTTCTGCGCACCGGTGAGGGGGCGCCCGTCCTGGTCCACACCGGCCCCTTCGGCAACATCGCCACCGGCTGCTCCTCGGTGATCGCCGACCGCGTTGCTGCAGCCGGTGCTCGGGACGGCGGGTACGTCCTCACTGAGGCCGGCTTCGGGACGGACATGGGCCTGGAGCGCTTCGTGGACCTCAAGTGCGCCGTCTCCGGCATGCGCCCGCGCGCTGCCGTCGTCGTGGTGACCGTCAGGGCGCTCAAGGCCCACTCCGGGCGCCACCATCTCGTCAGCGGCAAGGACCTGCCCGAGGGCATGCTCCAGGAGGGCGTCGAGGACGTGCGTGCCGGCTCCGCCAACCTGCTCAAGCACCTTCAGATCGTGCGGGGCTTCGGTATCACCCCGGTCGTAGCCGTCAACGTCTTCCCCACCGACTATGACAGCGAGATCGAGGAGGTGGAGCGTGTCGCCCGCGAGGCTGGAACCCGCGTGGCTCTCTGCCACCCCGTCACTCGAGGGGGCGAGGGCTGCCTCGACCTGGCCAGCGCCGTCGTCGAGGCCTGCCGGGAGGCCGGCGATGCGGTCTCCATCCGACCCGTCTACGACCCGCAGGATGACCTGCGCACCAAGATCACCAAGGTGGCCGTCCTCTACGGCGCCGATGGCGTGGACTACGCTCCCGCCGCGAGCAGGCTGTTGGACGACTATGAGCGCGGCGGCTTCGGAAATCTGCCCGTCATCGTCGCCAAGACCCCCCTGTCCCTGTCTGCCGACCCCGGTCTCAAGGGTGTTCCCGCCGGCTGGAGGCTCCCTGTGCGTGAGGTTCGCCTCGCCGCGGGAGCCGGCTACGTCTACGCGATCTGCGGGAGCCTGTCCACCATGCCGGGTCTGCCGAGCCGCCCCGCGGCCGAGCGCATCGATGTCGACGTCGCCACCGGAGATATCGTGGGCCTGCGCTGACACGAGGGGCCGGTGCCGACACGCGCGGCACCGGCCCCCTGCGGCCGCGAGAGCAGCCCGCGAGCGTCAGCCCCTCTCGTGCTTGGAGGTCTCGAACAGGAGGTTGACCTGCTCGTTGTACGTCGTCAG
>ERZ773075.1415-NODE-1415-length-12411-cov-65.209_pt1 | contig 12411 bp, 10 predicted proteins | sample MGYA00580614_ERZ773075 | MGnify/ENA primary metagenome ERZ773075 (study PRJEB29015, sample SAMEA2738021) | human oral metagenome | biome: human oral; feature: human-associated habitat; material: dental | place: China | collected 2043 ... | reverse complement strand
GCGGCCAGGAGCACGATCCGCGCCCGCCGCGCCAAACCAGCCGGCACCGTCGTGGTACGCAGCCAGGACTCGAGCACCTCCAGGTCACCCTCACATAGAACCAGTCCAGGAGCAGGTCTATTCGCCACACCCCCATCACCCTAAACACCAACCACAAAACAACTAACGACACGCAACACTAGACCAACACACCCTCAAGCATAAAAAGCCACGACACTCCCTAGAATCCCACCATCTTCATTCCAGTAGCCTAACTGATTAAATCTCACTGTTACATTTGACGCAACTACAAAATGCAGACTTCCGCAAACTTCTATATTCACATTAATACTTTTAAAGCGAAGGCATTCACCAAAGCGATGAAACCATGCTTTATATACGCTTTCTTTTATGCAGAATAAAAGGCGATCAAATGCAACGTTCGGCAATTTGTTTGATAGTGTTTGTACGTGAGTGCGCTCAGAAAAGGACGCAATCCTCTCTAACATTCCAGACGAGAGTGATTCATTGGGCTCGGCGTCGATCCCAATTGACTTATATACATCAGAGGGCGCTACAGCAGCAGCGCAGTAACTTGGACAATGAGTCATACTTCCCGCGACCCCCTCCGGCCACGTCGGCTCGCCGGCCAGCCCTGGCACCATAACCGGACGTTCATATCCCAGATAACTCAACGCAGCTCTAGCGCAGTGTCGAACCGCTGAAAATTCAGATCGGCGCATTCTTCCCACCTGCGTCAAATATTTTCGTTCCACTTGAAATAAACTATCAAATACATCACCCTGCGTCTCGATAACAACCATTGAATCTATCTGCAGCAACGATAATGGTTTCATAATGACCTTACTTGATACAAAAATTGGGGTATATCGTTTAAGTGTTTGTAACACTTCAGGGGTGGATGCTGAGGTTTAGGCGGGAGTATTCTATATAGATAAAGGTTCGTTGCTGTAGAAAATTTTTATCGCCAGACTCACCATAAGGAAACAAGCTATCGCCAACATCAATACCTATGACGCCCCTGTAACCCAACTACAGAAGAGCACTAAGAACCGCAGTCCTCGGGTTTACGTTGATATACATCTTTCAAACAAATTAGCCTCAAACAGTTTCAAAAACCCCAACAGTCCACAACCACTCACCGATTTTGCCAATCCTCCACCCTATGAGTAAGTTTCCCCACCGACAACTCAACTATCCCATAGAATCTTGCTGAACTAATGCAAACCTAGACGTCTTAAAATTGCGTCAGCTGACCGCATGGCCAATGCGACACTATATAAGGTCGGATTTGACGCGGTAGCCGTGGGTATAACGCCATTACCAGCCACAAACAGATTAGGCTCACCCCAAACCTCACCAACACTGTCACAAACACTTTTCCCGTTATTCCGCTCCCCCATTCTGACGGTGCCCTGATAGTGCAACGAAGAGCCTCTCGGCAATACCTTAGGCGACTCAGGAAGCCAACTTGCACCCAAAATACGAGCAATATTCAACGAAGAGCGCATAACCTCCTCCCTTAAATCAGGTTCAGACGCCTCGGAGTTTTCGGACAGCATTGGAGCAGGAAGTCCCAGCCAGTCGGTCCTCTTTTCAGAGAAGGAAATTCTATTCTCTGCAGAGAGCAATTCCGGAAGATATAAATGGATAGACGCCAGGGCAGCAGTATCACTCATACTCAAAAGTGACTCCTTTTTATCAATTCTCGTTATCATGCCATTATATGGCAGATCACACACTCCGTAAGGAAGCCAAGTCACGCCGGCCGGGATTGACTCGTGTGGGGACAAGTCTGCACCAAGAGGTCCACCTATGAGATCAGCACGAGGAGTCCCTACCGGCATCTCAATAGGTGCAATTAGGCTAATCTGAGTATGCTCGTTGAAGTACGCCCCCAACGCATCCAAACGAACTCCGGATGCATATAGAAGCTGCGCAGAGCGAATCGCATCACAGGCCAGAACTACAAATCGAGTATTCTCGTAATACGTCCGTCCAGTTTGATTGTCCTTCAGTTTGACTAGCCTAATAACGTTGGTATCAGGCGGCTTCACTTCGAGACACGAGGTTTCTGTACGAATCATAAAACGCCGAGGCACCTGACGTTCGATCTTCCGCAAAGGAACCTCAACGCTATTCGTCACTGCCCTAGTGTCCGAAGAGCGAACGGCTGCCATAGGCATACGTTTGACGCCTGCAAAAGGTGCTGTGTCTGCAAGCTTATTCTGAACATAGTCAGTAAATCTTGAATCTAAAAATTGATCATTTTGAACTGACAAGATACAGCGAGCTTCCGCAAGGGCGGATCTCATTTCTGTATAGGGAATGAAGGTTGGTAGCTCCGACGGACTAGGATCTGGACACGCGCCGAGCCAATACAACCCCATACCGCCAAGCGCAGTAGCGCCCTGCAAACGGATCGCACCGTTCCCTCGGGCTACCTCGTGAAGTCCAGCCCGGCGAGTCAGACTGTTAGCTCGCTCAGACACTGGAAGATTGTGGGCAGCTGCGGAGGCTGCACGACTAATGGATACTCCTCTAAGCGGTCCTTGTGAGAGCCTCGTTGCTGACTGGCGCTCAGCGTCATCCCCAATCGATCTAATGTGCGCCCCATTGCATGTGGCCTCGGGTCCCGCCTCCACAATTAGGCAACTAAGAGACGGACACTCTGTGACAAGCGAACACGCCAAGGACAATCCGACTAAGCCTCCACCTACGATAATGACGTCCCAGACCGAATTAGCTAAATCAGTATCTCGAAAGCTTGGAGCTATGAGGCGGGAGATAGATTCAGTCATCACAGTTCTCATAGCGAGTTCTTCACCGTCTGCAAGAGAGCTTCGCGCGTCCCCTCTATAAATTGAAGAAGCAACGCCTCCTGTAGCAGTCTGGCGTATGGCTGGTCCAGCGTATACCCGATTCCCCCCACCATTCGCAAAGACTTTGAGACGCAATCGATTGCAGCATCGACAGCGCAGATCTTCGCTTTCGCGGCCAGTACAGTCAATTCTGCCCCCCGAAGGGAACTATCAAACCGGGAGGCAACTTCAGTAAGTAATGCCTGCGCAGCACTGACACGAATTGACAATTCGGAGAAGTTGAATCCAATCGCTTGAAAATCGAATACTGGCTGCCCAAATTGCCTACGTTGTTTAGTATACCCCCGCGCTTCAGATAAAGCTCTATTAGCTATGCCGAGCCCACAAGCGGCAATCCCGAGTCGCCCACGGTCAAAGATCTGTGAGGCAACCAGTAGACCGCGCCCGCGCTTACCGACGATCGACTTCTCCTCTGCTTGGACCGCCTCAAAAACAACAGAGTTCGTCGGCAATGCGGCAACTGCCAACTTTTCCTCAGACTCTCCTATTTTCCATCCGCTCTCGTCAGCAGGCAAGAAAAACATAGTGAGACCTTGAGGTCCTTCACCTGTTTTACATAGCACATTCAGTACGGAAGCTTCTGCTGCCGGAGTTGCCCAACGCTTGCGCCCACTAATGCTATAATTACCTGATTCGCGTACGGCTGTAGTTTGAATATTAACGACATCTGATCCAGCATCGAACTCCGAAATACAATTGGCTGCAATTGATCTACCAGATAATAGTTCTTTGCGCCATTGAAACTTTTGATCAGATGTGCCAAATTCGATAAGTGGAACTGAAGCGAGAACTTGAATATGAATCATCTGCGCAATAGTGAAACTATGGAAAGCAATTTCTTCTAACGTGTGTATATAGTCGACCATCGGCTGTGGTACGTTGATACTGCGAGGCAGGAAGGGAAGTTCCAAAAGACCAACTTCACCGGCTCGCAGAAGCAAATCGTAGGGGTACTGCACTGGTTGGCCATGACGCTCTATCCAATCCGGCACTTCGACCGCCGCAAACTGAGTGATCTCGCGTACTTGTACATTTCGGTCGTGTCCGAGCAAGGTCTCGGCTGCCGAATGAGCTATGGTTACAGAATCCATGGTTATCCAACTCTTTCTGCGGGTCTCTAGCGATGCACTATTCCATCTTTGCAAAGGGTGTCACTATGGTCTATAGATACTTCGTCAGGGGTCTTGTCGCTGTTGACGGACGCGGGAGTGGTTTGCGCGGCGGTCGTTAGTGTAGAAGTTGGAGCAGACGGCGGCAGTAGAAGTGGCAGTGCACGGCGTTGTAGCAAGTCAGCCAGCTGAAGGTCTGACGGCGGCTGGCACTCATCAGCGGTCCGGAGCAATGAACGAGGCCGCGTTGTGGCTTGCTGAGGCCGACTCGCCAACGGCACTGAAAGACACCATGGGTGCATTGCAGTGCATGCTCGGTTCACTACGAGCCGATGGGATCGCATCGGCAGCTGAGGCGAGTAGCGTCGACGGCATGAGCGAGCGACATCCTTCTTCTGACAACGTGGTCCTCAAGGGCATCCGCGAGGAGCCCGGCCCCGACGACGGAACGCGGGTCCTGGTGGACCGGCTCTGGCCCCGAGGCGTCTCCAAGGAGCGTGCCGACCTGGATGAGTGGGCCAAGGACGCCACCCCCACCACCGAGCTACGACGGACCTTCCACAGCGGGGAGATGCCCTGGCCCCAGTTCGTCGACGCCTACCGGGCCGAGCTCACCGAGCGGCCCGAGGCCAGAGCCGCCGTCGAGCGCCTGCGCGACGAGGCCCTCAAGGGACGGGTAACGCTTCTGTTCGCCGGTCACGACCACCTCCACAGCCACGCGCGCGTCCTGCGCGAGGCCATCCTCGGCGTCGAGGAGGACCTGTCCTGACTTCCTCAGTAACTCTGTCCTCTTAACGACACGACGGCCCGCGCACCGATCTCCGGTGTGCGGGCCGATCAGAAACAGGCCAGCAGTGTTCGCAGCCCGGTCTCAGACGTTGAAGCCCAGGGCGCGCAGCTGTTCGCGGCCCTCCGGGGTGATCTTGTCCGGCCCCCACGGCGGCAGCCACACCCACTGGATGCGGACGTTGTCCGCGATGAGGGACAGAGCCTGCTGAGCCTGCTCCTCGATGACATCGGTCAACGGGCAGGCAGCGGTCGTCAGGGTCATGTCGAGCACGACCGTTCCGTCGGGCTCGATCGACACCCCGTAGAGCAGGCCGAGGTCGACGACGTTAATGCCGAGCTCGGGGTCGATGACGTCGCGCAGGGCCTCCTCGATGGCGGCGACATCAACGCCCTCGGTGCTGGCGACAGCGGCCGGGGGCTGCTGAGCGGCCATGGGGTTGTCGGCAGCAGCCGGCATCCCGGCGGGATTCTCGCTCATGGCTTCTCCTTCTCTCTCGGAGGTAGGACGGTGGTCAGGCAGTGGGACGATCGGGCTACTCGGGGTCTGCCGACTCGGAGGCGGGCAGGGCGACGCCGGACTTGGCCAGGGCGTCCTTGAGGGCCATCCAGCCCAACAGGGCGCACTTGACACGGTTGGGGTACTTCGAGACCCCTTCGAAGGCGGCACCGTCCTCGAGGTCATCCAGGACGGCGTCGTCGACGCCCTTGCCACGCGAGTGCATGAGGGTGTCGAAGTCCGCCTCGAGGCGGGCGACGGTGGCCAGGTCGGCGCCGTCGACGAGGTCGTGCATGACGGAGATGGAGGCCTGGGAGATGGAGCAGCCGTCCCCCTCCCAGCCGACGGCCTCGATCTTCCCGTCCTTGACGCGCACCCCCAGAGTCACCTCATCCCCACAGGTGGGGTTCACCTGGTGGCTGGTGGCGTCCGGGGTATCGAGGGCGCCGGAGCCGTGGCGCTCGCGGGAGTGGTCGAGGATGACCTGCTGGTAGAGCTGGTCGAGTTCGTTCATGCTCACCTCTGGAAGTAGCGTCGGACGTCGGCGATGGCGGACAGGAAACGGTCCACCTCCTCGGGCGTGGAGCAGGCCCCGAAGGACAGGCGCGAGGAGGCGTGGATGCCGAAGTGCTGGTGGATAGGCTGGGCGCAGTGGTGACCGGTGCGCACGGCGACGCCGGCGGCGTCGAGGACCTGACCGACGTCGTGGGGATGGACTCCCTCGATGGAGAAGGCGACCACGCCCAGGCGGTCGGTGGTGTCGGTCGGGCCGACCAGCCGCAGTCCGGGGACCTGGGTGAGGCCCTCGAGCACCTGCCGGGTCAGGACCTGCTCGGTGGCGTGGAGCCGGTCCAGGCCGATTCCTGCCAGGTACTCCACCGCTGTGCGCCATCCCGCGGCCTGCGCCAGCGGCTGGCTGCCGGCCTCGAAACGGGGCGGGCCGCTCATGAAGGTCGACGACTCCATGGTGACGACCTCGATCATGGAGCCTCCGGTCAGCACCGGCGGCATGGCTGCGAGGAGCTCCTCAGTGGCCACGAGCGCGCCGATGCCGGTGGGTCCGAGCATCTTATGGCTGGAGAGCACCATGGCGTCCACGCCGGCCGCTTTGAGTGCGCGAAAGTCCAGCGGGAGGTGAGCGGCTGACTGGCAGGTGTCCAGGACGACGAATGCGCCAACCTTCTGAGCGCGCGGGAGGATGAGGTCGAGCGGGCTGATAGCGCCGGTGACGTTGGAGGCATGGGTCAGGGCAAGCACGCGGGTGCGCTCAGTGATGACGTCCAGCGTGCTGGTGTCGATGCGCCCGTCCTCGGTCAGGTCCAGCCATCTCAGGGTGGCACCCGTGCGGGCGCACAGCTCCTGCCAGGGCACAAGGTTGGCGTGATGCTCGGCCCGGCTGACGACGACCTCGTCCCCCTCTCCGATGATGAGGCGCCGAGCCGGGTCAGCGCTGTCCGCGACCCCACCGCCACGGGCCGCCGACCGCCCCAGGCTGGCGTGCCCGATAGCCAGGGCCACGAGGTTGATGGCCTCGGTGGCGTTCTTGGTGAAGACGAGCTCACTGCCGCGCGCACCGACGAAGGCGGCGACGGCGTCACGGGCATCCTCGAAGGTGGCCGTGGCCTCGTCGGCGAGCTGATAGGTCGAGCGCCCCGCAGCGCCGTTGGAGGTGCGGTAGAAGTCGGCCTCGGTAGTGATGACACTGGCGGGCTTCTGGCTCGTGGCGGCCCAGTCCAGATAGGCCAGCACCTCGCCGTTGCGTGCAGGTCTCTCGAGGTAGGGGAAGTCGGCGCGGATCGCGGCGACCTCCTCGGCACTGAGCGCGCCGGCGGAAGGCGCCCCGGTGGACGGTACCGTGGACTGGGTCATGACGTGCCTTTCCGATTCGATGCGGACTGTGCCCGATGCGCTCGCCGGAGGCTGGGCGCCGAGGTCACGAGGAACCTTAGTCCCACTTCTTCAATGCCGGGGCCGACGACGACGAGAACATGCGCGACGCGCCGTCGTCGGCTCCTGCACGGGTGGGACCGGTCAGGCGAGGTAGCGGTCGTAGCCCTCCTCCTCCAGACGGTCGGCCAGGTCGGGGCCGCCGGCCTCGGCCACGCGCCCGTCGACGAAGACGTGGACGTAGTCGGGCTTGATGTAGCGCAGGATGCGCGTGTAGTGGGTGATGAGCAGGAAGCCGGCGTCCGACTCGCTGTGAAGGCGGTTGACGCCCTCGGAGACGATGCGCAGGGCGTCGACGTCCAGGCCGGAGTCGGTCTCGTCCAGCACGGCGAAGCGGGGGCGCAGCAGCTCCATCTGGAGGATCTCGAAGCGCTTCTTCTCCCCGCCGGAGAAGCCGGCGTTAACATCGCGCTGGGAGAAGGCCGGGTCCATGCGCAGGTTCTTCATGGCCTGGTTGACTTCACCGACCCACTGGCGCACCTTGGGCGCCTCGCCGTCGATCGCGGTCTTGGCGGTGCGCAGGAAGTTGGCCACGGTGACGCCAGGAACCTCCACGGGGTACTGCATGGCCAGGAAGAGGCCGGCGCGGGCCCGCTCGTCCACGCTCATCTCGAGCAGGTCGACGCCGTCGAGGAGGACCTCGCCGTCGGTGACCTCGTAGTCGGGGTGACCGGCGATGGAGTAGGCCAGGGTGGACTTGCCCGAGCCGTTGGGGCCCATGATGGCGTGGACCTGGTTGGAGTCGATGGTCAGGTCGACGCCCTTGAGGATGGGCTTGGGGCCGTCATTGGTGGCCACCTGGACGTGAAGGTTCTTGATCTGCAGAGTGCTCATGCGACGTTTCTTTCAGCTGGTAATGGGTCTGGTGACGAGTAGGCGGACCGCCGTGGGGACCGGCCAATCACTCGGCTGCCGGTACGGCGACGGGGTCCTGGTCGGTGCGGGCGGCGATGAGGCCGGTGAGCTCGAGCTCCTTCTCGATGGCGGCCATGAGGCGCTCCTCAACCTCGTCGACACCGATCTCGGCGACGATCTCGTTGAAGAAGCCCAGGACCACGAGGCGACGGGCCTCGGTCTCGGGGATGCCGCGGGCACGCAGGTAGAACAGCTGCTGGTCGTCGAAGCGGCCGGTGGCGCTGGCGTGACCCGCGCCCTCGATGTTGCCGTTCTCGATCTCCAGGTTCGGCACGGAGTCGGCCTTGGCTCCCTCGGTCAGGACGAGGTTGCGGTTGAGCTCGTAGGTGTCGGTGCCGCGGGCGGCCTGACCGATGAGGCAGTCCCCCACCCACACGGCGTGCGCGCCCTCGCCCTGGAGGGCGCCCTTGTAAGTGACGCGGGAGTAGCAGTGGGGCTCGGTGTGGGCCACGTAGGGGCGGTGCTCCTGGTGCTGGCCGGCGTCGGTGAAGTAGACGCCGTAGGCGTCGATGCGCCCGCCCTCGCCGGAGAAGCCCAGGTCGGGGCAGATGCGCACGTCTCCGCCGAGGCTGACGACGACGTGCTTGAGGACGCCCCGGCCGGAGACCTTCACCCGGTGGTTGGAGGCGTGGACGGCGGCGTCCTCCCAGCCCTGGACGGTCACCAGGGTGAGCTCGGCGCCGTCGGCGACCGTCACCTCGACCCCCTGGGTCAGGGCTGCGGTGCCGATGTGATCGAGCACGACGGTTCCCTTGGAACCGGACTCGGCGGCGACGAGAATGTGCTGGGCCGCGGGGCGCGTGAGCTCCGGGTCCTGGCCGATGACGGCCAGCCGCGCGGCCCGCTCCAGCTGGACGCCTGCCTCAACAGTCAGCACGGTGCCGGTCTCGGCGGCGTTCCAGGCAATGACTCCGGTGCGATCGACCGGGGCGCCCACAGTGCCGATACGGGGGTCGCTGCGCGGGACGGTCTCGAGGCGCGCGCCCTCGGGCAGATCGGTCTCGATACGGACAGCGGCGACGTCGGCATCCGCCTCGCCTGCGGCGGTGGCCGCGCGAACGGTGTCGAGGTCGAACAGCGGGGCGAAGCGCTTCATGGGCGTGAAGCGCCACTCCTCCTCGCGTCCGCGCGGCACCGGGATGTCGGCGGGGTCGAAGGAGGTGGGGCGATCAGCGCGCGAGGAGACGTAGCGCGGCCCGCCGTGGGAGTGGGCGCCCTCGAGCGTGGCGCTCGAGTGGTCGGTGGAGAGTTCAGGCATGTGGAGGTGCTCCTTGGCCGGTACCCGGCCGATGTGATCAGGTGTGTTTCGAAAAGCTGAAGACGCTCGCTGAGATGGTCCGGCCCAGCGGCCTCAGCCCACCGAGTTCTCCATCTGCAGCTCGATGAGCCGGTTGAGCTCGAGGGCGTACTCCATGGGCAGCTCGCGGGCGATGGGCTCGACGAAGCCGCGCACGATGGTGGCCATGGCCTCGGTCTCGGTCAGCCCGCGCTGCATGAGGTAGAAGAGCTGGTCGGCGCTCACCTTGGAGACGGTGGCCTCGTGGCCCATCTCGACGTCGTCGGTGCGCACGTCGACGTAGGGGTAGGTGTCCGACCGGGAGATTTCGTCGACCAGGAGCGCGTCGCACAGCACGTTGGACTTGGAGTGGCGGGCGTTCTTCATGATCTGTACCAGGCCGCGGTAGGCGCTGCGTCCGCCGTGGCGGGCGATCGACTTGGAGACGATGTGGCTGGAGGTGTGGGGCGCCATGTGGACCATCTTGGCGCCGGTGTCCTGGTGCTGGTCCGCGCCGGCGAAGGCGATGGACAGGGCCTCGCCGCGGGCGTGGGGGCCCATGAGGAAGACGGCCGGGTACTTCATGTTCCGCTTGGAACCGATGTTGCCGTCGACCCATTCCATGGTGGCGCCCTCCTCACAGGTGGCACGCTGGGTCACGAGGTTGTAGACGTTGTTGGACCAGTTCTGAATGGTCGTGTAGCGCACGCGGGCGTTCTTCTTGACCACGATCTCCACGATCGCCGAGTGCAGGGAGTCGGTGGAGTAGATGGGGGCGGTGCATCCCTCGACGTAGTGGACGTAGGAGTCCTCGTCGGCGATGATGAGCGTGCGCTCGAACTGGCCCATGTTCTCGGTGTTGATGCGGAAGTAGGCCTGGAGCGGGATCTCGACGTGGACGCCCTTGGGGACGTAGATGAAGGAGCCTCCGGACCACACGGCCGTGTTGAGGGCGGCGAACTTGTTGTCACCTGCAGGAACCACGGTCCCGAAGTACTCCTTGACGAGCTCGGGGTACTCGCGCACAGCGGTGTCGGTGTCGACGAAGATGACTCCCTGCTCCTCCAGGTCACCACGGATCTGGTGGTAAACGACCTCCGACTCGTACTGGGCGGCGACTCCCGCTACGAGGCGCTCGCGCTCGGCCTCGGGGATGCCGATGCGGTCGTAGGTGTTCTTGATGTCCTCGGGCAGGTCGTCCCAGGAGTTGGCCGGCCGGTCCGTGGAGCGCACGTAGTACTTGACGGCGTCCATGTCGAGCTGGGAGAGGTCCACGCCCCAGGTGGGCATGGGCTTGCGCTCGAAGGTGGAGTAGGCCTTGAGGCGCTTGGCGAGCATCCACTCGGGCTCGCCCTTGATGGCGGAGATCTCGCGGACCACCTGCTCATCAAGGCCTCGCTTGGCATTCTCGCCGGCCTCGTCGGAGTCGTGCCAGCCGAAGTCGTAGCTCGTTGAGATCGAGTCGATAATCTCGTCGTCGGTGCTACGCGCAGTCTCGGTTGTTGGCAGTGTCATCGGGTTCCTTCCATTCGCTTGGTCTCAAGGCCTCGCGTCTTAGCCGCCGCCCGGACCGCGCGCTTGCGCAGCGCGGGCATGGCGATGGGAATGTGGGTGGTACAGACGTGCTCGCCTCCGGCCAGGGTGGCCAGACGCTGGACGGGGACGCCGACGAGGCGGGAGATCGCTTGCGTCTCGGCGTCGCACAGCTCGTGGAACTCCCCCGCGACGTCGCGCACCGGGCAGTTGCCCTGGCACAGCTGGACGGCGAAGGAGCCGTCTCCGACGTCGCGCACCGAGGCCGCGTACCCGTCGAGGGTGAGGGCATCGGCCAGGGCACGGGCCCGCTCGGAGGGGTCCTTGCCAGCCGACTCGACGACGGCGGCGTAGCGCCGTTCGAGGTCACGGCCCCTGGCCGCGGCGAAGGAGTCGACCGCCTTGTCACCGGCGACCTGGGACAGGTAGCGCAGGGCACGGTTGGCCAGATCGGAGTAGCCCTCCGCGAAGGAGGTGCGGGCCTTGGGCGTCAGGACGTAGTGCCGGGCCGGGCGACCACGGCCGCGCCTGCCCGTCAGCGCCGGGGTGTGGACCTCGATCTGCTCGGCGTCCTCGAGCGCCGTGATGTGCCTGCGCACGGCGGCCGGCGTCAGGCTCAGGACCTTGGCGAGCTGGGCCGCCGACACAGGACCCTTCTCAGCGATGAGGTCGAGAACGCGTGCCCGCGTGGAGTCATCGTCGCTCTGTGTCATGACTGCTCCTCCCCTAGTCGCTGCGACGCCTCACGGCCTGACCACATCGCGGCCGGTCCGACCACGTCCTTGTTGGCCGAGGGAGTCTGAGAACCAGCCCAGAGGCTGACCCAGGATCGGCTGCGGGGCGTCGCTGGTCGTCGTGCCACGAGTTTAACCAAGATCATGCTTGCCGAATTCAACGCTGGCAAGTTCAGACTGAAGTCCAATACAGTGGACTATAACACATCAACCAATCAAAGGCTTATCTTACTTAGGATTGGCTGATTAATCTGACTCGAGAGCACGGTAGGCAGCACCTACGGGTCTGTTCGGGATGGAGTTGGATGGTGCATCGTTGCACCGGTTAGGAGTCGAGATCCCCCGATGATGAGAACTGCTACACACGCCACCTGAGGGTCCTCGACGTGCATGAGCCTACCCTCACCGACTCTGATCTGACGAATTTCCTGGGCCTGGAGGCCCTGGGGCTGACCCCGAGGAAGGCCATTGTGGAGTGCCACATGCGATCGGGTTTGAGGCCCGTTACCTTGTTGGTGGTCCCGGGTAGTCCGGGGCGGGGCCGGCTGCTGTGGGCACGGGTGTCTGGGGTGCGTGGTGTTTCTCGGACTGGGGGAGTTTTTCTTCCCGTGAGTCCCGATAGGATAGATACCATGCCAGCAGCGAGGTACTCGGAGGAGCTGCTAGGCGCAGGTTGTGCGTGAAGTCGTCGAGAAGGAACGCACGATAGCGTCAGTGGCCGCCTCATACG